>OCTW011596976.1_pt1 | contig 67955 bp, 60 predicted proteins | sample 1539671 | NCBI WGS metagenome assembly OCTW01 (sample SAMN02144230, study PRJEB22623) | gut metagenome | biome: sheep rumen | host: Ovis aries | place: New Zealand | reverse complement strand
TCTTCAGAAAGATAATATCTCTTTGTATAATCCGTGAGAACATTTATGGCATGCTGCATGGAAGCATCTGAATCAATAAGGATTTCAACTTCCTCATCAGTGTATGCAGCCAGTAACCATATTCCGATTGTTTTACCTTTAATAGCTATAGGGTATGCTGTTATCCTTCCATTTGGATGTCTGTCATCCATAGGGACAAGCCTTGCCCCTTCAAAAACTCCGCGATTGGTAGATTCAAGCATATTATTAAAGAGTTCATGATACTCCGGTCTCTCGAACATATCATAGAACATGCCTATATACGCATCCGGGCCACATGGCGGCGCAACAGGATGCCCATCCATATCAACTATAGCAGAATATATTCCGAGTTCTCGCGAAAGTGCCGTAAAAAGGCTCTTTGCCTCGCTCTTCTCAAAATACTCCGTTGTAAGCGGATACTCAAGCTCCATCGCCTTAAGCACCTCTTCGAGAGGCATCGAATCCCTCTCTCTTACAAAGAAAATTATCTCTGCATCCTCTTCACTTGCGTTTATAATCTTGATGCTGAGGTCAACTGATCTGACTACCCCGTCGTCACCTATGATCCTTACCTGATAACCTATGTTCTGATTCTCGCGTCTGGCTTTCGCTACAGCCTCAACAAATGCAGCCCTGTCCTCTATATGAATATAATCTTCAGGAAGCTTAAATCCACTTGTAAGCGCCTTAGGATTAATACCCATGCTCTTTGCATTCGGAGAGATATAAGTCATTCTTCTTCTGAGTGAGCCCTCTCTTTCGAAGCCGACAACCAGCACGACGCAATGGGACTCTTCAAGTCCTGCAAGCAGATATTCTATTTCAGATTTCATACCGGTTCCTCCCCATAATACAGTTTAAACATCCCTCCAACTGTTTATGCCGGAGGGATGTCCTTAGTTCCAGATTTACTTTAAAGCCTTTGGCTCTTATTCCTCAGAAGCTGCTACTTCACCGAAAGCGCTGTCTGTAAGCTCCTTGGTTCTTGCACATGCCTCACTGACATTATCAACTGAAGTCATAAGCTGTGCAACAAAAGCACTGATGCTCTCGCATTCTTTTCTTATTGTAGCTCTGGTTCTTGTAACCTCATCTCTTGTAGAAGCCTTCTGCTCTTCGCACTGTGCATTTGTAAGAGCAATCTTCTCATTACATTCAGACTCTGTCTTTGCTATGAGAGCATTAACCTCTTCTCTGGTTCTCTTACTAAGCTCTTCACAGTTAGCGTAAGTCGTTTCCTTCTTCTCCTGACACTGAGATTCTGTCTCTGACTTAAGTCTTGAACAGTCATTCTGTGTATTAACCTTAAGTGCTTCACACTGAGCTGTTGTCTCATCTATCATCTGCTGGCAGTGAGCATTAACTTCAGCTATCTTCTTCTCGCACTCTTCATTTGTCTTCTGTGTAAGACTGTCAGCTGACTCTCTTGCTGAAAGAAGTGTCTTGGAAATGGACTCATAACGATTTGCAGACTCTATATCTCTCTGCTTATATGTTTCAAGTTCACCCTTAAGACGATCGATCTCATACTGAAGGGATTCATTTACACCCTTAAGATCATCTATGGTACCCTTGGATTCATTCATGTTTACTTCTCTCATTGTATGGAGATTCTTAACTGTCTCGCTGAGCTTCGCAGCCTTCTCCTTAAGTGAAGAAACTTCGTCCTCAAGCTTAGCTTCCTTAGCCTGTGACTCTCTTATATATGTATCTACGTTTCTCTTGTACTCATCAACCTGCTTCTTGTCATATCCACCAAAAGAAACTGATTTAAACTGCGCTTCTAACATATAATCAATCCTCCCAAAAAGTTTATTATCACTAAACCACAAACTTAGAGACAGTATATCACAAGTACATTTATTATGCACTTACTTTTTCCTTTACTTTTTTAAAACTTTTAATTATCATAGTAACTGTTCGGGGAATGATATTCCCGAGACAAACTACATATGATCAGAGGTCACATAAATGTTTAAAACATCAAAAAAATTCAGTGCTTTCATTGCCTGTCTGCTCATGTTCTCCATGCTGCTCTCAGGATGTGAAAACCAGAAAAAATCAAAATACAAAGCTTATGTTGAAAGTCTTATAACCGCTAACTACGTCGGTATTTCCAAGGACTACATCAAGGCAACAGGTGCTGACGAAGATGATGCAGATGCTCTGTATCTTCAGAATGCATCACGTCTCGCAAACAACCTTGCTACATACTACGATCTTGACATTTCCGGCGACCAGGAACTTGCCCCTGAAATGTTCGATCTGGCAAAAACCATATATTCCAAATGCAAATTCTCAGTTGGTGATGCTTACGTTGAAAACAATGTATACTTCGTAGATGCAACCATATATCCGATCGATATACTTAACCAGTCTGATGCTGCAGTAAGAGCTTATGTCGATGAGTTCAACAAAAAGGTTGCAGAAGGATTATACAACGATTATGAACGCGAGACCTATGAAAAGGAATTTGCCCGTGGCATCATGGATATCCTTACAGAAGAGTCTAAGAATATGACTTACAAAGACCCTGTCACAATAAAGCTCAGAATTCTCGAGAATGACAAATCATTCTACATAAGCGATGATGATTTCAGAGCCATAGATGCAGCGATACTCAATACTACCGAAGTATCTATGCCTGATGAGAAACCGGCAACTGAAACTGATGCCGAAGGAGAATAAAACTTAAGAATTATAGTTTCACAGCATATAAAAAATGGACGGATTACCGTCCATTTTTTGATGTCTTCTATAAACTGTTTATGAAGTTTTCTATCCTTCCCATGGCTTCCATGAGTTCTTCTATTGAATATGCATACGATATACGTATGAATCCCTCTCCGCAGTCTCCGAAAGCATTTCCGGGAACTACCGCAAGCTTCTGTTCCATCAGAAGCTTCGTCGCAAATTCATCACTTGTCATCCCGAATCTTTCTATACAAGGAAATACATAGAATGCACCGTACGGTTCAAAGCACGGAAGTCCCAGCTCCTCAAATTTCGAAAGCAGATACTTCCTTCTTTTATCGTAGGATTCCCTCATTCTTGCTATATCTTTATCGCCCTCTCTTATTGCACTGACTGCCGCATACTGGCTGGTAGTCGGCGCGCACATTATAGCGAACTGATGTATCTTTGTCATCTCTTTTGCAATAATTTCCGGAGCAAGTGCATATCCAAGTCTCCATCCTGTCATAGCGTAGGCCTTGGAGAATCCATTTACAACTATAGTTCTCTCACTCATCCCCGGAAGACTGGCTATACTGAAATGTGGTTCATCACCGTATGTAAGCTCTGAATAAATCTCGTCAGAGATTACAATGATATCCTTTTCTATACAGAGCTTTGCTATAGGAAGAAGATCTTCCTTTGTCATAATCGCTCCTGTAGGATTATTCGGAAATGAAAGGATGAGAACCTTTGTCTTATCTGTAATGGCCGCCTTTAACTCTTCTTCAGTGAGCTTAAAGCTGTTCTCATTCTTAAGGCTTATAGTTACAGGTGTTGCTCCGGCGAGCACTGCACAAGGAACATAGGATACGTAGCACGGTTCAGGAACTATAACTTCGTCTCCGGGATTGATAAGTGCCCTGAGAGCCAGATCGATTCCTTCACTGCCTCCAACAGTTATAAGGCATTCTGTCTTAGGATTTCGTACGACTCCGTACTTTCTCTCGTACCAGGCGCATATCTCCTGTCTCAGAGTCAGCAGTCCTGAATTTGATGTATAGAAGGTCTTTCCTTTCTCCAGAGAATAGATTCCTTCATCACATATATGCCAAGGCGTGTCAAAATCAGGTTCGCCTACACCGAGTGATATGGCATCAGGCATTTCATTTACTATGTCAAAGAACTTTCTGATTCCTGAAGGCTTAAGGTCCACAACCTTTTTACAAAGCATGTCTTTCATGGCATCACCTTATTCCTTTCGTCAACGTCCTTATCTGTTACAAATGAAACGTTATGCTCCTTATACTTCTTCAGAACAAAATAGGTTGCAGTAGAAACTACTGTCTCCATAGGAGCAATCTTGTCATACACGAAATGTGAGATTTCTTTAAGTGTGTTTCCTTCGATAATGAGATACAGATCAGAGGTTGACCCTGACATAAGATAAACAGAATCAACTTCATCAAACCTTGAAAGTCTTTCAGCTATTCTGTCGAAGCCTTCACCCCTGACAGGTGAAATCTTAACACCAATAAGAGCAGTAACTTTATCTCTGTCAGAATTATCCCAATTGATCATTGTGTGATAACCGCATATGATCTTTTCTCTTTCCATAGCCTGAATCTCTGACGCGACAGTTGCTTCATCAGCACCTATCATGGCCGCAATATCTTTTGCAGAAAGCCTGCTGTTTTTCTCAAGTATCTTTAAGATTTCGTCTCTCATCTTTTTCCCTTTCTCTATAGATTGATGTATCTTTCCATTTCTGAATGGTTATATTTTATCACTTTTTTCTTTTCAGAAGTAAAACAGCCGATATCTGCTGCGACTATTCCTTCTGCCTTAAGGTTTTTGATCAGTTCCTCTGCATTGTCAGGGCTTGCCGCTATCAATACACTTCCCTGGCTGTCCCATATATAGGGGTCCTCATTACAGAATTCTGAAAGTTCTATAATCTCCTGCATGACCGGAACTGCTTCATGTTGAATGCTCACCCCCAGCCCCGCGTATTCAGAGATATTATATAATGCTCTGTACAGGCCTCCGAAAGAAATATCATGTATAAAGCTGACATTATTCTGTCTTGCAATCCGGCAGGCTGACTGAGTGGAAAATTCATCCGGAGAAACAGCAGTGAGTGCATCAGTGATCGGTTCCGGAAACTGCTTATGAAGATAATCCTTTTCTGAGACAGAGATATTATATGCTCTGTATCTTCCAGGATAACCTGTTAATACTATCCTGTCACCAGTGGAAATCTTTTCAGGCTCAGGAGCCGCGTTCTTTCCAAAACCAAATGCAGATATGGTTGCAACAATCCCATCCGGACTGAGAGCTTTCGATATCCTGCTGTCACCATGTACAAGGCTCGCCCCCATACCAGTTAGTGCCTCTTCGAGGCTGATCATAGAAAGACGTATGCTTTCTTCATCAACTTCATTACCGGCAAGCAGTGTCATTGTTACATATTCCAGAGTGTCACACTTCGTAAAGAGATTATTTGCCGCCCTAAGGAGCGCCAGCTCACATACTGACATTCCGGCTGCGGGTTCCTTACTCTCTGCAGTCCCTATGGCCATTACCATGCCGTCTTTCATGACTGCAGCATCAATACCCGGCCCAGCACCGAGAAGCACATTTCCTGCAGTTTTTCTGGCATGCTTGACTATAGTTCTTTTCAATACATTTTCTTTGAAATGATCCATTTCTTATCTCTTGTATCATACAAAATGGAGTCAAAAGGAGTATATCTCCCTTTGACTCCTTATTATCATTTATTAATTGTCATTATCCTTACGGAGTAGTACCCTCAGGTCCATCAGCAGGCGCTCCATTCTGATCTGCCGGTGCCTCAGTATTATCTGCCGGTGCCTCAGTTGGAGCCTCAGTAGGTGCTTCTGTTGGTGCCTCTGTAGGAGCTTCTGTAGCTTCCGTAGTCGTCTGCTCAGTATCAGTATCCTCGTCCTCGTCGCCTTCCTGATAACCAGGGCTTACAGAAACCTGTTTAGGGGTAGCTACGTAGGTACTTGAATTGATCTTGATAGAATCAGTCAGGACACCATCAACATAAACATTCTTCCAAAGTTCAGCAACATATCCCGTTCTTGCAGAATGGGTAGTTACCTTAGTTCCCGGAGGAAGCTCAGGATCCTCTGTAATCTCCTCTCCGTCAGGCGGTGAGATTACTTTAATGGTCTTTGAAACCAGTTCTATCTTTCTGTTGGCCGGTCTTGTTTCCTTACCGTATATCCTGAATGTAACATATCCGCCATAGCAGAACCCTTCGATGTATATAGGCGTATCAAAGTTATTTACGAATTCAAGATTCTGTACGTGACCTGATATGGCTGCATCTCTTGCAAGATCAACATAGTGAACTGTCATACCGTGATTGTCACGTCTTGTTATAGAAACCTCAGCCAGAAGCAGCGCATTGTATAAGGTTGTTGAAACCTGACATACACCACCGCCTATACCCGGCTTTGTAGTATTACCTGAGAAAACAGGTGCATCATAGTATCCGTTTGCAGCTGTAATAGGGCTTATCGTATCATATACAGAAAGTCCCTGTCCCGGGAAGAGAACCTTACCATTGAGGAATGATGTTGCTCTCTCAACATTCTTCATTCTTCCCGAAGCGCTGCTGTAATTCGTTGAAAATTCTCCAAGCAGATTCTTGATTGAATCAAGTTCCTGCTGTTTCTTTCCTGTTCCGTCGTTTATGATAATATCTGAACTGAAAGCATCACCATGCCAGTTATCAGAAAGATGTGAGTCTATTCCTGCCAGTGTAGCTTCAACATCCACGGACTGAGTAGCACCCAGAATCTTTACTGAAACTGTACCATCTTCCGCTTTTGACAGCTCATATTCATTTCCGACGTGTATCTTGCTTCCAAGTTCACCTTCGATGATCTCAGAAAGCTTATTCTCATTTACTGATGAAACAAGTGAAACATCCTTACCTTCTGCCTCAACCTGCTTGGTTTCCTTATATCTCTTGAGGATATTTCCGCTGTTACCACATGCTATGGCTTCTTTTACGGCTCCGTCTGTATCACTGAAGAACCCAAGATTATCGAGGTTTGTTGAAATATTACCGAGATCACTGTTCAGCGTTACATTTGCAGACTTGTAACCGTCAGAAACAGAATTGATCTTCTCAACAGCTTCTCCGAAGCTGAGGCCGGAAACATCTACTCCGTCTATCGAAATATTATTCTTAATTTTAATATCCCTGCTGTCATAATAATCAGCTGCGCTCGCGTCGTCCGGCGTTGCTTCATCTGCAAGCACTCTAAGGTTCGGCACGTTAATAAGCACAAGAGCCATGACAAATGCAAGAATAAGGCTTAAAATCCTTTTCATTTCATATCTCCTGCCTGGTGAAATACTAAATCTATATAGCAGAAACAAGAAGACCGATTACCATACCTGCAACAATAAGAATGCAGATAATTCCTGCAACAATTCTGAGTTTCTTATTTCTTTTACTGAAATCTATCATCTGGAATCCCTCCTGATAAATATACAAAACCACATGGTTAACGTAAGTATTCTACCACAATAATCACGTGAGTCAATGATTTACTTAAGCCTTTGCCTTAAATTCATACTTATTTCGTAGGTTTACTGCTTTTTGCAGACTTGCAGCAGTCTCGCAGTATACATTTATCGCATTTCGGCCTGCCCGATATACAGGTACTTCTGCCATGAGCAATAACCTGAAAATTATAGAGTATCCACGCCTCTTTAGGCAGGATCTTCATCAGATCGAATTCAACCTTAACAGGATCAGTCTCTTTTGTAAGACCGAGCAATTTAGAGACTCTCTTCACATGAGTATCCACAACTATACATGGTTTTCCGTAATAATCGCCGAGAAGGACATTTGCAGTTTTTCTGCCTACGCCCGGGAGTGTTATAAGATCTTCTATATTGTCCGGAACTTCTCCTCCGAAACGATCTATCAATGCATTTGCACAGCCTATTATATTCTTTGCTTTATTATGGTAGAATCCCGTACTTCTAATATCCTGTTCCATTTCAGAAAGCTCTGCATTCGCAAAATCAGCAACAGTCTTATACTTTCTGAAAAGATCCTTCGTCACCATATTTACTCTTGCATCTGTACACTGAGCAGAGAGTATAGTCGCAAAAAGAAGCTGCCACGGATATTCATATTCCAGGTAACAGTGAAGTTCTGTTCCGTATTCTTCTCCCAGTCTTTTGACCACTTCCAATGCACGTTCTTTTTTAGTCATATTATTCCCCAATTCATTTACTTATTATCCATACTTAATCCATGTTTTTCATTCATCTTTGTCAGTTTACATTCTTTGAGAAATAATGTCAAAGATACTGTATCTAATTCTGTTATTGTGGTATAGTAATTATGTTGGAGGGGTACACATGGGGCGCAGTAACGGAGATGTAATTCGTAACAAAAGAATAGCCTTACTCACAGCACAGGCGGACGAGGCATATCAGACCGAATTCATAGAAGGTGTCATGAAGACAGCCTTCTCCTATGGTTATGATGTCTCTGTTTTTTCCATGTACATAAAGTACCAGAATAACAAAGACCGTGAGAAGGGCGAATCCAACATCTATAATCTTATCAATTATGATCTTTTTGATGCAGTCATAATTCATTCTGATATCATTCAGACTCCCGGCGTAGTTGATCAAATCGAAGAAAGGGTTCATGAAGAATTTGATGGACCTGTTGTTTGTGTGGATGCAGAAAGCAAATATTTCTACAGCTTCTGGACCGACGGATACCCGGCAGTCTATGCTACCGTTTCCCATTTCATAGAAGTACATGGATATAAGGATATTGCATATCTTACCGGAAGAAAGAGCCACGTTCATTCACAGCGACGACTTGAAGCATATAAGGACGCTATGAAAGATCACGGTCTTCCTGTACGTGAAGACAGAATCTTCTACGGTGATTTCTGGTACTACAGTGGAACAAACTGCGCTGAAGATATAATAAGACACGGCGATATTCCTGAAGCAATGATATGTGCTAATGATCCCATGGCTATAGGCTTTGCTATCGGAATGGATAAGCACGGCATAAAAGTACCTGAAGATATCGCTATAGCAGGATACGGCACCTCTCATGAAGGTCAGACCAGTCCAAAGGCACTTACATCCACAAACATACCCGGAGAATACTACGGTTCATTTGCCGTTGAAGCTCTTATGAGACAGATGAACGGAGAACCTCCAAAAGACCCGGAACCCGACGCTTCACTCTTCATAGGAGAAAGCTGCGGGTGTACTGTTGATCATACTGAAGAAAGACAAATTCGGGATACCTGGATGACCAAGAATTCCGAAGAAGGCTTTGAGTCCATACATAACTATATGATGGAGAATATGCTGCTTGCCGGCAATCTGGAAGACTTCTTCCGTATAGTATACGATTCCATTTTCTTTATACGTGGAATAAAGAGGATAGAAATCTGCCTGGACAGAAGCTGGCTTGATCCGGAAAGTCTCATAGGAAATCCTTTCTATACCAAGGGTTATCCGGATACAATGATAAATGTACTGACATATGACGCAGAAAGACCTGCTGAATCAAGAATCAGTCTGGAAAAGACCTTTAATACAAATGAAATCCTTCCTTACTCCAAGACCGGAGTAAACAAGGGGACTTTCTTCCTGCCGCTCTTTTTTGAAGACAAGAATTTTGGTTATGTCATGCTGAACTTCGGAAATAAGGCTGTTTCCTACGAAAGCGTTGCCAGGCTGTGGCTCTACGCCGTTGCAAGAGGTCTGGAAGCCTTCAGAAGGAATCTGGTTCTTGAGCTTTATAAAGACAGAATAGATCAGATTCATTCAAATATGCGTGATGCCATAGATTCCACTCAGAACACAAGAACTAAGCTCAGTCCCGAAGAGAAGAAGGAAATGAAAGAGGTCGCCAGAATTCTGGATAAGAATCTGCTCAAATACTTCTTCCAGCCTATCGTCAATGCTACAGATGGGGAGATTTTCTCTTATGAGGCCCTGATGCGTTCAAATACTGACATGAGGATTCCTCCTCTTCTCATCATAAAGTATGCAGATATGCTGAACAGACTTGATGATGTAGAAAATGCCACTTTTAAAAATGTACTTAAGATAGTTGATGAAAGACCTGATATATTTGAAACACGAAAGGTTTTCATAAACAGTATACCCGGCACGAAACTTAAAGATTCTGACAGGGCAGCCATAAAGGAATCTCTCCTTAGCAAATCCGGCTCTGCAGTCGTTGAACTGACCGAAGAATCAGAACTGTCTGACGATCAGCTAAAGAGCATCAAGACCGAATACAGAAGCATGGGGATAGATCTCGCCATAGATGATTACGGAACAGGCTATTCAAATGTCAGCAATCTGCTCAGATATATGCCTAACTATGTCAAGATAGACAGGGCACTTCTGACTGATATTCAGGACAGTTCACAAAAACAGCATTTCGTTCGTGAAATAATCGACTTCTGTCACACAAACGGTATCAAGGCTCTTGCAGAAGGCGTTGAGACCAGAGACGAGCTTCATGAAGTTATAAGGCTCGGTGCCGATCTCATACAAGGTTATTATATCGCCCGACCGGCTGAAAAGATCATCACTTCCATAGATTCCGGCGTTAAAATGGAAATCAATCATTTCCATCAGGAACGTGAAGACGGAACTGCTGATGAAGTTTTCGTAGCAGGAAAAACAAACAGAATATCTCTGAACAGTCTTGTTAAAGACAAAATAACTACCATAGTTATAGGCGACAGTAAAGCAACCTTCCGTGATCTCACTATAACCGGCACTCCGAATCTGGATACCGGAATGCACATAGAGATACTCGATGATTTCGAAGGCCATCTGGTTCTGGACAGTGTTTGTCTTTCAAACAAGAAGCAGAGACCTTGTATAAGTATAGGTGAGAATTCCAATGTTCTCATAGATTTCGAAGGCGAGAATATATTAAAAGGAAATGGAATCCGAGTACCCGAGTCATCTTCTCTTACTCTGAAGGGTGACGGAAATCTTAAAATAAACACTTCCGGATCCGATGCATATGGAATAGGCAATTCAAAGAAAGAGGCTCATGGTTCTATAGGATTCTATCAGGATGGCGAGATAATCATAGAAGCAAATGGGCAGATACTGACCGGCATAGGTTCAGGTCTGGGCGGCCAGATAGCCATCAATAAAGGTAAATACATAATACGTCTGAGAGGAGATCCCGGTGTCTGCATAGGATCCCATGAAGGAAGTCTCCCACTCAAGATACATGATACTGACATACTTCTCATCAATAATGTCTATGAAGGCGTAGGAGCAGGCAGTCTCCGCGGTGATACAGATATAGAAGTATGGCGTGCACTCCTTCGAAGCGAAGGAGGAGGCGGCAGAATCTGTGTACTTGGAAGTCTTACCGGAAGCCGTGCCAATGTTATGCTGCATGATATGTCCTGCCACATAAATGTCCAGTCTGACTACTCTGTAGCTGTCGGCAGTCTGTATGGTACAACAACCTTTTCCATCAGTACCGCAGCACTGAGCTATGTCGGAAGGGGAATGAATGCCCTTGTGTATGGCGGTAATAATAATACTAGAATCAATATCAACAATACAGATGTTAATATTGACATGACAAACTCAAACGGATTAATAACAAAAGCCCCCGAAGAGAATATCTCGGAGGCAAATGGAAGGAACAAGACTACTTTGAAAGAATTATAGAGCCTGTCCAAGTATATAATCTATAAACTGCTTAGCTGTTCTTCCTGAGAAACCACCATGTGATACCTCCCATTTGTTTGCTTCCAGAAGAAGCTCATCTCTGTCCATTTTTATCTCAGGATGCTTTTCAGCCAGCACGGAAACTATTCGTTCATATTCCTTCTTGTTAGGATTCATGTAACCTATAGTTATACCAAAACGGTTCACAAGCGACATCTTTTCCTGAAGAGTGTCCGAACTGTGCTTATCAAGATCAACATCGTTATTATCTGTCCAGGTCTCACGGATCAGATGACGGCGGTTGCTGGTCGCATATATAAGAACATTGTCAGGTTTTGCCTCAAGTCCGCCTTCTATGACGGCCTTGAGGTATTTATATTCTACCTCAAAATCTTCAAAGGAAAGATCATCCATGTAGATGATAAACCTGTAATTCCTGTTTTTTACAAGTGATATGACAGAAGCAAGATCTCTCATTTCATGTTTATAAAGCTCTATCATACGAAGTCCCTTAGGATAATACTCGTTAATGATAGCCTTGATACTGGTTGACTTACCCGTACCGCTGTCACCGAAAAGAAGGCAGTTATTCGCAGGCCTTCCTGAAACAAAGGCTTCTGTATTATCACGAAGCTTCTGCTTCTGAATCTCATAACCTACAAGATCATCCAGATATACATGATCAGTATTTCTTATAGGGATAAACTCTATATCCTTTCCTTCATCATGTCTGATTCGGAAAGCTCTGTTCATGCCGAACATACCAACGCCATAGTTCTCATAGAATTCAGTAACTGCATTTAGCATAGTCTCAGCATCTTCAGCTTCTGAAAGCTCCTTTGAAAGAAGTCTTACCTTTTCACTTACATTTCTGTTGAAAAGCTGTTCTCTCTTGGATATAGCTTTGTAGTCAGTAATAATAGAAAATGAATCGATGCCGAGTTCTTTTTCTATCCTGCTGAAATCGTAGTGAAACAGTTCATGAAATACTTTCATGTCCGAAAGTGCGAATCTCTCAGCGCTGCCAAATGCACGCTGCTTTCTTTCACAGGTAAGAGCATAAGGGTTCTCCTGCATCATAATAATGAACGCCAGATAATCCTGCCAGAGATTCTTGTCAAAGGCATACGAAGTAGCCAGCTCCAGGAGCCTTCTTATCTCCGTATAGATTCGGTCCTTCAGCACTTCCCTGTCGCCGAACTCGCCCCTCATCTCATCAAAATCTCTTATTATATCTGATATTTTTACTATTATACTGTCAGGATCATCTATCCTGTACATTACCAGTTGTGAAAGAAGTCTATACATTTCCTAACTCCTTTTTAAGAATTTCTTTTTAATAAACGCAACGAAATCCGTAAGTTCAGGCGTCTTAAGAAGATACGCCGTAACAAAATAAACCGAAACACCGGCAATGAAGAGTATCATAAGCTCTATAAGCTGAGCAACCTTACGTCCATCTCCGAATATACCTTCAAAGAGCGGTGTCAACGCCATAAGCACCAGGAACATTACCGCCGCTGATATTCCTATCTTGAAAAGAGACTGAAGTATTCTCCTTCCCTGTATGCTTCCCACGCTTCTTCTGAAGAAAACTGTAAGCAGCGTCATACTCGTGAAGCCGGCTATAACGTAAGCCAGTGCAAGCCCGGTAACTCCCATTGGTTTAACAAGCAGGAACGAAAGCAGTGAATTCAGAAGCATAATAAATATATTAATGGCAACCGGAGTATCTGTATTCTTTGTTGCATAGAAACCTCTGATCATTACCTCACGGACAGAATATGCCGTGATTCCTATAGTGTAGATCATAAGGAGATATGCCAGTGCCTGCACATCCTCTTCACCAAACTTTCCGGTCTTATACATAACTCTTATAAGCGGAACACGAAGTGATATCATACCTGCCGCAATAGGAATTATGATAAAGAGCACTGTTCGGAGACAACCTGAAAATGTATCGACAAACTCTTTTTTCTTTTCATTTGCAAAATACCCTGTAAGAGTCGGAAATACTGAAAGAGCAATCTGCATAGCAAATATTCTTATCGGAAGCTGGATTACTGTCTGTGCCTGCTTCATAAGAGTTACGGTTCCTTCCTCAAGTCCGGAAGCAAAACGCTGATTTACTATAAGATTTATCTCCATAACCGACTGGCCGATGAGAACCGGAACCAGAAGTCGGAAGAATTTCTTTACACCCTCATGCTTCATGTCCAGAACAGGTTTGAATTTAAAGCCCTGCCTGATAACAAACGGAACCTGAATAAAAAGATTTACAACCGCACCGAGAACTACTGCCAGTGAGAATCCGGCTATTCCAAGCCCCAGAACCTGTGATATCAGAACACCTCCGAAGATAATGCAGAGATTATAGCATATTCCACCTATGGCCGGTGGAGTGAATCTCTTGTATGACTGGAGTATGCCCTGGGAAAGACCGGTAAGGCACATAAAGAAGCACTGTCCGAACATGATACGGGTAAGCATTACAGTAAGATCAAATGCCTCCTCCTCGAACTTAACAAGAAGTCGTACAAGCTCAGGCGTAAATATAATTCCTGCAGCACAGAGAGCCGCTGCAATCAGGGACACAAGCGTTATAATAGTGCTTGCCATCCTATGTCCTTCTTTATCCTCATTCTTAGCCAGATAACTGCTGAATACAGGTATAAATGCAGCGCTGAGCGCCCCTCCTACAAGCAGAGTATAAACATAATCAGGAATAGTAAATGCAGCAAAATAAGCATCACTCTCAATGCCCTTTCCAAACAGAGCCGGAATGATGATATTTCTTGCATAGCCGAGAAGGCTCGATATAAGAGTTGTAAAAACTAAAATGCCCGCCGACTTCATTACTGAGTCGGCGGTCTTCTTTTCTTTTATTGACATTATACTTCTTTCCGTGCGTTACATTTACAATTAAAATGTACCGCTTTATTCAAGTTATTTATTAGAAATATATTCATCAATACCTGCGGCTGCTGCACGTCCTGCGCCCATCGCAAGTATAACGGTTGCTGCTCCTGTAACTGCATCACCACCGGCATAAACTCCCTCTCTTGAGGTAAGTCCTGACTCATCGGCAATGATTCCGCCCCACTTCTCTGTATCAAGTCCTGCAGTTGTTGACTTGATGAGAGGATTAGGTGATGTACCTATGGACATTATCATACAGTCAGCTTCAATATCATTGAACTTTCCTTCAACAGGAACCGGCTTCCTTCTTCCTGACTCATCAGGATCTGAGAGCTCCATAACCTGACATTTAACTGACTTAACCCAGCCGTTTTCTCCTACAACTTCAACAGGATTGTTAAGGAATGCGAATTTGATTCCTTCTTCCTCTGCATGCTCAACTTCTTCTGCTCTTGCAGGAAGCTCAGCCTTGGTTCTTCTATATACTATCGTAACATCTGCACCGAGACGCTTTGCACATCTTGCTGCATCCATTGCTACGTTTCCGCCACCTACTATTACAGCCTTCTTAGGATGCATGATAGGTGTCTCTGACTCATCTTTAAATGCCTTCATGAGGTTGATTCGTGTGAGGAATTCATTTGCAGAATAAACGCCGTTGAGGTTCTCACCCGGTATATTCATGAATCTCGGAAGTCCTGCACCTGAACCTATGAATACTGCTTCATATCCAAACTCTTCCTTAAGTTCATCTATAGATATAGTCTTACCAACAACAACATTGGTCTCAACCTTAACACCAAGTGCCTTAAGACCTTCAATCTCCTTCTGAACTATAGCCTTAGGAAGACGGAACTCAGGAATACCATATACCAGAACACCGCCCGCAAGATGAAGAGCCTCATAGATAGTAACATCATAACCTTTCTTAGCAAGGTCTCCTGCACATGCAAGTCCTGAAGGACCTGAACCTATAACTGCAACCTTATGTCCGTTTGAAGCTGGCTTCTCAGGATCTTCCTTAACGTTAGCCATATGCCAGTCAGCCACGAATCTCTCGAGACGTCCTATAGCAACAGGCTCACCCTTAATACCTCTTACACACTTTGACTCACACTGTGTTTCCTGTGGACATACACGTCCGCAGACAGCAGGAAGTGAGCTGTTCTTTGTTATTATCTTATATGCTTCCTCGAATTCACCTGCTGCAACCTTTGCGATGAATTCCGGAATATCTATACTTACAGGGCAGCCGCCGACACAAGGTCTGTTCTTACAGTTAAGGCAGCGACCTGCCTCATCTATAGCCTGTTCCTCTGTATATCCGAGTGCAACTTCAGAGAAGTTCTTATTTCTTACATCAGGATCCTGCACCGGCATAGGATTCTTGTCCATTCTCATATTCGGCATATTACTTTACCTCCTGATTCATAAGTCTGCAGTTCTTCTCTCTCTTTTCCTGCTCGAACGGTCTGTATGTAGCAGACCTTGCCATAGCCTCATCGAAATCAACTAAGAAACCATCGAAGTCAGGTCCGTCTACGCATGCGAACATAGTCTTACCGCCAACAGTAAGTCTGCATCCGCCGCACATTCCTGTTCCGTCAACCATGACAGGATTCATGCTGACTATGGTCTTAACGTCGTACTTCTTTGTAAGCTGTACAACGAACTTCATCATTATAAGCGGTCCTATGGTGATAACTTCATCATATTCCTCACCGGCCTTGATAAGCTCCTCAAGAGCATTTGTAACAAGGCCCTTGGTTCCCTTAGAACCATCATCTGTCATGAGCACATACTTGTCGCTGCAAGCCTTGAACTCATCTTCAAGTATTATCAGATCTTCACTTCTGAATCCGACTATTGAGTGAACCTCAACACCTACTTCATGAAGCTTCTTTGCAACAGGATAAGCTATGGCACAGCCAACACCACCGCCGACTACTGCAACCTTCTTTAATCCTTCGGTCTCTGTAGCCTTTCCGAGCGGGCCCACAAAATCCTGAACGAAATCTCCTTCATTAAGAGTATTCAGACTCTGTGTTGTTCCACCAACTATCTGAAAGATTATATCTATAGTTCCCTGTTCTCTGTCATACCCTGCTATTGTGAGTGGAATTCTCTCACTGTCACTAAACGGACGAACGATTATGAACTGTCCGGGTTCAGCCTTTCTGGCAACCAGTGGAGCCTCAATCGTCATAAGGGTAACCGTAGGGTTAAGTTCCTTCTTTTTTACAATCTTATACATTGCTTATCCTTTCTATACAGTACTGATATTTTCAGTAAAACTATACACGCGTTCAGCTTATAATTTTATTACATGAACGTTTCATTTTCAAGCGAAATATCACTTACTGCAGGGTATCCAGAACTGCTCTCACTTCTGCCGGACTCATGTCCTGTTCCCTTGATATACGGCATATGTCATCTGATTCATATTTTGTCCTTGTAACGCCGTATCCCTCAGATGTTTTAATTCGTACGCTTCCCAGCTCAGTATTGAAGATTTCCTGATTTCTGCTGAGCACATACCTGGAAGCAACTGTTTTTCTGATACCTATTGTTGATGTGTGTTTAAATAAAAGACGCACCATCTTATCCTCGTCCTCTGAAAGACAAAGAACTTTTATAAGAACACCCGGACGCCCCTTCTTCATATAGACCGGAACAGTGAAGGCTTCCCTTGCTCCATCTTCAAGAAGCATATCGATTGCAAACCCGATATCCTCTCCGGTCATATCGTCAACATTGCATGAAAGCTCTATAATCTCATCCGTTTCAGCAGTGGATGCGTACTCATTTTCTCCGAGAAGTGCCCTTACCGTATTAGCTACAGGAAAGTCTCTCTTTCCCATACCATAGCCTATACCTGATACAGTCATGACAGGCATGTTTCCAAACCGTGTGGCAAAGAATTTGAGAAGTGCCGCACCTGTAGGCGTACACAGCTCACCCTCGACCTTTCCGCCATATATTGGAACACCCTTCAGGATATTGGCTGTTGCAGGCGCAGGAACAGGAAGTATTCCATGAGCACATTTCACCTTTCCGCATCCGACATGCACAGGAGACACTACAACCTCATCAGGAGCAATCTCGTTCATAAGGAGACATACTGCTGATACATCTGCCAGTGCATCTTTCGTTCCTACCTCGTGGAAATGTATATCTGTCACAGGAACTCCATGAACCTCGCTCTCTGCTTTTGCGATGATGTCATATACGGCAAGTATATTATCTGCCACGCTTTCAGGAACATTCATGTGATCACGCACCAGGTGTTCTATTTCATGCATAGTTCCGTGATGATGCGTGTGTTCATGTTCATGGGCATGCTCGTGGTCGTGATGCTCATGGTCATGATGGTGGTCGTGATGCTCATGGTCGTGATGGTCATGATGGTGTCCGTGATCGTGGTCATGATGGTGGTCATGATGATTGAACATCTCAGATGATTCCTCAATCCCGTCAACAGTTACCGTCACACGTGTTCCGACAACACCACATTTTTCCGATACATCTTTCTTATATTCAACACCCGGTATCCCGAGCGCATTCAGTTTTTCTATAAATGCATCCTGATCAGGAATAAGCTCAAGCAGTGCCGCTGTAAGCATATCCCCCGCAGCACCCATACCACAATCCAAATACAGTGTTTTCATATACGCCTCCATATTAATGATGCAAGAGTCAAAAACAGGTTATGATACTATTGCACATGATTAATCATACTTGCCAGATATCCTGCCCCGAATCCATTATCAATATTAACCACAGAAACTCCGCTTGCACAGGAATTCAGCATAGAAAGCAGAGCTGAAAGTCCATCGAAAGAAGCTCCGTAGCCTACACTTGTCGGAACTGCTATGACAGGGCAGTCAGCAAGTCCACCTACAACACTTGCAAGAGCGCCTTCCATGCCAGCAATGGCAATGATGACTGTTGCACTCATTATCTCTTCCTTATGTGCAAGAAGTCTGTGAATTCCGGCAACTCCGACATCAAATATCTTTATCACTTCATTTCCGTACAGCTCCGCCGTAAGTGCGGCTTCTTCAGCTACAGGAATATCGCTTGTACCACCGGTTACAACCACTATACGTCCTATACCGTCAGCTTTGGGAACATCCCCCACAAATCCCATCCTGGCATCAGGAAAGTATCTGTATATAAGCGCCTCTTTGTTTTCACCGGCAGGTTTATACACTTCCGGAAGCCTTTCAGACAGCTCTTTTGAATAATCTTCTGAAAGACGCGTCACCAATATCCTTCCCTGTCCATTTTCCAGCATAGCCGCTATAATGCGAACTATCTGATTTACAGTTTTACCTTCCCCATATATTACCTCAGCCATCCCCTGTCTTATCTTTCTATGGAGATCCACTTTGGCAAACCCAATGTCCTCGTAAGGTTTTTCTTTGAGACTGAGAAGTGCGTCATCTACGGATACTTTTCCTTCTTTTACATCTTGGAGAAGGCTTTTAATTTCTGTATTCATATCTACTCCCGTTCTGTTTTTCAAATTTCTTTTTTCAAAAACGGCTCTGCCTAATTAACAGAGCCGCCGCATTTTTCTTACTGTTCTTTTTTTAATAACGCTTTTTTGAGCACTCCTCTTGGATCCTTTATAAGAAGTATTATGAGCCATATGATAAGCCCAAGTGCCACAACCGAAATGCCAAGGAAGAAATCATTCAGCATATCAGCCGGTGCAGGTGTGAAATAAGCATCTTTCAACTCAACATACTCAAATATAGCATCAACAAACCACATAATGGATGCACCCCAGTACATCCAGCAGAGAATATCAATTCTGAGTTCATTCTTAGGCAATGATTTATACCAGATGATCGTACAAACTATAGCCGCAAAAGTAGAACATATCAAAGTCATGACCGCACCTCCTATTTTTCTGCCGGAGCCGCAGCTTCTGATCTTTTTTCAATAATGGAAACAACTGTGACTATGACAGCCCATACAGCTGTAACCAGAAGTGCCATTGTAACACCAACCGTTGCCATCTCATGGAGCATCTCCAGGAGATCCTCCGGATTCTCTGCCGCCGTCAGGAATGGGAACCAAGGAACAACCTCTCCATGCCAGATGTGTTCAAACATAAGAAGTGCCGAGCCACCAAGAAGCATATTCCTGAGCCATGAAAGCTTTTTTGAAAAAGTTATGTGCCCTGTAGTTTCTTTCGAAACACCGTCCTTCTGTTCTTTCTTCTCTACAGCCTTAACTGCAACTTCTGTAACTACTGCTTCAGCAGCCGATACCAGAAAACAAGCCATATGTAACCCTCCTCGTTTCTTCTATATATTGATCTTACCCAATAATCACGGATAAACTGCTAACAGATTCATTTTACTTCACAGACCTGTTTTTAGCAAACTTTTTTCCAAAAATGCAAAGGCAAAAAAAGGATGCACTTCGGCATCCTTTTACTGTGAGCGGAGACGGAGGGATTCGAACCCTCGTGCCCCGGAGGGCTAACGCATTTCGAGTGCGCCCCGTTATGACCACTTCGATACGTCTCCAAAATGTGGCTCCGGATTCATCCGAAGCCACGGTGTATTATAGTTTTTATTATTCGTTACGTCAAGCATGCAAACCCGGTGCCTATTCAACAGTAACAGACTTTGCAAGATTTCTTGGCTTATCCACATCAAGTCCCTTGGCATCAGATGTGTAATAAGCTATGAGCTGAAGAACAACCGCTGTAGCAAATACTGAGAAATACTTCTCTGTCTCAGGAATTCTTATCTGTCTGTCACAGATGGATTTGTCATCAATCTGATCATCCGTGCTTACAAGTATTACATAAGCCCCTCTTGACTTAACCTCTTTAACATTGGAAATGACCTTGCCGTACACATCCTTCTCGGTTGCAATAGCAATGACCGGTACATTTTCAGATATAAGTGCTATGGTACCATGTTTAAGCTCACCTGCCGCATAAGCCTCAGCGTGAATATATGAAATTTCCTTAAGCTTGAGTGAAGCTTCAAGACTCATGGTGTAATCTATGCCACGTCCGATATAGAAGAGATCAGGTGAATTCTTGATATGATTTGCAATCTTCTCGATATTATTTCCCATATCCAGAGTCTGCTGTATTATCTCGCCTGCACCTTCAAGATTACTTATGAATGCCTTAGCTTCATCCTCTGCCATTATTCCCTTAACAAGGCCTATCTTGCAGAGCAGGAGATACATTGCAGAAATCTGAACCGTATAAGCTTTTGTACTTGCAACCGCAATCTCAGGACCTGCATGAGTATAGAGAACATAGTCACTCTCACGGGCAATGGTTGATCCCTTTACATTTACGATTGAGAGAACCTTTGAACCCTTCCTCTTTGCAAGCTTCAGAGCCTCAAGTGTATCTATGGTCTCACCTGACTGTGAAAGCACGATAGTCAGTGTCTTCTCATCTATTATCGGATCCTTGTATCTGAATTCAGAAGCTATCTCTACATTTACAGGAATGCGAAGTTTACTCTCTATAGCGTACTTTCCTACAAGTCCTGCGTGCATAGCCGTTCCACAGGCAACTACAGTAATCCCTGTTATATTCTTAAATACCTCGTCATCTATTCCGTCATCAAGAAGATAAGGAAGACCGTCCTTTACTCTCGGAGCAACTGTTCTCTCAAGTGCTTCAGGCTGTTCATGAATCTCCTTCAGCATGAAGTATGGATATCCGCCCTTCTGAGCAGAGTTAATATCCCAGTTAACCTCCAGGAATTCAGGCTCAACACGATTGCCTTTGAGATCCTCAACCTTTATCGAATCCTTGTACATAGTAAGGATATGATACTCAGGAACTACAAAGTACTTTCTTGAAAATGGAATGAGCGCCGTAAGGTCTGATGCTATAACCGAACCCTTCTCACTTTCTGCAGCAACCATAGGACTTACATTTCTGATTGCATATATCTTCTCCGGCACATCCTCAAACATAATGCAGAGCGCAAATGAGCCGGCAAGCTTGCTTACTACTTCTTTAATTGTCTTCTTAGGATTTCCTTCATAGAATTTGTCAAGAAGTGCTGCGACTACTTCAGTATCTGTCTCAGACTTAAGACTGTTCTTAAGACCATACTCTGATATGAGTTCACGATAATTCTCGATGATACCGTTATGTATAATAACAACCTTGCCAACCTGGTGAGGATGAGCATTTGTATCTGTTACTCCACCGTGAGTAGCCCATCTTGTATGACCTATACCGCAGGTTGCATCACATTTGAGATTTTCTGCTGCTTCTTTAAGCTCAGCTACTTTACCGGTCTTCTTCATAAGGACGATACCGTCCTTCTTGTCCATCATTGCTATACCTGCGCTGTCATAGCCTCTGTACTCAAGCTGCGCAAGTCCATCAATAAGAATATCCTTTACAGGTTCATTTCCCGTAAAACCAATAATACCACACATATTATTTCTCCTTTTTTATTATATTTACACTGTACTGTCCTTTGTCTCCCGGTCACCCGATAGGTTTGTAACAGCACTAACGCATGTGTGGTACGGAAGGGCACCCGCCGAACATTTCGATAACCCTTCACCTCGTCAACTGAAAAGTTTTTTTATTATTATCATTTCAGTCTGGCGCTAAGGTTCTTAACCTTTCGAAAGCCATGTCTCCTTTCTTACATAACCACGTAAATTGTACCATAAAGATAGGTTTTAAGCAAATTAAGGGTTGATTAAAGGCAGTTAAAATTACAATATTGCCCACTCATATTGAGCCATATATCTGTCCTTATCAACCTTACCTTTATCTGACTTTCCATCGAGATAATCGTACAGATCACAACTTATACTGTCCATTTTTATCGCATAAGAGGATTTGTTGTCATTGATGATCACATCATCCTTTCCACATTCTTTTAGTGTGACTCTGATATCGCTTATAATATTTCTGACATAACGTCTTTTTTTGTCCGTGTCCTCATCCTCTGACCAGAGAAGGAATCTAAGTTCATCCTCAGAAACAAAAGCTCCTCTTTTATCTATCAGATATGCAAATACTTCCTTACATTTCGACCTCTTAAAAGTAACCGGTCTTCCTTCATAGAATACTTCAAAGTTCCCGAAGCATTTTACAGTCAGCTCCGGTATAGGAAATCTGAGATTATCAACAGCCTTACGCATGTTCTTTTCATTTACAGGTTTCATGATGAAGCCGCTTACATACAGTTCGAGTGCTTCTAAGGCATACTTTTCATAACCCGTGACGAATATGATATTTGTCTTAGGTTTCATTTCCTGTATTTTCTTAGCCACTTCAAGTCCACTGATATATGGCATATCAATATCAAGAAAAGCAATCGATATATCATTGCTTTTTATTATCTCAAGAGCCTCGTCCGAATTTGAAGCTTCAAAAAACTCTGTATTATCACCGAGCACCTTTACAGCCGTTCTTTTTATATCTCGAAGTATAAGTATTTCATCATCAGCAATCAGGCATTTCATAACTTACCACTCCTCTAAGGATGATTCATCGTTTTCATCAGGGATATGAAATGTAACGACAGTTCCCTCTCCGACTTTACTCTCTATATCCACATGACCACCAAGCAGTCTCTTATATCTGTCCTTTACATTTTTGACTCCGACATGGTTCGCTCCATCGAAATCAATCTGATCCGGGTCAAAACCTTTTCCATTATCCTTTACAATAACCAGAGTTTCATTTTCTTCTTTTCTGGTACTTATCCATATCGTACCTTTAACGCCGGTCATGCTTATACCGTGTCTTACTGCATTTTCCACTATAGTCTGTATCGACAGCGGCGGAACATAAAAATCTGTAACCTGCAGATCTTCTTCTATACTTACCCTGTCCTGGAAGCGTTGCATTTCCAGATAAAGATAATTCTCCACTGACTCCATTTCGTCTTTAAAGGGCACCAGTCTGCTGTCATCAATCTGCTTAATGTTCTCCCTGAGATATTCAGAGAAATGGTCTATCATTTCGACAGCCTTTTTCGGTTCCTCATAGCAGAGACTTCTTATAACAGCGAGATTACTGTTAATGAAATGTGGTCTTATCTGAGCAAGCAACAGATTATTCTTGTTCTGCTCCAGCTTTATCCGGTTCTCAGCCAGTGCCTCCAGAGTCTCCCCATGTTCAACTGCTGAAAGGTAGTAATAGTAAGTCAGGACTTCTATGGCAGCGATTGTAGGCATGTATTTACTCTCCATGCCAAACGCACCCATAGTCTGTGTAATGAAAACTATCACTGCCATAAAAAGAACTATGATACCCTTCTGTTTCTGCTTTTCATTGAGACAACGGAGTGAATATATTGCCAGAAGAACAACGTAAAAAATCTCAACATAAATAGGGAGATAAGACAGCGGTCCTCCTCTGTAGTGGTGATCCTCGGTAAACCGATAAACGATTCCGGTTTCTGCCAGATCAATAGCAGTAATGACCATATTAATGATCAATGGAATTGTAACAAGACCTTTGCGCTTTACTTCACCTGTAATATATAGAAGAAGCAAAGCCAGCAATGGATAAAGCCAGTAAACCAGAGTCGTTTTGTAATATAGTATTCTATAACTCTTGTTATACATATCTGCCCAGATCTCGACATATTCCACAACAGACAGAATGAATACTACCAAGACAAGCAAATGAATGTACCATGTGCCCTTGATATCATTTTTCTTGCTGACACATGTCATAAGAATAATCGTCGCAAGGATAATCAGCGTTATGTAATTAGTAAAAATATAGTCAAGTATTACTTTCATACGGCAATTATAACACAATGTCTCCGCAGTTTGTAAATAAAGCATCAACGAATTTGACTACTTCACCTTTTTGTGATACCGTATCCGAGGCGGGTTTTTGCCCAGCGAGATACATTCGGAGGCACATATGAATATTGAAGCAAAGATAGCAAGTGAACTTAAGGTTGAGGTATGGCAGGTTGAGGCTGCAGTTCAGCTTATAGACGAGGGAAATACCATTCCGTTTATCGCTCGTTACCGTAAAGAAAAAACAGGTGTACTTAACGACGAGCAGCTCCGTACCTTAAATGAAAGGCTTACTTATTTAAGAAATCTTGAGGAAAGAAAAGAGCAGGTTATAGCTTCCATAGAGGAGCAGGGCAAGCTGACGGACGAACTGAAGGATAAAATCCTGAAGGCTGAAGCTCTTGTTACTGTAGAAGACCTCTACAGACCATATAAACAGAGAAAGAAGACCAGAGCTGACATAGCACGTGAAAAGGGGCTCGAGGGTCTTTCAAATATCATCCTTCTTCAGATGACAGATCACGACATAAGGAAGGATGCAGAAAGCTTTATAGATGAAGAAAAAGGTGTAGCAGACGTCGATGCTGCTATAGCCGGAGCTAAAGACATCATTGCTGAAGGAATTTCCGATGAGGCAGATTACAGAACCATAATAAGAAAGATTACCGAGAAGAACGGTTTCATATCATCCAAAGCAAAGGATGCAGAGGCTGAATCGGTTTACGAGAATTATTATGATTTCAAGCAGCCTGTAGACAAGCTGACAGACTATCAGATACTTGCTCTCAATCGTGGTGAAAAGGAGAAATTCCTGACAGTTAAGCTGGAAGCACCTGAAGAAGATATAATCAGATATCTTAAAAACAATACAATAACAAGTGATAATGAATTCACAACTCCATATCTCATGGAGGCGATTGAAGACTCATATTCCAGACTCATAGCTCCTTCCATAGAACGTGAGATACGTTCTGCTCTTACTGAAAGAGCTGAGGACAGTGCTATAGCGGTGTTCGGTAAGAATCTTCACCAGCTTCTTATGCAGTCACCTGTTGCAGGTCATACGGTACTGGGCTGGGATCCTGCTTTCAGAACAGGCTGCAAGCTTGCTGTAGTTGACCCTACAGGCAAGGTACTTGATACAGCAGTTGTCTTCCCTACTGCTCCTACAAATGAAATGAAGATAAAAGCTGCAAAGGAAAAGGTAAAGCAGCTTATAAAGAAATATGGCATAACACTTATATCCATAGGAAACGGAACGGCCAGCCGTGAATCTGAGCTTATAGTAGCCGAACTACTGAAAGAGATTCCTGAAAAGGTAAGCTATGTCATAACAAATGAAGCAGGCGCTTCTGTTTACTCAGCCAGCAAGCTTGCAACAGAAGAGTTTCCAAACTTCGACGTAGGACAGCGTAGTGCTGCATCCATAGCAAGGCGAGTACAGGATCCTCTTGCAGAACTTGTAAAGATCGATCCTAAGTCCATAGGTGTAGGCCAGTATCAGCATGACATGAACCAGAAGAAGCTCGGAGATGCACTTTCAGGTGTAGTTGAAGACTGCGTTAACAGTGTAGGTGTAGACCTTAATACAGCTTCCGCACCACTTATGGAGTACATATCCGGAATTAATAAAACTATAGCAAAGAATATAGTTACCTACCGTGAAGAGAACGGAAGCTTCAAAGAAAGAAAGGATCTTCTTAAAGTACCTAAGCTTGGACCGAAAGCTTACGAACAGTGTGCCGGATTCATGAGAATCTCCGGTGGAAAGAATCCTCTTGATAATACAGGAGTTCATCCGGAGAGTTATACGGCAGCAATGAGCCTCCTGAAAGAATGTAATGTAGATATGAATTCTGTTAAGGAAGGTGCTGTAGTATTCGTACAGGATTATAAAAAGATGGCCGAAAAACTCGGAGTAGGTGAGCCTACACTCCGTGACATAGTAAAAGAGATCTCCTCACCGGGTCGTGACCCAAGAGAAGACCTCCCACCTGTAGTTCTCAGAAGCGACGTCCTTGAGATGAAAGACCTTCAGGAAGGTATGATACTCAAAGGAACCGTCCGCAATGTTATAGATTTCGGAGCCTTCGTAGATATAGGCGTTCACCAGGACGGCCTTGTACATATATCTCAGCTCACGAAGAAGAAATTCGTAAAGCACCCACTCGATGTGGTAAGTGTCGGTGACATCGTCGACGTTAAAATTCTTTCAGTCGACGAAAAGAAAAAACGTATCGCTCTTTCGATGATACTATAATAAAAAAAGCTCGATAAAAAAACACATGTAAAGCGAAGCCGCGAGGCGCGTTTTACATGTGTTTTTTATATATCAATCTATTCTATTAACTGATCATCGAACCTGCTTCGATACTCTGATCTTCAACAGTAAGGAGTGAAAGTCCACCGTTACTGTCCTCTGCACAGAGAAGCATTCCCTCTGAAAGAACTCCTGCAAGCTTGACAGGCTTAAGGTTTGTTATAACAACTACCTTCTTGCCCTTCATAACCTCAGGCGGATAGTATTTCTTGATTCCGGATACTATCTGAAGAACTCTTCCGGCTATCTGAACCTGTGAACAGATAAGCTTGTTGGAATTTGCAACCTCTTCACATGAGATGATCTCGCCTATCTGAAGCTGCATCTTATCGAATTCCTCTATAGTAATCTCCTGCTTCTTGATGTTATCAAGTGAAGGGATAACTGCCGGCTTCTCTTCTTCCTTCTTAGGCTTCTTTTCTACTTCTGGTTCCGGTTCCGGTGCAGGGAACTTTACAGCAAGCTCTTCAAGCTTCTTCTCCACATCTATTCTTGCGAAAAGAATCTCAGGAGCATCAGTTACTCTGTTACCTGAAGGATAAAGTCCAAATGTACCGAGCTCTGTAACCTTTCTCTTCTCTGTTGAAAGCTGCTTAACTATTCTGTCTGATGTCTCAGGCATGAACGGCTCAAGAAGTGAAGCGCCTATGGTTATACTCTCAACAAGATTGTAGAGAACAGTTGCAAGTCTGTCCTGCTCGCCCTCTTCCTTTGCAAGAGCCCAAGGCATAGTCTCATCTATATATTTATTGCATCTCTTAAAGAGATTGAATACCTCTGTTATAGCATCAGCAACTCTGAGTTTATCCATGCACTGATTAACCTTGATACGTGCATCCATTACAGTCTTCTTCAGGTCTTCATCAACATCGGCATTTACGCCCTTGTTCATTACAACACCGTCGAAATACTTATTAACCATTGAAACTGTTCTGTTTACAAGATTTCCAAGTGTATTTGCAAGATCAGAATTGATTCTCTCTATGAGAAGTTCCCATGATACAACTCCATCATTTTCAAAAGGCATCTCATGGAGCAAGAAGTAACGTACAGCGTCAACTCCAAACTCAGCTACCATATCATCTGCATAGAGTACATTTCCTCTGGACTTACTCATCTTACCATCACTCTGAATGAGCCATGGATGACCGAATACCTGCTTTGGAAGCGGAAGGTCAAGTGCCATGAGCATGATAGGCCAGTAAATAGTATGGAAACGAAGTATGTCTTTACCTATAAGGTGAAGATCTGCAGGCCAGTACTTCTTGAAGAGCTCATCACTTGCTCCGTCAACGTCATATCCAAGACCTGTGATATAGTTTGAAAGCGCATCTATCCAAACATATACAACGTGCTTAGGATCAAAGTCTACAGGTATACCCCACTTAAATGAAGTTCTTGAAACGCAGAGATCCTGAAGACCCGGCTTAAGAAATGTATTGATCATTTCATTTTTCCTTGCCTCAGGCTGTATGAATTCAGGATGATCTTCGATGTACTTGATAAGTCTTGGAGCATACTTGCTCATCTTGAAGAAATAAGCTTCCTCCTCGGCCGGTTTAACTTCACGACCGCAGTCAGGACATTTTCCATCAACAAGCTGGCTCTCAGTCCAGAATGACTCACAAGGAGTACAATAAAGTCCTGAATACTTTCCCTTATATATATCGCCCTTTTCATAGAGCTTTCTGAATATCTTCTGAACCTGTTTTTCGTGATCTGCATCAGTAGTTCTGATAAAACGATCATAAGAAGTATTCATGAGATCCCATATTCTCTTTATCTCACCGGCTATTTCATCAACATACTCCTTAGGAGTAGAAAGATTCTCGAAAGCCTTAGTTTCGATCTTCTGACCGTGCTCATCTGTACCTGTCATGAAACGTACATCAAAGCCCGTAAATCTCTTATATCTTGCTATACTGTCCGCAAGAACGATCTCGTAGGTATTGCCTATATGAGGCTTACCGGATGCATACGCGATCGCAGTTGTAATGTAGTAAGGTCTCTTTGCCATACTTCTGTCCCCTTTCTTTTAACCCCTTTATTGATTAAACCCACCCGATATGCAGGTGGGTTTTATCTTCATTAATTAATACGCTTCAATGTCTGTATTACTATACTACTTTAAGCTTGAAACGTGTTATATCTTCTTCTGATTCAGCAATCTCAATCTCACCGCCGAGATTTCGTATCTTCTCATCGAAATCCTCATAACCACGGAGTACATACTTTATCTCATCTATGTATGAATATCCGTCGGCTGCAAGTCCTGCTATAACAAGTGCCGCTCCTGCCCTGAGGTCGGATGCAGTAAGCATGGCTCCCGTGAATCTTGGAACACCGCTTATGATGGCAGTATTTCCTTCAACCCTTATGTTGGCTCCCATCTTATTGAGCTCAGAAACATATCTGAAACGATTCTCAAATATGCTTTCAGTAACTATGCTGGTTCCTGTTGCAAGTGAAAGCGTCACTGCCATCTGAGCCTGCATATCTGTCGGGAATCCCGGATAAGGAAGAGTCTTGATATGAGTGGACTTAAGGTCACCGTCCGCCATGACTCTTACACTGTCATCATATTCTATAACCTTTGCTCCCATTTCAGTGAACTTGGATGAAATGGATTCAAGGTGCTTCGGAATTACGTTCTTAATAAGTATGTTGCCTCGTGTAGCAACAGACATAGCCATAAATGTACCGGCCTCGATCTGATCCGGTATTATGGAGTATTCAGAACCATGAAGTCTCTGCACTCCTCTGATACGAATGACATCTGTACCTGCGCCCTTGATGTTCGCACCCATCGAGTTAAGGAAGTTTGCCACATCAACTATGTGCGGTTCCTTCGCAGCATTCTCGATAGTTGTCTTGCCTTCAGCAAGAACAGCCGCTAGCATGATATTGATAGTGGCTCCTACGGAAACGGTATCAAGGTATATATGAGAACCTATGAGCTTCTCAGCTCTTGCAACGATCTTACCGCCGCTTATAATGCTTACGTCAGCACCCAGCTTCTCAAATCCCTTGATATGGAGATCTATAGGTCTTGCACCTATATCACAACCACCCGGAAGGGCAACATCAGCGTATCTATATTTACCGAGCAGCGCACCAATAAGATAGTATGATGCTCTTATTCTTCTTATATATTCGTCATCAACAGAAAGATTCTCATCTGAAAGTATACCCTTGGCACATATTCTGACTGTATGCCTGTCAATATACTCAACAGTAGCACCGATATTCTCGATTGCTTTAAGAAGTGTCCTAGTATCGCTTACGAAAGGTACATTTTCGATGATACATACATCATCTGTCATGACTGTAGCAGCAAGTATGCCGAGTGCGGCATTCTTAGCGCCGGCGATGACCACTTCTCCCTCAAGTGGCTTACCGCCCTTAATCACATACTGTTCCATCTAAACAAATGCTCCTAATCTCGGTCTGAAAACCCCTATCTGTTTTTCAAACCTACGTAATCCGTTGAATTATAACACAAAAAAATTCCAGAGTAAACCACATTTATTCATAAAAATACGCCTCCTCATCGACTTGAAAATATGTCTATGCACCTGACTATTTATCAGCTTCACAGTAAATGCATCTGTAGACTCTGTTTTTCTCATCAGTCAGTTTGAATATATGAGGTATTCCAGGTTCGATGGCCGTGATGCATCTCGGATTCCTGCATTTCTTGATATTTACAAGCTCTCTCGGAAGATCGACCTTCTTCTTTTCAACAGTCTCTCCATCCTTGATTATGCTGACCGTTACATCAGGATCAATATATCCTATAACATCAAGATTGATATCATATGACATATCTATCTTTATGATATCCTTCTTGCCCATCTTCTGTGATTTTACGTTCTGGATTAATGCAACGCTGCAGTCAAGTTCGCCAAGGCCCAGATCCTTATAAATCTGCATTGCCTTTCCCGCTGTTATATGGTCCAGCACTATACCGTTCTGTATGCTATCTATCTTCATATTTTATCTCTCTTCTCTATTATTATGCTTACACAATGTAAACTGCATTTAGCCATCTGTGAATAAACTATAATTTGCAACCGGGAGAACCAACCCAGTGGTTACTGTATCTGCAACAGTTTCAGTATCAGTGCCATACGGACGAACTTTCCGTTCATGACCTGACGGAAGTATGCTGCTCTCGGGTCCTTATCCACATTTACACTTATCTCATTTACACGAGGAAGCGGATGAAGTATGACCATGTCCTTTTTAGCAGGTACAAGCTTCTTCTCATCGAGTATGTAAGTATCCTTGAGTCTTACATAATCAGCCTCGTTGAAGAATCTCTCTCTCTGAACTCTGGTCATATAGAGCATATCAAGATTTGGCATTGCATCTTCAAGGCTCGTCACTTCCTCATACGGAATACCTGCAGGTTCAACAACCTCTGATATAATGTAGTCAGGAATCTTAAGCTCCTTTGGCGAGATAAACACAAACTTGATTCCCTTATAACGTGACATTGCTTTTACAAGTGAATGTACCGTTCTTCCGAACTTAAGATCTCCGCAGAGACCGACCGTCATATCGGAAAGTCTTCCTTTTTCTCTCTGGATAGTCAGAAGATCCGTAAGTGTCTGAGTAGGATGATTGTGTCCACCATCTCCCGCATTTATGATAGGAACCGGAGAATACATTGAAGCAAGAAGCGGTGCACCTTCATTCGGATGACGCATTGCTATTATATCTGCAAAACAGCCAACCACTCTTACTGTATCTTCAATACTTTCGCCCTTACTCACTGAAGAAGAAGAGGCTTCTGAAAAACCTACAACTGAGCCGCCGAGCTCCAGCATAGCCGATTCAAAACTGAGCCTTGTTCTTGTGCTCGGCTCATAGAAAAGAGTCGCTATCTTTTTGCGCTTACATTTTTCTGCATACGCATCTCTGTCCTTGATTATGTCCTGAGCAAGAGTAAGTATCTCATCCAGCTCTTCAACGGAAAGATCCATGGGATCAATAAGATGTTTCATATTTTAAAAACCTCCAAGTATTATTCAGCGTCAGGATTGACTACATTTCCACCGTACTTCTTTTTATAATTATCGATACAGTATTCTATTATACGAATAGCTTCAACAGCATCCTGAACTTCATCAACTCTTGTCTCTTTACCTTCAAGATTCTTATAAACAGTGAAGAAATGCTGTATTTCATCAAATACATGGCTTGGCAGTTCCTTTATATCTGTATAACAGTTGTATGTAGGATCGCCATAAGGGACTGCTATGATCTTCTCATCACCAAGTCCGCTGTCAAGCATCTTCATAACTCCGATCGGATAAGTTCTTACCAGAGTAAGAGGCTGTATATTTTCGGTACATAGAACAAGCACATCCAGAGGGTCATGGTCATCGCCAAGAGTTTTAGGTATAAATCCATAATTTGCAGGATAATGAGTAGCTGTGTAAAGCACTCTGTCCAGCATGAGCATTCCTGTTTCTTTGTCCAGCTCATACTTCATATTACTGCCCCTGCTTATCTCAATAACCGATACAAAGTCCGTAGGAAATATTCTTTTATCATCAATATCATGCCATATATTCATATGAGCCTCCTTTTTTCTAAGAAAAGCGGCAGGTTTTAATACCTGCCGCCAATGATTATAATATCAAGCATGTCGCGAGCGACATGCGACGCGCCGAGCGCGAGTTGCGCAGCAACGTTCCTATCCGCGCGAGTGCGCATCCCCCGGAGGGCTTAATAGGAAACGCAGTTTCCTATTATTTTAATATGGGTTATTTGGATTATATCCGCCACCCTGATTAGGGTCATAATATCCCTGATTCATATTCTGCTGATTAGGATCATAGTAGCCCTGATTCATCTGCTGGTTAGGGTCATAATATCCCTGTCCGCCGGCATTTGGATCATAATAACCCTGATTCTGAGGCTGCTGAGGTGTAACTGAAACTCTTTCGCCTGTTGCAGGATCATAATATCCGGCTGGCTGTGCAGGCTGAACCGGCTGATCAGGATTAAATCCATATCTAGGATCATTGTTGAAACCTGAAGGTCCGTTCATGATAACATTGCCACCGCCGTATCCAGGACCTCTTAAGCTGTGGAACAGCTCAGCGTATGTCTGATATATATATGGATTTACATAGAACAATGCAAGGATTCCGCAGGTAAGTGCCGAAAGAAGTGCCCATCCTATGAATGAAAGCTCAAGTATAAATGTATCGAACTTGTTACCATCCATCATCTGCTTACTGCGCTCAAATGCCTCTTTATAATCCATACCCGGATTCTCTGTAAGAAGATAATCTATCATGTAATACTCATAACTCTTGATGATACCGGGAATTATGAAAAGGAGTGACCACAGGAATATGAAAAGATTCTTAAGGAACATAGTCTTAACTACATTACCATATGATCCGCTCTTAAATACGAAACCTACTTCTTTAATCTCAGCCTTTGTGAGTGAATTAAGTGCGAAGAATCTTCTACATCCAACAAGGAGTGGATTAAATACAAAGATTGATAATGCAATACCTATAAGCATTGCAATAAGCACTGCTATAAGAATAGCTATAATGACTGAAGAATCAATGTCTCCGTTCTGATACTGTTGAGTATTGCTGGAAACTCCCGAAGTACCGCCTGATGATCCTCCTGCTACAATTCCTGTAATGAAAGCAACAAGCACGCACATCCAGTAATTATTCTTAAATGCGGCTTTTGCCCTGTCTTTAAGGTAAGCTCTGTTCATGAAATACCTCCTCTTAACCTCTTTCCATATTTGATTGTTTCTTTCGAAACAGCCATGAACATTATAATATATATATCACAACATTTGCAAGGAAATGTATCGAAAACTACCAAGTCTTTCCGTTCCACTGATTGCCGCCGCTGCCGCCCTGATCTTCGCCACCGCCGCCATCGTCGTTGTTGCCTCTCTGTTCGTTCATCTCATTCTGAGTATCATTTCTTTCCTGCATATTTTCGCGTTTCTGATCATTCAGCTGTTCCTGAATTTCCTTCTCGCGACTGTTAGATCCGCCACTGTTGCCGTCCTGATTCTGATCCTGATCCTGGTCCTGATCATTCTGATCATCCTGATTCTGATCCTGGTCATCCTGATCTTCATCGTCCAGATCCTGCATGAGTTCCTGAATCATCTTGTCTATATCCTGCTTCAGCTGTTCAGCTTCCGGATCATGTCCGTCAGTACCCTCAGGATCAGCACATCCCTGTTCAGTCAGAACTTCTCTTGCTGCAAGCAGCTGGCTTATAACCTTCTTGACTTCCTTCTGATTCTCATGATCAATATGATCAAAATCTATCTTCTGAAGCATGGCCAACGCAAGATTAACCCTGATATCACATTCTTTACCCTCTGGTATGTAGTGATTGAGCGCCTTATTATAATCTACTATCGCCTCGTCGTACTCGCCCTTCTGGTAATGAACGTTTCCTGAGTTGTAGTAAGGAAGATATCCTTCGTTTATATTTCCAACCTTGAGAATATCCGGAATGCCGCCATTATAATTACCCTTATTATATTCCGAGAGGAATACAGCATTCATGAAGAATCTTGCAACTATCATAACTGCAAGAACAATTATAACAAGACATGCTATATCAGTAACAAGCATAGCATTCCTTGCTTCGCTGCGGGTATCTATAAACCCGAATACTCTGTCCTCATCTTCTTCTTTCTTATTCACTTTTTTCTTTGTATCTTTATCTGCCATAATCCATTTCCTTAAATGTCAGTATGATTACAGTCTTCCCTTACGGATATATAATACGAACTCAAACATCAAAAGCAGTATAAGTGGAAAAACATAAAAATAGTATGTATCCTCATAGGTTACGCCCTTTCCCTCATCCACTATGGACTTGGTTGAAGCCAAAATACTGCTGAGAACATAATCTATATTATTCATTCTCTCCATATGAACATAGTCTATCTGCATGTCATCCGCTATGGACTGAAGGTTTTTCTCATCTATCTTAGAATAAGCATCCTGATAGGTAGTAGGATCCTTGATATAACTATAGCTATCCTTCATCCTGCCGCCTTTTTCAGTGCCGTATCCCATGACAGCACCACCATCGACATACTTCTCATAATCTGCAAATGACATAAGCTGGGAATCATCAGTAATCTCGCCGTCACTTATGAAGAAAACAACCGTCATTCTTCCATCCTTCTTGGATGAAGAAACAAGAAGGTCCATCATGTCCTTCTCCATGACGTTCAGATTACTTCCTTTAGCGTAGTATCTGCTCGGGGAGGATATAGTTGAAAATGCATCGAGTACATTTGAACTGTCCTGCGTAAATGGAGCCAGAACCTGTGAACGGTTATCGAATCTGATAAGTGCGAAATTACTTCCGTCAAGCTGATCGATTATATGCTGAGTATCTCTCATGACAGCATCCATCCTCGGCTTACTGTTCACATCATCAGCCCACATACTTATAGTTGTGTCAACAACAAACAGAACATCAAGATTCTTCATCTCGACATCTGCATTGTAATCCTTACGCATAGGTCTGGCATTGATAATAAATACAAGCACAAATATAGCCAGTATCCTGAGCATCATAGACACTTTATATATGAATTTGGTTTTTCTCCTGATAACTCCGAAAGCAAGCAGTGCATATATTATGAAAAGCACTGTTCCCACAAGAATCTCAGGAAGTATAGGATTAGTTATCATATTACAAGTGCAACTCCCAATGTAAAGAATATTACAAGTGAAATGAATAGTACTATAGCCGGAGTCTTCGGCTGATCTATAGGTTTGCGGACAATTATCTCATCAACCTCCATAGCCTCTTCCTGCTGAATATCCTGTACGATATCCTTGACTGTAAGAGTCTCGCTTTCTTTATAGAACTTGCCATTTGTACTCTCAACAGCCTTCTTGAATTCGTTCAGCTCTGTCTCGTAATCACCTATGTTTGAGCCGCTGTCGAAGGACTCTTTATTCGGAAAGATTCCAAATACAACTACATGATTCTTCTTGCAGAGATCTGCAGCCTCATCAACCTCCAGGAGAGGTTTTGCCCTTTCCTGCTGGTCATTATCAGTAGACATGATTATGATTCTGGTCCTCTCAGCATCGTCAATATGAGGAAAGCTGTAAAGACAGGATGCAAGTCCCTCACCTATAAGACTGCTTCCCTTTGTAATATTATTTACAACAGTTCCCGCGTCATAATACTCAAGCTCTTCACTCAGTTCAAGATATCTGTCATACTGATCATCCGGAATCTCACTTACATACTGATAGTCTCCGAAGTAAGACATAAATTCCTTCTGAAGTTCGAAATACTCTTTGATATCTTCAAGCTTCTGAATAACGAAATCATAATCATCAGTCATCGGAACATAAAGAACCGTTGAAGTATTAAAGATTGCTATTCCGAACCTGTCGCCGTCCAATCCTCTGACAACGTCTTCAAGATTGTCAACGAGCGATTCATTTAACGCAAAGATAGAGTAAGACACATCCATGCAGAGGAAGATGTCCCTCTTCTTTACACCGTTATTCATGGTTTCAATCTTTGAAGGCCTGGCCATAAGATAGAGGGATGACAGAAGTGACATCCCGAGAGCCAGTTCCATAATTACCGTAATAACAAGTCTTATAATCTTTATTTTTTTGTATTCAGGAAGTTCCTTTACTATACTGGTATTTGCTGCCTTTATGCCGCCCTTATAAGCCTTCTTACTTCTTATAATATGTAATGCTGCGACACCCAGAACAACTATCGGAATACCTATAGAAAGGAACAGAGGATATCTTAATACCATGTACTGATCACCTCTCTGGTTCTTCTCATAGACGCCATGATGTCTGCCTGTGTATATTTTGCAAACTCAGGTTCATAGTATTCAGTAACGAGCAGGGTAAGTGATGGAATGCCGAGCTCGGATATCTCAGAAAGCGTATAATCCTGAACCTTAAGTTTCGTTACCTCATATACGAACATCCTGATGATACGGCTCATCTTCTGATAACCATGTCGCACAGTAGTCCTGCTGTTTACGACATCATACTCAACCTTGTCCAGCTGAGCCATATATTTTCTTTTAATAGTTACAAGATCCGCACCCTTCGGCTTCATGATCTTAGGCTTCTTCTCATCCTTCTTGTTGAAAAGCGGTTTCAGCTTCCTCTTTACAAGAATATGAATTATTACAGCTGCGACTACTGCAACAGCCGCAACTATCAGCCACCAGAACATAAATGCATATGGATCCTGAAGACTAACCGATGTTTTCATATCTATGCCTTTCAAAAAGCTCGACAATATTGTCAATTATCTCATCTTCATTTTTAATGGTCGTCATGCCAACTTTATATCTCTTGAAAATTTCTTCCATCTCAGCATTATGGCGATCTCTGTTTCTCTTCTCAGCCCTGAAAAGAAGATTGCTGTGAAGGAACATGGAATCCGCATATCGTCCTGCCTCGACATCAAATACATTTTCACCGTGCAGGTAAGCATCATCGATATTAATGATCATGACATCGTTATTATACGTAAGCTTCTTCAGGAGCTTCTCATCCAGCCCTCTGACTCCTGCCATATCCGTAATAACGAAGACCACCATATTTCTTCTTATATTCTCAGTCACATAATCAAGAACCTGTGCAATATTATATTTCGGTTCCTTTTTGATGGTCTCTGCATATCGGTTCATTACATTTTCAAAATGAACATTTCCCGAACGGAAATATGTATAATCATATCCCTTATCGATACTGTGTATCAGCGCAAAGTCATCACCGTGGCGGTCAATCAGGAATGCGATGGTACCCAGAGTGGTTATCGCGATATCCATCTTCGAAGCACCGACTGACGTATCTGCCAGCATCCTGCTTCCGCCGTCACAAACAAAAAGAATGTTATGCTTCTTTTCTGCTATATAACGTCTTATGAGCATCTTTCCTGTTTTGGAAGATGCCTTCCAATCTATATCCTTGACATTGTCGCCATATGCATATTCTCTGAGATCATCAAAATCAAGACTTCTTCCTCTGTAAATGGAACGAAACTCACCTGACAGAAGATTGGAAGACTTCTTGCTTGAATACAGTGCGACCTGAGATCTTATTTTTGTAAGATAATCATAATTCATACAATGTCCTCATTATGGAGTAGGTATAGCTCCTACAATCTTATCAATAATTGTTTCAACTTCAATACTGTCTGCTATAGCAGCGTAATTGAGTTCTATTCTGTGGCGGAGTATCTGGTGACGCATAAGCTTTACGTCATCCGGAGTAACATATGTTCTTCCGTATATAAGAGCTACCGCCTTTGCGATATTCAGAAATGCTATGGAAGCACGTGGGCTGGCACCCATTCTTACATATCTGCTGTAATCCTCTGACAGAACCTTCTCTGTATTTCGTGTTGCATTTACGATAAATGAAATGTACTGCTTTACGGAATTATCTACATATACCTTTCTTGTTATCTGCTGAACATTATCTATATCCTTAACAAGAAGAGTTGGTTCTGTTCTTACGAATGCACCCTGTTCTATACGGTTAAGAATTTCAGTTTCTTCTTCAGGAGTAGGATATGTAATCTTCTCTTTGATAATGAAACGGTCTGTCTGAGCCTCTGAAAGAAGATAAGTTCCTTCCTGCTCTATAGGGTTCTGAGTAGCAATAACGATGAATACGTCATCAGGCATGTTGTAAGTAACACCACCGATGGTAACCTGTCTTTCCTGCATGGCCTCAAGCATGGCACTCTGTGTTTTTGCACTTGAACGGTTTATCTCGTCAAGAAGTACGAAGTTTGCAAAAACAGGGCCCTTCTGAGTCTCAAACTGACCTGTCACCTGATTGTAAACCTGAGTTCCTATGATATCACTCGGAAGAAGATCCGGTGTACACTGGATACGGGAGAACTTTCCGTTTACAGCATCAGATATAGCCTTTGCAGCAGTTGTTTTTGCAAGTCCCGGAACGGACTCAACAAGTATATGTCCATCTGCAAGTACACCTGCAATAAGACTGAGCTTAAGTCCCTGCTGACCTACGACTTTGCTGTCATAGTATTTGGAAAGCTTGGTGACTACGTCCTGAGCGTAATCAAATTCTTCTTGTGTTATGTTACTCTTCTGTTCCATATATTCCTCCAAGTGGTAATAGTGGCGATCATTTTCATATTATATACCCTCAAAAACACGCCTCTCGGCTCCGCTTCGGACACGTAGCGGATGCTAAACTCACAGTCGCACAGCTCCTGTTCGTTAAGCACCGACGGCCTCAGAGGGTTTTTTCGGGTAATAATATCAAATGATCTGTTAATTAAAAGATTTGCTGTATCATATTGTTCCACGAATCGTAACATACACGGCGACTTACCTTATTAGGGGGGGGCCGGGATGTACTGATATCGAGGATAGTGTCTGTGTTTTTTATCAGTGAAGTGTATCGTATTCGGCGATGTAACGGCGGGTGTAGTCGGCGTCGGATGGGCAGTCAAGGTATTCACGGCCGTATTTCTGACGGGTCTCATCGCCTTTTCCGGTGATGAGTATGACTGTTGGTTCTGTCACTTCCATAATAGCTTTATGAATAGCTTCTCCCCTGTCCTCTATCATCTCGTAAGGACAGCCCTCGCGTTCGACGTACTGTGCTATATCCCTGGAAATCTGTTCCACAGGTTCTTCACCCGGATCCTCTGCAACCAGATAAACCTTATCTGAATATCTGCCTGACAGCGTACCGAGATGTTCTCTTCTCTGATATGCTTTATACCCCGGACAGCCGAATATGGTTTCAATTTTAAATCCCGGATATTCGGAAAGCGTCGACTCATACAGTTTCTCAAAAGACAGCTTATTGTGGGCGTAATCTACTATGGCAACAACCTTTCCATCCTTGGATGAAAAAAGCTCCATACGTCCCTTTGATCTTGCAGTCTTAAGCCCTTCATATATGAACTCTTCAGGGATATTATATTCATTTGCAGTTGCAATGGCCGCAAGTGCATTTTCAACATTGAAAAGTCCCGGCATGGTCAGCATGAATTTTCTGTCGAACCTATCGCATTTTACTTTGAAATGAATTCCATCCGTTTTCTTCTCTATGTCATAACCTATAATATCCGGAATTATGCCCGAACCGGATTCGGCATCCGCGAATGAAACATCTTTTCCGTCATATATCTTAAATGTAACGATCTTTTTTGTCAGTCCGGAATCATATGCCTTTTTAGCAGCATCCATTATCCTGTCTGCTTCGTCTGCTCCAAGATTGATTATTGATGTCTCTGACTGAGCAAAAATCCTGAGCTTCGACTCAAAATAATCTTCGAAGGTCGGATGTTCTATATCACTGATATGATCCTCTGATATGTTCATGAAGATTCCGACATCGAATCTTATCTTATCAACTCTGTCGTACTTAAGAGCCTGTGATGAAACCTCCATGGTAAAGTAATCTATTCCGGAATCGACAGCATTTCTGAAATGATACTGAAGCTCCATATTTTCAGGAGTAGTTATATGAGACTCAAACTCTTCCACTCCGTCATATAAGTCTATGGATGATGTGATAGCTGTTACTTTACCACCTTTGTTCTCTTCATAAAGATCAAGTATATTCTTTACGTAATAAGCAGTTGTCGACTTACCCTTTGTACCGGTTATTCCTGTAAGACGAAGCTTTTCTGAAGGTGAATCGTAAAAGAAATCCGACAGATAAGGCATAGCCTTTCTTATATCACTTACTATTATATAAGGAATGCTGACTACATTTTCGCCTGTTTCAGAAATATCGAATCTCTTTTCAGCAACGTATGCTACAGCGCCGCTTTCCGCTGAGTCAGCAAGATACTGTGACTTGAAATGCGCACCCTTACAAACAAACAGGGTACCATCCGCTGCCTCTTTGGAATTATAAGTAAGTCCTTTAACCGGAGTCTCATCCCCGTCTTCTATATTTGATTCTGTAAGAAGCCCTGCATCCTGAAGTAGCTTCTTGTAATCACATAATCTTTTTATACTGATATTCACATCTTTCTCCATGTGTAACAGAAAATATCACTCTATTCGTAATACTTCTTATATTTATTGTAATGGCTGAAATGCTGTTTAAGCATTCGAAGGTTTCTGACCGGACTGTCCTCACCCTTCATGAAAATCGGGTTCACGTACTTACCTTCTTTAAGAAGTCTTTCTAGTTTTTCCTTATTAAGCGGATCATGCACATACTTTAAGGCAACCGCTTTCGGAACTACCAGCCAGAGGTGTTCTTCCTTCGCTGTTTCATATGGAAGGTCAACACCATGAATATACTCCTCAACAAAGTACTTGGCAACATTGAAACCTGATCCGGTTACATAGTAATTTGATCTGCCCTGTCTGGTATTTATTTCAAAGAATTTATATTTGCCATCACGGCTGTCGTATTTGATATCAAAATTAGAGAATCCTATATAATGAAGGTCTTCAAGAAGTGCCTTTACTTTTTCCATAAGCTCTTCCTGTGGCTCGGTAATGATAACCGCATGATTGCCCTTTCCGTGAGGAGTATGCTCCTCAAGAAGAACATGTCCGAGGCACATCATCTTAACCTTTCCATTTCTGTCTGAATAGGAAGTAAGCACTCTCATGTATTCGTCATTTCCGGGGATTGTATCCTGAATGATGAGGCTGTCTTCGTAGCCTGCTTCATATATATCTTTTATGACTTCCCTCATTTTCTTTTCATCCGGAATCAAATAAACCTTTTCCTGTGTAGGGAATTCATGTTCCCAATAGTTTATGCCGTTTGAAGGCTTAAGGATTACAGGATAAGAGAATTCAAGAACAGGCGCAGTTACGTTTCCGTCTGCAGGATAATCTTCTTTATGGTAAATGTATGTATCAGGATAATCTATCCCATGCTTATCACAAAGTGAATAGAAAAGTTCCTTCTGCTGGAGACTGTCCATAAGCTCAAAATCTATATATGGTGCAATGGCATTCTCAGGAAATTCATCCTTATGCTTACTGATAAGTGCTACATACGAATCACCGCAGCCTATAGTCAGGACTTTCTTGTCGCTGTTTCTCTTACAGAAGGTTCTTACTGCCTTCATGAATATTTCATCAGTATCTATCTTTTCATTTGCATGATAGATAGTTATCTTGCTTCCGCAGCTCGGTCCATTTGCATATTTACCAAAAACATGTGACTGTACCTGATATTGTTCATAAAATGCACGTGCCACACTGTAGGTATTAATGTCCCCGCCAAAAAGCATTGGCACGAATTCAGCTTCTTTAAATGTCATAAACTATCGCCTCTTTATCTGGAAATAAACTCCGTAAATCCCGCCTATTATAACACAATTTTTAACTGTTGGCATCCGCATAATAAAATGTTAAAATTTTTTTGAAACCTTTTTTATTGTATGCCGGTATTATGCATATAAACAAGAAAAAATATGGCAGCGTTCACAGCGCCATAGGATAAGAAAAAGGAGAAAACAATATGAGAAAGATAAGAACAAAAAAAGTCAGCATAATGATAGTTTCAGCACTCCTCGGTATGACTCTTCTTGCCGGATGCGGAGATAAGGCTGCTTCCACTAACAAGAGGGACGAATACTCCGATATGTATTATGAATCCACAACCGCTGCAGATTATAAAAACGGTCTCACATATGACGGAGATTATGATGCTGCGTATGAAGCAGCTTATGGTTCAGATGATGTAGATTATGAGCCTGCGTACGACGAAGCTGCTGATTATGAAGAAAACTATGATGAGCCGGGCGATAAGGGCGGTTCAACAGGAACTGATAAGGAACAGTCTACCAACAAGATTGATACCGAGAAGCTTGTATATCGCTGCAATCTCCAGATACAGACACTTGAATATGACAAGACAGTTTCTGATTTCAAAACATTTTTAAAGGATTGCAACGGATTCCTTGAAGCTGAGAATTCATATATCAACAACAAGTCATACTACAATGAAGAGAAACTTCATACATACACAGCTACCGTTCGAATCCCTTCAGACAAATACGAAGAGTTCGTAAGCAAATCCGACGGACTTGGCGAGATCATAAGCAAAACTCAGAATGTCACCAATATGTCTCAGGAATATTCAGACCTCTCAGTTCAGCTCGATGTTCTTGCAGCAGAAAGAGCAAGTTACGTAGAGATGCTTAAGCAGGCTAAGGATCTTGATGACATGGACAATATCCTCATCATCACAGACAAGATTACAGACATAGATATTCAGGTTGCTCAGATCAAGACAAGACTTAATGGAATAGATAATGATGTAGCATACAGCTACGTAGATGTATCGATCAAAGAAGTAAAGGAATACGTAACTGATCCTGAACCGGAAGATACATTTGCAACAAGATTCACAAGAGAAGTTAAGGGAGCATGGAAGAAATTCTTCTACGGACTTCAGAACTTCGCAATCTGGTTCGTATCATCACTTCCTACACTCATAATTCTCTTCCTTGTAGGTTTCGGAGCATGGAAGCTCATCATAAAGAGAATCATCAAGAAGGCAAAGGCAAACAAGAAGGCAAGAGAAGAAAAGCGTGCTGCTAACCCATACCGTCCGGGATATCCATATCCAGCATATCCTGTTCAGGCTCCTGTAGCAAACGCACCTGCTGCTCCTGCTAATGCTCAGCCGGCTGCTGCAAATCCTGCTAATGCTAAACCATCTGCAGATAAGACTGATGAAGCTAAAGCTGATGACAAAGCAGAAGCTAAGGCTGAAGATGCAAAGAAGGATGAGGCTAAGGCTGATGAAGTTAAAAAGGATGAGGTTAAGCCTGAAGAGAAAAAAGGCGATAAAAAGAATAACAAGAAGTAAAGGTAAAAGCATTCCGGAATGTTAAATATAAAGAGATGACAGTCAACTGTCATCTCTTTTTTATCTCAACTATGAATATACATTAATTGTTTTTTTGTTTTTTTGTATTTCTGATAATATTCGGACAACGTCCAAAGGTTTCTCAGCTATATAGTCAGCACCTGTTTCCGTGAGTTCCTCCCTCGTACCGTAGCCATATAAAGCGCCGATGGATTTTACCCCAAGTTTTCCGGCAGCTTCCATATCAAACTTTCTGTCGCCTACCATTACTGCTTCAGAATATATATCTTCCAATTTCATTTCAGAAATGTCTTTTCCCGGGAGTCTGCTCTGATTCTTTACAAGCTCCAGTATTTCTCTTGAAGCCTCTTCGATGAGTTCTTCCTTCCCCGCTGAAGTCTTCTCCTCATCCGGTCCGACAATCTTATAAAAGTACTTATCTATCCCAAAATGCTCAACTACTTTTATTGCAAGATATCTGGGTTTAGATGTCACTACCATAAGAGTGTATCCTGCGTCCTTAAGAGACTTAAGCATTTCTTCTATCCCATCATAAAGTGGTGCATCCTTATATGCCCCGCCCTGATAATACTCTCTGTAATACTTTATTGCAGCCCCGATATCATCGCCCTTAAGGCCATACAGATCTCTGAACGAAACCGTAAGCGGCGGTCCCATGAAGAGTCTCTGTCTCTCCTTATCATTTTCAACTATACCGAACTTTGATAAGGCATATTCAGCCGAGGCAAAAATCCCGAAATGCGACTGAGTCAGGGTTCCATCAAGATCAAAGTATATATATTTATACATCTTTCACTCCATTATCAGATTCTTCGGCCGATACTTCATCTGATTTTTCATCTGTATTATCCTTAGCCTTTGATCCGAGCTTAACCTTATTGGTAACCCATTTCGAAAGCACGTAGGTGATGACCAGAACAGCTATCGAAATAATAATATACTGAGGTTTATTGAGTGCAGAAACAGCACTCTGCCCTATTACGGCCAGAAGGGCTATCATAATCAGCTTACTCGTGTATAACGTTAGAAGGTATTTACGTCTCGAATAGTTTGAAACACCAAATGCAAAATTCATGAATGCTGACGGTGTAAACGGAAGCAGAATTATGATAAAAAGCGTCGGTACATTTATATTGCTGACCCATTCTCTGGCTTTTTTCATTTTCGGATGGTTCTCGGCACTCTTGGCAAATAGGCGCTGAAAAACATGCCTGAAGAAAAGAAATACCACTGTACATCCAAGACAGCTTCCGACCCAGCTGTAAAGGAATCCGAGAAATGGACCGTGTGCTGCCACATTTATGGTTACAATCGCAACCATGGGGAGCGGCGGAATGATAGACTCTATAAAAGCCATAAGCATCGGTGCTATCGGTCCAAGAAGTCTGAATTTCTGAAGGAGTTCCCACCAGAAATCAACTGAATTTATATTTTTAAAAAAAGTCTCTAACATGATGTCTGTTTAATCCTGAATAATTTCATCGTGATACAGAGAGTTTCTCTACCCTGTTCACTGCAATAATATATGTAAATGCAAGCAGGAGTATATTCAGCATAAGCGGCCCAACAACCCTGCTGTGGTCTGTTATCGTATCATAAACTATAGTCAGCATGTATGTCGGAAGATACTTTCCAAAAGGAAGCATTCCAAATATATCCGGAGCCACAAGAATAGTTCCTATCATGGATATAGCCGCCCACACACTGCTTTTGAAACATACTGAAAGTAACAATGTAAATGTAATGATAAAGAACAGATTGAGCCCGTGGATCATCGCGAGGAATACAGCATTTCCTGCACTTAAGTCATTAAGCATGAATGTCTTTGCCACCGAGAAATAAAGCATGTATCCGATAAATACAAATACGAATGCAAGAAGTCCGTAAACGATACATTTTGAAGTAATAAGTACCCTCTTTGAATAGCCCTGTTCCAGAGGAAGAACCCACTTGCCGTTCCTGATTTCTTTCGGAAGAAGGGAATGTATAACAAGTATAGCAACAAGTGATAAAAACACTCCAATGTAATATGAATACACACCCACACTGCCTGCAACACGTTTCGGATACAGGGTTACCATCATACTCTCGAGAGCTGAAATATCAAAACCCGGAAGCTGTTCCGTCAGCGCATCAGGAATATCTGTAAAGATCATGGTGAATCCCATTATCATAACGGCTATTCCTAGTACCATAGCAGCAAAGAGTATAACTTTACCTGTTCGGAGCACTTCTTTTATATCTTTTTTTATACAGCATTTAAGTCCTGTCATCATATGCACACCTCCCTGAAAATGTTGTCCAGTGAAAGTGTTACTGTACTTATATAACTTACCTCCTGAGGAAGCTTCGTCAGTCCTTCGAATACCTTCTTCTGGCTGGCAGCTTTGTCCTCCTCATCGAGAACTATCCTTATCGTTTTCGGATCAACAACTATAATCTTCTGAGTGTAGTTATAAAGAGTCTTCAGATCCGGCTCAGTCGTAAATGAAATGACCATCTCTTTTTTAATCTGACTCTCTTCCTTGACGTTCACTTCTCTTGCGATGACTCCCTGACTTAAGAAGCCTGCTTTGTCACATATACTGTCCATGTCTGCCAATATATGTGTGGAAAGTATAACGGTCTTTCCCTTAGCCTTAAGTTCCAGAAGTATATCCTTAACATCATTTCGTCCTGATGGATCAAGTGCAGATGTAGGCTCATCGAGAAGTATGACATCAGGATCATTTACAAGCACTGCTGCAATTCCGAGTCTCTGCTTCATACCTCTTGACATAGTCTTAACCTTGGCACCTTTCGGAAGTCCAACAGTTTTAAGAAGCTCATCTCTTCTTGCAGGGTTTTTATCCATAAGCAGGAAATCAAGATACTCATCTGTTGTGAGGTAATCAAAGAAATTCGGAAGGTCAGGAAGGTACCCTACTTTCGAACCCTTGGTATATTCAACCTCACCACTGTCAGCTTTTGAAAGACCCGCCATGATGTTCATGAGCGTAGTCTTACCCGCGCCATTCTTACCTATAAGTCCATATATGCTTCCTTCATCTATGGTGCAGTTCAGTCCGCGAAGAACATTATTTGCACCGAAGCTTTTTTTAATGTCCCTGATTGTTATCAATCTCGGTTCCTCCAAATGAATAAAACCAGTAGCTTTTGTCAGCTCGTTACATTTTTACATTATAACGTATTGAATAATAAATATCTGATTAAAATCAATATCAGTATATGACCGGGGTAAAAAGCGTAGAATAAGTATTTCATCTGGCGTCCCCTCTTGCCATTATAGAAATGGAAAAGAATGAAGTCGAAACATGCCAGGAATTCTCCCATTCCAAATACGCTTACTGCGAAAAATACGATTCCCGATGCTATGTTTCTGTCCTTCTCTTTATCATGATTCAGATAGAAAATCAGTGCTATCACAGGGCCGATCATATAGTAATCCGTAAAGGTTAAAGATGCGGCAATGCATATGCCTATCACTGACAATATTGCTTTCGTCTTCTGTGCAACCGATGCAGAATCGTAGCTTTCCCCAACGAACTTATCCTATGCAATCAGCATAAGAAGGCTGAAAGCCAAATTAAAATAAATGTTCTGGTACATCGGATGGAACGATTCATGGAAGAATGCAATATCAAAAGGTACTTCTGATATAACACCGAATATCAGCATGTTTATGAGATACTTCCATCTGTTCCTTGTATGAATGAAGCCTTCAACCATCAGAAAATAGAATATCGGCATAGCAAGTCGTCCGACAGATCTGCAGACTGTATTGAGGATCAGAAGACTGTTGTAAAGACTGCTCGACTCAGCTATTCCGCTTATGGATGGATTCAGATATCCCTTCTCCAATACAGCGGCACCGAAATGATCTATAAACATGGTTATACATGCGATTATTTTAAGTGTACAGGCAGACAGACCTTTTTTTGTTTCAGTTATTTCTTTTCCCATTTTAAACTTCCTCTCATACGGAGTGATTATAACACTATATGGTGGCATTTTCCAATGCGGGATATTATAATACTATGCAACAGTAATCTTAATAGGACAATCGAGGAATTAATGAAAGATAAATCTAAAAAAGCATTAGCATTGGGCGCCCCTATCATAATAATACTGCTCTCAGTCTTTGTTATTATTGCTCTGCAGAGTCCAAACCGACAGGTTTCGAAGGAATTTGACGGTATAGTCTGCTGGGGTGACAGTCTGACAGAAGGCACAAAGGGTGATGGTGTGACCTACCCGAAAACAATCCAGGGAATGATAAGGGGCAGAAAATTCGTCGTTGCCAATTGCGGAGTCGGCGCCGAAAATGCTCCAACTATTGTATGCAGAAGCGGTGGAATGAAATTCGTGATTACCGAGGATATCACAATTCCTGAAAGTACTGAACCTGTCGATATTGTCATCTCCGCAGAAGACGGTCATCCTGTAAACCCTCTCAGAAGATATCCCGGAAATGAATGGGAAGTAACTATCACAGATAAAAGCGGAACAGCCATTCCGGGTATACTGCGAGTCGAACAGGAAGCCCCGGAGGCAGCTGAATTTCACTATACATTCAGGCGAAATGAACCCGGAAAGTCCGGCACTGTTGCTGCAGGAACAGCAATTCATTTAAAACTATATGATACATATATAAATTATGAGAATTATTATCCGGTCATTTTCATAGGTCAAAACGGCGGATGGGATTCACCTGAGGATCTTATATATCTTCAGAAACAGATTCTGTCAAAGTATGGAAACGGAACTGACTTCCTCATAGTCGGTCTCCATACCGGAACCCGTGAAGAGAGAAAAGACGTCGAAGAAGCTCTCGAAAAAGAATACGGTGACAGATTCCTTAACCTGAGAGAATACATGTCTACCGAGGGACTTAAAAAGGCAGGCATAGAACCAACCGATGAGGACAAGTCATATATGGAAAATGGAATGACCCCTCCAAGTCTTCTGTCGGACGGACTCCATTTCAACAGCACCGGATACAGAGTTCTCGGAGAAGCTATACTGGACAGAATCGAGGATAATCTTGAAAAGAAGGAGAAGTAGATTATGTTCTGGAATAAGAAAGATAAAGAACTTGAAAAGATCATAGAGGAAATCAAAGTTGATCTCTCCAATAATTATAAAGACAACGCTGTTCTGGGAATCAAGAAGCTTAAGGAAACTCTTCAAGAAAAAGAAAACTCCGGCAAGCTGAAGGAAAAAGACCTTGCAGCATACCGAAGCATACTTTCTGATTTTGAAAATGATGTAAAGAATTTCAAGAGAACATATTAATACGCCTGTCCTCCGCACTTCTTTATGCAGGCAGTCGTAACAACTTCAAGTGCGTCTATGTAGAAATCACTGTTTAAGTCATAATTATTGTTGAATACCGAAAGCTCAGTGCAGGCAAGTACAACTGCCTCGCACCCTTCTTCACGGAGTGCCGATGCTACCTCCATGAACTTATGCTTATCGCCCTTTTCTCCGGCTTTTATCTCATCATAGATTATAGACATAACCTTTTTCTGATTCTCTTCGCTCGGATAAACAGCTTCTATTCCATGCTTCTCCAGAGCATCACCATACATATTATTTCTGACAGTTCCGTCAGTGGCCATGATTCCGACTTTTTTATAATTCCGCTTTGCCACATAATCTGCAGTTTCTTCGATCATGTTAATGAAATGTCCGTCCATAAGACTGTCAAACTTCTCAGCAAAATAATGGCAGGTATTACATGGAATTGCGAGATAATCGCATCCGCATGATTTCAGCATTCTGACATCTTCTTCAAGAATCGCCCAGAGTTCATCGCTCTTTCCGCACATAATGCATTCAGTTCTGTCCGGAATGGACGCATGCGAATATATGAGAATATCCAGGTGATCCCTGTCATTTGACACAACCGTTCCATCAATTATTTTCTTATAAAAAACCTCTGTAGCTTCGGGGCCCATTCCACCCAGAATTCCGAGTTTCTTTCTTTCGCTCATATTTGAACCTCATATTATTGAATGATATAAGGAATTATATCATCCGTAGTGTTATCTGTCCATTCTGCCACAGTTCACCGGACAATCATCCTAACCGTCTGTTATTCAGCACCTGGTTAATGCTTCAGCGATAAACTGAAGCTCTGTAGGATTGAAGCGCTTATCATCTGAATAAATGTAATACGTTGCATCCTGATTTGAAAGAACTATCGCCATTCCATTTCCCTTATAGTTATACTCTGTCTGGAGTGACTCTCTGTACTCATGAGAAAATTCAATACGGACCTCGTCCCCGTCCTCAGTCTTTGCTATCTTCCAGTCTTTAGGAATATAGTTATACTTTTTCTTCGCTTTGAAATGTAATGTAAATGAAATATCATTCATAACAAGACGACCTTCTCCCAGATTTACAAAACCATGTTCATTTGGAAGTGCCTCTATTCTGACTTTAAATCTCTTCGGTTCTATCTTCGACGTAGCATTATGCCTTTCCCATTCATACCATTCAGGAATCTGATACTTCCTTCCATCGGTATCATAAAGAAATCCCCTCGGACTCAGTTTCCATACCTTCCTGCAGGAAGTACACCCTATACGGTCGTCCTTTGAAATCATCGCATATTTTTTTCCGCAGGAAATGCACTGATAGAGAGGTCCCTCCAGACCCTTTGCGAGATTCCTGCCGATAAACTCTATGCCATTCTCCTGCTGCCATGCATATTCATCGTATTGAAGCTTCTTCTCGATTGCGGACTGCACTTCATCTGCATCCATATTAAGCAATTCGTCTGAAGTATAGAGTTTTTCCAGAGTCGCCTCCATCCTGCCTTTTCTTGTATGCTCTTCATCCCAGAACGGATTGGTAAGATAGCTTCCATGCGCAGAAAGTATCACCAGCGGTGTCCCATATTTCTTTGCGAAATGTTTCGCCAGCTGTCCAAGATTCTTTGGAAGCTTCGATGTAGTTCCGACATTTGCATGTCTCGATTCCGGGAATAACACTACAGAATCACCGGCTTCGATACATTTATACATATTTTGAAGCACAGTAACATCAGACACATAACGCCTCTTGCCTATGCACCCGATACTCCGATATAGCCAATATCCAAACGCTGCAAAGCCTTCCATATCAGATACATAATTTGCCCTGTAAGGAAACAGTGCCAGTGGGGCAATATAATAATCTGAAAAACCCTGATGTGTAGATATCACTAGGTATGGAGGCTTGATCTCGCTCATTCCGACTTTCTTTATCTTCAGATGTGAAGCCCTGGTCATAACAAATGAACCACCCCACATAAGTGGCAGTATATACCAGGGAATCCTCTTTGGCGGTCTCGTCATATCAAACGGACGCATATCTTCTTTTTTATTTTTATTCATAATAATCCCTCGTTGTTATAACTATCGAGTTTGGTTTTTCGAATGTTTCAAACCTCGTTTCATTTCCCAGAAACTATGTACAAGGCTTCGGTAGCCATATTCCTTAATCGTCTCATAACGCAGATGATAGTTCGTCTTACCATACCTGCCGGTCTTCAGATACCTTATGCAGCTGACCGCATATTCATCTATAAGCTTAAGGCTCCTGTCAGTAGTCAGCACAGGGAAATACCACCTGCACCAGGTAATCTCCTCATGCACCGGATTGTTATAGAATTTCTTGTTCAGAAAATCTATATATACCTTTATAGCCTTCTCATCACTTACCCCTTTTCGATTCTTCCACCTGTATATGGCTCTTGCCTTACGTCGGAGCTTACCCTTAATCTTAAGAAGTGAAATATGCGAAACATCTATATTTCCATCTTCGAACCTGAAGCCAAGAAATTCCATAGGTTCGCCCGGGAGCGTCCTAACCTCTTTCGATTCATTTACAGTAAGATTCATCTTTTTAAGATAATCCTTGATTCGAGATTCGTACTCCCTTATCTCTTCTGCTGTCTCTGCAAAAACTATAATATCGTCGGAATATCTGATATAAGGAATATTACGTTCTTCAAACCAGAAATCCATATCTGAAAGATACAGATTTGCCATGAATCCTGATGTTGGCAATCCCGCCATAACACCCTTCTTACGTTCTTCTGTTTGATTCCCGCTTATAACACGCGGTTCATTCAGAAGCCGATTGAAAAAGTCTACGGTTTTCGGTTCATTTATAAGCAGTTTTTTCAACATCGGCATCAGCAGGCCTACGTCTATTGAATTAAAATAATCGTGGATATCTACTTTATAAGAATAACAATTCCGAATATCGACACGGGAGGAAATCCTCTGCACCGCCTGCTTCACGCCTGTGCGTTCCTTGAAAGAATAAAGGTTCTGTGAGAATTGACTGTCAAATTCATGCAGCAGAAATGTAATCAGTTTGAGTATATAATTCTCGGTTCTCGGAAATGTATAGACCACCCTTTTCTTCCCGTTACTGAGACGGTTGATTTCCTTCAGAGTCGGAAGCGGAAAGACGTATCGCTCCGCCATCTCTGAAGTAACAGGAAGATACTCTTCTGCTGTAACAAAGGCCGTGAGGTCAGCAAGTTCTTTTCTTGTCATGGTATCCTGTTCAATCTTTCTGGCAATAAAGGCTTCCCACGCTTCTTTAGTTGACAGTTTTTCAATGATTTCCATACTTTCCTTACTTACATATACAATAGAGCATGTCTGATCTGACATGCTCTACAACAATATCCATCAGAAACTATTTGAAGCAATAGTATATTGCACAAGACTGAACATACAGCCACTGCCTGCAAAGTGAAAAATCGCTGTATGCTTCGCCCTATCGCAGACGCCAACCGGCATTCTGATGACTTTTCAATTATATTATTATTTAAAATATCTGTCTATTATATCTTTCAGGTGATAGACTTATACAACAACTTGATAATTTCTAATACTGTTAATATCTTCTGATAGTTCTTCTTTCAGAATCCTTAAATCGATATCATTCTGAATATCAAGAAAATACCTGTCGGACACCCCAAAGAATTTAGCTAGTCTAAGAGACGTGTCAGCTGTTATCTTTCTTCTATCATGGAGAATATCCTGAACTCTGGATATAGGAACATGTATCTCCTGTGCCAATCTATAAGCTGATATACCCAGCGGATCCATGAACTCTTCTTTTAGAATTTCACTTACTTTAGGAGTTTCTATCGTTTTCATTTTTACACCTTCTCAATTTCATCCTAATGATAATCAATTATCGCAACGTCATAAAAGTCATTTTTACCTTCTAAACGAAAACATATACGATACTGATCATTAATCCTGATACTGTATTGCCCTTTTCTGGTACCTTGAAGCGCTTCTAACCTATTCCCCGGAGGAATAAGTAAATCCCTCAAGCAACCAGCATTATCTATCATAATCAGTTTTCTTAATGCAACCCTTTGAATGTCAGGTGGAAGAGTCTTTGTAAATAACTGATTATATACTTTCATTGTTTCTTTATTTGCAAAAGTTCTTATCATACCTTACTATACCCGTTTTGCGTGTACACGTCAAGTGTTTATACTATCTTGTTTAACCTGTGCTTAAGTATAACTTAGCGTAATCAAACGGTATACTGCAAAAAAGCTAGCATTTGTTGCGCAACAAACACTAGCTTTCATCCAAAATGATTAGATTTAACTTCCACCTTGATAGAGCAATCCCATAAGGATATACTGTTGATATCAATGATAGGAAAACATAAACTATGCCAAATATAATCTTTGATTCAAGAAAAGTAAAAGCCCTCGAATGTTTGAAATATCTTGCCAACTTTGCAAACAAGGATGACGCCTTCGTTGATTTACTCTGGAACGAACTCGTTTCAGACGAAGAACTCATGAACGAATTCATGTATTATGTGGATAATCACACATTCCGAGATACATATAAAATAAGCGGATACGGGCTCACCGACCTATATTTCTTCAACATGAGAAATGTTGAAATCAAACAGGACATAGGTAAGAATTATGGGGACTGTAACAAAGAAGCCCTGGCACTCGATACATTTATGACTATGGCTTCCATGAAGAAGGAGCCTGAAAAGTATGTCAAATGGCTCGAGGCCGGGCCTGGTATGGACAGGTTTTATGACTGAAAACATTTCAAAAGATATTCTCTATATCTGATTCCTCTTGTTTTCTCTTCTCTTCTTTGCTATCTCAAACTCAGCTCTTTCCGATTCATTTGAAAGCTGGATGCCATAAGGGACCGGAACAGGTTTACCATCCTTGTCGATGCAGACCTCTGTAAGATATGCGCGGTTTATAGGACGACGCATTCCGGTTTCCTTATCTTCTACATATGTATCAACTCGGATATCCATGGATGAACGTCCGACATACACGACCTTGGCAACTATGACAACTATGTCTCCGAGGTATGCTCCACTCTTAAATTCAAGATGATCAACCGCTGCAGTTGTAACAACGAGGCCTGAATGTCTTATCGCACAGACCCCTGCTGCAGTATCTATCCATTCCATCAGCCTTCCGCCGAAAAGTCTTCCAAAACCATTTATATCTTCATACTGAGGGCAGTGAATAGTTTCAGTCTTTGAATCCTCTACACTCTTTGTTCCTTTTTCGTAACTCATAATATATCTCTTTTCTTTCATTTTAAAATTCGTGACCATTATACAATAAGCGATGTTTTTATACAATTTCATTCCGCTCTATGATAAAATATGCATAAGTTGTAACACTGAGATCCGGCATCCGGTCCGGTCTCGTCCGGGGTAATGTATTGGAGGGTTTTGTTATGGATAAAAATGTAATGTTTAAGATAACATATGGTCTTTTTGTCCTCACTGCTAAGGAAGGGGACAAGCTGAATGGCTGTATCGTAAACACCGTGATGCAGCAGACTTCAGAACCGAACAGAGTTTCTGTTACTGTGAATAAACAGAATTATACCGAGGGAATGATACAAAGAACCAGCAAGATCAATGCATCTCTCATTGATGAAAGCGCCGACTTCTCACTGTTCAAGCACTTCGGATTCCAGAGCGGCAAGGATGTCGATAAATTTGCAGACTTTTCTGATTATTCTTTATCCGCAAATGGACTGCCATATATCAATAAAGGCACCTGCGGCTACATATCTATGACAGTTGAGCAGTCTATAGATCTGGGTTCCCATACACTCTTCATAGCTTCAGTCGATGACGGTGAAGTTCTGTCTGAAAATGCACCTATGAGCTATTCTTTCTATCATGCAAATGTAAAGCCAAAGAAAGATGGAGCACCTAAAGCAGAAGGCGGAAGCAAAGTATGGGTATGTGAAATCTGTGGATACACTTACGATGAAGCCGCCGAGGGCGTTCCATTTGAGGAGCTTCCTGATGACTGGACCTGCCCATGGTGTAAACATGGCAAAGAATACTTTAAGCTTCAGGAGGTGAACTAAATGGGAAAAGAATATCCGGTTGCCCTTCCGAAGGGCACTGTCCTGGCAGGACAGTATGTTATAGAAAAAGTTCTCGGTCAGGGAGGATTCGGAATAACCTACAAGGCCCTCGACCATAAGACCAAGGGCTACGTAGCAGTTAAAGAGTTCTTCCCTGATACCATGGTAACCCGTGAGGGTATCACAGTTGTTCCATATACAGGCGAACGTGGTGAAATCTACGGCTACGGCAAGGAGTGCTTCCTCCAGGAAGCTGAAACTCTTGGCAAATTCATCGGAAATGAAAACATAGTCCGTATATTTTCATACTTTGAAGAAAATGGAACGGCCTACTTCGTTATGGAATACATCGAAGGAAAAAGCTTCGACGAATACATCAAAGAGAAGGGTGGAAAAGTAACCTTTGATGAGGCTTATGCCATACTGAGTCCTGTTATAGATGCACTCGCCGTAGTTCACAGCAAGGGAATAGTCCACAGAGATGTTACTCCTGACAATATATATATAACAAATGATGGTAAGATTAAGCTTCTTGACTTCGGTGCTGCGAGATACAGCATAGGTGACAGAAGCCAGAGTCTTGACGTCGTACTTAAGCATGGATTTGCACCAAAGGAACAGTACACAAGGCGTGGTAAGCAGGGTCCATATACGGATGTTTATTCATTGGGCGCTACATTTTACTATGCAGTTACCGGCAAAAGACCTCCTGATTCCATAGATCGTCTCGAAGAGGATGAACTTATACCACCTTCAGCCCGAGGAGTAAAGATGGGCAGGATTGCCGAGCAGGCTATACTTCATGCCATGAATGTACAGCCAAAGGACAGATTCCAGACCATGACGGAATTCAAGAATGCCATGACCTCTTCAGTTGAATATGATGTCATGGAGGCGAAGGCTGCACATAGTGATACTCCAAAGCCGGGCGAACCGAAGAAAAACCGATTTGGCGAAGTGATTGAGGAAGCACCTTCATCACCAACCTCAAATAATAATTCATACGGTGGCAATGGTGGAATATTTGATAAAAAGAACCGGGTTAAGCTCATAATAGGAATAGCCGGTGTTCTGTTACTGATAATAGGAATAGCAGCCGCTGTTAAATCAGGTAACTCAAAGAAAAAAGATAATTATGCATATTCCGGAAATCAGAAGACTGAGGCTACCACCAAGAAGGAATCTACTACCAAAGCCACGACTGAAAAGAAGACTACTGAGAAGAAAACTACTGAGGCCACTACAAAGGCTACAACTGAGAAAAAGACAACTGAAGCCACGACTGAAAAGAGAGATATAAAAACTCCAAACGGTAATGATCCCGGAGATGCTATAACACTATACTATCCCGACGAATGGTTGCAGATTGATGAATCACTTCTGGGCATGAGTTATGCTGACCTTAAGGTCATGTATGATCTTCCTGCTCTTGTTGACTGGGATTACAGTCTGGAAACTCTTGAATACTGTGATCTGAATTATTATGGAAAAGTGTTTGCATTCTACTTTAAGAATAATAAGCTGGTTGCTTTACGTTATGAATCCAAAGGAGATACACTTGACGACGGAATGGCCAGAACAGTCGTTAACTACGGTGGAACTCCGGACACAGGTCTTGTAGATCCTGCGGGTAATTATTCACAATATGATTTCACAACCAGTGATGGGAATAACTACTGTATGTTCCTCAATTATTATGATGATGAATGGCACATCACTCAGGAATATGCAACCAGGAAATATATCACCAGAGATTTCACAGCAAGTTCATTGGATGGAGATCTGGAGGAGGTTCCTATATATATGAGTACCTTCGAAGATGATGATTACTATGATTAATATTATCAGATAAAGAAATGCCCGCAGCTGCGGGCATTTCGTCTTTCAATCTTTAATTACTCTCATCCGGTTTTTCCGGTGGAGCGTCACTATTTCCATCTGATTTTTCGCCAGGTTTCTCAGGACGGTCTCCATTCTTTCCTTCCGGTGGTTCCGGAGGTGTGTTACCATCTCCACCCGGTGGATTACCGTTTCCATCCGGTGGATTTCCCATTCCTTCAGGTGGTTCACCAGGCATGTTACCCATGTCTCCGCCACCTTCTGAAACAGTCACTTCAATAGCTTCACCTTTACTCTCTGTTCCTTCTTCATATTCCTTTCCATCTACATAAAGTGTATATCCATTAAGGTCTATGCTGTCTGCATCGCAGGTAAGAGATGTGATATATGAATCACCTGTAAGCTTCCATGTTGAATCACTATCAAGCTCTACATATACTTCGCCTTCCTGTCCATCTGTATTGATTGCACCTTCAAATGAACTACTGTCTTTAAGATATAAAAAGGAGATTAAAAAATAAGAACTTTTTTAGCAATTTCCCGTATATACATATCGTAATGTCTCACGTGCAACCTCTGCCAGCCGATATACCTTCTTAACCGGTGTTGCATCCCTGTCCGTCATCTTGAACCTTGGGAAGAATCTGGAAATATGAAGTGGTATTTCTGTACCAATGCACCTACCTGAAGCATCCCTCAGCGACGCTATCCAGCCAGTCATTTCTCTTATTTCTTCTTCAGAATCATTCTCTCCGGGGATTACAAGCGTGGTCAGTTCGACGTGACAGTCCTTCACTGCCCGCTCGATAAAATCCATCACCATCTTCCTGCTGCCCCCAAGCACATCATTATAATATCTGTCCGTAAAACCTTTGAGATCTATATTCATGGCATCGATATACGGCAGGATTTCTCCAAGAACAGACAGCTCAGCAGTACCGTTTGAAACAAGGACATTTTTCATTCCATTTTCATGAACCAGCTTTGCAGTATCTCTCACGAATTCATATCCGATAAGCGGTTCATTATAAGTAAATGCAACGCCTATATTCCCTTTATCCTTAACTGAAAGTGCTGTAAATGCGAGTTCCTCCGGCGAGATTTCCTCACACGTCTCCGAAAGCTGCATGGCATGTTCCGACCAGGAAATATCATAATTCTGACAGAATGGGCACCTCAAATTACAGCCATAGCTTCCCACGGAAAGAACATAACTTCCGGGATAAAACCTGGCAAGCGGCTTCTTCTCTATCGGGTCAAGCATAAACCCTGTTATCTTGCCATAATTTGACGGAATGACTTTCCCATTCTGACAGGTTCTCGCACCACAGAATCCAAGTCCGCCTTCTTTTATATCACAATGTCTGAAGCATACATTACATTTCATGTATCTGTATCCCCCTTCGTACCGGTTTTCAGCTACTTGTGCCTTACAACTTCAAATCTCTGCAGGGAATACTTTTCAGATGGACGTATCCCACCCTTATTTATAGCAATGGAAACCTGAGTTTCCGGATCATCTATTCCTTCGATATCCGGAAGGAGAAGTCCCCTCTTATATCCGGAAGTGACTATAACTCCATATTTTTTTACATCTAACTGTTCGATGGATTCAATATCCTCAGGCTCGCCAAGAATATCTACATTTACCTCCAGCATATCCAGTTCATCCACTGTAATAGGCTCGAAACGAGGATCTCTGGTGGATGCGCTGATGGCATTCTGAATTATCTCCTCAGCTATACTGTCCCTGGTAGGAGCTATAGTCCCGATACAGCCACGGAGACGTCCATTCTTATGAATGGAAACAAATGCACCGGCCGTCTTACTGAAGATTTCATCCGGGAGACTGTCCTTTATTTCAGCAGGAATGTCTCCCGGCACTTTCAGTTTTTTCCTGCTTCTGATATAGCTTTCCATGGATGCCCATGCAAGCTTTACATACCCATCTGAACCTTCTTTCATTCGAAGAACCTCGATCTTTTTATTATCAAGGAAATATCTTTCTGCATCCTCTCCTTCAGGGTAGAAGCTGCAGATTCCATATCCTACACCTGTCACATCCTGATGCGAATACTTATTTACCTTAACTGCCATACCGTCAAAGGCTCCTGCCATTATTACAAACGAGCGATGGCCGCATTCAGCCGCCTTATCACAGAAGTCTTCATCAAAATCAAAGAGTTCGCCGAAAGCACCTCTGCCCATCACATCCATGATCCTGTCATCATAAACAGGTCCTTCCGGTGCAAATCCGTAAGGCCCGTAGTCCTGCAGTTTGTGCGAAAGATCCCCGCTCGCAACAAAGACTGCCTTTCTTCCAAGCTTTTCGACAATTTCCTTAATATACATTCCAAGCCTATAATGATCCGGAAGTGAATAACCTGAAAGCCCTATCCTGACAATCTTTCCACCATCATAGTACTTCCTTATAAAGTACAGAGGAACCATCGTTCCATGATCAAGCTGTTTCCTTCTCTCCCCTTCAATACCGGCAGGAAAGTCATCCTCCTGAAGAACGTCAATCAACTCATTTACCAGTTCATAATCATATTTTTCATCAAATGTAACCTTAGTCGCTCTGAAATCCCCGAAATCACCTTTGGCCCCGGCACCCGGAGATATATGAAAATAATCCGAATACATAGTGGTATGCGGACTTGTAATAATGATAGTCTCCGGTTTTAATTCCGCAATTTCTTTTGCAACCCTGTCATATGCATCTATTGTCTCCTGAACCTGTCGCTCGCTCCCACGGCCCACTTCAGGCACTATCATAGGTGGATGCGGCACCATAAAACCTGCTAAAATCCCCATAGTCACCTCCATAAATGAATCGTTCTCAAAATGTCATCAACTCAACTACATACTAAATCATAGTATTTTAAATTACAAGACATCAAGCAAGGAAAAAGCCCACCCCGGTAACCCGGGATGGGCCGTTAAAAAATCCGCTAATGATTAGCTTTCAGTTACTTCTTTGAAATCACTCGGCAGCTCTGCTTCACCCTTGCTTCCAAGGAAGCTTGAAACTACTGTATTAAGGTCGATACCAAGTGAATCCGAAAGACCGTCTATGGTCTGCTTAAATGACTTTGTAACGTCTTCGGTAAGCCTTGCGGTATTTCCATCGCCATACATCGTGATCTTGTCGATCTTACCAAGAGGCTCTGCTATTGCACGAGCAACTTCCGGATACATCTTGCAGAGCATTTCAACGATGGCAGCCTCACCATATTTCTTCATAGCTTCCGCTTTCTTGTCGATACCTGCTGCCTCTGCTTCTGCTTTCGCCTGAATAGCTGCTGCTTCTGCTTCACCTTTTGCCTGAATAGCTGCTGCCTCAGCCTCAGCCTTTGCCTTTATAGCAAGTGCTTCCTGCTCCATAGCATATCTGTCAGCCTCGGCCTTGATCCTCTTAGCTTCAGCATCTTTCTCGAACTCATATTTCTGAGCTTCAGCATCCTTCTGTCTCTTGAAGAGCTCTACCTCTGCCATCTGCTGCTGACGATATTTCTCGGCATCTGCCTGCTTACGAATCTGAGCATCGAGCTCCTGCTCCTTTACGGAAGCTTCCTTCTGCTTTCTGGTAATCTCCTGCTCCTGCTTTGCGATATCAGCCTGAGCTTTTGTTACCTCGATAGTCTTACGCTGTGCTTCCTGCTGAATCTGATATGCAGCATCTGCTTCAGCTTTCTTCGTATCTTCAACTGTCTTAAGCTCGGCCTTCTTGATTGAAAGGTCATTCTGCTTGATCGCAATTTCAGTTTCTGCAAGCACTCTCGCATCATTTGCTTCCTTCTGAGCCTGTGCCTGAGCGATAGCTACGTCTCTGTCTGCATTTGCCTTTGCAATGCTGGCATTCTTCTGAATAGCTGCCATGTTGTCCTGACCAAGAGCAATGATAAGGTCATTCTGATCTTCAACATGCTGAATATTACATGAAATAATCTCAATACCAAGTCTGTTCATATCAACCTGTGCTTTCTCCTGCACCTGGTCACCGAATGACTTTCTGTCATTACAAAGATCTTTAAGACTTATGGTGCCAATGATCTCACGCATATTACCCTGAAGGGAATCAACCAGAGCTTCCATAATCTGATGCTCTTTCATGTTAAGGAAGTTCTTCATAGCAAGCTGAATTCCTTCCGGATCGGTACGAATCTTAACCTTTGCAACAGCATCGATATTTACACCGATGAAATCAAGTGTAGGTACGTAGTCACCTGTCTTGATATCTATGCTTATCTGCTTGATAAGAAGTTCATCTTTTCTTTCAATAAACGGAAGCTTAAGTCCTGCTCTACCTATCAGGATCTTCGGATTCTTTCTGAGTCCGGAGATAATGAATGCCTTGTCAGGCGGTGATTTTACATAGCTTGTAACAACTATAACTATAGCGAAAACTATAACTGCTCCTAAAATAATGTATTTAATCATGGTTTTTTCCTCCTTTTTGGAAAATGAATCGTTCACGGGTCTACTGCTACGCCTTTCTTAAGTACCCGTCCCATCACCTCCTAAAGAGTACCATGATCCTGATTACCGTGAGCCGCAACCATTGCAGCTACAAACTAACGAAAATCAGACAAATAAAAAAGCAAGACGTAATGCAGTTTTCTAACTACAATACAGTCTTGCTGATTATTCACATTCCGGACCGATACGGTCGTTCTGACGAAGATGTGTCCGAAGCATTTGCTCCGGTAGCTACTCCCTATATTTGTATTGAGACGTATATTATCATAAGGGAAATCGGCTGTCAATATTTCCCGAAAATATAATCATTTCTTAATAATTACAGAATAATATGCTATTATATCTCCTGATGTTCATTTCTCATCATATCTATAATTACTATTCTGAGAGATAATATATGGCAGCCAAGAAAAAAACTCGTAAACGTATAATAAAAGCAGTAAACCTGATATATGCAATCCTGCTCATGTCATGTGTTGTTGGAATGATCATTTCCGGAGCTAAAAACAACTTCGGAAATACTATCACTCCGGAACCTAAAGATATCATATGGGATTATCTCAGGGAGGAAGGCTTTTCAGACTATTCCATTGCCGGCATGATTGGTTGCTGGACTATCGAATCCCACTGTGACCCGGGAACTATCGAAGGTGATTACTTACCTGATTTCCCATCACGGGAAATGATAATGAAGGACTTGAATAACTACTGCATTTCCTATCTCTTCCCATACTATAAGAAAAAGAACCTCGGAATCAACAGGGACGCATATATGTCACATGAAAAGTATTATCCCGGAATCGGCGTCATGCAGCTCACGGGTCCCCGTGCATATAACCTGATACATTACGACAGAAAAAACAAAACCGTTGATCCGCATATTCATAACAAAGACTGGAATTCCATGGAACTCCAGCTGGACTTCATGCTTCACTATGACAGAAATGAGGAATTCTGGGAAAACTATAAAAACATCGAACCTGAACCGGGAGAAACTGAAGAGTATACAGTAAAAAGAGCTGCCGAGGAATTCTTCAGTTCATATGAAATGCCGGGAAATCATGAAACAAGGTTCCTTGATCCCCGGCAGGAAAGTGCCATTCAGGCATATAAAGAAGCTATCTATCCTGAAGATTCATAATAAAGCTGTTATGCGAGTTCATCAGCAAGTGCTGCAATCTGCGCTTCTGATGCTTCATTTAATGCAGCATGTACAGTTACAACAGTATCCGTAAATGAAATGTTCTTGCTGCCTTCGAATTTTGCTTTTATCACTTTGGCTGCCATAGGCGCCCACGTTCCATTTTCTATTATTCCTATAGTACGATTCTGATAACCTCGCTCCAGAAGGTCAGCAATGAATTCCCTCATGAATGGGAATATATCGGCATTGTAGGTAGTTGTTGCAAGTACAAGCTTACCGTAACGGAAAGCATCCTCAACTGACTCTGCCATATCCTCGCGTGCAAGATCTGCGATTGCTACCTTTGGGCATCCCTTCTCTTCAAGTTTTTCTTTAAGCAGCTCTGCTGCCTTCTTTGTATTTCCATAAACCGATGTATAGGCTATGAAAACTCCTTCACTCTCAACTCCGTATGATGACCATGTGTTGTAAAGATCAAGATAATATCCAAGATTCTCTGTAAGTACAGGTCCATGAAGCGGACAGATCACTTCTATATCAAGTCCGGCTGCCTTCTTAAGCAAAGCCTGAACCTGCATTCCGAACTTTCCGACTATTCCGAAATAGTATCTTCTTGCTTCACATGCCCAGTCAGCTTCTATATCAAGAGCACCAAACTTTCCAAATGCATCTGCTGAGAAGAATACCTTCGACGTTCTGTCATATGTCATCATGACTTCCGGCCAATGAACCATAGGTGCAAATACAAACTGAAGGGTGTGCTTGCCAAGTTCAAGTGTATCACCTTCTTTAACCATGACCTGCTTTTCCGGATAATTAGTTCCGAAATACTTCTTCATCATTGTAAATGTCATGGCATTTCCAACTATCTTTGCATCAGGGAATTCACTGACAAATCTGTCAATATTGGCAGAATGATCCGGCTCCATGTGCTGAACTACAAGGTAATCAGGAGTTCTGTCTCCAAGTGCCTCCTTTATATTCGCAATCCATTTGTCACCGAAATTCTGATCCACAGAATCCATAACTGCAATCTTCTCGTCCATTATGACATATGAATTATACGCCATTCCTTCCGGAACGTCGTACTGTCCTTCAAAAAGGTCTATCTCGTGATCATTCACTCCTACGTAGATAACGTCATCTTTTATAAACATCTGTAACCCTCCTTATTCAAGCAAATCATTAATCAGTATTATTTGTGTCTTTATTTGTTCACACCTATATATTAACAAAAGCTTCCTTCTTAGTACAGAAGAAACAGTTATTCCTGATCATCATGAACTATATTCTGCATCCAGACGCCTTTCTTTATGAGAACAAAGCCCACGATACATTTTATCAGATCAGCAGCATGAACCAGCGCGAATACTGTTGCCGAACCCAGCGAAGTATAACGCACCAGGATGTTAGCAAACGGTACGCTTACCAGTATCATAAAAACACTGTCGAAGAGAAATGTAATGACAGTCCTTCCGCCCGCCCTTATCGTAAAATATGACGTATGCAGAAAAGCATCCTTCGGAAGAGCAAATGCCTGTACCATAATGAAATGTGTCGCTATAAGACGGACGGCCGGTTCAACCTTATATAACCTTGGAAAAAGGCCGGAACAGCCAAACATCACAACACCTATAACAACTGATATGAACACAGCAAAAGCAATTATCTTTCTGTCCTCATCCTTTGCCTTCTCCATCTCACCGGCGCCAAGATGCTGTCCTATGATTATTGCAACCGCATCACCCATTGCTATGAATGCAATGTTGAAGAGATTGTTTATAGTGCTTGATATATTCTGCCCTGCTACAGTCTCAAGTCCTCTGAGAGAATATGCCTGATTCAGCATGGCAACGCCTATGGACCATAGTCCTTCATTTATCAGAAGCGGAAGTGCCGTTATGAAATACTTCCCTGCCAGATTTCCCGGAACATGAAGCGTCCTGAACAGTCCCTTCAGATATGTATGGGTATCCTTATTTTTGTTCGCCCATATCAGAACAATCGACATCTCTATGTACCTGGAAATAACTGTTGCCACAGCTGCTCCCGAAACACCAAGAGCAGGCAGCCCGAGCTTTCCAAATATAAGCAAGTAATCCAGAACAAGATTCGTAAGTACAGCTATCACTCCGGAAATCATCGGAACAACTGTTTCACCACATTCCCTGAGCGTACTTGAATAAACCATTCCTATATAAACAGCCGGAAGCATGAACAGAATTATCGACAGATATTCCATTCCATATCCAAGAGTTGCTTTTAATTGACCCGGATCACTCGAGCTTTTAAGGTAAAACCCTATAAGTTTTTCCCCTTCAAAAAACAGCACAAGAAAAATACCAAGGGCAATGACAAAGCCCATCAGGATTTTGAATCGGAATGTATGTCTGATTCCTTCATCATCCTTGCTTCCAAAATACTGAGCTGTGAATATACCTACTCCGGAGATTCCTCCGAACATAAAAAGATAAAATACAAATATGAGCTGATTAACTATGGCAACACCTGACATTTCCGGTGTTCCCAGCTGTCCTACCATAATATTATCAAGAAAACTTACAAAATTAGTAAGTCCATTCTGAATCATTATCGGGAGGGCAACTATTAGCAGCTTTTTGTAAAAGGCTCCATCGCCTATATATTTCTTACAGAAATTCATACTAATATATCCTCATTTATATAATGACCTTATTTTCAAATATAGAAAAAACTCAAGCATCTCCCTGCTTGAGTTTTCAGATAAGTGCCGGCAACCGGAATCGAACCGGTACGAGGGGTTAGCCTCGCGGGATTTTAAGTCCCGTGCGTCTGCCAGTTCCGCCATGCCGGCAAGGGCATGAGGTGGCACGCCGAAGGCGTGACGGAGTCCTGATGCTCCGAGCGTCAGCGAGGACACTCGTGCGTAGCACGAACATTCGGCGTAGCCGAATCAACACCGCGACAGCGGGGTTGGTGCACTAGGCAGGATTGCGAAGCAATCATGTCCGAACGAAGTGAGGATGCGATGCGCGAAGCGCAATCATTCTGCGTAGCAGAATAAATTCCGCATAGCGGAATTTGGGCACCATAGCTGTGCATCATGGTTCCTACTTCTTAACCGACCCAGAACGGACTTGAACCGTCGACCTCCGCCGTGACAGGGCGGCGCTCTAACCAACTGAGCCACTGGGCCTTGGTTTAAAACCAGCTTGTTTATTATATAATCATTCCAATGTTTCTGCAACCAGTTTTTGGTAATCAGTTATATACTTAACAAACTCGTCTTTAGGTATAGGTTTTGAGAAGAAGAAGCCCTGAAGATAATCGACTCCCAGTCTGTTCAGAAGTGCAATATGCTCAGCAGTTTCTACGCCTTCAACCAATATCTTCTTTCCCATCTGCTTGATCATACGAATAGTATTCTCAAGTATGATCATTCCCAGCTCGTCATCAAATGCCCCCCAGAGAAGGCTCTTATCTATCTTAACAACATCAAGATTCAGAGAGAATACCGCACTGACATTAGAATACCCTGTTCCATAATCATCCATTGAGAACAGGAAGCCCTGATCTTTAAGCTTTTGAATGATATTTCCCAAAGAAGCATAGTCGCTTGCGGCAATAGATTCAGTTATTTCAAAATTAATATAATTTTTATTTATCTTATATTTGCTTACAATTTCATTTATCTCCTCAATGAATCCCGGCTTCATGCATTCAGTAACCGAGAGATTCACATTTATATTATCAATTCCATATTGTTTAGGTGTACCTGATTCAAGGAATCTGCATACCTCATCCAAAACAAAACTATCTATATCATCAACCAGTCCATTTTCCTCCGCAATAGGAATGAATTCGTCCGGGTACAGATTACCAAGCTTCCTGTCATGCATTCGAATAAGCGCTTCAGCTCCATGAAGTCTTCCATCCAAATGGAATGTAGGCTGATAATAAACCTCATAACTGTTCTCAGCGAATCCATGAGAAACCGCATCCTCGACCTCCTGACGACGCATGAAAATCTTAAGATCCTCGCCCTTTACAACGCCCTCATTATTCGATCCGACAACCGGATTATCTACCATATAGAAAAGATCCTTGGTTGACTTGATACTTTCCGGAATATCTGCAACCATAACAGTTGAACTCAGCTGAAGCCTGAAATCATTATAATCCCAAGGCTTACTAAATCTTTCCGCTATACTCTCAGCCAATTCATACACATTAACGTTCATCTTCTTGTAAATAGTAATAACAAATGTATCGACACTAGGAGCATATATATAATATCTCTTTACCAATGAGCGAAGATAATCACCAACTATGTCAGAGAGTACGTTCGAATCACCATTTCCCGCAAGACGGTTAATAATATCATAGTTGGTCACATGAATAATGATCAGACTCAAGTGGCGATTATGCTTAAGGCATCCACCTATATCCAGATTAAGTGCAGCACGATTATAGAAATCCATACCGAAATCTATACGATCATCCTCATTTTCAACCGCCATAAGAACGCCTGTAAAACCAACAGATTCAGCAAGTACTTCAACCTTCAGATCCTTGTTCACGAGCTGAAGGATAACACCTGCAGCAGCAAGTATAAGGAAGAACAGAATAGCTGATTTTCTTTTGCTTGAAATAACAGACCAGGATGTAGCAAGAACTATCGTTGCCATTATGAAATAAAACAATGCTGCAACATAAATGAGCATTTCGCCCCATGCACGATGGAAGTCCCCGGTTTCATCTATATACCATACAAAATTGGTAAATGGATTAGTGAGAGCAAGAATCTCTGTCACGATAAAAGGAAGAGATTTCAGAAGAGTGCTTGTATTCCTGATACGGGTAGAAACAAAACTTACCTTCGAAACATAGTAATAAAACATAGGGCACAAAGCCGTATGTGTAGCAAAATAAATACTCCTGGAAATCTTATGGAGTGCAATCGACTGTTCAAGAGGCAAATAGCCGGAAGTTACAATAGCTGAAACAATTCCTGTAATAGAGTTAGTAGCCAGAATACATACTATGATGATAAAAAACTTATTCTGTGCTTTATCCGTACGCCCCTGAATAAATGTATATATTAAGTTGGCGATGCAGATGAGCAAAGATGAAACTGCAATGCCCATGCTGAATGAATAATTAAGCATAGTCTTACCTTTTATAAAACATAATAGTTCGTGGACTCAATTATACTTCAGAATTATGGTTTTCTTCAACCGGATTTATTTAACATAACCTAATCATAATCTTAAATAACAAAAAAACCCAGCAATTCATGCTGGGGAAAGTGGACGCTCGGGGACTCGAACCCAGGACCGTCCGGTTATGAGCCGGATGCTCTAACCAACTGAGCTAAGCGTCCTTTTATTCTCTATGGTGCACCAATTTTGCTTCGCAAAATTGATCCTGTCTGTAGTGACCCGGACGGGAATTGAACCCGTGTTACCGCCGTGAAAGGGCGATGTCTTAACCTCTTGACCACCGGGCCGGAAAAGCTCCCCGAGTAGGGCTCGAACCTACAACCCCGCGGTTAACAGCCGCGTGCTCTACCATTGAGCTATCGAGGATTAATAGTTCCATATGAACCTTCAAAACTTCACACAAAACTCGGAATACATCTAATCATTACTCAGATTCAGAAGAATCTTCTATCTTACTTGAATAAGCCCTCGACCTATTAGTACACCTCAGCTGAATGTGTCACCACACTTACACTCAGTGCCTATCAACCTCGT
>OCTW011614902.1_pt1 | contig 68033 bp, 61 predicted proteins | sample 1539671 | NCBI WGS metagenome assembly OCTW01 (sample SAMN02144230, study PRJEB22623) | gut metagenome | biome: sheep rumen | host: Ovis aries | place: New Zealand | reverse complement strand
CTGTCCGAACTGGAAGGAATGAAAGTAGATAAAGTATTCATCGGTTCCTGTACGAATGGAAGGCTGCAGGATCTGGCAGCTGCCGCCCGCATACTGGACGGACATCATATTGCACCTCATATCGAACTGCTCATCACCCCGGCATCGCGGTCGATTTTTAAACAGGCCATTGCTCTGGGGTATGTAGAAAAACTGGTCCGGGCCGGCGCCATGTTCACCCATCCCTATTGTTCTCTCTGTGAAGGACGGAGTGGAGGGCTGCTCTGTGATGATGAAGTATTACTTGGAACGAATAACCGGAATTTCCTGGGCCGTCTGGGCAGCCCGAAGTCCAAAACATACCTGAGTTCACCAGCTGTAGCTGCTGCCACGGCTGTAACAGGATATTTGACAAATCCTGCAGATGTAAAATAGGAGAGTATACTATGAATTTCGATATATCCGAATGGGGAGAAGTTTCTTCTACTTCCTTATCTGATGCCATGCTGGGACTCCACACGATGGAACCCTCTATCAAGCCACTGAACCGGAAAATGCGGGTTGTCGGCCCGGCCTATACCGTGCAGATCATAAAAAATGACTGTGCGATTATCTTCAAAGCTCTTCAGGAAGCTCCAGAAGGATCCGTCCTGGTCATAGCTGCCCAGGGTACGACCGATGTGGCATTCCTTGGGGAAATAGTCACTAAAATTGCACAGAAACGAGGGATTGCAGGCATTGTCATTGACGGATGTATCCGCGACAGCCTGGCTATAGAAGAAGGAACATTCCCTGTATTTGCCAAAGGAGCGATTCCCAAAATACCCGCCGCCAATTATCTGGGACAGGTCCAGAAGACCATCGTATGTGCCGATGTAATCGTGCGCCCCGGGGATATCATCTGTGCCGACGCCGATGGTGTGGTCGCTGTCCCTTTGGAAGAAACAAGCCAAGTTCTGCAAAAAGCGATGGAAAAAGAAACCAAAGATCACTGGAAAATAGAAACGATGATTCCCGATTCCGAAGCACTACAATCTTATCTGGCTAAAATTAGTGAAAAATATAAAACCGCCCTGTAAATTCGAAAGGAGAAAAAAATGACACATATCTGGCGTGATATTCCCTGCATGATGTTCCGTAAAATTCCGGCAGCAGCCATGATTATTCCCATGTTCTTGTCGGTTATCTTCAATTATTTCTTCCCCGATTTTGTAAAAATGGGCAGCCTGACGACGGCTATTTTCTCAAAATCAGCTGTCGTCCCTCTTACGGCTGCCGTCTTATTCTTTGCCGGCACCCAGCTCAAAGTCAATGAAGCGCCGGCTGCACTAAAACGGGGCGGTGTCCTGCTCCTGGCCAAGTTTGCCGTCGGGTATGCCGTAGGTACACTGTTCTCCATGACATTCGGCCCCATCGGTTTCCTGGGAATTTCTACACTGGCCGTATTTACAGCCCTCCTGAGCTCCAATGGTTCCATCTATCTCGCCATTGTCGGCGAATATGGTGATGACAAGGATTTCGGAGCTTACAGTCTCCTTTCCATCAAAGACGGCCCCTTCCTGACCATGCTGGCCCTCGGCGCTTCGGGAGCATCAAATATCCCTGTCATGGCTCTCTTTGCCACATTGTTCCCCATGATTCTCGGTATTGTCCTCGGCAATCTGTATCCGGGAATCCGCAATTACTTTAAAGGCGGTGCCCGCCTTCTCATTCCTCTCATCGGTATTTCCGTAGGTTCTTCTTTGAATCTTTCCATGATGTTCCAGGCTGGCCTGAGCGGTGTCGTCCTCGGTATCATCGCCTTTGTAGCCGGCGGTATCATCCTCATCGGCGCAGATAAACTGATTCTCCGCCGCCCTGGCTATGCCGGTGCATCCCTGGCATCTGTCGCCGGTAGTGCCGTAGCGACACCGACCATCGTAGCCGGCGTCGTCCCGGGACTGGAAGAAGCAGCAGCCCTGGCATCCGTACAGGTTGCCGCAGCTGTTATTGTAACAGCCATTCTCTGTCCCATGTTATCATCCTGGGCCTTAAAGAAATGGGGTGCTCCCCGCTACGGCATAAAAAAAGAAACCACAGAAGCTGCCGCTGAAAGCAAGGTAAATGCCACTGTTAAATCCCATGCCTGATGAAAAACAGCTGTAGCATATACATGCCATGCAAATTGTGAATCCTAAAGAGGCTGTCCCAAAAGACAGTCTCTTTTGTCCATAAAAAAAGAAAGGCGCCCTCTATGACACTGCAAAACCTCCGCTATATTATTTCCATAGCAGAAACCGGTTCCATTACAGAAGCATCCAAACGTCTGTTTATTTCCCAGCCCAGTCTTTCAAATGCCGTAAAAGAAGTAGAAAAAGAAATACATTTTCCTATTTTTATCCGGACCAGCCGTGGTATCACAGTGACAGCAAAAGGATTAGAATTTATTGGCTGCGCACGACAGGTCATCCAGCAAATGAATGTACTGCAGGATACATATATTACTATGCGGCCACAAAAAACATATTTCAGCGTATCTACCCAGCATTATGTATTTGCAACGAATGCTTTCGTAGATATGATTCGTAAATATGGACAGGAACGCTATGAATTCTGTCTCAACGAAACACAGACATACCAGATTCTGGAAAACGTTAAAAATCATATCAGTGAACTGGGGATCATCTACCTGAGCAATACAAATGAAATCGTGATTCGCCGTACCTTAGAGGATATGCGTTTAGAATTCCATCCACTTTTTACAGTTAAACCACACGTCGCTTTATATGTAAAACACCCACTGGCATGTCATACCTCTCTCAAGCTGATCGATTTGATTGAATATCCACGGTTAAAATTTATACAGGGAAATTATGAATCTTCTTTTTTTTCTGAAGAATTGTATTCATCCCTTCCCGTAGATAAAGAAATACGGGTCAGTGACAGAGCCGCTATGATCAACATGATGATTGGCCTCAACGGCTATTCCATCTCTACGGGAATATTTCCCAAATACATGCAGGGCGATGCCATTAAAGGAATCCCACTGCATGAAAAAGAGAGGATGACTGTAGGATATGTCATTAACACAGGCCAGACGCTGTCCGATTTGGGAATGATGTATATAAAAGCGCTGGAACAATATCAAAATGGCGGAAAGCTCCTTTGAAATTTGTTAGAAAAAATAATATATCATTACCTGAAAATACGATAACAATAAGTACTCCATGATAGTTACACTGATTCATGTATGTCATTTAAAATCGTAAAAACCGGGGCTGCCCATAACGACAGTCCCGGCTTTTACATGTATATTAATTTTTTAATGGCGCATCATATGGGATTTTGCCGGAATTCCGTTGTCTTTTTCCAGGGCATCCCAGGCTTCATTGGCCCGTTCTACGAACATCTTGCGCACGGCTGTATTTTCACCGAGGCCATGAATATAGGGTGTGACTTTGAATCCTTCTTTTTCCAGGATACTCTTGTGGGAATCGGCGTCAGCACCGGCCATATCATTGTTGGCATGGTCGCCGGCGACCATCATCATGGGCATGAGTGTCACGTGCTGGATACCCTTAGCCTTCAGCATAGGAATGACCGTATCCAGATGAGGCCAGCCTTCGACGGAGTAAACGTAGACATTGCCGAGATGGGCTTCGTCAATCCGGTTCTGCAAGACAGAATAGTAGGCATTGGCCGGATGGGGCGTGCCGTGGGCCATAACCAGGACGGCGTCTTTTTCGCCCATTTTCGGGAACTGTGTAGAAAGAGCCTGCACGAATTCACTGACATCGTCGCGCTGGTTTTCCTGTCCCATCCAGTAGAGAAGAGACGTACCCATCGTCATTTTTTTGAAATCCTTTTTATACATGTCGTAAATAGCCGTATCGTAGGCGTACTCCATACCGGGGATGACATCGAGAGATGTCAGGGCCACCCGCGTATATCCCTGGGCTTTGAGGTCTGCCATGGCTTTTTCCGGTGTAGGAATTTCCAGACCTTCATTGGCTTTGATGCGATCGACGATAATATGAGAGGTGAAGGCCAGGACGACTTTCGTATCCGGATGGGCAGCCTGGATATCGGCCACCGTTTTTTCAATCGTTGCCTTACGGCTGTCTTTAAATGTCGTACCAAAACTCATGACGACAATGGCATCTTTATTGGCCGCATCCTGCATAGCCGGGTTATTATACGTACGTACGCCTATTTCTGCGGCCTGTTTGAGAGCCGGTGTCGCATCTTTGACTTCCGGATTCAGGGTATACGAGGCCTGGGCCGGCATACCCGTAAAAGTCCCGAATGCCGTAATAGCCAGGGATAACATCAATACTGTCTTCAGTTTCTTACCGAACATATCCATCACTCCTTAAGAAATATACAAACGGCCTGCCTTAATATGCAAAAGCCGCAAGGATATCCTTGCGGCTTATTGATGCGCCAATTCGCATTATAATCTCCATTCCCATCGCTCGCAGGTCCATCGGTGATTATCAGTCAGGCAGTTCTTCTGGCTTGGCTTCATGGCTTTGCTGCGCCTTCCCATACGAATCGTACAGTGACATCATTGCAGCATCGCTCTTCCTCACAGCGGCGGGACCGCGCCGGCTTCTACCGGCTTTTCTATTGAGTCTTGCGACACCTGACCTGCATATTAAACTAATTTTACTCTACCACAATCCATTACTATCTGTCAATTAACCCATACTGAATATATATCATGACAGCCGTGGAATTTCTCATATATAGTACTTATTTCTTCAAATCAAGAGACCGGATTTTTTCCCGGAGGGGCAGTACGGCCGGAGGGCTGACAGACAATTCATCGACGCCCATGCGCAGGAATGTCTCCGTCAGCGCAAGGTCTGCACCGAGTTCCCCGCAGATGCCGACCCAGATTCCTTCCTTATGGCCGTTGGCAATGGTCTGTCCGATAAGACGAAGCACGGCCGGATGATGGGCATCGAAGAACGCATCGAGCTGAGTCTGCTGGCGGTCGATAGCCAGTGTATACTGGGTCAGGTCATTGGATCCGATACTAAAGAAATCCACTTCCTTAGCCAGTTCATCACTCATGACGGCCGCAGCCGGCGTTTCGATCATGATGCCCACTTCCATATGAGGATCGTATTTCATGCCCTGTTCATCCAGTTCACGCTGTACATCCTGGAGGATTGCCTTGGCACGGCGCACTTCACCGGTAGAAATAATCATGGGGAACATGACGGCAATGGTACCAAAGGCCGATGCCCGGCAGAGTGCCCGTAACTGCGTCCGGAACAACTCCGGCCGGGTCAGGCAGATACGGATAGCCCGCATGCCCATGGCAGGATTTTCTTCCGGGGCCAGATTGAAATAATCGACTTTTTTATCGGCACCGATATCGAGAGTACGGATGATGACTTTTTTTCCTGCCATCGTCTGGGCCGTCTTTTTATAGGCTTCAAACTGTTCTTCTTCTGTCGGATAGGTATTCCGTCCCAGATAGAGGAACTCACTGCGGAACAGGCCGATTCCTTCGGCATCATTTGAAAGGACCTGGGGCAGATTGTCAGGATTTCCAATATTGGCATAGACATCAATGTGGCGGCCATCACGGGTTACTGATTCGGTTCCGCGTACCGATTCCAATTCCTGCCGGCGCCGGATTTCTGAATTCTGCCGTTTCTTCATGCGTTCCAGTGTTTCTTCATCAGGGTCAATGTACACTGTCCCCGTCGTCCCATCGACGATAGCCGTTTTGCCATCGACGTCATTATGCAGCTGGGTACCGGTGCTGACGACGGCAGCAATGCCCAGTGTACGGGCCAGGATAGCCGTATGGGAATTGGTACTGCCACCGGATGTGACAAATCCCAGGATTTTGTCCGTATCGAGCTGCAATGTTTCACTGGGAGCCAGATCATCAGCGGCGATGATGACCTGATCGTATGCGCTGAAGTCAATTCCTTCACCGCCGCATAATTCCCGTTCGACACGGCGGGAAATATCCAGGACATCGGCAGCACGGGCCTGCATATAAGCATCATCCATCCCGCGGAACATGGCAGCGAAGTTCTGTGCTGTATGTTCTACGGCTGCTTCGGCGTTGAGTTTTTCATCCCGTATCTGGGATACGATGTCATCGACATAATCATCATCATCGAGCATCATCTGATGCACTTCAAACACGGCAGCCTGTTCTTCGCCAATTTTTTCTACGGCCTTTTCATACAGAGACTGGAGCTGGCTGATTGACGCAGCGCGGGCCGCCTGAAAGCGGCTGACTTCCGCCTCGGCATCGTCAATAGGCCGGACGGCTGTAGAAATCGTATTGCGGTGAAATAGTGCCAGCGGTCCGATGGTGATGCCGGAACTTACGCTTTTTCCTTTAAGGGTCAGCATGACTTACACCTCCCGGTTATGGCAAAGGAGGATTGCCCATGCAGTCCTCCCCGCCTCATACATTAGAAATTTTCTTTGAAAAATGTTTCCATAGCAGAAGCAGCTGCTTCTTCATCGGAACCTTCTGCCTGAACCGTTATGCTTTCACCTTGTTTGACACCCAGACCCATGACGGTGAAGATTTTCTTCAGATCGCCTTTTTTATTCCCTTTGACAATCGTCAGGGACGAGGCATATTTCTTGGCTTCTTTAACCAGCAGTCCTGCCGGGCGGGCATGGATACCCTGGGGATCGGTAATGGTGTAAGTAAATTCTTTCATGATAATTCCTCCTCTGTATGAAATCCTATGATTTAGTTTACTCTATGTTCATTAGTATGGCAACCGTTACGACTGGGTGCGTTTTTTGCGGATAATCCCCATGATGACGGCTGCAATGACAGCGCCGGCTGCCAAAGATGCAAAATACATAGGCCAGTTGGTGACGACGCCGAAGACAAAGATGCCACCGTGCGGTGCCGGTACGGTACATCCGAAAAGCATGGAAAGGGCACCAGCTGCAGCAGATCCGATAGCGCAGGGCGGAATAATGTGCAACGGATCCGACGCGGCAAAGGGAATAGCTCCTTCTGTAATGAAGGACAGTCCCATGATAAAGTTGGTAATCGTAGACTGCCGTTCTTTCGGCGTAAATTTTTTCTTGAAGAGCAGCATGGAAAGGGAAATCGCAATGGGTGGCACCATGCCACCGATCATGACCGATGCCATGATGCCCGAGCTGACGGCCGCACCAGATGCGTCCATAAGGGATGCCGTGCCAAAAACATACGCCGCTTTATTGATAGGACCGCCGAAATCGATTGACATCATACCACCCAGGACAAGGCCTAGGATGATGCGGCTGGATGTCGTCATAGATGAGAGCGTATCTGCCAGCCAGTGATTGAACACCGATGTCGGAGGATTAATGATATACGTCATGATAAGGCCGATGAGGACCAGTCCCAGTACGGGGTAGATGAGAATCGGCTTAGTCCCTTCTAACGCCTGGGGAAGATGGGAAAATATTTTTTTCAGCAGGATGATGAGATACCCGGCAATAAATCCGGCAAAGAGGGCCCCGAAGAAACCAGAACCACCAGTCGTCGCCAGGAAGCCGCCGACGATACCCGGCATGAGAGCCGGCCGTTCACCGATACTGGCAGCAATATAACCGGCCAGGATAGGCATCATCATACTGAATGCCAGTCCGCCGACGTTTTTCAGGAATGCCGAAAGAGGAGTTCCTGTACCAAATTGGGCCGTACCGGCATTACCCATATCGAAAAGAAATGCCAGGGCAATGAGAATCCCGCCGCCAATGACGAAGGGCAGCATGTGGGATACGCCGTTCATCAGATGCTTATATATCTGACGGCCTGTACTTTCGCCGCTTTCCGCCTCTGTTACCGCTTCCGACTCAGAAGCCGTACCATGGAATACAGGCGGTGTCCCGTCCAGGACCTGCCGGATGAGAGCCTGCGGCTCTTTGATTCCTGCCGCCACATTGACGAAGAGGACGCGTTTGCCATCAAACCGTTCCACCGGTACGTCTTTATCGGCAGCGACGATGACACCGGCAGCACGGCGGATATCATCCGCCGTCAGGTGATGCTTGACACCGCCGGAACCGTTCGTTTCAATCTTGATATCGACACCCATTTCAGCAGCCTTCTGTTCCAGTGCTTCCGCTGCCATATAGGTATGGGCAATGCCGGTCGGGCAGGCCGTAACGCCGATGACATAAGGGCGTCCGGCATCTGGTGCGGCAGATTGCGTTTCCGTATCAGTCACATCATCGGATACGGCATTGCCGTCTACAGCAGTTTCTTCAGCTGCGTCTTCAGCCAGCTGGGCCGTTTCGGCATCGGTGATGATCTGCAGGTATTCATCAGCCGATGCAGCCTGCATCAGTTTTTCCCGGAAATCATCATCCATGAGCATCCGGGAAAGGCGGCTCAGAACTTCCAGATGAATATTGGCACCACCGGCAGGGGCTGCAATCATGAAGAACAAATAGGCCGGTTCATCATCGAGGCTTTCGTAATCGACGCCCTGACGGACAATCATCGACGCCAGGCCTGGCGTCGCTACGGCGTCGGTCTTGGCGTGGGGAATCGCTATGCCTTCACCGATTCCCGTACTGCCTTCTTCTTCCCGGGCAAGGACACAGGCCTTGTAGGCTGCCGTATCTTTCAGATGACCGCCCTTTTCCATCAGTCCCACGAGATGATCGATAGCCCCGGCTTTATCAGCAGCCCGGGCCTGCAAATCAATACTTTCTTTTTTTAATAAGTCTGCAATACGCACGGAATTTTCCTCGCTTTCCAGAAAACGCACATCGGTCACAGTGTTTTATACAATTTCTTTATTTCCTTTTCGCCAGCAAGCCAGTCCTGGAACGCTGTAGCACTGCCGGCAGCAATCCCCCATTTCAGCGCTTCTTCCAGACTGCCGCCAGATGCTTCAAAACCAGCCAGGAAACCGGCTACCATGCTGTCACCGGCACCGACGGAATTCACCAGCCGGCCCTGGGGAGACGGACGGCGGTAGATCTTTCCATCTTCACCGAGAAGCAGGGCCCCGTCACCGCCGAGAGAAACGAGGACATTGCGTGCTCCCATGGTCTGGAGCCGTTTGGCACACATGATGATTTCTTCATCCCTGTGCAGGACAACACTGAAGAGTTCACCCAATTCATCCTGATTGGGCTTGATGAGAAACGGCCGGTAGGCAATGACGTTGCGCAGCAAGTCACCGGTGGCATCGACAACCGTGCGGATATGGCGAAATTCCATGCGTTTCAGGATTTGTTCATACATATCGCCCGGAAGAGTAGAAGGAATGCTGCCGGCCAGTACCAGCGTGTCTCCTTCATCCAGAGCTTCAATTTGTTTCATGAGCTGTTTCAGTTTATCCTTCGGAATAACCGGCCCCATTCCGTTGACAGCCGTTTCTTCTTCCGCACTGATTTTCATATTGATACGGGAATACCCCTTGTCCAGACGGATGAAATCACAATCGCCTCCGTTTTCTTCACAGAGCCGTTCAATTTCCTGCCCCGTAAATCCGGCCATAAAGCCCAGCATCCGTGCCGGTATGTGGAGATTTCCCAGGACAAGCGCTACGTTGATGCCCTTGCCACCGGGATAAATCGTTTCCTTTTCAGCCCGGTTAATGGCACTAGCGGCAAATTTTTTCATGTGAACGACATAATCCAGAGAAGGATTAAAGGTAACGGTATAAATCAAAGCACATGCACCTCCGTCAATTTCTTATAAGGAGCAAAATCGACATCCCGGCTGCTCCGTGCCGTTATGACTGACACGCCTGTAAGAGGCGCAAATGTAATATGGGAAGCCAGGCCGAATTTGCTGCCATCCGCCAGTATATAGGCCCGCCGGCACTGGGAAAAGGCCGCGGCCTTGGCAGCAGCTTCTTCTGCGTCCGGCGTCGTACAACCTTCTTCCAGGCTGATACCATTGGTACCAAAAAAGCCATAGGTAAAATGATACTGCGCCAGTGCCTGAAGGAGTTCACTGCCGACGACGGATGCAGTCGTTCCCCTTACATGGCCTGGCAGCATATGGACAGATATGCCATTCCGGGCCAGTTTTTGTGCCAGGGGCAGGCTGTTGGTCAGAAAGGATGCCCCTGACCCCGTCAGAAAATCTGCCATCTGTTCCACCGTCGATCCCGCATCAAGATACACAAAATCGCTATCAGTCACGCAGGAAGCAGCATACTGGGCTATGCGCCGTTTTTCCGTCATATGGAGAGAATACTTATGTTCCAGTTCTTCCATATTGGCTTCATACACCCCTTCTTCAGAAGGCAGTGCCGTTGCCCCGCCATGAACACGGCGAAGCCGGCCGTCCCGGTTCAGGACCGACAAATCACGCCGCACCGTCGCTTCAGAAACCTGAAAATAATCAACCAGTTCCTGTACGGAAACAGAACCGCCGGCCGTTACCAGCCGTACCATCTCATCTTGTCGTTCTTCTGTCAGCACATATATCACCTACCTCTGTACAATCAGAATTACTTTTTATACCCCGTATTATACAAACATTTTCATTCATTTTCAATCACGTTCAATCATTATATTGAAATAGCAATCATTTCCGTTCATTTATACTAGAAGGTAATAGAAAAAACGGCTGCCACACGAAGCAACTATTTCATGTGACAACCGTTTTCTGATATGCTTTTCGCCTTTATAAAAACTATTTGAAAAATTTACATCTGTTACTGCATGCTGTGTTCTTTCTGTACACTGGCTGCTACAGCATTGTCGCTGGTAACAATACCATGACGCGTCTTGTATTTGAGGAAGAGCATAATGGCCAGAGCCAGTACGAAACAGCCAGAGAAGAACTGCAGTGTAATGGCATAACTGTTGGTCGTTTCCTTAATGAGCGACAGGACCAGGGGACCAGCAACGCCAGCAGCTCCCCAGGCCGTCAGGATCCGGCCGTGGATGGCACTCAGTTCCCGCGTCCCAAAAAGATCGGAAAGGTAGGCCGGCATGCAGGAGAAACCGCCACCATAACAGGTAATGATGAGCAGGACGAGTATCTGGAAACTGAAAGCTCCCGTGACATGGGACAGCTGCCAGAATGCCAGGATTTCAATAGTAAAGAACAGGACATAGGTCATAGAACGGCCCAGGTAATCGGAAACAGTAGCCCAGGCAATGCGGCCGGCGCCGTTCATGAATCCGATTATGCCGACCATCGAAGCCGCTGCCATCGGCGACATGCCGACGACTTCCTGAGCCATAGGAGAGGCGACAGCCAGAAGAGCAATGCCACAGGTAATATTGGTAAAGAAGAGCCACCAGATAGTATAGAGCTGCCACGTCTTCATCGCTTTTTTTACGCTAAACTGAGGCATGGCATCGGCATAGACCGGCGTATGGCGGGAACCGGCTTTGCGAAGAGCCGCATCGGAAACGGGGACTTCTCCCGGTTTGGGTGGAGCCAGATACAGAGAAGAAGCCGTCATGATGACCATATATACCGTGCCCAGGATGAGAAAATTGGGAATCAGGCCCAGATGCTGGACCAAAAGCTGCATGACCGGACCGGCAATCATACTGGCAAAACCAAATCCCATGATAGCCAGGCCCGTCGCAAAGCCACGGTTGTCCGGGAACCATTTGACCAGTGTCGAAACGGGAGTGATGTAACCTGTTCCCAGACCAATACCGCCAATGACTCCGTAGAAGAGATATAACAGAGGCAGGCTGTGGAAATATAACGCTGCAGCCGTGCCGAACATGCCACTGCAGAAAAAGGTCATGGCCAGCAGACCCGACTTACGGGGTCCGATTTTCTGGACGAAGCTGCCGAGAAAACCAGCAGACAGTCCTAAAAACAAAATAGCCAGGGAAAAGGTCCACGTCGTATCTTTGAGAGAAAATCCCATAGCCTGCATGATAGGACGGGTAAGGACACTCCAGGCATAGACACTGCCAATGCAGATGTGGATGCCCATAGCAGACAACGCAATAAGCCAACGGTTCTTTTTCATGAATCCATCTCTCCTTTGCGGTCGGCCGGCAAAGAGAGTGCAAAAAAAGCACCGGCCGGCTGGCCAAAGCATATTTTCATATCTTTGCCCAGACGGTCGGCGCTTTTTCTAAACGATACAGTCCACGTGGTTATTCCACTTGATTCCGTCAGGCCTGCATCGCATATTTTCTTGATATTCTTTCATTATATCAGGAAACATCTGTCTGTCAATAGGGAGCCTGTCTTATTTTTCATTCTGATTTTCCGCAGCAATCCGGGCCGCCTGTTTCTGCTGGGCTGCTATCTGGGATAAGGTCTGTCCTGCCGGCGCATCGCGCAGGACATAGGCTTCATCGGCATCAGCCGGTGCATTAGATGCACGGCCAGTCTGTGTTACAGCCTGGGAAGCGGTAACCGCTGCTTTTTCGGCAGCTGTCGCCGTCGTTGCCGTCGTTACATTCTTTACAGCAGCTTCTGGGGCCGACAGGCGTTCAAAGCCATAGGTCAGGAGAGCTGCCGCATCACCAGCACGGTCACCGCTGTTGAGTATGGACGCAACCAGGGTATGACCATTACGCGTAGCAGAAGCTACCAGACAAGGGCCGCCATCGTTAGTCGCACCGGTCTTGATGCCGTCAGCTCCCGCAAAACCGCTGGTGAGAAATTCATTCGTCGTTTCGCAATGCTTCGTACCACTGTCTGCATAGGGCATGTCAAAGGAAGCATGATTGACGAGTCCCCGGAAATCGGCTGATTTCATGGCATAGGCGCCAATTTTTGCCAGGTCTCTCGCCGTAGAATAATGATTTTCATCAGGAAGTCCGGCCGGATTGGTGAAGTGCGTATGACTGGCCCCAATAGATGCCGCTTTTTCATTCATAGACTGAACAAAGCTGTCCAGAGACGGCGAAACCGTAACAGCCGCATCATATGCCACATCACAGCCCCCGACCGTCATCATGCCCGTCAGGGCATTGCGCAACGTCACCTTGTCACCGGGATAAATGCCGAGACGGCTCACATCGCCGGCCAGCTGCTGGGATGCATCGGATACGGTCATGACCGTATCGAGTTTTCCCGATTCGACGCCAAGGATGCTGGTCATCATCATAGTCGTACCGCCAGGATACATGCGCTGATCTGCATTTTTGGCATACAGTTCATTGCCCGTCGCAGAATCGATGACGCAGGCTGACTGAGCATCGATCTGCGGTTCTTCTGCCAGTGCCGATGCACTGAACATCGTAAAGCAGGCTGCCAGGACGACAGCTATAGACGTTTTCAAAGACATAATCATACACCCTTTCTCCTGAAGTTTTTATTTTATAATGGATGTTTTGCCGCCATTTTGGGTTTGCGCGGGTATTTAGCCGGACTCGTGCCACTCTTGCGGATATAGAGGACCGCCCGTTTATCGGAAAGCCCGGGAAGCGTTACCGGGCGGACTTCTTCCAGTGTCCCTCCCAATATGCGCAGGGCATTGGAAGCCTCTTTGATTTCTTCCTCATATTGCGCTCCTTTAAGAGCAATGAATAAGCCATTGTTCCGCACGTAAGGCAGCGCCCATTCACAGAGAATGGAAAGGCGGGCCACCGCCCGGCTGGTCACCAGATCAAACTGTTCCCGGTATGCTTCCTGATGGGCCATTTCTTCAGCCCGCCCGTGAAGGAACGCCACCTTCCGGAGGCCCGTTTCCCGGCATACTTCATTCAGGAAGTTCAATCGCTTCTGCAGGGAATCAAAAAAAGTCACCGTAAGATCCGGCCGGAAAATAGCCAGGGGAATACCGGGAAAACCGGCACCCGTACCGAGATCCAGCAGGGAGGCATCCTTTGGAAAATACCTTTCATCATAACAGGACAAGCTGTCAGCCATGTGTTTGACTGCTACTTCACCCGGATCGGTAATGGCTGTCAGATTCATGACTTTATTCGTTTCCAGGAGCAGTTCTTCAAACCGGCAGAACTGTCGTATCTGATAGTCTTCCAGTACAAGTCCCATAGCTTCCATAGCATGGATGAGGTCATTTTGAAACATGGCCGCCCTCCCGCTGATACTGTTCCAGATAAATGAGAAGGGCCGTAATATCTGCCGGAGAAACGCCGGAAATACGGCTGGCCTGCCCAAGCGACCGGGGCCGGATTTCATCAAGTTTCTGCCGCGCTTCACCGGACAGCGTATCAATATCGGCATACACAATGTCGTCCGGCATGAGTTTTTGTTCCAGACGGTTCATTTTTTCTACTTGTTCCATCTGGCGGCCAATATATCCTTCGTACTTGATCATGATTTCGATTTCTTCTTTGACATCGGCATCCAGTTCGGGAAGATCAAAAGTCTGGCACAGTTTGTCATACGACAGATCCTGACGGCGCAGTAATTCATAGGCCGTTATGCCCGTATGGACCGGAGCCGTGCCGAGAGCATCCAGTTTTTCCGCCATCGCTTTGCTCGGTGTAATGGAAATGGATCGCAAAGCGGCGATGCCATCAGCAATAGCTTTCTTTTTGGCACAAAATACGTCGTACCGTTCCTGACTGACCAGACCGATATCATAGCCTTTCTGGGTCAGACGCAGATCGGCATTATCCTGACGGAGGACGAGGCGGTATTCACTGCGGCTGGTCATCATGCGATATGGTTCCTGCGTTCCTTTCGTAACCAAATCGTCAATGAGTACGCCAATATACGCTTCCGAACGGGTAAGGATAAAAGGATTTTTTCCCTGCACCTTGCGGGCAGCATTGATACCGGCAATCAGGCCCTGGGCTGCTGCTTCTTCATAGCCGCTGGTACCATTGGACTGGCCGGCAGAAAACAGGCCGCTCACTTTTTTCGTTTCCAGGGACGGTGTCAGCTGCAACGGGTCGAGGCAGTCATATTCAATAGCATATCCGGGCCGCATGATTTTCACATCTTCCAGCCCGGGAATGGTGCGCAGGAATTCGTATTGGACATCGATAGGCATACTGGTACTCATGCCCTGGACGTACATTTCTTCCGTAGATTGTCCTTCTGGTTCGATAAAGAGCTGATGCCGCTTTTTATCGGCGAAGCGGACGATTTTTGATTCAATGGAAGGGCAGTACCGGGGACCGATACCTTGTATGATGCCATTGCACATGGGTGCCCGGTCAAGATTATCGCGGATAATTTTGTGCGTTTTTTCGTTGGTAAACGTCAGCCAGCAGCATTCTTTATTCCGGTTTTTCCATTCTGACAGGAACGAAAAGGCATGACCATCAGTATCACCTTCCTGCACAGCCATTTCATCCGTACGAAGCGTACGCCGGTCTACCCGGGCTGGTGTCCCCGTCTTGAAACGCATGAGTTTCAATCCTGCTTTTATCAGCGACCCGGACAGATCTTCTGCCGAGCGCTGGCCGATAGGACCTCCGGAATAGGTGCATTCGCCGATGATGATTTTACCTTTCAGATATGTCCCGGTCGCCAGGATGACACAGGATGCGCCATAGACTTCCCCCAGTTCGGTCTGTACGCCGGTTACTTTTCCGTCTTTTGTAAGGAGGTCCGTAATCATGAGCTGCTTGACATCGAGATGATCCTGATTTTCCAGTGTTTTTGTCATGGTCATCTGATACAGTTTTTTATCTGACTGGGCACGCAGGGAATATACGGCTGGCCCCTTGCCCGTATTGAGCATACGCATCTGCAGGCACGTCAGGTCCGTATTGATTCCCATCTGGCCACCCAGGGCATCGATTTCCCGTACGAGGTGGCTCTTTCCCGGCCCTCCTACAGCAGGATTACAGGGCATAAGAGCAATATTATCAAGATTCAATGTCGCCATCAAGGTTCTGGCACCCAGACGGGCACTGGCAAGGGCTGCTTCACAGCCGGCATGGCCGGCACCGATGACGATAACATCATACGTATCTACTACATACATGGAATTTCCTTCCCTTTCGCAATACATTTGCAATCTATTTATCATTTACCCAGACAGAACCGGCTGAATATTTCTTCAACAATATCATCGTGAACCGTATCGCCTGTAATCGAGCCCAGCGTATCCCACGCCTGACGGATATCGATGACAGCACAATCCAGAGGCATTCCATCCTGCAACGACTGCCGTGCCCGTTCCAGAGCTTCTGCACTCTGCCGTACCAGTTCTATATGGCGGGTATTGGTCAGAAGAGCGCTGGGGCCATCGGTAAAGCCGCCTTTCAGCACTTCCTGCAGGAGTCTGTCCTTCAACTCTTCCAGACCGTCCCCGGTACTGGCCGAAATGGGGCAGATTGGGAAGCCATAGGTGCTCAGGTCCTGGCTGGTCATGACAGACGGCAGATCCGTCTTATTTAGGACAATAATGACATTTTTATCTGCCGCAGACTGGAGGATATCTTTGTCTTCATCCGTAAGGGGACGGGAACCATCTATGACAGCCAGGATGATGTCTGCCTGGTCCAGATACCGACGGGCCCGGCTGACGCCAATTTTTTCGACTGTATCATCCGTTTCCCTGATACCGGCTGTATCGACGAGGCATACGGGAACGCCGCGCAGGGTAATCCATTCTTCTAATACATCCCGTGTCGTACCCGGCACGTCCGTAACGATGGCCCGTTCTTCCTGAAGAAGACGGTTCAGGAGACTCGACTTACCGGCATTGGGCGTACCGGCAATAGCGGCCATGACGCCGTCGCGGATCATGCGCCCGTTCTGGGATTCTTCCAGCATATGCTGCAGTTTTTCCTGCATTTCCTGCAAAGCACCGGATACGTCCGGCACAGCAATATCTTCCAGATCTTCTTCCGGATAATCAATCATGACTTCCAGCCGCGTCACCAGCTCGGTCAGTTCTTTGCGGGTCTTATTGATGACCTTGGAGAGCCGGCCCTCCAGCTGGCTTACAGCACTGGTGAGACCGGCCCTGCTTTTAGCCTGAATCACATCCATGACGGCCTCAGCCTGGGCCAGGTCGATACGGCCATTGACAAAGGCCCGTTCCGTAAATTCACCGGGATTGGCCATGCGGGCACCACTGCGCAATATGAGCTGCAAGATAGATTCCAATGCTTCCCGGCCGCCATGGCACTGGATTTCCAATACGTCTTCTGCCGTATAGGAGTGAGGGCCTTTCATGATAAGGGCCAGGACTTCATCGATACAGGTCCCATTTTCATCGACAATAGTCCCGTACTGAATAGAACGATCACGGCGTTCCTTCAGGGGAACTGCCGATTTACTTTTAAATATTTTATCTCCTACAGCATAGGCATCGGGTCCGCTGATACGGATTGCACCGATACCGCTTTCTCCCAGCGGTGTCGTAATCGCCGCAATGGTATCTGCCGTATCGTACATACAAACACTCCTTTCTGACAGGACTACAGGCGGACCGGTCAGATAACAAAAATGGCCAGATACCAGCGGTCCGTGAAAGATTCACTAACCAACTGACACTGACCACTGGTCACTTGCTCCGTTAGCCTTATTCAGCGTAATAAATGACGACATGACGGTACGGATCCTGACCTTCACTTTCCGTACGGACATGTTCGGCGTCCTGAAGTGCTACGTGGATAATTTTCCGTTCATAGCCGTTCATCGGTTCCAGGACGACTTTATCACCTTTCTTTTTCACCCGTCCAGAAAGGCGCAAAGCCAGCTGCTTCAGCGTTTCTTCCCGGCGGTGGCGGTAATTTTCGACGTCGAGCATGATGAAATGCCGCGTTTCTTTTCCCTGATTGGTTGTCAGATTGGTAAGATACTGGAGTGCATCCAGCGTCTGTCCATGTTTGCCAATGAGGATACCGAGATTTTTTCCATGGAGATGAAGGATAATTTTGTCCGGCTTGATCATTTTTTCAATCATGACCTGCATGCCCATATTCTTCAGGACTTCCTGGAGAAATTCCCGTGCTTTGGCAGCCGCTTCTTCAGCGGTAAAATCTTCTACGGAATCTGCTGATTCTTCTGCAGGAGAATCTGTTACGGAATCTTCCCCGTCATCGGCAGGACTAGCTGTTTCCGGTTCGGCCGGATCAGCAGCTGGTTCAGACGCAGACTGTGGTTCTGCCACTGCTTTTGTTTCCGTAGCGGCGGTCTGTTTTTCTGCTTCTTCTGCCTTGCGCACATCTTCCTGCTGCCGCTGCAGCACGTGTTCTGCTTCTTCTTTGGCTGTCACGCGGACGACGGCAGGCTTGCTGCCAATGCCGAGAAAGCCGCTTTTCGGTTCGGCCAGCACTTCTACCGTCACTTCATCACGGGTCAATCCCAGCTGTACCAGACCGGAACGGACAGCATCTTCTATCGTTTTTCCTGTCGCTTCTACATGATTCATGCGTTAGCAGCTCCTTTCTTTTTGCCGCGGAACATGATGATCTGCTGCAGCCACTGGAATACGTTGGATACAACCCAGTAAATGACAAGGCCACTGGGGAAACTGATGCTGATCCAGCCAATGAAAAGAGGCATGACAATCTGCATGATTTTCTGCTGTTTGGCCTGGGCTTCATTCATCGCTACCTGGGCACCGCTCATCTGTTTCTGGATAGCAAAAGTGGAGATAGCTGAAAGAATAGGCAGAATATAAGTAGGATCGGCATCGCCGAGACTGGGCATCCAGAGAAAACTCTTGTATGCTTCATCATAGGGATATTCACGCAGGGCATAAAATATGGAAATAAGGAACGGCATCTGGATAAGGATAGGCAGACAGCCTGAAAACGGACTGACTTTTTCTTCTTTATACAATTTCTGCAGGGCCATCTGCATTTTTCTTTGGTCGCCCTTATACTTTTTCTGTAATTCCTTGACTTTCGGCTGAATTTTCTGCATGCCTTCCATAGAACGGATTTGTTTAGCCGTCAGAGGCGCCAGTATCAGCTTGATGATAACCGTCAGCAAAATGATGGCAATGCCATAACTCGGATACCCGACCATATGGGTAAACTGGTAGCAGTAATCGAGAAAAACGGACATAATGCCAGACAGCACGTCCATGATTCCGCTAAAAAAACTCAATACTCTCAACTCCTGTCGAAGATTAAAAATGAAAAAATCAGACAGCCTTCATTTCATCTGCCTGATACCTAGGGTACAGGATCATATCCGCCTTCATGAAAGGGATGGCATTTTAAAATGCGCCTGATTGCTAAATAACTCCCTTTCAGTGCGCCGTACTTCTGCAACGCTTCAATGGCATAAGCAGAACATGTAGGATAAAAACGGCAGCACGGCAGATGCAGCGGAGATATGCACATCTGATAAAAACGTATCAGGAATATGAATAAGGATTTCATTCACATCGCTTCTTCCATACGTTCGCCCGGCGGAACAATTGCAGGATGCTCCGCTCAGCTTCTTGATATCCAACCTGTTTTAAATAGCCGCGCCCAATCAGTACCAGATCATAACCGTCTTTCAGCTCGTATTGATGGAGGCGGTATACTTCCTTCATCAGCCGGCGGCACCGGTTGCGTTCTACGGCACAACCGATTTTTTTGCCAGTTACAAAACCGATACGGGTTGGCTGTTTGGGAGAACGGGGCAGTACATACAATACGGCCAGGCGGTTGACAACAGATCTGCCATGGCGGTATACGAGCTGGTATTCCCGGTTTTTGCACAGCCTCTTCTCTTTGTTTAACTCGTACATCGTATAGTTCCTAAGCTTGTAATTCCTAAAAATGGCAGAAGAACAGAAAAATTCCTTCCAGGAACTTTTCTGTTCATCTCGTAAAAATTAAGCAGAAAGCTTCTTTCTGCCTTTCATGCGGCGTTTTTTCAAAACCATACGGCCACCTTTAGTCTTCATTCTTTCACGGAAGCCATGAGTTCTTTTCTTCCACAATACATTCGGCTGATATGTCTGTTTCAAGATAGACACCTCCTTCTTATCGATACAACGTATATTGAATTTACACCATAACAGTGTAATTATAGACAATCCCCCTGCCGATGTCAATTGTTTATTGGAAAAATTTGAAAAGACTGGGTTATCCAAAAAAGCAGAGATATAGACGGAGTATATAGATGCTTTATTAAATATAATCAAAGCCTAACATATATATAACCAATTTCTAACTTCTATTTGTGCACAACTTACTTTTGATGTACAATACAGATGTGGTCTTCATACAAATATTCACCAAGTTATACACAGTTTATCCACAGATTGTGGATAATTTAATAGGTCGGAAACTCGATATTTATCGGCTTTCCGCTTTTTTCAGCCTATTTTATCCACTTTATCCACAATCTTTTATGAACATATCCACACATCACCCGATTGGAAAGGAATGCATGACATGATAGACCTGACTGAACTCTGGATCGGTATACTGACCGATATACGGCCTCAGGTATCCCCGCAAATTTACGACAACTGGTTTGAAGCAGCCCTGATTCCCTGTATGTATGAAAACGATGTCCTAACACTGGATACGACGAGTCGTTTCGTCTGTTCTTTCATCAGCAAAAAATATACAGATCTCCTGGAAACGGCAGCCAGCCATGTAACAGGCCGTCCTACACAGGTACGCCTTATCTACAGCACGGGAGGGGAAACGACCCCCGACCCGTCTGTATCTCCGGCAGCACCATCATCGGCGTCTTCAACACCTGCAGCATATCATCCGGAAAAAACGGTATCTGCAGCACCAGCTTCGTCTTTTAAAGTACTGGAAGAAGACACGATCCGGGAAAATCAGGAATATGATGAACCCGAATGGGCACAAACGACACTGGAACCGGTAGATACGGAAAATCCTGATACGTATGAATACGAAAGTATTTCTCTTCCAGAAATCCGCTCAGCCAAAGATATCACGCCACCGCCAGCAGCAGAAAAACCAGAACCGGTCCCGGCCGCACAGGTTCCCGTTTCTGACGGATTGAACAGCAACTATACGTTCGATACGTTCATCGTTGGCAACAGTAACCGTATGGCTAACGCCGTCGCATTGTCCGTAGCTGGTGCACCGGCCCAAAAATACAATCCTTTCTTTATTTATGGCGATTCCGGACTGGGAAAAACTCATCTAATGCACGCCATCGGTCATAAAATCCGGGAAAATTTCCCTAACATGAGTTTGCGCTGCATTACCAGCGAAGACTTTGCCAATGAGCTCATCCAGTCTATCCAGGATAAAAATCCGGAAAGCTTCCGACAGCGGTATCGCAACGTCGATGTACTCCTCGTCGATGATATACAGTTCCTGGAAAATAAAGAACATACACAGGAAGAATTTTTCCATACTTTTAATAAGTTATACCAGGATCACAAACAAATGGTATTCACCAGCGACCGGCCACCACAAAATCTGAAAAAACTGGAAAACAGGCTCCGTTCCCGATTTCAGGCCAGCGCCGTCGCCCGCATAACGCCACCGGATCTGGAAATGAGGACAGCCATTCTCCGCCGCCGTTCCCAGTCTGAACACATTGAATTCCAAAATGATGCCATCAATTTCATCGCTGCTAATGTCAGTGAAAATATCCGTGAACTGGAAGGAGCTTTTGTCCGCGTCACGCTACAGGCTGCAGAGGAACATTCACCGGTTACGCTCGACATAGCCCAGCGGGCATTACAAGATTTAGTACAGGCCAGTGACAAGAAAAAATATATTACCATTGATGAAATCACAAAAGCCGTTTGTCAGTTCTATAAAGTAAAATATGAAGACCTGATGAGCAAGAAGAAAACCAAGTCGATTGCTTTTCCCCGCCAGATAGCCATGTATCTCTGCCGTGAACTGACGGAAAACACGTATCCTCATATAGGAACGGCATTCAATGGCAGAGACCATTCTACGGTTATGCATGCCTGTGATAAAGTTGCCAAGGCAATGGAAAAAGATAAAAATTTTCGCACCATGATAGAACAATTAAAGACGCGCATCATGAGCGTGGACAAATGAGCGGAAAAAATGTGGAAAAAAATCCGTTTATCCACATCTTCCGGAAAACAGTGGATTTGTGGATGGAAAAATCCTGTTTATCCACAAGTTATACACATCTGTGGATAGCATAAAATAAGGCCTTCACAGGACTTATGCACAATTTCACAGCGCCTATGACTATTACTACGATTTTAACTCATTTTTCAATTAACCTCACCATCATAGAAAAGGGGACAACCATGAAACTCAGATTCAAAAAAGAAGACCTCAACAAAGGACTCCAGTCCGTACAAAAAATCGCCCAGGATAAAAGTAATAACATTTCTTATGAAAATGGCCTGCTCATCAAAGCCATCGGTGATATGATCGAATTCCAGGCCAATGATTACGATATGGGAATCCGTACGGAAGTACCGGGCGTCATTGAAGAACCAGGCGAAGTATTTATTGCTAATCCATTTCTCATCGAACTGACACGCCGTCTGCCTGGTGATGAAATCGAGATGATCAAAGAAGATGGAGATACCCAGCTCCTGTTAAAAGGCGGAAAACTGAAATTTGAATGCCTGACAATCAATCCGGATGATTTTAATGAAGTAGACATTGTTGAAAATGGTACTTCTTCTTTCACGACAGACAGTATTACTCTGAAAGACCTCATCGACCATACATCATATGCCTGTTCTACCGATACGGCCCGTCCCATTTTCACCGGTACACATATCGATGTAAGCGGGACGACTCTCAATATGGTGGCTACAGACACTCATCGCCTGGCTCTCAAATCAGCCGAACTGGCCCAGCCGGCCGAACAGCCTTTCAAAGCCGTCATTCCGAGCCGGCTGCTCATGGAAATTGCCCGTCAGCTGCCGACGGATATACCGCAGGATGTACAGATTGTAGCGCTTCGCAATTTTATGACTGTCCGGTTTGGCAATATCTTTATCCGTACCCGGCTGATTGAAGGGGAATTCCCAAATTACCGCCGGGTTATCCCGACACAGTTTACCAGTACGGTGACGCTGAACCGCCAGGAATTTACAGCAGCCGTCGAACGCGCTTCTATCGTGGCAAAAGATGCCCAGTATAATGTCATTAATTTTGCTATTCAGGACGGACAGATCAGCCTGACCAGCCAGCATCCCGATTACGGCACGATTGAAGACAGTGTTTCCTGCCAGATTAAAGGCGAACCCATCCGCATCGCTTTTAATGGAAAATTTGTCCTGGATATCCTGAAACACTGCCATAGTGAAGAAATTGTACTCCAGCTGAAGACAAGTAGTCCGATGCTGGTACAAGATAAAGATGAACAGAATTGTGTATTTGTCGTTACACCAATGAGGGCAAAATGATAAAAAATATCGAAATTAAAACTAATATGATACAGTTAGACCAATTCTTAAAATGGGCTGATGTCATAGAAAGCGGAGGACAGATCCGTCCGCTTCTGGATGAAAAGAGGATTTTTGTCAATGGCGCATTATGCCAGGCCAAGCGGAAGCAGCTCCATTCCGGTGACATCGTTGAGATAAAGGGTATCGGTACGTATAAACTTATTGGGGAATAAAACTATGCTGATTCATGATATCCGCCTGCTGCATTTCCGCAATTATGATGATGAACGAGTGACATTTCCACCATCGATTGTCGTGCTGCACGGAAAAAACGGCCAGGGAAAAACGAATCTCCTGGAAGCGCTGTATATGGCAAGTATTGGTAAATCGTACCGGGGACTTGCCGATGCGGACCTCATCCAATGGAAGCAGCAGACGGCAAGTCTGATCCTTAATTTCAGCCGCAGCGGTGTCATACAGCAGATTAAAATGATTCTTTCCAAAGAAGCAAAGAAAGAACTATGGGTCAATAAGACGAGAGTGTCGCGCAGAGAGCTGATCGGTACGTTAAATGAGGTCCTGTTTTCACCAGAAGATTTGCAGCTTATCAAGGCGGGACCGGCTCTTCGCCGCCGGTTTCTCGATCGTGAATTATCACAGGTCAGTCCGGTGTACTGTCAGACTCTTCTCCGGTATCACCGGGCTGTTGCCCAGAGGAATCTGCTGCTTAAGCGAATGAAGTATGAAAAGGTCCAGTCCCTGGAAGAGTGGGACCGCCAGATTGCCAGCCTGGCAGCCGATATCGTACAGCGCCGCCTTCAGGCCCTGCATAAAATCCGCCTTCTGGCCCGGATTACCCACAAGCGCCTCAGCGGAGGGGAAGGACTGGACATTGACTATGTGCAGCCTTATGGTGACGGTAGGGAAAAGGATGCCCAGTGGTATTATGATATGCTGCAGTCCCATCTGGAACAGGACCGGTACCGCATGTCTACATCGGTCGGGCCCCACCGGGACGATTTGGAATTTTCCATTGCCGGAGCCAACTTAAAGAAATATGGCTCCCAGGGACAGCAGCGCACGGCTGTTCTGGCATTGAAGCTGTCCGAACTGGAATATATGAAATCGGAAACAGGGGAATATCCGGTACTTCTTTTGGATGATGTCATGAGTGAACTGGATAGTCAGCGCCGTCAGGCGTTATTATCCTTTGTTAAAGGACGTATCCAGACATTTATCACGACGACGGAACCGGATATGTTCCGGTCTGTTGCTGATTGTTCTTTTATCTGTATTGAACAAGGCAGGGTGGCTGCCAATGGTTAAACGGACCCATGAAATGGGAAAAGCCGGACTTTCTATACCGGCTGTCCTCAAAGAAAATAAACTGCTTACACCGTTCCGCTTTTTTCAGGCAAAGCGGGACTGGCCTCAGATTATAGGTAAACAAATTGCAAAATATTCTTATATTAAAGACGTAGATAAAAATTGCGTAATAATAGGCGTTCTCAACCCTGTGTGGATGAATCAGCTTTTTATGTACAGTCAGGAAATACAAAAGAAACTTAACGATTATATCGGTGAAGATTTCGTCCAGTCGGTGCGTTTTGTACGCAGTGGAAAAAAGCCGGCCCCGGTCGTGTATGAAACCCTTGAAGGAGAAGAGGAGTCAGACTATCCCCGGGGCCGTATCCGTGATGTGGTCTTATCCGATGATTATGTGCAGATGGTGAGGCAGGAAACATGCCACCTGCCGGAACGCATCCGCGGAAAGATGGCAGCCCTGCGCTTTGCCCAGGAAAAACGGCGCCTGTCCATGGAAGCCGAAGGATTCCGCCATTGCCCGCGCTGTGGCCGCTGGCTGGCAAAAGGAGAAACGATATGTCTCCTGTGCCGTCTCGAAGACAGGCAGCACAAGAAAAAGCTGGTACACGACCTGTTGATCCAGATGCCATGGCTGTCACTGGATCAGTTCGTTCATGAGATAGGAGCCGTACGCAGTGACCGGCTGTACGTAGAACTGTACAATGAAGTACGGCGGGACTGTATTTATAAGCTCATTGAACGGATCCACTACGATAGCGATACACCGGAAGATGATTTATTCCTGGCTTTGTTCATCACGAGGAAAACGCCGGTGGAACTAACCGATGATTATGTCCGCAACCTGGCTAACCGTTATAGAAAGAAGGAGTGATTATGTATCTTCATATCGGCGGAAACCGGATGATCGATGTACGCCGCCTCGTCGCCCTGTTCAAGGCTCATCCCAGCCGTGCCAGTAAAGCCAATCCGCTCATGCAGTACTATAAACCGTATGAATATGTGGGAAATAGTACAGAAAAGATTGGTACATATGTAGTCACGGAAGATGCTGTGTATGGTTCACCCCTGTCTCTTTCTACGCTGGTCAAACGGTATGAAGAGCTGTTTAGTGTGGATTGAACGGCTGAAATCTGGTATAATAAGATGTTACAGGTCCTGTGTCATCACAGTAGGACAGAAGAGGAGGAGCATTGCATGTCGGAAGACAAAAAAATAAAGTATGGTGCGGAACAAATCCAGGTCCTGGAAGGGCTGGAAGCCGTACGCAAACGGCCGGGTATGTATATTGGCAGTACGAGTCTGCGTGGACTGCACCATCTCGTATATGAAGTGGTAGATAATAGTATTGATGAAGCATTGGCCGGTTATTGCACACATATCGAAGTGGAAATCGGGGAAGACAATAGCATCAGCGTCATTGACAATGGCCGTGGTATTCCCGTTGCTATGCATAAAGTGGGGAAACCGGCTGTCGAAGTCGTTCTGACTGTGCTCCATGCCGGTGGCAAATTTGGCGGAGACGGTTATCCTATTTCCGGTGGGCTTCATGGTGTCGGCATCAGTGTTGTCAATGCATTGAGTGAATGGACCCGCGTGGAAGTCAAACGGGATGGATATTTGTATACTATTTCCTTTAAGCGTGGCGTGACCGACCAGCCGCTGATGAAAGTGCGTCCCTTGCGCCCCGGTGAAGAAACAGGTACCCACGTCACATTTAAACCGGATAAGGAGATATTCCCTGATACGGTCTATGATTTTGATACGCTTAAAACACGTCTGCGGGAACTGGCCTTCCTCAATAAGGGATTGCATATTACCCTGACGGATAAACGCGGTGACGGAAAACAGGAAGTATACTGCTATGAAGGCGGGCTGGTCTCGTTCGTAGAATTCCTGAACGAAAACCGTACGGCTGTTAATCCGACCGTTGTCCAGATTGATGGTGAAAAGAATAAAGTCATTGTCGATATCGCCATGCAGTATAATGACGGGTACAGTGAAAATATCTTGAGCTTTGTCAATGACATCTTTACTGAAGAAGGGGGAACTCATCTTTCAGGATTCCGTTCCGGTCTGACACGTACGATCAACGATTATGGCCGGCAGGCCGGACTCATCAAGGATAATGAAGATAATCTGTCCGGAGACGATGTCCGGGAAGGTCTCACGGCGGTCATCAGTGTCAAAGTGCGGGAACCGCAGTTTGAAGGACAGACTAAGACGAAACTGGGCAACAGTGAAGTCAAGGGGATTGTTGATAACATCGTATCAGACGGACTGCGGGAATATCTGGAAGAACATCCTGCAGAAGCTAAAAATATCATCAATAAGACGATTTCTGCATCGAGGGCCCGTCAGGCTGCACGCCGGGCACGGGAACTGACACGGCGCAAGAATGCATTGGAAATCAGTAGTCTTCCCGGCAAGTTAGCCGATTGCTCGGAAAAGAATCCGGATCAGACGGAAATTTATCTGGTCGAAGGTGATTCTGCCGGCGGCAGTGCAAAGCAGGGCCGGGATCGCCGCTTCCAGGCTATCCTGCCGCTCCGTGGCAAAATTATCAATGTGGAAAAGGCAAGGCTCGATAAGATACTGGCCAATGATGAAATCCGGTCTATGATTACTGCTTTTGGAACGGGTATTGGCGAAGAATTCGATATTACCAAGCGCCGGTACGATAAAATCATCATCATGACCGATGCCGATGTCGATGGTGCCCACATCCGTACACTGCTTCTGACATTTTTCTACCGGTTTATGAAACCGCTGATTGAACAGGGCCATGTATATATTGCCCAGCCGCCGTTATACCAGGTACGCAAGGGAAAACAGGTATGGTATCTCTATACGGATGAAGCGATGAATGCCAAGTTGGAAGAATTGGGAAAAGACAGCTCGGTTGTCGTACAGCGGTACAAAGGGTTGGGTGAAATGAATCCGGAACAGCTCTGGGAAACGACGATGGATCCGGCGAATCGCACTATGCTTAAGGTACACCTGGAAGACGCTGTAGAAGCCGATAAGATTTTCTCCGTCCTCATGGGAGATAAGGTGGAACCGCGTCGTAAATTTATTGAAGAAAATGCAAAGAAAGTCCGCAATCTGGATTTGTAAGAGATTTCCTTGAGGGGGGGATGTCTGATGAAACGAATTTGGCATGTAAGTCTTTGCACAGCGCTGTGGTGCGCCTGTACGCTTTCTGTGCTGGCGTCTGGTACGGTGTTGCCGGCTGAGGCGGCACCGTCTGTGGCAGAACAGATACAGCCGGTCGTCATTACCGATCCGGCTGTACATATGAAAAATACAAACAAGTATTATGTTACATCAGGCCGCGTATATAATGCCGTCACAGGAGCTGTTGAGGGAATTTCCCGTGAAAAGACAGGACTCCCACAAGATACGGGACGATACTATTACCGGGTAGAAAAAAATCTTACTGGTGACTATTTCTATAGTGTCAAAGCATATGATACGGACAGTCACATCCTTATAGGCAGTTATTTTGTTGCTAAAGATGATTCCTGTGTCTGGAAATTACAGGATAATGATGATGCCGTACTCATTCTGGGAACGCCGGAAAAGTTGCTCGATAAGGCAGAAGTGACGGTATATCCAGGTAAAATACCGATGGGAAGCTATGGCATCCTGCGCGTCCGCATGCCGGGACGACTGCCCTATGATATCAAAATTACCAGTCTGAATCCTTCTGTAGCCGATATTTCTGAAAAAATGAATATCGTGTCTAAATCGGAAGGGAAGGCAGACCTTGTTATCGATTTACGCATGGGTAACACGGTACGTACCATTACCCGGACCGTTAAAGTCATTGAGCCTGCTGATTCATCGAATCACGATTCCGGACGCAGGCCGATTGGCATCGGTATCGGTGTCGGATGGGGCGGCGGATGGCATCACCATGGCCACGGCGGCATTGGAATCTGGGTATGATAAAAAAAATTGAGACCGCTCATTCAGCGGTCTCTTTTTTTGTTACCAGAATTTTATCGACGCGGAGATTATCCATATCCATGACTTCAAAAGTGAAGTTTTTCCAGCTGCATGTATCCGTTTCAGTAGGGATACGGCCTATTTTATACGTAACGAATCCGGCCAGTGTTTTGTATAGATCGTCTTCTTCTCCGGGAAGGTCTTCATCGAGGTCAAAGAAATCTTTAAATTCTTCGATTGTGAGCAGACCTTCCATGAGCCATTCGCCGGGGCCGCGGCGGATGATGCGGTTGGCTTCTTCCTGCTTTTCCTCTTCACCGGCAGGCATGATTCCCAGTAGTTCTTCCAGAATGTCATGGAGCGTGACGATGCCGCTCAGGCTGCCATATTCATCGAGGACCGCCGCTTCATGGACACCGTGTTCGCGGAAAGTCTGGACGACTTTCATAATATCCATCGATTCGGGAACATAGATAGGCCGGCGCAGGCTGTCCTCCAGAATCTGTATCATCGACGGTGTATGCTGTTTAAGGACGGAAGCGTGATATTTGCCAAAAACATCGGTAATGGATACGACGCCGACAAAATCGTCGAGTGACCCACGTCCTACCGGCATGATCAGATGATGGCAGTCTAACATTTCTCTGATGACCGTTTCTTCCGGATCTTCCAAATCAATCCAGTCCACCTGGGTACGGTTAGTCATGATATCGCTTACATCCATATCGCCGAGACGGAATACGCGGTCTACCAGTTCCGGCTCTTCTTTGGCAAAGGCACCCAGCTCGGCTCCCTGTTCGAGGAGCAGCTTGATTTCGTCTTCTGTGACGGGTTTCTTTTGTGGATGACCGGCCCCCATGAGTTTCATAACGGCTGCCGTCGAAGCAGACAGAAACCATACCAGCGGTGTACAGAGAGAAGAAAAATACAACATGGGGCGGGCCAGAAAACAGGCAATCCGTTCTGGATTATCAATAGCCAGACGTTTAGGAACCAGTTCTCCCAGAATCAATGTCAGATAGGTAATGGCAATGACCAGCGTTGTCAGGCTAACTGAGTAGGCATAAGGAGCTATAGGCGGATAGAGGTCTATGAGAGAATGGGACATGGGCTCTGCCATGGCTGTACCGCCATAGACACCGGTGAGCAGGCTGACCAGAGTCATGCCGAATTGTACGGTAGAAAACATTTTATTCGGGTTTTCCCGCAACCGGATGACAATACGGGCAGAATTGTTTCCTTCCTCTACCAAAGCCTCCAGACGGGCCTGACTACAGCTGACGATGGACATTTCCAGCATAGAAAAAATGCCATTCCCGATGATGAGCAATACGATGACCATAAATTGTTCCCCTAGCGAGACATCCAAATCTGATAGCAACTCCTTTTTAAATTCAAAATATGGGTATTTGATGAGTATTATAACGTGTTTATTCTGTTTAGGCAAGGTGATAGCGGAAACATTCCGTTTCATTATTCTGGTCTATACTGGCAGGCCGGGGCAGACTCTGGTATGATAGAAAAAGAAACATTATTTCAAGGAGGATGATAGGCGATGATTTATACAGGGGATGAAATGGAAAAAAAAGCCGTTCTGGAAACGGCGGCCCGCATGTGTGCAGCAGCCAGGACAGCGCCGAAAACGCGGCATATTGATGGTATCCATACGCTGGTCGTTACGGGAGAAGAAAAGGATGCGCTGGCTGATAAAATGGAAGAAATCGGAAAGAAATATTTTGGTGATTCCTGGCAGCACTGGTATGGACGGGATGCAGGCAATGTACGGCAGGCCGACGCCGTAGTTCTCATCGGTATTGAAAAAAGCTACCGCGGCCTGGCTCACTGTAATTTCTGTGATTTTGGCGATTGCGGCAGCTGCCGGGAAGCCGGTGGCAATTGTGCGTATATCTACGTCGATCTGGGCATTGCCTTGTCTTCCGCTGCGCTGGCGGCACACCGGGAGCTGACCGACAGCCGGATTTATGCGTCTATTGGAAAAGCGGCAGGTGAAATGCCCTATGGTTGTGAATATAAGTGGCTGGGTATTGCCATATCCGTTTCTGGAAAGGATCCCTTTTTTGACCGGTAAAAAGTATAAACTGATAGTTCACATTTTTTCTGTATCTGCTATACTAGATACGGATTGAAATACAGGGAAAGAAGGAAGTATCATGAAGTTTCAGCAGATTTTGAAAAAAGTATGTATTCTCGTTACAGGAGCCGTTATGAGCGCCTCGGTCTGTCTGGCTGCTATACCATATGACCAGGTCCTTGTCGGTGGCATCGGTCCCGGCTCGGCTGTTAGTTATATGAAGAGCCTTTATGGCCAGCCTGATTCAACGAATTTTGATACGCCGACGCAGGCAACCTACACCTATGGCAATTCTTTTGTCGTTACATCGAATCCTTCTGATGTCAGCACTGTTTTTACTGTCCTTTCTTCAGGGCATAATGGACTGAATACGCCGGCTGGTGTCGGCGTCGGTATGGATGAAGCCGTCATTACAGAAAAATACGGCCCCTGCGAAAGAAAAGGGGAAGTCAATGGCGTCACCTACTATCATTACGCTATGGAACCCAATCCGTCCCTGCCCAATGCGTTTGGCGGATATAGTTTCGGTGTAGAAAATGGCAAAATCATTTCTATCTGGGCTGGTGTCGTAGCCGATGACAATGGAGCGGCGGCAGCGGCGGCAGTAGCAGGCGGTACAGCAACTACCGTGGATGGAACAGCACAGGCTTCACAGAATACCTCTACACAGGAACCAGCACCTACACCGGTCGTTGCTCCTGTCAGTCCGGCTGATGCCAAGACGATAGCGGAACATAATGCGCCGGAACAGAAAGAAACGGCTCCGGATACGACATCCAAAGTTACAACAGACAATGGCACGACGGTCACTATAGAAAAGACGGAATAAGATATTTGTATACCGTTGGATATAGTTTCTGTGCATTATAAAAACAGGCTGCTGCATGAAGCAAATACTGCTTTATGCGACAGCCTGTTCTTTATGACCGTAATCCGGGACTTATTCTTCTTTCTGGGAACGAAGGAAGAGCGTACGCAGTTCTTCTGCCGGATCTTTGTGCTGGAAAAGGATATCATAAATAGCCTGTGTAATAGGCAGCTCTACCTGCCATTGAGCCGATAAATCCATGAGTGCTTCACAGGTATATACTCCTTCGGCTAATTTATGAAATGGTTTCTGTAAAATGAAATCTTCACCGAACCGCCGGTTGTTGCTGTGCTGGGAAAAAAGAGTCGCTTCGTAGTCTCCCAGGTGGCTCAGGCCGTATACGGTCATGGCACTGCCTCCCATAGCGGCGACGAGCCGGGATAATTCATGGGTACCTCTGGCCATGAGAGCGCCTTTGAGGCTGCTGTAGTGGAACCCGTCGAGCATGCCGGCAGCGATGCCATAGACATTTTTAGCGGCTGCACCGATTTCCGTGCCTAATAGATCCGTGCCATAATAAAAGCGGATCAGGGGACTGCTAAAAATATCGGCAATGCGCCGTGTCCGTTCTTTATTATCTGATGCCATGACCATGCAATTCGGCATACCGGAAAGGAAATCCTGTACATGACCCGGACCCACCCATACGACAGTACGTGCGTCTTCGCCCAGTTCTTCTTTCATGATTGTAGAAAGTCTCTTACCTGACCCTGTTTCCAATCCTTTCATGCAAAGGACGAAGGGCATGTGGGTCAGGCGCGTAGCCCTGATCTGTTTGGCCAGACTGCGCAGCTGCTGGGCGCTGATACTGATAATGACGATATCGGCACCGGCCAGGGCGGCGGTCAGGTCGGCCGTAAGAGCAATGTCAAGAGGCATATGAAGGTATTCATTCTGACGTTGTGAAATAAGTTCTGCCAGATGGGGAGAACCGGGACGGCCCCAGAGAGTGACATTATGGCCAATGCGGTGAGCATACCAGGCATGAAAAGTTCCCCAGCGGCCACAGCCTAAGACAGTAATATTCATAAAGAGAAAACCTCCGGATGATACAATATTCGACATAACAGGATATATCCCTGTGCTTTTATATTATACCATGAATCATAAGCAGGTTAAAATTAGGCAGGGCATAGGATTCATGATACAATACGTATGTAGACATTTCTGAACGACGAAAGGAGTCCTTATTATGAGTTTACATATTGAAGCCAGAGATGGAGAGATTGCAGACCGTATATTACTTCCCGGAGATCCTTTGCGGGCAAAATATATTGCTGAAACCTTTTTGGAAGGCGCCCGGTGTTTTAACAGGGTGCGAAATATCCTGGGATATACCGGCACCTATAAAGGGCAGCGTGTTTCTGTCATGGGAACGGGTATGGGGATTCCGTCTATTTCTATTTACGTCCATGAACTCCTTGAAAGTTACGGTGTAACGAAATTGATCCGCGTCGGTACATGCGGTGCCATGCGGGAAGATATCCATCTTCGCGATGTTCTCATCGCCCAGGGAGCGACGACGGACTCATCGATTATCCGGAATATCTTTGGCCCGTCTATCAACTATGCTCCTTTGGCTGATTTTGACCTTCTCCGCACAGCCTATGAAAAAGCCAGAGAACATAACCTTTCGGTCCGCGTCGGCAATATCGTCTCCGTAGACCGGTTTTATGATGAAGAAATCGATAATAAAAAACTCACCGATTATGGCATCATGGCCGTAGAAATGGAAACGGCCGCTCTGTATATCATGGCGGCAAAATATAAAGCCCATGCCCTGGGGATTTTTACGGTCAGTGACCATCTCCTGACGGGGGCTGCCTGCACGGCAGAAGAACGGCAGACTTCCTTCAATGACATGATCCGCATTGCCCTCGATACGGCAGTAAGCGAATGAGATGATTAGTTCGGCAGAAGGCAGTGATATGACTATGTTACATGATGACCTGATTTATGAAATCCTTTCTGTGGTCAGCGAAATACCGGAAGGACGGGTCGCTTCTTACGGACAGATTGCACGGCTCATTGGCAGAGATAATAATGCCCGTCTGGTAGGAAAAGTCCTGAGTATGGCGGAATATTATGGCAGATATCCCTGCCATCGGGTTGTCAATAGTGCCGGCAGACTGGCACCTTCTTTTTCATCACAAAGGAAACTTTTGGAGAAAGAAGGCGTTGTATTTAAGAAAAATGGCTGTGTAGATATGAAAATATTTCAATGGAATGAAGGTATGACTTAAAAAGAAAATCACGATATAAAAAAGCGATGTATCTGTCATGATAGCCATTACAGATACATCGCTTTTATCATATCTTCTGTTTTAAAACTTGGCGATGATAGCGTCGCGGTATTCTTCCGTTTTAGCTGTTCCACCCAGGTCAGGAGTAAGGTATTTCCTTTCGGCCAGCACGTCGTCAACGGCACGGCGGATAGCTTTGGCCGTGTCTGTTTCGCCTATGTATTCGAGAAGCATGCAGGCCGACCAGAGAAGGGCTGTCGGATTGGCGATGTGTTTGCCGGCAATATCGGGAGCACTGCCATGGACGGCTTCGAACATGGCATAGTCACTACCGATATTCATGGACGGAAGAAGTCCCAGTCCGCCGATGAGGCCGCTTGTCAGGTCGGAAATGATATCGCCGTATAGATTGGGCATGACCATGACATCGAAATTTTCCGGATGCATGACCAGCTGCATGCACGTGTTATCTACGATTTTGTCATCACTTTCAATCTGGGGATATTCTTTGGCAATTTCGCGGAAAATAGACAGGAACATGCCATCGCTGAGTTTCATGATATTGGCCTTGTGGACACAAGTCACTTTATGGCGGTTGTGGGACAGGGCATATTCAAAAGCGGCGCGGATGATGCGGCTGCTGGCATGACGGGTGATGATTTTGATGGAATGCATTTCATCATCACTTATCTTTTCTTCCACGCCGGCATATAAATCTTCTGTATTTTCACGGAATGTTACCAGATCGACGTTGGGAAATGGTGTCTTGACGGCCGTATTGGATTTTGCCGGACGGATATTGGCAAAAAGATCGTATTTTTTGCGCAGCATGACGTTGATGGAACGGAATCCCGTGCCAATAGGCGTTGTAATTGGTGATTTGAGCAGGATATGCGTCTTTTCAAACGACTGGAATGCGTCATCTGGTACGAGGGCACCGTGCCGTTCGTATTCGGCAGCTCCTACGTTGAAACATTCATATTCCAGCGGTGCCTTGGCAGCTTTCAAGATATCTATGACAGCGTCAGTGATTTCAGGGCCGATGCCATCGCCTTTAAATACAGTAATAGTTTTCATGGTTATCGATCCTCCATAGGAATGTATTCGCGGATTTCGCCGACATACTTGGCAGCCGGGCGGACGATGCGGTCGTCGTACTGTTTGTGTTCGATATTATGAGCCAGCCAGCCGACGAAACGGCTGATGACAAAGAGTGGCGTGTACAAATCACGGGGGATGCCCAAAAGCTGATAGGCAAAGCCGCTGTAGTAATCGACATTGCTGCACATATGGGTCCCTTTTGCTTCGGAAAGAGTCTTTATGGCTACCTTTTCAAAGCGGCGGTAGAAATTGTATATTTCATCCATGCCCTTTTCTTTGGCGACGATGCCGCAGAAGTGACGCATGATTTCCGCACGGGGATCGGAAAGAGTATAGACAGCATGACCAAACCCGTAGACCAGACCGCTGTGATTCTTGAATTTTTTCTGCAGGATTCTATGTACGACATCTTCCATCTGGGCATCGGTCGCTTTGATGCCGATGGCATCAATGATGCGCTCCATCATGATGGAAACTTTGACATTGGCACCGCCGTGACGAGGTCCCTTGAGGGCTGCCACAGAAGCGGCCATGGCAGAATAGATATCTGTATTGGTAGAGGATACGACGAGGTTGGCAAAGGTCGAGTTGGTACCACCGCCGTGATCGGCGTGGAGAAAGAGAAGAATATCGAGAAGATGTGCTTCTTCTTCGGTAAATCTGCCATCCAGGCGGAGCATGGAAAGAATATTCTGAGCCGTCGAGTAATCTTTGCGGGGATAGTGGATGACCAGACTCTGCCTGTTGTAATAGTGTACTTTGGACATATAGGCGTAAACCGCAATAGAGGGCAGTTTACTCATAATATTGAGCCCTTTACGCAAGGTCTGATAGACATCGATATTGTCCGGATCGGGGTCATAATTGTACAATGTGATGAGCGCATGCTGTAATTTATTCATCAGGTTTTTGCCGGGCAGACGCAGGAGATTCATTTCCAGAAATTCGTCAGGCAGGTCGTAGCCGCTCTGCAGGACTTTACAGAATGCATCGAGTTCTTCCCGTGTCGGCAGATAGCCGAAAAGAAGGAGAAAACAAGCCTCTTCATAGAGAAAACCGTGGTAATCTTCCCGTTCGATGAGAGTACGAATATCAATTCCGCGGTAGTACAGGATACCGTCACAATCTATTTTATTGCCATCGGCGTCGCGTTTATAGCCGACGACATCGGCAACCCGGGTCAGACCGACTAATACGCCTGTATGGTCTTCATTACGCAGACCCCGTTTGACGCCAAATTTAGGGAACCAGTCACGCGGAATCTGTGTGTAGTTTTGTGATTTGCCATAAAATTGCGCCAGATAAATATTCTTATCCATGAAATTCCTCTCTTTCCGATACGGTATAAATAACGAAATGAAAATTTTTAAATATTTATCATTTTTTTATATTTATACATTCATAGATTTACTCCGCCAAGCTCTCTGAGAGTATAAGTTATTATAGCATAATTACGGGAAAAGTAAAACGAATGACGAAAATAATTTTCCCATTTCTGACACTAGGCAGGATAAGAATAATTATGATATAATATGGACGTAACGAATAATATTTTCACTATATGAAAATTATTTACGTTAATTTCAATATCAGCAAACACAAACAATTGTACAATAAGGGAGGAATCAAGGCGATGATAAAGCTATTTGACGGTGGTGCCTGGCTCATCCATGGGACAGAAGTCGTTCCGGAACAAGAAGAAAAAAGGGCAGAGACTTTGGCCGGTCATGCTCTTTCTAAAAAAGAAGGAAAGAAAGGGACTATTGCCTATTCTATTTTAAAACAGCATAATACGGCTCCGGATATGGATCATCTGAAAATAAAATTTGATGCCATGGCTTCCCATGACATTACCTTCGTAGGTATTATCCAGACTGCAAAGGCATCGGGCATGACGAAGTTTCCACTGCCGTATGTCATGACCAACTGTCATAATTCCCTCTGTGCAGTCGGTGGCACGATCAATGAAGATGACCATCTCTTTGGACTGTCAGCGGCTAAAAAATACGGTGGAATCTATGTACCGCCCCATATTGCCGTCATCCATCAGTATATGCGGGAAAAAATGGCCGGCTGCGGCCGCATGATCCTGGGCTCAGATAGCCATACCCGGTATGGTGCCCTGGGGACGATGGCTATGGGGGAAGGTGGCGGTGAACTGGTCAAACAGCTTCTCTGTGACACCTATGATATTGCCTATCCCGGTGTCGTCGGCGTATATCTGACGGGCCGTCCCCGTCCCGGCGTAGGGCCCCATGATATTGCGATTGCCATTGTCGGTGCCGTGTTCAAAAACGGCTATGTCAAAAATAAGGTCATGGAATTTGTCGGACCGGGTGTCGCTTCTATGACGACGGATTACCGCAACAGTGTCGATGTCATGACGACAGAAACGACGTGTCTGTCATCCGTATGGCGTACTGACGACGATACGAAAGCCTATCTTACCCAGCATGGGCGTCCCGATGCGTATAAAGAATTAAATCCGTCTGATGTGGCATATTATGATGGGTTTGTCGAAGTAGATCTTTCAACGATCAAACCGATGATTGCCCTTCCATTCCATCCGAGCAATGCCTATGAAATCGACGAATTCAATCAGAATGCCGGTGATATTCTGAGGGAAGCAGAAAAACGGGCACAGGAACTCATCGGAGACAGGGATATTCCCTTCAGTCTGACCGATAAGCTCGTCGATGGCCGGTTGCATGTCCAGCAGGGCGTCATAGCTGGTTGTGCCGGAGGCAACTATGTCAATGTCATGGCAGCAGCTCACATTTTGAAAAACGCGTCGTGTGGCAATGGCGTATTTTCTCTCGATGTGTATCCGTCCAGCCAGCCGGTCTATATGGACCTCGTAAAAAAAGGCGCCGTTTCAGAACTTCTGGCAGCGGGGGCTGTCTTTAAGACAGCGTTCTGCGGTCCCTGCTTTGGCGCAGGCGATACGCCAGCTAATAATACACTCAGTATCCGTCATACGACGCGGAATTTCCCGAACCGTGAAGGCAGTAAGCCAGGTCAGGGACAGTTTTCTGCCGTGGCGCTGATGGATGCCCGTTCTATTGCGGCAACAGCTGCCAATGGCGGTGTCCTCACATCAGCTGAAGTGTATGCTGATGACTATGAAGTACCTCCTTATGACTATGATGACAGTGCCTATGCAGCCCGCGTATACCACGGATTTGGCAAAGCGGAAACCAGTGCAGATCTCATTTATGGCCCGAACATCAAAGACTGGCCGGCTATGGAATCGCTTGCTGATGATATCCTTCTCCGGGTATGTTCCAAAATCACTGATGCGGTCACGACGACAGACGAACTGATTCCGTCTGGCGAAACGAGTTCATACCGTTCCAATCCTCTGGGACTGGCTGAATTTACTTTATCCCGCCGTGATCCGGCATACGTAGGACGGGCCAAAGAGGTCCGGAAACTGGAACTGGCACGTCTTTCCGGACAATGCCCGGCAGGAGTAGATTCTGATATAAAAGCTGTTTATGAAAAAATCGGTCAGCATTTTCCGAAAGCTTCCATGAAGACGACGGAAATCGGCAGTATGATTTACTGTACCCGTCCCGGTGACGGTTCTGCCCGTGAACAGGCAGCCAGCTGCCAGCGCGTCCTCGGAGGACTGGCCAATATCTGTCAGGAATATGCGACAAAACGATATCGTTCCAATGTCATGAACTGGGGTATGCTGCCGTTCCAGATGCGGGGAGAACCGGAATTTGAAGTGGGCGATTACATCTTCATTCCTAATGTACGTCAGGCCCTTTCCGGTGATCTGCAGCATATCAGGGCTTACGTCGTCGGATCGTGGAAAGAGATGGATCTCTACATTGCGCCTATGACGGATACGGAAAAAGAAATCGTCAAAGCCGGATGTCTTATCAATTTCAATCGCAACCGCTGACATATCCATAGTATGTGAGATTATTCCGTAAAATCTGAATCGAGGATTTGATTGCCGTGTTTGGGAGCAATGGCATATTGCTTTTTCCAGGCCCGGTAAAACGTGGAATAATGAGTGAAACCGCAGTCGTAACATACGGTCGTGAGAGCCCGCCCCTCTTCGATGAGGTGGCGGGCTTTTTGCAGCCGTTTCGTCGTTATATATTGGCCGATGGAAAGTCCCGTTTCTTCTTTAAACAGATGCATAATGTAATCCGGACTGAGAAAACAGGCCTGGGCAATAGATGGAATGGTCAGTTTTTCTGTCAGATGGGCGGTTATATAATCCATGACTTGTATGATTTTTTCATTTTTTTTGTTCTGATGGACATAGCCTATTTTCTTTTCGTTGACGGCCTGGGTAAGATATATGAGAAATTCCGTAAATATGGCTTCTTTCAGGATATCACCGGCTGTTCCGCTGACCATCCAGGCCTGGCGGAGCCGGCAGGCTGTACTGTATACGCTGCCTGCTTCCTGATGCTGACGCAGAATCGGTGAAGGTGTCTGAAATACAGGAAGGACGGGAAAACCGCGGCGGGCAAAGGTATCAATAAAGGAAGGAGACAAATAGGCGATGATCCGTTCATAGACGGCATCACCGGCGATGACCGGACGGTGAATCTGACCGGCAGGAATGACGACGACATCGAAGGGCTGCAGTACATACGATGTGCCTTCAATATCATATGTGACATGTCCCTGTAGGAACAGCGTGATTTTATCGAAGTCGTGATAATGGTACGGACAGGTCCAGGCCTTTTTATCGCAGACGTGGAACAACCGGAACTTTTCATGAAGATATCCTGTTTTTTCTGCCATCACTTTCTCCTTTTTTTTAATGAATGTATTTTCTTCGACTAAACAGTATTTGCAATATATATAGCATTATTTACATATACTTGTCACTTTCGGTTATTGTATAATACTAGTTGTGAGATTTCAAGAAAAAGTGAATGTGTCTGTATAGGAATAGATAGAGTTTGGGAGGTATATCCTATGAAATTTGTAAAAATGCACGGCTTAGGCAATGATTTCGTATTTCTGGAAGATAAAAATGGCGCCGATAAAGATTTTTCCGGTCTTGCCAGAAAGATGTGTGCTCCTCATACGGGAATTGGCGCTGATGGCATCATCGTGATCGTTCCCAGCGATATAGCCGATGTACGCATGCGGATCATCAATGCCGATGGCAGTGAAGCGGAAATGTGTGGTAATGGTATCCGCTGCTTTGCCAAATATGTGTATGATCACGGCATTATCCAGAAGAAAGAATTTGCTGTAGAAACACTGGCAGGCATTATGAAACCGAAAGTGACCATAGGAGAAGATGGCAAAGTCAGCCTGGTCACTATCAATATGGGTAAACCGTTTACAGACCGTGCCCAGATTCCTATGGAAGGCCCGGCAGGCCCCGTCATTGATGAACCCGTTGAAATCGATGGCAAAACCTATCATATTACCAGCCTTCTCATGGGCGTACCCCACACGATGACCTACGTCAAAGATGTCGAAGCCGTCAATCTTCCCGAACTGGGGCCTAAATTTGAAACGTACAAAGCTTTTCCCCGTAAGACGAATATGAATTTTGTACAGGTCATTGATGACCATACAATCAAAGTCCATACATGGGAACGCGGCGCTGGCGCTACTCTGGCCTGCGGGACCGGTTCCTGCGCCTGTGCAGTCGGTTCTTTCCTCAATGGCTTTACCGGACGCAGTGTCGATGTCCAGTTATATCTGGGTACGCTTCATATTGAGTACAATGAAGAAGATGGCAACGTATATATGACGGGTCCGGCCGCCGTTACCTTTACCGGTGAATGGCTTGAAGATTAAAAGAGTATAAGAGAAATGAAAGGGCTGTCTTAGGGATAGCTCTTTTTTCGTGTCTCCGGGGCAGGAAATATGCTATACTAGAAAAGAATGCCAGTCAGATTTTACCGATATGGGAAAGGATGTGTGCCTATGAATTATATATGTGCCGATATCCGCACGGATGTGGTTGTTTATAGTCTGTCCGATGAAACGGGACAGATGTCGGAATCCAGGGAAATACCAATAACGGAGGGAGATTGGAAATCGGTAGTACAGGCACTCCATGCTATTGTCCGTTCCTATGACGGGGAAGAAACACTGGGCGGTCTGGCTTTATCCGTTCCCTGTTTGGTCGAACCGGGAGAGGGAATTATTCTTTCGGGAGAAGAAACAGACATAGAACAGGATTACCCACTGGCAGAGTCCATGTCGGCAGCCTGTGGACTTCCCTGCAGCGTGGAAAATACAGTCAAGTGCACGGCTCTGGGGGAATACTGGCTCGGTGCCGGACAGCGGTCTCATCTTCTGTTCTGCCTGAGTATGGGAAATCGCATCAGCGGTGCCGTTGTCATCGATGGATGTGTGCTCCACGGCGCCTCGTTCAGTGCCGGAGAAATCGGCTATATGAAAATCGGTTCATCCGCAACTTTTGGTGAGGCTGCTTCTATACAGGCACTGCTTCAGAACGTCGCTGCAGCCCGTCAGGTTCCGGCAGCATCGCTGGATGAAAAAAAACTATTCCGTCAGGCAAAAAGCGGTGATGTCGTGGCAGTCATGGCAATCCGCCGTCTTATCGATCATATGGCCGCCGGAATTGCCAATATCTGTTATCTTTATAACCCCGATATGGTCATCATCGGTGGCAGTCTGGCTGCTCAGATGCGGTATATCCGCCCTCTTTTGACGGAGGAACTCAAAAAACGTCTCCGGCCAATAGTATATGAGCATACACGCGTCACCTTTGCCCATTTGGGAGAAACGGCAGCTCTGAGTGGCGCTTTATACTGGTTATTACAGAAAGTACGTCATCATGATATATAACGAACCTGTAGAAATTGGATATTTTATCAGCCGTCCCAACCGGTTCATCGCTTTTGTGTCTATTCATGGCAAAGAAGAACGCTGCCACATGCCTAATCCGGGACGGATGTGGGAATTATTGTACCCGGGTACAAAGCTCTATGTCCGGCACAGTGCCAAACCGGAACGGCGGACGGCCTGGGATGTAGTGGGCGTAGAACGAGACGGTGTGCCCATTCTCCTCGACACACAGTACAATAATGATACGGCAGCCCGCCTGATTACCGAAAAAAAGGTTCCAGGATGGGAAGACTGGAACCTTTTGCGCCGGGAAGTAACGGTCGGGGACAGCCGGTTTGACCTGCTCCTGGGCCGGGGGAAAGAATTATTTTATGTAGAAGTTAAATCGTGTACTCTGTTCAGCCGCACGGGAGCCATGTTTCCCGACGCTGTCACGGCGCGGGGGCGCAAGCATATTTTGGAACTGGCATCCATGCATCGTCAGGGTATTCATACAGGACTTTTGTTTCTCGTACACTGGGACCGGGCCCGATGGTTCCTGCCGGATTATCATACGGACCCAGATTTTGCTTCGGCATTCATGGAAGCAGCACCGGAACTGGACTGGAAGGCACTGGCCCTTTCCTGGACTCCGTCCTTTACGGAACCGGTGCCTGTGCGCCTTCTTTCGTATCCTGAAGCGGTACTTGTAAGAGAAAATCATGATAGTGGTGACTATCTCTTTGTCATGCATCTGGAAGAGACGATGGATATAGTCATTGGAGCCAGGGGGAACCTGCACTTTCCAGCTGGATATTATGTCTATACAGGATCGGCCCGGAAACATCTCACAGCCCGGCTGGCCCGTCATACAAGGCGCCGTAAGAATATGCACTGGCACATCGATTACCTGCGCCAGTATGCTGATACGGTTGCAGCTATTCCCATCCGTACATCTCAGGACCTGGAGCATGATCTGGCTCATGCTGTCGATGGCATTGCCGGATGGCGGATAGATGGTTTTGGCTGTACCGATTGTGATTGTGCCAGTCACTTATTCGGTTTTTCAGAGAATCCCATCCACCTGCCTTACTTTATCCAGATTGTCGAAGATTTCCGCATGAATCGTCTCAATCCGGATGTAGATGCCTGTATATAAATTAGAACTATGTTCTAAAAGTATAGAAGCCGTGGCAAAAAAATGCTGGCCACGGCTTTTTTCTATGATATAATGAATACTAATCTGATGTAAACACAAGGGGGTATATATAATATGGAAAGATCGGATGCAATTGCATTACTTCGTAAATATAACGGGGAACCGTTCCATATCATGCACGGCCTGACCGTTGAAGGCGTTATGCGCTGGTATGCCCAGGAACTGGGATATGGTGATGATGTTGATTTCTGGGGTCTCGTAGGCCTTCTCCATGATATTGATTTTGAAAAATATCCGGAACAGCATTGCAAGAAAGCGCCGGAACTCCTGGCTGAAATCCATGCCGATGACAAGCTCATCCACGGCGTCGTCAGTCATGGATACGGCCTGACGGTCGATGTCAAACCGGAACATATGATGGAAAAGGTACTCTATGCTGCGGACGAACTGACAGGCCTTATCTGGGCAGCTGCCAAGATGCGCCCATCGAAAAGCACCAAAGATATGGAAGTCAAGAGCCTGAAAAAGAAATTCAAGGACAAACGGTTTGCCGCCGGTTGCTCCCGGGACGTCATCAAAAACGGTGCAGAAATGCTGGGCTGGGATTTGAATGACCTTTTTGAAAAGACGATTCTGGCTATGCGTTCCTGTGAAGATTCGGCACGGAAAGAATGCCTGGAACTGACAGGAGTAGAAGAATAACTATCGTTTATGAATAGGGAGGAGATTGTCTGATGCCACGGCATCGGCAGTCTCTTTTTTATTCACTGTAATCCGGTACAGGCAGTGTCTTCAGGAAGTAGTATGAAGGCAGGGTTGCCAGTTGTTTGTCTTTTTCACAATCTTCATCAAAAATAGCAAAGAAAGAGGCCCGCACGTTTACGTTTTCCAACACGTTATGGATGGCAATAAAGGTTTTTCCCGTACTCGATACGTCGTCGAGAACCAGGACTTGTTTCCCCGCCATCATCCGGGCTTTATCTTCTGTCAGATAGAGGTGTTCCGGCCTGTTATGCGTACGAGACTGGTAGGTTCCGCTCCAGAAGGGACGCTGCTCTTCATCGGCAGACAAGGATTTACGGAGCATGATGACTTGGCAGCCGTTCATGAAAGCCAGCTGTGTTGCCAGGGTAATGCAGCGGCATTCCGGTGTCACGATGATATCAATATGATTGCTGATATTGTGATTCATGTAACGGTTAGCTTCCACTGCCGCATCGTACATTAAATATGGATTATGTATAAAATCGACTTTTACCAGGCTGATGCCGCCGGCTCCCGGGCAGACGGGCAGCGTATATGCGTGATGATTAAATTCTACTTGATATGTTGATTCTGATGCATAGACCATATTTTATCACCTCCTGGAGAATTCTATATTCAGTATACATTTTTTTTAATAATTATGCCATAGAAATGATAAATTTGTGGCATTTATTTTCTATATGTCCTATAATAAAAATATGCTATGACAATTGCTGGCATAGATGTAATATACTGCTGCGGAAAGGACCGTATGAAACAAAAAAAAATTTTTGGATTTGATTATACAAACAACGAATACATGAAATTGTTCATGTATCTTCTTGTCGGCGGCAGTGCAGCTCTCTTGGAATGGGGCCTTTTTTATTTGATTTTTCAGGTACTGACAGGAGCATCCATGTTTCCTCTGCAGACGCAGAATGTATTGGTGGCGACGACACTGGCTTTTGCCTTTTCGACGTTGTACCATTATATTCTCTGTAACGTCTTCGTGTTCGATAGTGGCAGCCGTTATCAGCGCGGTGCAGAAATTTCTCTCGTATTCCTCGTCAGTGTCATCGGGTTGGGATGGAATCTGCTCCTCATGTGGATTTTTACATCGCCATCTATTTTGGGACTGCCGCCGCTCCCGGCAAAGATCATGGCCAGTGCTATTGTAACCGTATGGAATTATTTGTCACGAAAAAAATGGATTTTCAAATAAAAAGGGGATGGGGTTATGGAAAAAAATCAGCGTGTACTGGATATCCTGAAAGAAATGATTGCCATTGACAGCGAAACGAATACGGAAAAAGAAGTCGATATGGAAAAATATCTGCAGAAAAAACTGTCTTCCATGGGGGAAATCGTAAGAGTCAGCCTCATGCGCGTTCCCAACGATCCGGCCGGCCGGTCTGTCGTCTGCGGGTTTATACCGGGGCGGAAAAAGGATACGGTCATTTTCCTCAATCATCATGATGTCGTCGGTACGGAAGCGTATGGCATTTTGCGGGATGACGCTTTTTCTCCGGAAAAACTTCTGCAGGAACTGATACAGTTCGAAAAAGACGAATCCGTCCTTTCCGATTTAAAGAGCGGAGAATGGATGGTCGGACGCGGTTCCTGCGATATGAAAGGCGGAGCGGCTGCCCAGCTGGCTGTTTTCGAAGAATATGCTGCCCAGGGTGGTGGTGAAGCCGGCCTGCTTTTTGTCTCCCTGCCTGATGAAGAATCATATTCGACGGGAATGCGGACAGCCGTTCCGGTATTGAAAGATCTGCGTGATACGTATGGGCTCATTTACCGCGTTCTCATCAATAGTGAACCTAACGAAAAGAAAAATGGGAAAATCGTGGCATTTACCGGGTCGGTAGGAAAGCTCCTACCTGTCGTCATCGTACAGGGAAAATCGGTCCATGTCGGCAATTATCAGCAGGGAATCAATCCACTGGGGGTATTGTCCCGGATCGTGGCGGAAACGGAAGGTGATGCGTCTCTGGCTGATACTTGTGGTGACGAAATGACGCCGCCGCCAGCCTGGATTTTCCAGCGGGACCGCAAGGATAAATACGATGTATCCCTGCCACAGCGTGCTGCAGGCTGTGCTAATTTCATGACTTATACGAAGACGCCGGAAGATGTCATGTATCTGTTGCGAAATGTGGCGCAAAAAGCCGTTTCCGATGCTTTGAGCCATGTCAGTCCCGCCCTTTCGATGGAAGTCATGACCAGTGCCGAACTACTGAAACAGGCAGAAGATTACCCGGGATTCGATGTATTCTATGAAAATGCCAAAAATAACAGCTTTATCCGATTACAAAAAGGTGAAACGTCTTATGCCCAGGAAACGATACGCCTTCTGGAAGCGGTCCTCGATTTTACCGGCATGAATCAGCCTATGGTCGTCATTGCCTTTGCACCGCCTTATTACCCTGCGGCAGACAGCCTGATTCTTCATGACACGCGGTATGACGGACTTCGGCAGATTATCGGCGAGATGACCGATGTTCGCTATGATCATTATTTTAATGGTGTCTCCGACTGCAGCTACTGCTGTGTCAATCCGGACATGGATGAATCCCTGCTGGAACATAATCTGCCGCTGTGGGGAAAATCCTATGGGTTTGATTTTGGCGCCATGGAAGAAATGCAGATTCCCTTCCTTCTTCTCGGCCCCTGGGGCAAAGACCTGCATGAACGGACTGAACGGGTCAATATAGACAGTGTATCCTCCCGGCTTCCCAATATATTGCGCAAAATTATAAGCTATGTAGGAGAAACGGCAGAATAGAGCAAACTGTAATTCTTTTTTATCGTACTTTCCAGAAAATTGTAACAAAACTGTAACAATCAAGTGGTAGTATAAAGACGTAACAAAGGTCCGTAATGATTTTTTATTAGAAATTGTTATGAATCAATGATGCATTTATTTATGAAAGCGTGGGATACTTATGATGAAAAAGAAAGTATTGACACTCGTTGCTGCTGCAGCGTGCGTATCTTCGTTTGCCTTTGCAACTCCGCAGACACAGTTTGAACAGGGCCAGTGGCAGATTGACCTCGGCGCCTGGAATCCGAAGGCTGAAGTAGATTCTTCCAACTGGGGTGCTAACAGTGGAGATGTAAGCTCTGATTCCAAATGGAATTTCCAGGGCGGCCTTTCTTATGCCTTTACGGACAAACTGGCCTTACAGTATAATTACTATGGCCTGAAAACTGAAGGCAATCATGAAACAGCAGGTTATAAGACAGACGGTGACGAACACGAAGTCAACCTCGTCTATGGCCTCAATAAAAACTTTGCCGTATTCGCCGGCTGGAACCGTATCAATAACGACCTCGGCGGTTGGAGCGACACCAATAACGTAGCTCAGATCGGCCTTATCGCCAAAGCACCGCTTGCCAAGAATTTCGACATCTATGCCAAGGGCGCTCTCGGAACGAAGAGCACATCCATGTGGGAAGCCGGCCTCGGCTACAGCATTACGCCGGACCTCGACATCAGCGCTGGTTACCGTTACCTCAACACGAAACTGGCTGACAAAGGCGAAATCGATCTGAAAGATGATGCCAATATTTCCTATAAAGGCTTCATCGCCGGCTTGTCCTACCGCTTCGGCGGCGGCCACAAAGCAGCTCCTGTAGAAGAAGCACCGGCTCCTGTCTATGAAGCTCCGGCACCGGCTCCTGTAGAAGCTCCGCATGTATACAATGATTACTATCTCGACAGCATCCACTTCGGTTTTGATGAAGATCAGCCGCTGGCTTCCGAACAGGGCAAACTGGACAACTTCGTATCCGTTGCCAAGGCCAACCCGACAGAACAGTTCAAACTGACGGGGAATACAGACTCTAAGGGCAGCGATGCATACAACACGGATCTTTCCAAACGCCGTGTAGATAATGTAGCTCAGTATGCTGTCAATAATGGCGTACCGGCTTCTCAGATGATCCTGGATTACAAATCCTTCCATGATCCTGTATCCAGCAACGACACGGATCAGGGCCGTGCTGACAACCGCCGCGTTGATATCTGGGAACACAAATAAAAATACGATGTACTCAAAAGGCCTGCCTATTGACAGGCCTTTTTTATGCTGATTTTACAATGTAAAAATGCTTGCTATTTTTCCATTTATACGATATAATTACATAGCTAACAGAATAAAAGTACTGGTGCGTGGCAATCCGTCGGGACTTGTGCAATGGAAACCTATGAACCTCGTCAGGTCCGAGAGGAAGCAGCGATAAGTAGTCATTTCCATGTGCCATGAGGCAACCTGACGGGTTGTCATACACGAGTACTTTTCAGTTGGTCAAAGCAGCTATGCCGTTAGCTGCTTTTTTTTACATCTTTCCGAAAGGACTATCATGGCATATATTGCGCTATATCGTAAATGGCGTCCCAAAACCTTTGAAGACGTAGTGGGTCAGCGCCAGATTACGGAAACTCTGCAAAAAGCAATAGATACGGATAAAGTAGCTCATGCCTACCTGTTTTCCGGTCCCCGTGGCACAGGTAAGACCAGTACGGCTAAAATCTTTGCCAGGGCCATGAATTGTGTCCATGGGCCGACGTCCCACCCATGCAATACGTGCGATGTATGCCGCCATATCCTTGCCGGGGAATCCCTCGATGTCATAGAAATCGACGCGGCATCCAATCGCAGTATTGAAGATATACGGAATTTGCGGGAAACGATTAAATTTATGCCGGCTGAAGGACGCAAAAAGATTTACATTATTGATGAAGTGCACATGCTGACGACAGAAGCCTTCAATGCGCTTCTAAAGACACTGGAAGAACCGCCGGCCCATGTGATCTTTATCCTGGCCACGACAGAACCGGAAAAAATTCCGATGACCATCTTGTCCCGCTGTCAGCGTTATGAATTTCGCCGCATTACCAGTCAGGATATAGCAGAACGGATTCTTTATATAGCCGATAAAGAGCATATTGATATTAGCAAGGGAGCTGCCCATATCCTTTCCGTGCAGGCAGACGGTGGCATGCGCGATGCTCTGAGTCTTCTGGACCAGTGTGTCAGCAATGCTGATGGGACTATCGATGAAACCCTGGTCCGGAATCTTCTGGGGCTGGTTGGCCGGGACTGGTTGTTTTCCCTGGCCGATGCCGTATTTTCCCATAAGGGAGATGTCATCATCAGTGCCGTCGATGATATTGTCCGCATGGGAAAAGAACCCCGGGTCATACTGACTGAATTATTGGAACATCTGCGGGCGCTCATGCTGTATCAGGCAGCGCCTGAATCAGATACACTTTCGGCATATGCCGATTCGATGAAAGAACTGGCAGAACAGGCAGGACGCGTCGAACCGGGACAGGTTTTCCGCATTCTCGGAGTGCTTCAGGAAGCACTTATGACGGCAAAAAATTCGCCGGCACCGCGTGTTGCCGTGGAAATGGGGCTGCTCATGGCCAGCCAGGGAGGAAGCACCAGTACTCATGCCGTATCGGATACCTCGGCAGGTGCGGCGCAGATCCAGGCACTGACCGACCGGGTGACGCGGCTGGAACAAGCCTTATGCCAGATCAGGGTGCCAGCGGGAAGTACTAAAAAAGAAAGAGAAGAAATTCCCCTGCCAGACGATGAATTTTCTCATTCCGGGGATTTGCCAGACGAACCGTATGACGATGCCGGATTTTTCAGGACGCCTCCTGCAGGCGTATCATCTGTTCCGCCTATACAGGACAAGGAACCGCCACCGGCGTCCGTACAGCCCGTATCCAGAGATATTCCGGCAGCACAGGCTTCTTCTGCCAGTGCATCGCCATCGCCTGTTCCCATACCAGAAACGGCTTCGTCCCATTCGCTGCCGGTGCCGGAAAATTATGATGCCGTCTGGAAACAGGTTTGTCAGATATTGGAAAAAAAGAAAAAAATGCAGGTCGTATCGTGTATACGCCTGGGCAGGGTCCTATATATTGGAGAAACAGAAGTCATCCTGGTATTAAAATCGGCCTTTATGGTAAAGCGGGCCAACCGGGAAGATTATTATAAATACGTTGATGAAGCTCTGGCCGGTATTTTGGGCAAGGGCTATCACATGAGAGCCTATCAGGAAGGAGATCCCGAACTGGAAGGCTACGAAAAAAAAAACAGTGAAATCACGGTGACCCGATCTCCCGCTTCTCCGGAAAAAACAGAATCCGATACAGTATCTGTATCGGAAGAAGATGCGGTCATGACATCTGTGGCTCCCGGGGATATCCCTGCGGCAGCGCGTCAGGTTTTGAACCCACTGCTCGAGAAGCTGGGAGACTGTCATATATATGTAGAAACTAAAAAATAATCAGAAAATCAGGAGGATATGAATATGTTTGGTGGAAATATGCAAGGCATGATGAAGAAAGTACAGAAGATGCAGAAAGACATGAAAAAACTGCAGGAAGAACTGAAACAACGTACCGTGGAAGTGACGGTTGGCGGCGGTGCCCTGACCATTGTCATGAACGGGGAAAAGAATGTGGAAAGTGTCAAAATCAATGATAAAAATGTTATTGATCCGGAAGACACGGAAATGCTGGAAGATCTCATTGTCGCCGGCGTCAATGAAGCCAGTAAAAAAGTCGATGATCTCATGGCTCAGGAAATGAGCAAAATAACGGGCGGCATGAAGCTGCCGGGCATGTTCTGATGGATACGCCTCTGGACCGGCTGACAGAACAATTCCGCCGTCTGCCCGGTATCGGCATCAAGACAGCGCGCAAGCTGGCTTATTATATGGTACAGCAGCCGGAAGAAAGCGTGGATGCCTTTATCGGAGCTATCCGTGATGCTAAATCGCAGATGCATTTTTGTTCAGTCTGCTTCAATTTATCGAGCACCGATCCCTGCCCTATCTGCAGTGATCCCCGGCGCGATCACTCCATTATCTGCGTCGTCGAAACGCCGCAGGATGTGCTGGCTATCGAACGCAGCGGTGATTATCACGGCCTTTACCACGTCCTGCACGGTGCACTGTCGCCCCTCGACGGGGTGGGGGTCGATGATTTGCGGATCAAAGAACTCCTGCAGCGCCTGCAGGATACAGAAGTCAAGGAAGTCATCCTGGCAACGGATCCGGACGTAGAAGGGGAAGCGACGGCCCTGTATCTGGCACGCCTGCTGAAGACGGCAGGCATCCGGGTTACCCGTATTGCCCGGGGCCTTCCCATGGGCGGAGATATTGAATATGCTGATGAGGCTACTCTGGCCGGTGCCGTAGCTAATCGGCAGGAAATGTGAGGACTTTATGGATTTCTACGGCATTGGCATCGGTATCGTCATTCTCGTGCTGGTGCATAAACTGATTCTGGCACCGCTTCGCCATCTTCTGGGAAACGTCGTTATCGGATTGCTGCTCTTATATGGGGTCAACCATTTCGGCTATCTCCTGGGCCTGGCTCATGTGCCTATTACTCTCATAACGGGAATTCTGGTCGGTATTTTCGGCCTGCCCGCCGTAGCTGTTCTTACGTTGTTCTATACGTTTTTCTGAAATTCCGAAAGAAGGAAATATGGTGCGAATCAAAAAATGGGCAGCAGCAGCCCTTGCTGCCGTCTTCGCTGCCGCAATCCTTTCTGGTTGTGGCAACAGCGTGACTACGAAAACGGAAAGTGTAACGAAATCGGAACATCCTGTGGCCCTGACACTCGATGCAAATATTACGGCCCTGCACATGACCAATGTAGTGCCTAAGCTTTCGGGCAAACTCGTCTCGACGCCCCTTACGGTAGGACAGGAGGTCAAAGCTGGCGAAGTAGTCGTACAGGTCGATTCGGCTCCATACCAACAGAGCGTCAGTGATGCCGAAGCACAGCTGGTAGCAGCGTCTTCTGCTGCCGCAGCGACTCCGGTATATCAGGCTCCGGCTGCCAGCAGTGGAGGTGACAGTGGCCAGCGGGCAAAGCTCGATGTCTGGTATAATGAAGGAGCTATTTCCAAAGTCGAATACAACCAGATGATGGCCCGTACGGCTCCTCCGGTTCAGTCTGCTCCTGTTCAGGAAGCCGCGCCGGCTGTCGATTCGGGGCGCATTGCCCAGCTGCAGCAGGCTGTCCAATCGGCCAGGGAAATGCTGAGTAACGCTACGATTTATTCGCCTATTGACGGGCGTGTCACCTCTGTAGCCGATAATCCGTCTGTTGCCGTTGCCGGCAATGTCCTGGCCACGATTCAGCAGATGACGCCGTTGGTAGCGACGTTTGCCGTACCGGAAGATTATATAGAGGCACTGCAGACTGCCAAGAGTAATGGCACCATCAAGGTATCTATCATTGCTCCGTCTGGCGAGTCGGAAACAGGTGAGCTGACCTATCTTTCTGAAGTGAAGGATCCGGCAACGGGCTCCTATATGGCCAAGATTACATTTAATAACGACAAGAATCTGTTCGTGCCCGGCGAATTTTATCATGTCCGCCTTTCGACACCACAGGAAGTATCCCAGATTACTGTACCCAAAACAGCTGTCAAGACGAAAGACAGTGGAGATTTTGTCTATATCGTTAATGACAAGGGGCTGGCCGATGCCAGGTCTGTCCTGACGGGGGATGAAGAAGCCGGACGGGTAGTCATCCTGAACGGCCTTAGTGAAGGAGAAAAGGTAGTCATTGATCCGCCCGATTCACTGGAAATCGGTATGAAAGTCAATACGTAGGAAGAAAGCAGGCGATTCCATGAATATAGAAGACACAGGTAAAAGAGGGCGGCAAAATAGTCTGCTCAAATCATTGGAAAAAAGTCTCGATGTCCTCGATATTTTTGTCGAATGCAATACCGGTCTGACTTTGAAAGAAATAGCGGCCCGGACTGACCTCAATACTTCGACGGCTTTCCGCATCGTCAATACGCTGGAACGTCGTCAGTATCTGACGCGCAACGAAGCATCCAAACAGTACCGGCTGGGTCCGAAAGCACTGGCTCTGGGATATTCCTCCCATTGGACAGAAAACGTCGTGACCCTGGCTAAACCGTATCTGCGGCGGCTGCAGCAGATTTTCAATGAAACGGCCAGTATTTATGTGGCCGAAGGAGACAGTCGTATCTGCCTGGATCATGTAGAAAGCACCCATTCGTTGCGCCGCGTTATTCCCATGGGCGAATCGCTGCCTATCTATAAAGGTGCTGCCGGCAAAGTGCTTCTGGCCTGGGCTAGCAAGGCCGAACGGAACCGGGTCATCGTCCAGTATGGCAATTTGTCGGAAAGTGAGTTTGCCTCTATCCGGCACAATGGTTATGCCATTACCCAGGATGAAAGCGAACACGGTCTGTTTGCTCTTTCCGTTCCGATTTTCAATTTTGAGGAACAAGTCATTGCTTCACTGACCATAGCCGGTCCGAGCATGCGGTTTTATGATTCTATCCGGCAGAAGATGCTCTTTACCATGAGCCAGTATGCCTATGAAATATCCTATTCACTGGGTTATCGCAAAGACAAAGATAAGGATAGATAAATGAATAGCGGAATGATAGGATCGAAGTGGCCGGAAAAATGGTATGAAGAAGATGTCTGTCAGGTTGCCCGGCATCTTCTGGGGGCTGTTCTGGTACACGTTACAGAGAATACAGTCTATGCCGGCCGTATCGTCGAGACCGAGGCTTATGGAGGAACATATCATGGCTGGCCTGATGATGCGGCCCACAGTTACCACGGCAGGACGGCCCGGACAGAGCCGATGTTCCAATCCGGAGGCTGCAGCTATGTCTATCAGATTTATGGCATGTATTACTGTATGAATGTTGTGACCGGTCGTGCCGGCAGTGGGGAAGCAGTCCTCATCCGGGCTGTAGAACCTCTTTCCGGTCTGGATGATATGTTCCGCAACCGTAACATGGATAACCGTACCCGGAGTCCGTATCATCTGACCAACGGACCGGGAAAACTCTGTCAGGCCATGGAAATCACAAAATCACAGAACAAGCTGGATCTCTGTGGCGATGAATTGTACATTGCTGAGCCGGTTATGCGCCAACCACTGCAGATAGCATGTTCTGCGCGCATTCATGTAGACTATGCCGAAAAAGGGAAGACTTTTCCCTGGCGTTATTATATTGAAAATAGTAAATTCGTATCCCGGCCATGAATCGATGGTACTTGAGGATCGGCGTTCATATACTTAGGGGGAGATTATTATTATTGAATTTAGAGAAATCCGTCTGGAAGATAAACCGATTATAGATGATTATTTTCAGCAGAAGCGGTATGAACAGGCTGATGCAACATTCATGACGCTGTTTGCCTGGCAGAAGCCCTATGAAATCCAGTGGGCTGAAGAAGACGATGTCATGTATATCCGTTCCGGCCGTGGCAAAAAGCAGTTCTGGATTCCGCCATTTGCCAAAAAAGACGGCAGCTTTTTAAAGGGCGTACAACGGATGCACGAATGGTTTGATGAACATGGCTATCCTTTCCTCATGAAAGGGGTAACGCCGGCAGCTGCCGAACGGATCCGGACACTCTGTGAAGACTGTTATGAATTTACGCCGGACCGGGATAACTACGAATACGTGTATCTCACACAGGACCTCATCAACTTATCAGGAAAGAAATTCCGTCAGAAAAAGAATAACCTCAATCATTTCCGCAATCAGTACATCGGAAACTGGGAATACGTGCCTATTACAGAAGAAATTTTTGATAAATGTATGGAAGCGGAAAAGACATGGTATGACCAGCATGAAGAACAGGATGACGATGAAGAACTTCTGGGTGAACGCCACGCCATCGAAGAAGTATTCAATAACTGGGAAATCCTTCAGCCGACGGGCGGCGCCATCCGCATGTATAATAAGATCGTCGCTTTTTCCATTGGTGAAATGCTCAATGATGATACGGCAATCATCCATTTTGAAAAGAGCGATCCAAATATCCGTGGCCTGTATCAGGTCATTAATCATGAATTTGTCGTTCATGCCTGGCCTCACACGACTTATATCAACCGGGAAGAAGATATGGGTATACCCGGTCTGCGTCATTCCAAGGAATCATACAACCCGCACCATTATGTAGAAAAATTTGATGTGACATTGAAAAAATAAAAACGGAGGCTGTCCCTGCATGACAGCCTCTTTCTTATAGAGAAAGGGGAGGTTTCTATGAATTTCCGTTTAGCTGGCGAACAGGACAGAGGGCTGGTGGAAAGTCTATGGGATTACTGTTTTGAACATCGGGAAGATCCGTTTTTCCAGTGGTATTTTAAAAATTTCTATAAACCGGAACAGGTTCTCATGGGGTTTCAGGGTGATCAGATGGCCTGTCTGACCCATCTCAATCCCTATACACTGAATCTCCGGGGCAGACAAGTGCAGACATCCTATATTGTCGGATTGGCAACGCATCCGGCAGCCCGGCGCGGCGGTGTCGGTGGCAAACTGCTCACGGCAGCCCTGGAAGAAATGAAACGGCGCGGTCATTATGTCAATATCCTCATGCCCAGCAAGGCCGGTTTCTATCAGCCCTACGGTTATGAATTATACTGTCATCAGTGGAAAGAAACGCTTCCTCTCGATGCTCTGCGCCCTCTTACGGACCGGACGCTCCACTATGGATTTATTACCAGCCCGGATGAATGGACTTATCTGGCGCCGGTATACGATGCCTATACGCGCAATCTTTCCGGTTATGCCGTCCGGGATGAACAGAGCTGGCGCAGCCATATCAGCGCCCAGCTGGCGGAAGGCAATATCGCCGTCTGCCTCGATGGTGACCGGGCGGTCGGATATCTCTTTTATCAGCTCGGTGAACCGACTATCGTAAGCGGGGAATTCGTGTATGCTACAGCCAGGGGCAAGAAGGGACTTCTGAATTATATCTATAACCACCGCTCACAGGGCGATACATTCCAGTGGAATGAAGGAATTCACGACCAATCATACCGCTTCTATCCCGATGGCAAACAGGGCCATGAAACGATGCCCTTCATGACCGGCCGTATTGTCGATGTCAAAGGAGCGCTGGAAGAACTGCCATACCGGGCGGAAGGAAGTCTGACATTCCGGACAGATGACCCTCTGGCCGATTGGAATACAGGGACATGGCGTCTGACTGTGCAGGATGGTACAGCCAGCGTAGAAAAACGGCCTGATGGAGAAATGACCGATGCTATCATGCCTATTGGCACCCTGGCTCTCCTCGTATTTGGGGCGATGGACGTCGATGATCTCGTTTTCAACGAAAAAATACAGGGAACAGATCGGGCACTGGAAATATTGCAGGCCTTGTTCCCAAAAGAAAAATGCTATATCAATGAATGGTATTGATTACAGTCTTGTTCTCCTGCAGGACAGTGGTGATGAGCAGATATGCAGGAATAGTAATTGACTTTTATAAATCGGATGGGTATAATAAATCCGTGATGAATTACATAATAAAGACTCCAGTGGCGCTGGAGTCCGGGAAAAAGGAATGGCTGTTGTACGCTGATAGCGTGCGGCAGCCTATTTTTTTTGTTGGTTATTCATCATATGTCTATGTGTATTACAAACGCATGGATGTATCATTTTTTGTTTTTATGATAACAGGAGGTCTATCTATGGCTACAGAAGTCACGAAAGAATTTATCGTAGGCATGCCGAAAGCAGAATTACATTTGCACATCGAAGGTACTCTGGAACCAGAATTAAAATTAAAACTGGCTCAGAAAAATCATGTAGATATCGGTCAGACTACGATCGAAGAAGTACGGGCATCATATCAGTATGACGACCTGGCTTCATTCCTGGCTGTATATTATCCTGCCATGAATGTATTGCAGACAGAAGATGATTTCTATGATTTGGCCATGGAATATATTCATCATGCCGCAGAAAATAATGTCCGTCATGCTGAAATTTTCTTTGATCCCCAGGCACACACGAGCCGTGGTATCGCTTTTGAAACCTTCATCAACGGCTTATACCGGGCTACTGTCGATGCCCGGGCACTCAATATCGATGCCAGACTGATTATGTGTTTCTTACGGGATATGTCCCGTGAATCGGCCCGCAAAACGCTGGAAGAATCCCTTCCGTACCGCGATAAGTTCATTGGTGTCGGCCTCGATTCAGACGAACACAATAATCCGCCCATGAAATTTTTCAATCAATTTACCCAGGCTGAACAGTATGGCCTGCATCTTACGGCACATGCAGATATCGACCAGAAAGATTCTATTGAACACATCCGTGAACTGCTGGAAGTTATCGGTGTCGAACGGATAGATCATGGCACCAATATCGTTGAAGATCCTGATTTGGTTGCCTACGCAGCCAATCATCATATCGGCTTTACGACATGCCCGCTGTCCAATACGTTCGTACGGCCTGAAATGAAGGGACCGGAAGTACTGGAATTGCTCGATAAGGGCGTCAAGATCTCGGCACACTCCGATGATCCTGCGTATTTCGGCGGATATATCAGTGATAATTACTATGCCCTGGCAGATGCTTTCAACCTGACGAAAGAACAAGTAGTGATGCTGGCGCGGAATTCTTTTGAAACATCCTGGATCAGTAAAGAACAAAAGGCTATTTATATCGCCGAACTGGAAGAATATGCAAGAACCCATTAAGAAAATCGCAGTGCAACAGCGTGTCTATTTATTTATATAATGAGGGGTACTTATTTTTATGTCTAGCAACCAATCTATGGGAATTTTGGATAAAGTCTTTCATTTATCTGAAAACAATACAACAGTAAAGAGGGAATGTCTGGCAGGTCTGACGACATTTGTCTCCATGGCGTATATTCTCTTTGTCAATCCGATTATCCTGGGAGATGCGGGTATGGATGCCGGTGCTGTTTTTACGGCTACGGCCTTATCAGCTATCATGGGCTGCCTGCTCATGGGTTTTTTGGCTAATTATCCGATTGCTATCGCCCCAGGTCTGGGTGACAACGCCTTCTTTACTTATTCAGTCGTCCTTGCCATGGGTATTCCCTGGCAACAGGCCATGGGCGGTGTTTTCATCGCGTCCATTTTGTTTACGCTCGTTTCCTTTTTTAAGATCCGGGAAATCATCATCGATGCGATTCCTCAGGATTTGAAATATGCTATGGCTGCTGGTATCGGCATTTTCATTTCCTTCGTGGGATTGCAGGGAGGCGGTATCGTCATTGGCGATCCTTCTTCTCTGGTAGCAATCGGGTCGTTTAAAGTTCCGACGACCTGGCTTACTATCTTTGGTGTTTTCGTAACGGCTATCCTCATGGCAAAGAAAGTGCCTGGATCCATCTTTTACGGTATCGTCCTGACGGCTGTCATGGGACTGGTGACACAGATAATACCGCCTCCGGAAAGCATTATTTCCATGGCGCCGAGTCTGGATCCGACGTTCGGTGTAGGCGTGACGAATATGGCGTCTATTCTTACAGATCCTCAGATGTGGGCCGTAGTGATCATCTTTTTCCTGGTGGCCTTTTTCGATACGGCTGGCACGCTCATCGGACTGGCACAACAGGCCGGAATTATGCATAATGGCAAAATGCCCCGCATCGGCCGGGCTCTCATGGCAGATTCTCTGTCCATGCTCGGTGGTGCTGTTATGGGAACGACTCCTACGGCAGCTTATGTCGAATCTTCGGCCGGCATAGCTGTCGGTGCCCGTACAGGCCTGACAGCCGTTGTCGTAGCGATTCTCTTCGCCTTTAGTATGATTTTTTCACCTCTTCTGGCCGTCGTTACGGCTCAGGTTACGGCTCCGGCCCTGATTATCGTCGGCGTTCTCATGACATCGTCTCTTAAGGAAATCCACTGGAATCAGTTTGAAATCGCCTTCCCGGCTTTCATGGTCATCATCGGCATGCCACTGACATTTAATATTTCGTATGGCATCGCCTTCGGGTTCCTGTTTTATCCAATCCTGATGACTATTGCCGGACGGCGCAGAGAACTCAATCCACTCATCTGGGTCATGTTTGTTCTCTTCCTCATTCTGTTGTATACGCTGACTATTCTTAAATTTTAAGGAGATTATACATGCTTACGAAAGAACTGTTATCTGATTATATCGATGCTGGTGCAGCCCGGATTAAAGCCGATATGGCTGTTATCGGCGGTACGCTGATCAATGTCAATACGGGTGAATACTATAAGGCAGACGTGGCTGTCTATAAAGGGAAAATCGTCGCCGTTGAAAGTGATATTTCTGACTATATCGATGAACATACGCAAAAAATAGACGCGACAGGAACCTATCTGGCTCCGGGACTTATTGACTGCCATATCCATGTAGAATGCAGCAAAATGAGCATGACACGTTTTGCCCAGGCCGTCGTTCCCCACGGTACGACCAGTATTGTCAGTGGTCTCGATGAATATATTTCCGTCATCGGCGTCGATGGGCTGGAAGCCATTTTCAAGGAAGTCGATGCATCTCCTATGAAAGTATTCTGGGCACTGCCTTATAAGACACCGTATACGATTCCCGTTTCGACCATTGCGTATAATGTGACAGCTAAAGATCATGCAAAATATCATCAGGATCCTCGCTGTTATGGTATATGGGAACTGGTACGTGAAGCTGTCCAGACTAAGGATCCGGATACGATGGAAGCACTCGTCCTGGCCAGAAAATATCATCGGCCTATTTTTGGCTGCAGTCCCCTGGCTAAGGGCAAGGCTCTCAACGAATATCTCATGAGTGGTGTCCGTGTCGATCACGAAAGTTATGACCACCAGGAATTCCTGGAAAAAGCCCGCAAAGGGATGCACACGATTATCCGGGAATCAGCAGTCACGAAATTCCTTAAAGAAAATGTCCGCGCTATTACCGAAGGCGCACCGGGCATAGCCCGTCATACCAGCTTTTGCTCTGATGATGTAAACGCCCGGGGCATTCTCAAAGAAGGTCATATCGACCATATGGTACATCTGGCCATCGCCGCGGGAATCGAACCGATGACGGCCATCCAGATGGCGACAATTAATGCGGCAGAAGCTTATGAAATCGACGACCGTGTCGGTTCTATTGCACCAGGCAAGGATGCGGATATCCTTCTCGTTGATCAGCCGGGGACTTTCCGTGTACAGACAGTCATCAGTAAGGGGATACTGGTGACAGAAAAGGGAGAAAATAAATTCGAGTATACTGTACCCAGACGGGATGATTCCCTGTTGCACACCGTACAGCATGCACCGCTGACGGCAGATGATTTTGCCTATCATGTAGATATGGATGAAGGAAAGGCTGTCGTAGAAACGATAAACAGTATCGGGCCGTTCATGCGCAGACGCCGTGACGTCGAACTGGATGTCCGCGGAGGTATTGTCCGTCCCAGTGCCGAAAAAGACGTGGCCCTCGTATCGGTCATTGAACGTTATGGCATAAATGGTAACATGTCCAAGGGTTTCATTTCCGGATGGTCATTTAAGAAAGGTGCTATTGCCACGACGGCGGCTCCTGACGATAATAACCTCGTCGTCGCTGGTGCCAATTATGATGATATGGCACTGGCTGCCAATACACTGATCGAACAAGGCGGGGGACAGGTCGTCGTCATTGATGGAAAGATTGTTTCGTTCCTGCCGCTGCCCATTGCAGGTATTGCATCAGACCTGACACCGGAAGAATTGGCACAAAAAGAAAATGAACTCGACGAAGCGGCCAAAGCGATTGGCAGCCGTCTCCCGGATCCGATTTTTTATCTGTCCTTCCTGCCCATCACGGCGATTCCTGACCTGGCAATTACCGATGGTGGCAACGTAGATTATACAAAGCTATCTTACTTTGATCCTATCCTGGAATTGAAGGATAGATGATTTTTTTAAGGACATAGCTAAAAAGACTGTGCATGATGTTTTCATCGTGCACAGTCTTTTTAGCTTATATTCCTGCTTAAATTTTTCCGTTCGAGTACCTATTATGGAGTTAATGATATATGAAATAGACGGCCGTACTGGTCAGGATACCGGCACCTATATATACGGCCATAAGGGTCAGGATGAGATGACGCCGGGCAGAAAATACGGGCCGGAATGCACCATGTATAGAACCGGCAAGCATGACATAGGTGTCACTTCCTGTTGCCGGTACGTCCTGTCCGGTATGAGGTGTCGTCGTGCCGGGCAGTGATCCGGAAGTTGTGGGAGCCTGGTGGGAACCATGATAGGACAGGTTATTTTCGATGATTCCGTCAGGATTGGAGCGTATGTAGTCATGGACGTATTCCGTGTGGCCGTCCGGTGCGATACGCGTATAACCATTGACATGATGGTAACCCGATGGCGCTTTGATGAATCCGTCATGACTGACGGCGCTGTCGGGAGCAAAAGCCCCATCGTGGGTAAAGTCGCCAGATATACCGTCAGCTATGGCCCCGTCTACGGCAGCTGCTTTTAAGAAGGGGAGAATCAGGGCGATGATGACAAGGGGGATGCTTCCCATGATGCTAAGGGCTCCGGAAGCGGTATAGCCATTACGGTACAACCAGTACAGCAGCATCTGGAAAATAAAGGCAATGACTATAGCCAATGTTGTAAAAGCCAGACAGGTAAAAAAGAAAGCAGGCCTGTTTATCAGATGGAGTAGTGATTGAGGCAGGAGAAGCACAATCTGGCGCAGTCCACTAAAGATGTAATGGTATCCTGTATAGATCCATTGTATTTTAAAATACAGTGTCAAAGCCAGACCGCAGACGAACATTCCGGCAATGACGGCCCGCCAGTTTTTGAGGATAAAGCCGATACGGGCCAGAAATAAAACGACCATGATAATAAAGGCGACCGGTGCCAGAAAAGGAAAGGCCAGACAAATACCGGAGGCAATGACCGATACGACAACCATAGTCAGCAGCATGCGCCATGCCGTCAGAATGAAAAAGGCGCAAAAAAAGCCAATAATGACCATGGGATGATGGCCTTTGATAAAAATATACATGATAATGGAAAAAATAGCGATGGCACTGATCGCATTGTGCCATGTCAGAAGTTGGGATGAGACCCATTCGGAGCGCGTCATAGTTTGCTTATTCATATTATCCCCCGTTTATACTATAATCATTCCTATATTACGTGAGGTTATAGAAAAAAGCAAGAAAAAAGAGACTGGATACAGTCTCTTTTAGGATAGGAATGGAACATAAGCCTGCAAGGCAGGAAAAAACGCTATGTTCAGGCTTTTTACGATTTTGTCAGGATACTTCAGCGGATGAAATTGGTCATGACTTTGGCTTCCGTTTCCGGTGCGGAGATACCGGCCTTTTTACCGGCTTCAATGCACTTCAGTATCCACGCCATGTTGCGGCCTAGGACGCGCATGATTTGAAGACCTTCGGCATCCTGACGGACTTCATCAGGCGTATTGCCATGTACCATGGGCCAGTAGTTGGAAGCGACGCTTACCATCTGATGATAGGCCAGGTATTTATTGAGGACATCGAGAGTAGCAGTCGTTCCGGCACGACGGGCAGATGCAACGGTTGCCCCAACTTTGTGTACGAGGGCCGCACCGGCTTTTCCGGCGAGCTGATCCATAAAGGAAACGATTTCTCCTGACGGGGAAGCCCAGTATACGGGAGAACCGATGACGAGACCATCGGCGGTCTTCATTTTTTCAGCAACGGCATTGACTGTAGCCGTATCCGGAATAGCATGGATGATTTCTGCATCAATTCCGTTTTCTTTCAGCGTATCAGCGACGACGGAAAGGGCCGTATAGGTGCAGCCTTTTTCGCGGCGGCTGCCATTGAGTAAAATAACTTTCATAAAAATCCCTCCTGTATGTCATTGCAAATTTTTATCAATTTTACATATCTACTATATCACGCAAAAGGCAAATAGTCAAACGAGAAAGATTAAATGGAATTATATGGAAATAGAGATGTTTTTTACTGCGAAAAAGTATATACTAAAAATAAAAGCTAGTACTATTATAATCGTATGTATCAAACAAAGAAGGTGAGTGTCATGGCCTATCGGGAATGTCCCGGATGCGGTTTTTTCTATGTCAGTGATGAAGAGGATACGTGTCCTGAATGCGGTTGGCCTGTGCCGCGGAAATGCCCGTTTTGTGGCAGTGAATATGAAAGCCGGGATGTTATCTGTCCAGGATGCGGGAGACAAATCGATACGCTCACCCATCAGGTACTACCTGAATCCGATGAAGGGACCGATGACTTTGATACAGGATATGACAGGGGCTTTGACATAGGTTTTGATAAAGGCTATGATTACGGCCATGACCGGGGGTTTGAAAAAGGGTTTGAAGCGGGCCGTAATAATGATCTGGCAGCTCTGGAAACTGTGCAGAAACGAAGACAGGACCGGAAAACGGGGCAAACTATGCAACAGACAGATACAGTTGTGACAGAAGATACAGAGGATGCTCCTACAGAGGAACCATCGGCGATGGATCCAACATCAGCACAGGAGACCCCGATGCCATGGATCTCCAAAGTGATTGGCGTCCTGCTCGTTCTCCTGTGTCTGGCTGTCGTCATCGCTATTATAGGACTGCAGCCGGTAGTCATTATCTTTGTTCTCCTTGTTTTATACGCCCTGCTCCGCTGAAGAATTCAGGTACTATGGAGCAAGCGCCATAATGTCGTACGGCTCATATTCAGTTTTTCAGCGATTTCTTTATACGTACAGCCGAACAGGGAATGGAGCTTTTGAATACCGGCACGGAAGTTTTTCAAATCGGTGACAGGTGTTTCCATCAGTGCCGGATATTGGAGATATAGATCTTCTTTTACATTGTTTTCACCGATGGCTTCCATCAGAAGCTGATAGCGGTAACGCAGGGTTGGACTGGCTGCTGTTTTTAGCTGCAGGGCATAGCGGATACTGACGCTGCGCAGTTCAATGATATTGCCGGGCCAGCTGTATGTGGTAAGCAGTTGTGTCATATGTTCACTGAGATGGGTATGCCGTTTTTGCGGCAGCTGTTGATGGACGTAGTTCACAAAGAGCTCACAGATATCTTCCGGCCGGTCCCGGAGTGGCGGCAATGTCAGACAATGAATAGACAGAAGCCGGCGCAGCCCTATAGGCAGCTGCCGGTATTCCTGATCGGTGGCTACTGTATAAAATAAAATATCCAGCACTACGGGTTCTCCGTTTTCCGGGGAGATGTATTGCTGTTTTGTCAGAACTTCCTGCAGGATAGCCAGGAGTCGCGGACCGGCCAGACCGGGATGAATGATAATGATACTGCCACCGGCGGCATGAAAAAAGAGACCGCTGCGTGTGTATCCGTTCTGTGTACGTCCGTAAAGGGTGGAAACGGCCTGTTCGTCTGTTGTAGAAGAACAATCCAGTGTCATACAGGGATTGCCCGAACGGCGGGATGCATTGTGCAGGCAATGAGCCAGCTCTTCACCACCACAGCCGGCAGGACCGATAAGAGTGGTGGCGTATTCGATGGGAGAAATATGACGGCAAAGCTGTACAAGATGACTCATGACAGGTGAATACGCGGTGATTTTTTCCAGTTTATAAACCGGGGCAATAGTATACCGCTGTTGCTTCCGGTCTTTTTTTGTGTTGTGCGGGGTGGGATGAAACGTGAGTAGAACGCCACCAGCGTGAAAACCAATTGTGATGCGGCTGAAGACACAGCGCATCATGGTACCATTGATTACGTGGTAACTATCTTTCTGGCTGAGTCCGCTTTTCAGAAATGTATCCAAAGGCAGGTTGGGAAATATCTCTGTCAATGTCCGGCCACTGACCTGATGCAATGTCAGTCCTGTATAATTCTGCATGGTACGATTAAAAAATTCGATGACCTGTTCTGTATTAATAATGACGATACCAAGCTGGGTTGTTCCCAGTAACGATTCAGTAATGACACGATGGCGCCGTGCTGCATAGATTCTTTTTATCTGTTCACCAGCAGCCAGACAGGCATCGCGGATGGCTTCTCTTCCTGCATAGACGAGGAGTGATGCTTTGCCGGCTGCATCGGCTGCGTCCTGAGCAGCTGCCGGACCAATCAGTATATCGCATTGCGTTTTTCTGGCGATGGAATAAATCTGTGGAATCGCATCGTAAACGAGTTCTGTAAGACGGATCTTCATCAATTGCTGAAATACATCCAGATGCAGAGGGGCTGCGTGACGGTAACGCATGATGCCAATGTGCTGGTATCCCTGATCCAGCGCTGTGCGGATGGCCCGGAGATAATCTATATCCTGAACCTGAAAGGGAATGACGGGGTAACTGTAGTGGTTGGCAAATAGTGTTGCTCCGGCGGGACCAGCTACAAATATTTCACATCCCTGACGGATTGCTCTGGTGACGCAGGCATCCTGATCGGCCAGGCCGGCTTCAATGACGATATATTCGACTCCTGTGTCAGGTAACTGGCGAATGACATCATGGACTATGTGAAGAATACGGCTGTAGGCCAGTACACAGATACGAAAGGAACGGGTATCAGCTGAAAATGACATGTAAGTCTCCTTTCAAAATAGTCCTGTAAAACCGCACTATATGAAAATTATGGGAGAAAAAATAATAGAAAAATATATATATGTTTCAATTTAGGTAAAATATAGCATTTTTTGAAACAAATAACAATAGATTACCTTTGTTTACTCATAAATTGGCAGATAAGATAAAACCATGTACAATCAAAGAACTAAAAGAAATACGATATCAGAAAGGATGAATGGAACCTATGGATAAAATGCAGATACGACAGCTTTTACAGAATACCCGGTCTGTTTGTTCTATCTGGCCCGATTACATCATGGTGACAGACGCACTGAGTGACAAAACGATAGATGCCATTCTGTCAGAACCGACGATTCAGAGTGAGAAAATCATTGTTTGTATTGACCATGATACGCCTAATAGCTCCATCGATATAGGTGCCAGACAGCGCCGGCTGATTCGCTGGGCTGTAGAAAAAGGGTTGGCTATAGAATCGTGCCAGGGCATCGGGTATATTCGTTTAATAGAAAAATATGTACAAGAAGGACAGATTGTTGCTGGTACTGGGAGTCATATGGCCGGCCTGGGATCGGCAGGGGCCCTGGGAATTACTGTTTCGGAAGAAGTATTGCCTTCTGTCGTATCGGGTGGGCCCTTACAGCTTACCTGTCCACCTATACAGCGTATTGCCATACGAGGCAGCATGGCTGAAACTGTATCTGCACAGGATGCGGCACTGGCATTGCTGAAAATGTTGAAACAGAGTGGCAGGACAGGAGATCTATTCCTTTTTGCAAAGAAGGATATGGCGGTTTTTTCACAAGATCAGTGTTATGATTTCTGCCATCTTCTGCAGCAGGCCGGGGGAATCAGTGCCATAATCATGGATACAGAACAAGCTCCTTCTATGACGTTCGATGTATCGGATGTATGCCCTCTTGCCGTTCAACCGGGAAATCAGACTCATATCGTCCCCCTGCAGGAACAGGTACCTGTTCCTGTGCAAGAGGTATTTATTGGCGGCTGTCGTGGCGGTAAATTATCCGATTTACGAGCTGCTGCCTCTGTTCTCCAGGGGAAACGGATTGCTTATCGTCTGCGCCTGATTGTCGCGCCTGCAACGAGTACTGTGTACCTGCAGGCTTTGCAGGAGGGTCTGATTGATATTTTCCTGGATTCCGGTGCCATCGTCATGAATCAGGGGTGCAGTGTCTGCTGGGGCCGGGCGCAGGGAATACTTGACGCGGGTGAGACCCTGGTTTCTACGGGATCCTATCACTATCCCGGCTGCTCCGGGGATGTATCGGCAAAGGTCTATCTGACGTCACCGCAGGTGGCAGCCAGGTGCGCCCTGAGTGGCATTCTGCAGGAATAGGAGGTGTTTGCATATGGAAATGCGTTTTGAAGGACGAATATGGAAGTTAGGAGATGATATTGATACGGATATCATCATGCCGACCCAGTGGCTGACACTGGATACGATGGACGAAGTCAAAAAACACGCCTTTGAACCACTGCGGCCGGAACTGGCAGCTGCGATAAGACCAGGAGATATTATCGTGGCAGGACATAATTTCGGCTGTGGATCTTCCAGGGAACAGGCTCCGGAAGCGTTGAGTGCATTGAAAATCCGCTGTATTATTGCAAAATCGTTTGCCCGGATATTTTTCCGTAATGCTATTAATAACGGACTCTTATTGATTGAATGCAATGAATTGGCAGATCATGTCGTTGAGGGTGATGTCGTAACCGTAGAAATAAACCGGTACGTGTCTTGTCATGGGAAGAAATATGATATTCCCCACATACCGGATAATATTTTTCAGATTATTGAAGACGGCGGCCTTGTCAAAAGTATGCAGAAACGCAATGGAATCATAAAGGGGTAAGAAAGGAGAGACACATATGGAAACGACAAAAAGACTGCAGATTTTGAATATGGACTGGCCTTATTTCATACTAGCTTTTGTTATTCTCAATCTGGCCCTTTTCTTTAAATTTCTACCGGGAAGTCTGGCCGGTGTATTGCCATTGCTCATCGTATACGGTGAAGCATTCCGGTTCATTGGCGACCGCATTCCTATCGTCAAAGATTATCTGGGCGGCGGATCCATTGTTGTATTATTTGGTACATCAGCTATGGTGATGTATGGATTGGTGCCGGATGATTTTGCCAAAACCTGCAAAACGTTTATGACCGGGACTTTTATTAATTTTGCATTGGCAGCTCTCTGCTGCGGCAGTATTTTTGGTATGGACCGCAAATTGCTTATCAGAGCTGCTATCCGGTATTTACCCTGTATCATAGGTGGCTTTATCCTGGCCATCCTTTTTGGCGGTGCAGCGGGACTTCTCTTTGGAAATATTTTTTCAGAAACGACATTGTTTATTTCCGTCCCCATCATGGGAGGAGGGACATCGGCTGGTGCCGTTCCACTTTCCCAGATGTTTGGTGAAATCATGCAGCGCGATGTAGGTGAATTATTAGCCCTGATGACGCCGGCTGTAGCATTGGGGAATGCGTTTGCCATCATTGCAGCAGGGCTTCTGGACCGTCTTGGAAAAATACATCCCTGGATGACGGGAAACGGTCATATTATGCGTGACGAAGGAAAACAGGCAGAATCCGAAGAAGCAAAAAAAGAGGAACCAGTAACGAATTTATCTGTCTTTGCCGTCGGTATGACTTTTGCCGGTATTTTCCTGGCTCTGGGTATGTTGATTCAACGGTTCATTCCGAGTATTCATGCCTATGCCTGGATGATTCTGTTAATGATTGTTGTTAAAGTTCTGGGAATATTGCCAGCTAACATTGAACGATATTGCGCTCTTTGGTTCCAGTTCTTCATCAAAAATTTCACCAATACCCTTCTGGCCGGGCTGGGCTTTGGTCTGATCAGCCTGAGTGCCGTCATTCCTGCTTTGACGCCCAGTTATGTAATCATTGTAGCCGCAGTCGTATTAGGTGCCATCGTCGGAGCAGCTGTTGTCGGCTGGTTTGTCGGGTTCTATCCCATCGAAGCCGCTATTACAGCCGGCCTCTGTATGGCGAATATGGGTGGTTCCGGTGACATTGCTACACTTGGTGCCTGCAAAAGAATGGAACTCATGCCTTTTGCTGCCGTTTCATCCCGTCTGGGCGGTGCCCTCGTATTGATTGCAGGCAGTGTTATTTTATCCTTTGTCTTATAGTACGGAAGGAGACTGCTATCATGGGACATACATTAGCAGAAAAAATTCTGATGCATAATACAGGCGTAGCAGACTGCAGACCCGGTGACATCGTCATCACTCATCCG
>OCTW013384386.1_pt1 | contig 68068 bp, 47 predicted proteins | sample 1539671 | NCBI WGS metagenome assembly OCTW01 (sample SAMN02144230, study PRJEB22623) | gut metagenome | biome: sheep rumen | host: Ovis aries | place: New Zealand | reverse complement strand
GCGCTACACTCTGTATACACTACTCCTGCACATACACCGTATGTACACAAAAACGGCCATACAAGTCACTCTGCGTGTACATACACCCAACGATGCCCAGCGGAGAGTGGAACCACCGCAAAAACCGTGACACCTAAGTAACTAAATCACAATAAGATACAAGAATCGCCTACGGCAAAAAGCCGGAGGCGATTTCAGGAAAACACTGAGTGTCAGTTGGTTAGGTGTCAGGGTTATTCGGCTACACAGCGGATGTTGCCCGCACGGGACTTGCGCTGCTCGGTAACGGAGATAGAACCGCTGTCGACATACATCTGGTAGGCGATGTTCTTGTCGCCGCTGGAGGCATAGGAACTCCAGATGTAAGCCCGCACACCTTCTTTCTCCAGGGAGCCCTGGTCGATGTAACCGGGCACCGGGAACACGGTGGCAGGGTCGCCGGCCTTGAACCACTTATAAGTAGTGTTGAATTCGTAGCCGGTGGCACCGGAAATACCGCCCCAGAAGGTTTCGGCCTTGTCGCGGTAAGCCACGGAGTAGCCGGCCGGGCACGGGTCGTAGACGGTCTTTGTCTTGGCCCACAGGCCGTTGTCCATTTCCGTGGTCCAGTCCTTGACGCTGTCACCGCCGGTCTTGACATAGGCCGTCGGGTTCTGGACGGATTCGGCAACGGTCATCAGGGCGGCGTCGTAGCTGACGCTGCCGGCCACGCCGGTCTTCGGGGACGGGAACGGATCTTTACGGCCCCAGGCATAGAACAAGCCGAAGGAAGTGACGGGAGGTTCGGCCTCATCGGCTTCGGCGGCAACCAGGGCACCCAGGTTGCGGTCCATCATGGCATTGGCGACGATTCCGCCGAAGGTGCTGCTTGTAATCGCAGTCGCCGGAATCCAGATGTGCCAGCTCCAGAGGATGTCGCCACCGGCATTCTTGGCGGCGATGAGGGCGTTGCCGGGGGTGAGGGTGGCAGGGGTCTTGAAGACGATGTACGGGTCTTCACCGGCAGCCTGGTCATAGTCAGCGGAAGCGATGATATCGCCGGCCGACGGGGCTGTGGAGGTGTTTTTGGTCTCCCAGAGGACGGAGACGGAGGCCACACCGCTGAGCACGGTGGCGCTGTTGCCCTTCACGGCCTTGAACTTGAAGGAGGCGCCGGCATTGGCCGGGACGCTGCCGTCGACGATGTAGCTGTTGGCCGTTGCGGGATCACCCAGATTGGTAGCCGTAGCGACATCCACGCCGATGGTGTTCGGATGGGACGTCGGCGCCACGTAGTCTTTCAGGTTCCCGGTGACGTTGCCGAGGGGCAGGAGTTTACCGCGAGCCACGTTCACCGCTTTGCTGGTGGTAACGATCTTCTTGATGGACCCTCCCTTCAGGAACTGAATAGTGAAACCACCGGAGAAATCAGTTCCATTGGGCAGGCAAATATAGTTAACAGTAGTACCATCACATACAACATCCTCGGTAATCGTGGTCAGAGGACCGGTACTGCCATTATTGAAATTCCGCTTATCCAAAGAAGAATTGCCATCCTGGATACGGACTAAATATGTCGTATACCCAACAACTTCACCTCCATTTCCTGAGAAAGAATAAGAATCAAAATCTCCGCTCACTGTAAAGGAAATAATCCCGCAACAATTATAGAGCGTGAAAGAGTTTCCGTCGTTGACCGTATCGTTGTTACAACCAGCCATCAACGGAAGATTCGTTTTCTTGAAACTCGAGTAATACCTAGTGCTCCCATTACTATAATCAGAAACTGCCGAAGCCGGATACTCAATATACAGATTGGAATGGTAGTCTGCCGGCTGACTATGTGGAGAAGAAATCGTGGGAATACTGAACGTAACTTTTTTATTATCAGCACTCAAGGCGGTCCCAGGATCACCTACCCGAACAATTGTGGAATAAACATCGGATCCAGATGTTCCCATTTTGGATCCATGAATCAAAATCTCATCTCCGACCTCCCAGGTGCTCTTTCCAAGATCGCTGATGGCCACCTTGGAATCAGGGGCGGGCGTTTCAAAGGTGCAGGTAAAGGTTCTCATCACCGGTTCGGTTACCGGAGCTTCAGAGGGGTTTTTCTGGCAGGCGACGGCGGCAAGGGCCAGTGCGGCTGCGGCAAACAAAATCTGTTTTCTCATAACTTCCATCCTCCTAATAAGCCATGGGTGCATCCAGGAAACCGGAGCCCGGGTCAATCACATCATAATCCGGAATGGAGCCGGACACAGCAGCGCATACCGGTTCGCGGTATGCCATTTCAATTGCCTCAGTACGAGGCGGTTCATAAAAGTTTTTCATATCATTAAAAATGGAGTTCTATTCAAGCATCAGGGCCTTCAAGTCGTCGATGTCCTGCTGAGGTACACCAATTTTCAAGAGATAGTTCTCGGTGCGCTCCTGGAAGGTGGAACCGGCGGCACCGTCTTCCCAGATCCGCTTATAGGCCGACGGGAAGGTATAGTTGTCCAGCGTGTGCTGGTATTCTCCCTGGTACATGCTCCAGTCGGCCGGAGAGAAATAGGTCAGTTCATAGTCTTTGGCGATGTCGCCCAGGGAAACGCCCAGGACGCCCAGCACCAGCATGGCCATGGTGCCGGTACGGTCGCGCCCGGCGGCGCAGTGGAAAAAGACGGGCTTGCCTTCCCGCACGCACTTCACCAAAAAAGTAAAAGCTTCTTTAACGCCGGGTTTGCGGTCGCGCAGCATCCCGTTATAGCCGCTGTCGAAGCCCGGGGCGCAGAAGGCCACGGAAGAACCCAGCGGCGACGAAGACGGCACGTCGGAGGCTTCGCGCAGGTCCAGTTCGGCGCGGATGCCGTCAGCGAGCATTTCGGCACGGCCGGTGGCGCTGGCGTATCGGCCGTCGATCCGGCCGCCGCGGTAGATTTTCCGGTAGGCGACGGTTTTGCCGTCCAAGCCCTTCCAGCCGCCCAGATCCCGTCCGTTGCGGACGTTGGGGGCATAGTAGACCTGATGCAGCAGGCCGGTGGTGCTGAAGCTGCCGCGGGCCACCACGGCGCCGCTGGAAGCCGACACCAGGTATTGGTAGGTGACGCCGGGCACCAGATTGGTCACTTCCTGCTGTTTGCTGCCGGCCGGGAGAGAATAGCTCCGGCTCCACTTCCCCTCCCAGAGCTGAAGGGTCAGCATTCCCGCAGCGGGATCAGGCTCCCAGGAGATGGTCACCACAGGAGGGATGTCGGCCTCGCCGGGACCGCCGCCGGGATAGCCTTTGACGCGCGTCGTGCCGGGATTGCTCACGGAGACGTTGGGATAAGACACTTCTTCCAGATACTTCTGCACGTAAGCGTTGGTGACAAGGTAGCTCGGAGTTCCCGCAGAGGGCTCGGTGGACGCGCCGGTGCCCAGCAGCCGCGAGGAAACGGCCCGGGAAAGGGTCCAGTCGGCATCGTCGCCGTCCGCGGCCCAGTACATGGCACCCAGCAGCCCTTTCTCCTTGACATAGTCGGCTTTCAGGCCGATGGACAGCTCATTGTCGTAGCTCAGGACCATCTGCCCCGACGCGTCGGTCAGATACGGCACCTTGGCTGTGGCATCCCAGCATTCGTTGAATCCGGCAGTGGAGATGTCTTTGTAATAGACGAAGTTGTCGCCCGGGTCGTCGGCCGTGAAACTGCGGTTGTCGTCCCTTCCATAGAAGGCCATCCCGAGGGTCATTTTGTCGTAGGGAACGCCGGCCCTGTAATGCAGGGTCACCGACTCGTCACAGCTGCGACGTGTCATTCCGGAGGCGTACAGGGCCGAATTGTGCTGCGGCGGGTTGCCCATGTCGTAGGTCATCAGGTTCACCCAGTCCATGTAGTCGATAAAGTCGGGAAACTTGACATACTTGGCGCTCGAAGAGGACGCCATCGTAATGAGTTTGTCCTTCCCGAGGGCCACCCGCAAGTCCTTCACCAGCAGGGTGAAATTCTTTGTGTCCTCCGCAGCGTATGAGATTCCGGCCGACCCGCTGGTCGGATACTCCCAGTCCAGGTCAATTCCGTCCAGCCCGTAGCGGTTCACCGCCGCCAGGCAGTTCTGGCAGAATTTCTGCCGATGCTTCTCGTCGGCCGCCATCTCGCTGAAATTCCCTGCGCCCCAGCCACCGACGGACAGCAGCACCTTCAGGTCGGGTGCGGCCACTTTGAGGTTCACGACCCGCGCCAGGCGGGAAGGCGAGCTCACTTCCAGCGTCTCGAAATCACTCCCCACCTTCCCGAAAGCATAGCAGATGTGGGTCAGATAGGTCGGATCCGGGAGGGTATTGCCCCAGGAGGTCACATAGGCCACGACAACAGGGCCGGAGGACTTTGTCCCGGGTTTTTCAGGCTCTGTGGGCGTTACCGGCTCCGTGGGCTTGACGGGATCCGTCGGCGAAGTGGGCGGTGGAATCACCAGATTCGTGTACGGCTCCTCGCAGGACAGCAGCACCGCCGGCAACAAAAGCAGAAGCAGGTGTCTGATATTCACGTTACAGGTTTGTAAATTCTACTTTATGCAGTTTGGAAGGGTTGCCGGAGTCGCAGTCGTCGGCAATCCAGATGCAGCTGTGGGCGCGGTCCACGCAGACGGCTTCCGGATTCCAGTTGGCGAAGTCGCCGATGTAGTAGGTGGCCAGGAGTTTGGTGGCGGCGCCGTTGAACAGGTACAGGGTGAAGGGCAGGTACTGCGGCCGGTCCTTGTTGGAGTTGGAATCCAGCACCCAGAGATAGTCGCTCACCGGATCGTAGCACAGGTCGCCGATTTCGGAAATGGTGGAAGTGACATTGCGGAGGCTCCTCGCTTCGGCAATCCGGGTGCCGGTGGTGGAATAGTGCATCAGGGTAGCGCTGGTCTGGGCGCCCAGATACAGGTCGCCTTTGTACCAAGCAATGCCTTCGATACCGGAATTCCCCATGTTCTTGGCCTCCTCGACGGTGTCGATGGCATTGGTCTTTCCGTTGTAGGCGGGCGCCGCAATCTTATACACGCGGGCCGGCTCGATGGCCATGTACAAGTCGCCGGTCGAGGGGTCGATGGTGAGGCCTTCCATGTCGGCATCGTGGTACCAGACCTGCTGGAAGCTGTAGTCGAAGTTAATCCGGTACAAGGTTCCCTTGTCGTGCACACCCCAGAGGAAATCACCGTCTTTGGACAGGCACAGGCCGGAGAGTTCCTCCACCTGGGAGGTGCCGCTCTGCAGTTTCACGGTGGTCACTTTTCCCATGACGGGCAGGTCCTTGGGCGTGTCGGGCTTGATGTTCTCCTCGGGACGCTCCCATCGGCCCGGGGCGTCGGGATTGCCGTCCATGGCGTGCTTGACGGCGTGACGGAGGGTTCCTTCGTCGTTGTCGTGCCGATATTCCCAGATCATGCAGCCCAGCATGCCGCGGGACTTGAGGTATTCCACCTTGGCGTTGATGGACTCGACGTCCTCATAGCTGGCGTACATTTTTCCGAGGGCGTCGCCCAGGTAGGGCACCTTGGCCACGTTGTCCCAGATCCGGTAGTTCACGCCTTTGACGTCCATGCCGTCGCAGGTGCCGTTGAAGAAGATGTCCTCCAGCTTGCTGTAGTCCACGGAGGAAGGGTAGCGGTTGCCGGTCTTGAGCTTGTAGCCGTCTCCATGGCCGTAGAACGCCAAGCCGAAGTTCATCATCTGGTAAGGGATTCCCTGCTTGCCGTGGAAGATGTCGTCGATGGCCTCGGCGCAGCAGCGGCTGCCCGTGATGGCGCTTCGGTACAGCGGCGCATTGTGATACGGCGGGTTGCCCTCGTCGTAGGTCATGACGTTAATGTAGTCGATATAAGGCAGCACACCCACGTTGTCGGTGTATTTCCCGCTGTCGGAAGCGGCGTAGGAGAGGATTTTGTCGGGCATCGCCTCCCGCATTTCCTTGAACAGGGTGACGAAGTTGCCCCAGTCGGAGGGGTCGGCCCCGTTGATATATTCGCCGTCTTTGGCGGCGTATGTGGGATACTCCCAGTCGATGTCGAAACCGTCAATGCCGTACTCCTGGCAGAGGGCGACGCACGCATCCACGAAGGCTTTGCGCTTCTCGGGGTCGCGGGCCATCTGGGACCAGCCGTCGGCATTCTTGCCCCAGCCGCCCATCTGGAGTTTCACCTTCAGCTCCGGATACTGGGCTTTGTAGGCCACGAAACGCTGGATGAGCGAAATGCTGCCGGACGGGATTTCCAGGCCCACGCCGTTCACTTTGTCCTGGAAGCGGACGTGCCCGACATTGATGTGGGTGAAGTTGCGCACCTCTTCCAGTGAAGGGAAGACGGACTCCTTGGTGTACTCGGTATAATACACTTCGATAATGGGCGTCTGGCCGATACGCGCAAGACGTTCGGGATTGTTGACGATGACGTCCATCGGGTCGTCAGGGCCTCCCGGAGTAGGCGGGGTGGGGTCGCCCGGGTTGAAGGGGTCGCCCCCGGGGATTTCACCGCTGGTAGGCTTGGTATTGGGGGCAGGAGCCAGCATGCCCATCACCTCTGACGTGCAGCCCGCGCAGGTGAGCATCAGGATGCCGATGGCCGATGTAAGCAAAAAGAGGAAAAGTTTTGAAGTTTTCATCTCTACTCTGTTTTAATGTTACTTGGCACCCGGGGTCCGGGTCAGCGGGCCCCGGATGAAAAAACTATTCGGCTACGCAGCGGACAGAGCCGGCCTTGGCCTTATGGAAACTGCTGTTCTCAAAGTTCTTGTCTTTGTTGAACAGGCAGTAGGCGCGGGTGTCTTCCCGGCTGGTTGCGGACCACACGAAAGAACGGGCTCCTACTTTGTAATAGTCTCCGCCATAGCAGTCAATGTACCCGGCGGTGGGGAATACATGATCGCCGAAGATATACCGATAGTCAGCAGAGGTATCCCAGCCCGTTCCGGAGGTGTCCCACATGGGCTTGGAACTGTCTCTGACCGGGACGCGGTATCCGGCCGGGCAGGGGTCATAAATGGTCTTCTTGCCAGCGTTGTCCCATAGGTCGGCCGGATGGGTTTCGGTCCAGTCGGAATTGTCGGTATTCGGCACGTACACATACTCGGTCGGGTGAGCGATGGCATACTCCACAGAAACCAGGGCGTCGTGCTTGGTCATTCCCTCGCCCGCAACTGCCGAAGCCTTGTTGCTGGAAATGGAAGCACTGCCCGGGAAGGGATCTTTTCTGCCCCACTGGTAGTACAGGCCTATTGACAGCGGGTCGGAATCACCGGTGGCTGGCGTCACCACCAGGGCACCCAGGTTACGGTCCTGCATCTTGGCCAGGCCGGCCAGGCTGGTGGCGTCCAAATCGGCCACAGGGGTGGCGGGAATCCAGATGTGCCAGCTCCAGAGGATATTGCCGTCGGCATCCTTGGCGGCGAGGAGGGCGTTGCCGGGAGTGCCGGTTGCGTCAAAGAGGATGTATCCTTCGCTGATGCCGCAGGCTTTGATGATGCTGGCAACCTCGGGGGCCGTATCAGTATTGACGGTCTCCCAAAGTACCTCGACGCTCTCCACTGCACCTACGCTTTCGTCCGAATTACCCTTCACTGCAGCGAACTTGTATTCGCCTTCTGCATAGACGATATAGCTGTTGGCGCTGCCTTCCTCGCTGAGGTCGATAGCCTTTGCCACAGGCTCCGGAGGAGTAGGCGGGGTAATGGCGCTCTCGTCTACCACTACGCAGCGTACAGATGCGGCTTCCTGTTTGAAGTAGTTGGCATAATAGTAACCATCCTTATCCTTGCGGATAATCTTCAGACGTGCACGAGGATTGGAATGGGCCGTAGCGCTGTGAATGATGGAGCGGGCTCCTTCATATCCCACACTGGCGCTGCTGGAATACCAGCCGGCCATCGGGAATACAACTTCGCCATAAGCAAAATTGTTTGTATCCCAATTGTAGACCCAGCCATCGTTGCCGTTTACCCACAGACCGGTTTCGCTATTGTAGGAAGGAACTTTGTATCCCGGAGGGCAAGGATCATAAATTGCCTTATCGCCGCTTTCGGTTTCCCACAGATATGCCAGATCCTCTTCGTTCCAGTTACCTGCACTGTCCGACTCACTCACTTTAATGAATGCAGTAGGATTGGCAATGGCAAAGGCAGTCGATTTAGGGCCGTCTTCAACCGTGACAGCGGCTGTAGCCACAGCAAAACCAGGCAGCGGTGTGGAGCGACCCCACTGATAGTACATACCATAGGTCTCACGGCCTGCAGCTGCTGCAGTAGCCTTATCCAAAGCGCCCAGGTTGCGGTCCATGACAGGCAAGCTGTAGAAGGCTGCGTCAGTGATGTTTTCTATCTCCGTCGCGGGCACCCAGATGTGCCAGCTCCAGAGAACGGTACCGTCAGCATCTTCGGCTGCGATGAGGGCGTTGCCGGAAGTGCCGGTGGCAGTAAAGCTGATGTAATCGCCGTTGAAGCCGGAATCGGCAATGATGGCGCCTTCAAGCGGAGCCGTGTCGGTATTGACGGTCTCCCAAAGAACTACCACGGAGTTAATATCACCCACGCTTTCGTCGGAGTTACCCTTCACAGCCTTGAACTTGTAGGCGCCGGGGGCGGTGACGATGTAGCTGTTGGCGCTTTCCTTTTCGCTCAGGTTGGCCATTCCGTCCGGTTCTTCCGGTTCGGGTGAAGGCATCTGGGCGATGGTGATGGTCTGATAGATGTCAGACTCCTTTACGGCATCGGCAGAAATACCATCCTTGACGATGAGCACAGTGCCCAAACGGCCGCTTTCGGTGTCGTCGTTGGGATCCAGGCTCAGGGTAATGGTGTAGGTCTGGCCCTTAACCGACTGAAGGTGAATCCACTCGTTCTGAGGAAGCACCTGGAAGTTGACATTGGACACGACGATGGCTTCAATCACGTCGCCGGCACCGGCGGCAACATAGTCGGCCATGCCGAAGAGCTCGTCGGCCTGGGAATTCACTACTGTAACGCCTTCGGGCTCAATGAGAAGGGTGGCGGTAGATACAAGGCCGATTCCGCTGTCAGCCACAACAAGCATCTGGGCGGCGGCATTCTTCTTTATGGGAGTGATTTCGATGGTCTTGGCATCGGCATCAATCTTGACGCCGAATTCGAGGGGATTGTAGCCGGCCACCTTGACGACGGTGCCCTCCGTTACAGCGGTAACGTCATAGTGCACGGTGATGGGTGCGCCTGCGGTATACGCAAATTCTTCCACTTCCAGAGTGAGCTTGAAGGGCTCCGCGAAGGGAATGTTCACCGTTGAACCGTCGGAGAGGGTGAGAACCACAGCCTCGTCGGTGATCTTGATGTCGGTGAAGATACCGTCTACCAGGGTTGCGCCTTCATTCTGCACCTGGCCGAGGACAACGGGCTCGCCGCCGTCGATAGAAACAAGCAGATTGCCGTCTTCGTCAATTGTGAACTCGGGAGTCTGATAAACAGGGACTTCCTTGCCGTCGACCTGGATTGCGACACCGTCTATGGCCCAGACAAGGTCGCCGGCGCCGTTTTTGATTACGCCGAGCACCGGGCCGTCATAGTCGGCCTTGGGAGTGATTTCGAAGTACTTGATGTCACCGTTGGTGTAGGTGATGGTGACACCTACGATCTTGCCGGTTTCAGGGTCGGCCAGTTCTTGCACTTTGGCCACGAGAACACCGCCACCTACTGCAGTCTGGATGGCCGTGATCGAGCCTTCCAGGTCGCTCACCCTCTTTTCCAAACCATCAATCCGGGCCTTGAGGGTGCTGTCGTCATACTCTTTGGCGCAGCCCACAAGCAGGAGGGCGGCAGCAAAAGCTAGTAAAATCTTTTTCATAAGAGGTTATATTTTTAGTTTATCAATTACTCTGTAACACAACGGACGCTGCCGCCGATGGCGCGGGCTTTCTGTCCTTTCTTGGAAGAGCCTCCTTCTACGAGTTGACAATAAGTCAGGTTGGCCGTGTCGGCATCCATGTGGGTGTTCCAGATGATGGATGCGCCGGCGACGAAGCTGCCGTCAGGGTTCATGTAACCGCAAAGCGGCAGGGTAGAAACAGGGCTTCCAACCTGGAAGTAGCCGTTGTCGGCATCGTAAAGCCATCCGGCAAGGGTGTTTCCGGCATCAGTGAAGATAGTTGCCTGTTTACGGCCGGCTACACAGTATCCGGGCGGGCACGGGTCATAAATGGTTTTGCTGCCGCTGCGCTCCTGGTCGCCCCAATCCATACGGTCTCTGTCGGTACACCAGTCGATGCTGCCTACATTTATGATACTTGTAGGCATTGCGGCTGTCTCGGCATGGGTCACAGCCCCTTCATGGACAGAAGTGGTAACTCCTGCAACAGCGGCAGCCTCGGTGGAACCGGCAGCTCCGACACCGGGGAACGGGTCTTTGCGGCCCCACTGGTATAGAAGGCCGAAGGAACGGGAATCGGCCACTGCGCCGCTTTGTGTATCAACCAGAGCACCCAGGTTGCGGCTCATCATGGAAACACCGGTCATGTAGCTGTACATGATGGTTTCGGGCTGGGTTTCGGGAATCCACAGATGCCAGCTCCAGAGGACCTGGTCGTTATCGTCCATCAGGGCCACAAGGGCATTGCCCGGCTTCAGCGGATCCGGAATCTGGAAGCATACCGCTCCGGTTTCTTCGTCGTAGGTAACGCCGCTTACTATGCTACGCTCGGCAACCGGTTCAATGCCGCACTCTGTTTCCCAAAGAATTTCGGCATGGTCGCCGCCGGTGACTGCATCCATGGAATTACCCTTCACGGCCGTAAACTTGTACAGGCCGGGGGCCGAGATGATGTAGCAGTTGGCACTCTCGGCAGCGTCGATACGGACGGCAAGGGACGGGTCGATATCGTCGGCAGCCTCGACAAGATGTTCGGTAACATCGCCCAAATCCAGAACGCCGCCCACTTCCACGGCTACGGCTTCCTTCTCAGTTATACCTTTCACAGCTTTTCCTTCCTTATTGAAACGAAGGATAAAGCCGCCGGTGAGGTCCAGGCCTCCGGGGATGAAAAGGGTGTTGGGAGTTACGCCGTCGGCCACCAGGTCGGTGGACTCGATGGAGGTTGAAGGGTTCTGGAGGAACTGCTTTAGGTTCTTTTCCGTATCGGTAATCTTCACCTGATAGGTGTCGAAGCTGACAGGAACGTCCTTGCGGCCTATGAAGGTATAGCTGTCATAGTCACCTTCTACCACGAAGGAGAGGACGCCGCACAGGTTCAGGAACTGGAAAGTGTCCCCGCTGTTGCACGCGGCCAGAAGCTGCGCGTTGACGTTTTTGAAGGCGCTGTAATAGAAGCAGTGCTTAAGGTTCGCCACCGCCTCTGCGGGGTAAGCCGCATAGAGCGTGCTGGAGCATTCATCACTCTTGTAGGGATAAAGGCCGTCGACCTTTTTGGTGGCGCTTTTTCCGTCGGAGGAAATGTCTCCCGATTCCAGGGTAACGACAACCTGGTTCGCCGAGTATTCGCCGTGCACGACAATCTGGTCTCCGCTCTCCCAGGCCGTTTTCATGCCTTCCGAATCAGTTTCGGGCAGGACGAATGTCAGGGTGCGGGACTCAGGCTGGACCTGCGGAGTCTCGGGCTCAACTGGATCCGCTTTGGGAGTGCAGCCGAAAATGGCGGCGCAAACGCTTGACAATAAGGCTATTTTAAATATCGCTTTCATAATCGCATGCATTTTAATCGTCCCAATTCATCGGAGCCGTGTATTCATACCATTCGCAGACTGCGCTTCCGCCCTCGTCCACGCCAAAGTAGATTGTGGAGCTCTTGCCCCAGAGGATGGTCCTCAGAAGGTTCTCGCTGCTGTCGAAACTGCCGGCCTCGACGCCGTTCACAAGGAAGGTGACATGGCAGTGCTCGGCGCCGCTGGGGTCGAACTTGACTGTGAGGTCGATGGGCTGCGTGAAGTCCACGTCAGTGAAGGCGGAGATGCTGGGCTTGTTGCCGTCGCCGGCCACATTGAAGTCGAAGCTTACCTTGGCATCACCGGGACGCAGGTCTGCCTTGATTTCGGCACTCTCGCTATAGGTGAACCAGTGCCTCACGCGCGGATTGCCGCCGTTGGCGTCGGCCTGCAGGTCTTTCCAGTGGAAAGTATAGGAGCCGAACTCCATGCTGCGGCTCAGACGGCACCTGGCCGCAAACAATGTCCCGACATCCTTTGTGTAAACCGGAGTATTGGCCCAGTCTGATTTCCACAGGCTGATTTCATCATTGTTTACATAATAACGGACAGGATCTATCTTGTAGGCCTGCTTTACTACAACTGGCTTTTCCACCTGGAACTCGTCGGCGCTGTCCACTACGTTTTTCACCACAATTTCGGCCCTGCGCATAGAAGAACCGGTGTTTTCGGTAAAGCTGATACTGATGGTACCGTTGCCTTCGCCGGAAGGGGTTTCGATGGTGAACCAGTCGTCGCTTTCGGCGGCTTTCTCAACAGTCCATTTGGAGTTGGAAAGGAGCTCCAGTTCGGCAGAAAGCTGGTCGTAACCGGCGCGGATTTCTTCAGACAGAGGAACCAACTGGACACCGTCCTGCGTGAATTTCACCAGGGCCACGGGCTCGTCATGCCGGTCATAGACGGTGACTTCAGCATAGCGAAGCTCAGATACGTTCTCTTCTGCGTTGATTACGACTTCGCCTTCTCCTTCACCGCTTTCTCCTTCCTCGATGGAGACCCAGTCTCCGTCTGTGACTTTGCTGGACCAAGGCTGATTGGAGTGAATGTGGATCGTGAACTGACCGCCGGACTTCTCTACGTCAAGAGCCAGTTCATCCTCGGGAACGCTCAGGAAGGCTATGCCTTTCTGGGACACGGTAATGGTTTTGCCGACCCAACCGTTACTCTGAATGGTAATCCGGTCGGTGCGGTCGTCCAGGAAAGTATTGTCGTAGTACTGGACTCGGACGGTGGTGGGTTCCGCTTTGCCTACATGAAGGGTTTCCGGATCCACCGGCTGGCCGTCTTCGTCGGATATTATGCACCAGGTAGGGTGCTCGCTTGTTATGGTCCAAGGCTTGGAGGAGGCCACCAGGATGGTAAACGCCCTGGCGTTCACTGCCTCCAGCGAGTAGCTGTCGTCGGCCCGGTAGCGTAGTTCCACCGTGTCAAGCGGCTCCTGCTTGGACTGCTGGCAGCCCGCAAGCCCCGGTAACAGGGCTGCGGCCGCACAGAGTATGTTAAACAACTTTTTCATAATTACTCAGCAATGACGGTAGGTGTGCAGGATTTTACAATATACCAAGTAGCAGAGCCTGAGGAGCCGCTGTCCGTTCCAAAGAAGTAGTGACCGTTGGCGTCGGAGTTGCCGGCAAACGGAGAGGTGCTTGTGTGCACTTTCTTGCTGCTTCCGTTGTAGAAGAACTCAAGGTCAATTTTGGACGGATCGCCGGCATTGGGCTTGAAGTCCACGCGATACTCGGTAATGGCATTCATCTCGTCTTTGGTAATATCGAACGTGGTCGATCCATAGGTAGTATGGCCACCATTGGTGCGCAGGCGCTTGTTGCCGTTCAGGGAAATCTGGCACTGAAGTTCAGAGTCTCCGGCTGCATCGTGGGTGCACATCCAGAACTGTCCGGCATCGTCAAAGTTCTTGTCGCCTATTTCAAGGACGATTGATACATAACGGAAAGGATCCTTAAGCGTGACGCGTGACTTCCTGTCACCGAAAATCTTAACGGAACCGTCTTCCTGAACTTCCGCACCCTCGAAAGTGAAGTTTATGTCCTTTGTGAGTTCCAGCTCAGCCCTGTTGGCGCCGGCGACTATGGCCACGGTGCCGGTCTGGGGAGCGAAATATTTGTTGAAGGGAGTGGTCAGTTTGAACTGGGTGCCGTCAACTTTTTCGACCGTCCAGTCAGGGTTGCTGGTTTCGGGAGTCCAGTCCATGTCGGCATTCACTTCTATGAAGGATATTGCATAGCCGCCGGGGATGGTAGTTGATTCGGGAGCCACAATTTCAAAATTGAGTCCCTTCTGCGTTACGTCGAATGAGTAAGAGGTGTCCCCTGCCGATACAGTGATGGTTCCACCGCGCACCGCACCGTCGTTGGCTCCGGCGGTAGCGGTTACAGTGGCATTGCCTTCGCCGCTGTCGCTGTCGAAGCTGAGCCAGGTCTTGTCGGCCGTTACTGTCCAGGGCAGTTCGGTGCGAATCTGGAATGCCTGGGAGCCACCCTTTGATTCGAATACATCCTCGAAGGCGCTCACCTCGAACTTGGCTTTCTGCGTAACCTCGAAGGATTCCTCTTCATCGCCGGCAGTCACGGTAACCGTTGCCGTGCGCTCCAGGACCGTGGAAGGATCAGCCGTGGCGATTATGGTGAGGGTGCGGCCTTCGGGGTCGGGGGCTCCGTTTTCGCGGTTGAAGTGCAGCCAGCTGACGTCGGTAGTGATTTGCCAGTCCTCGTTGGTGAGGATAGTAAATGACAGCGGACCGCCTGCCGCGGAGTAATCCTGGGCAATAGGGGTGACGAAGAGCCTGCCGAAGCGTGCCTGGGTGATGGTTACTACATAGGTCTTTTTCACGCCCTCGCCGCGGACGGTGAGGGTGACCTCGCGGTCGTAATCCTCTTCATTGGGCTCGAAACTTACCACCACGTCGCTTATCAGCGAAGAGCTTGCGCTCGACGAGGGGGTGACGGTACACCAATCGGCACCGCTGGACCGGGTGATGGTCCAAGGGGTGTTGGAACTCACATTGAAGGTAATTGTTCCGGGATTGGTGGAGGGAACGGTATAGGTTGTCAGCGCATCGCATTCCATCCGGACGGCGGCCGCAGCCTTTTCAGGAGTCACCTGCGTGTCGATATGGAACTGCTGGCAGGCAGCGGCTCCGGCAAAAGCAACAAGCAGGGCTAACGTTCTTACGATTGTTTTCATATGGCAATTTGTTTTATTCAAAGGTTAGACTACCATCCGGTATTTTGGGTAAGGTTGGGATTGGCGAAAACTTCGGACTGAGGAATTGGATAGAGGTTCTGGCGGGCGGCCCAGGTGCGGCTTTCCACCGTGAAGCGGCTGTAATTGAAGCTTGAACCGCTGCGGGTAATCTTTACCCCGTCAATCTGCCCCTGTGTCTGCTGGCCGATATCCCAGCGGCGCACATCCCAGAAACGGTGGTCTTCGAAGGCGAATTCCACCCTCCACTCACGGCGCACCGCTTCGCGGAAGTCGCTGTAGGAAGTGGCTTCCACATCCGGCATGCCGGCGTTGAGACGAACCTGGTTGATGGCATCGGCAGCGCTGATGGTGAGGGTGCCGTCGGTCTGGGTGGGACTCTGGAAGTACTCGTTGGCGGCTTCGGCATAGCTGAGGAGTATTTCAGCATAACGGGAAACAATCCATTGATGCTTGAAACTTGAGCGGGCCTCAGGGACGAAGCTCGTCTCTTCCTGGATATACTTTCGGAGGTAATACCCGGTAGGAGTGCCAAGGTCGCTGCGGGTTGCGCTATAATCGCGTCCGCCTTCAAAAGTCTCTATGGTGCTGCCCTTGAAGGCCATCCCATTTGCCAGTATGGCCCGCGCAAAACGGGGATCACGGTTCTCGTATGGCTTGGTGATGTCGAATTCGGGATCGGCAGTATGCCATCCGTCCTGGTCAAGCGTAATGTCATAGCCGTTCAGGGTCTGGAAAGCATCTACCAGGTTTTGCGTAGGATAGTTTCCTGCCATATAAGAACGGGAACCTTCCGTGAAACGGACCGGGAAGTTTGTCAGTTCAAATCTGTCGTCTTCGCTTCTCAGTATGGACATGATCACTTCCGGCGAGAGGTAATTGTTGGCCTTTTCGGCCGGATCCAGCCGATACAGCTGCATATCCATCACCTCTTTTGCCGCCTTGGCTGCTTCCAGCCACTTTGCCCGGTCGCCCGAAGGATTGTGAAGAGGTGACGCTGCATAAAGAAGAGCCTTGGCTTTTACCGCCAGGGCAAAGCCCTTGGTGACACGGCCGATTTCCTCTCCCAGCATTCCGGTCCAGCTAGTGGGGAGGTTGGCGGCACATTCGGTACACTCGCTCTCAATGAATTCAATCACCTCATCGAACGGCGTTTTCTCTATTTCATTGGCCTGCTCTGCAGTGAGCATGGTCATAGGGACCGGGATGTCGCCATAGCGCCTGGCCAGTTCAAAGAGATAATAGGCACGGAGAACACGGGCTTCGTAAGGATAATACTTCAGGTGTTCCAGCCACTGACTGTAATTGGCATCATACTGGAACATGCTAATATCCACGGTTTCCATCGACTCGAGGAACTCTGCAACACTGCGGACAGCATTATAGAGGCTCCATTTGTCGTCCACGGTCTGGAGCGGGCTCCAGTTTCCGTTGATGAAACGCTGGACAGAGGCGTCCTGATCGGCATACTCGGCATCATCGGAGCCGCACTCACGCATGGCACTGGAGACGTCGGCGATATTTTTGCACGGCATATATCCGTAAATATTGGTCAGCATCCGCTGGATATTGCTGTATGTCGTATACATATCCTCACGGGAGTAATCGCTGGATGTTTCGTCGAATTCCAGGAAGTTGCAGCCTGCAAGAAGGAGCGCAGCGGATAAAATATAGAATAACTTTTTCATACCTTTCGCTCTTTATTATTTGATGATACAGACGGCTACGCGGTTGCTGTCTGGGCTCATGGAGCTGTCCTTGTCGCTTCCGGTGCCGGAATAGCTGATTCGGCTTGCGGCAATGCCTGCCTCTTTGAGCTTTTCTACCACGACGGCTGCGCGTTCGGCCGACAGGCGCTTGTTGACATCGGCTGTACCGGTAGCGGTATCGGCATAGCCGGTGACCGTGATTTTTGCATCGGGGTTGTCCTTCAGAATCTGGGCGATGCGGCCGAGTTTGAAGGCCTCATCGGGTCTGAGCTCAGCCTTTCCGATGACAAAGAGAAGGTCGTCCTCGTACGTGCCTTCCAATGTGGAGGCGGGGACTTTCACTTCTTTCACGACTTCTTTCACCACCTCTACGGGGACTTCCTTAACAACTTCGCGGTCAACGTATTCGATGACCTTTTCAGGGACGTAAGGATCAACCTTGGCTACGCTTGCAGGACGTTTGGAAGAAGCCTTTGAGCCTTCGGACGAGCCGAAGTTGAGCTTGATTCCGCCCCAGAAGGTACGAGTAGAAGGATAATAGGCGCCAAGCTGCTCCGGATCGGCAAAGTGGATATTGTCCAGGCTGAACAGGTTTGTCGCCATGAGGAATACCGTAGCGTCGCAGAGACGGAGCAGGCGCTGAGGGATGGTATAGGAGACACCAACGTTGCGCAGCTTGATAAAGGAACCGTCGCGGTACCACAGAGAGTTATTACGGTAGTTGTTGGCGTTGGCCTGCGTTGTGAGTCTCGGCATGGTAGCCAGGTGTTCGCGGCCGGGAGCCCAGGTGACCTCCCTGTTGAGGAAGGTATCGGAAATGGTGCCGTTGCCGACAAGCGGCTGGTACAACGGGCTGTCAAGGAGGTTGATGGTGACACCTGTCACACCTTGGAAGTCGGCATACATCTTGAGTCCTTTCCAGCCGATATTAAGACCGAAACCGAAGGTGCACAGCGGAGTTGAGGAGCCGAACATCTTCACGACATCCTGGCTGTCGATAACTCCGTCGAAGTTCTGGTCCTGGTATTTTAGGTCGCCGGGACGCACCTCGCCGAAGGTCTGGCGGGGAGAGTTGTTAATCTCCAGCTGACTCTGGAAGATGCCAATGACTTCAAGACCGTAGCGCTGTCCCACGGGGTTGCCCTTGCGGTACAGGTAATCGTACATCTGGTAAGCCTGGCCGTCGTTGATGACTTTGGAGAAAAGCCAGGCGCCGTTGGCATAGGCCCCATAAGAGAAGTCGCCTATCCTGTCGTTCCAGTTCAGGGAGAGATCGACGCCTTTGTACGACTGTTCGCCCAGACTCTGCTCGTTCACGCTAACGCCAAGAACGCCGGAGATGTTGGAAGGACTGATGAGAATATGGCTGCGGTTTTCTATGAAGGCATCGGCATTAACTGCCAGGCGCTTGTCGAACAAACGGACATCTGCGCCCACGGTGACCTTCTTGGAAAGCTCGGGGGCCAGGGTAATAGCTGCCATGGCACCTTCCTGGCGTCCGCTGAAGGAAGATCCACCGTTCTGGCCGAAGTAATAGCTGTTGCCACTCACATAGCGCTGGCGCCAGAGTTCATGCTCAAGGTCGCCGTCGCTGCCGGCAAGGCCTGCCGATGCATAAAGTTTCAAATACGGGTCGCCCGGCAGAACCACTGCCGCAACACTCAGGGCCGGGTACAGGTTGAAACGCTGTCCTTTGGGCAGATATGCCGATCCTGAATAGTTTACGACTGCATCTGCGAAGATGCGCTCTTCCCAGTTATAACTGACACTGCCCAGGATTTCCTGAGTTCTGGATGAGTTGTTCTGGCCGCTGAAAATCCAGGAGCGCTGCCTGTAAGCTGCGTGAGCCTCAAGGTGATGGGGGCCGAATTCGCGGGCCCAGTTCAGTCGGCCCTGGATCTCAAACTTCATCTGAAGGTTGGAGAACCAGTGGGAATAAGAAGGAGTCTTGGGGTCAACTCCGTAGTAAAGCTGTTCACTGAGAATGTAGCTCTGGTCTCCCGCGGCAGCCGTAGTGCTTACAAGCTCTGAATAGCGGTAACCTTTCGCTACTTCTTCGGACAGGCGGCCGATGTAATCGAAAGCTACGTTCACATCGGCCCACAGGCCTTTGGTTACAGCCCCAAGGTCCTGACGCAACATAACGTCGGCCAGCACTTTTGTCTGGGAATAGAGTTTCTGGCCGCTGTCGCGAAGCATGGCGACCGGGTTGGAGGCTCCGTAAAGGGGTGTTCCGCCATAAGTGCCATCCACCTGCTTGATCGGGAAGGCTGCGGCGGGGAGACTGTACAGAACCGATTCCAGGCGTCCGCCGTAGTCGCCTTTGTTGAACTCTGCAAGACGGGCCATGACGCCCACCTTCATCATGGTGGTAGGGGTGATGTTGACGTCGATGTTGGCCCTTAAGCCAAGACGGTTGTCAAAATGGTTGGCATTGTAACGGTCGTCCGTGTTGCTACGCTTGTAAAGGAAATCTTCTTTGAGGTAGTCAACGGCCGCAAAATAGCGGAAGTTCCTGTTGCCTCCGGTAAAAGTGAACTGGGCATGGTGGTTGTCTCCATGGCCCCTGTAAATTTCATTCCACCAGTCAACATTCGGGTAAGCGTAAGGATACTGTCCGCTGTATAGAGCAAGGAGCTCGGCATCGTTGTAACGGGGTGAAAGGCCGTCCAGGCTACGTGCCTCGTTCATCATGAAGCCATAAGTATAGGCATCTGAGAAATCAGGAGCCCGGAAAGGAAAGGCAGCGCCGTACTGATACTTTGCCGTCACCTTGAGCGGGGTGTCTTTTCCTCGCTTGGTAGTGATGCAAACTACTCCGTTGGCACCTTTTACACCGTAAAGAGCAGCTGCCGCAGCATCCTTAAGGATGGAGATGGATTCTATCTCCACGCCTGAAAGATCGTCCATTTCCCTGGGGAAACCGTCCACCAGGATAAGAGGACTGTGGCTGTGCAGACGAAGGGACAGTTTCAGCTTGGACTGGTTGGAGTCGTAGGTACTGGAACCGTTTTTCACCAGCAAGCCCGAGAACTGTCCGTAGAGTGCATTGGAAACGTCCGCCTCCGGGCTCTTGGCGAAAATATCACCGTCCAGCTGCTGGTTTACATTCGCCCGAATCCGGAAGGAATTGCCAAGCGAAACGGAATCCAGCATGGACCGCGTCTTTTCATCCTGAGCCGCTGCCTGAACAGTTAGCAGGAGGAGAAGCGGAAGAGAAATATATTTAAAAAGCTTTTTCATCTTCGGGTACATTTTTAGGTTACCAACCCGGATTTTGAGTCATTCCGTAGCCTTTGTTTATTTCACTGGTAAGGATAGGAGCCAGATACCACTTGGTGTCCCAACTGGTGTACCACTGACGTCCGGGGAAAGCATCAATCTCCTGGAAGGTGAAGGAGGTGGCGTTCTTGGTATCGTTACCAATGGCACGGAGAGCCTTGAGAGGAGTTGTGAAAGCCTCAGTAAGGCCATAGCGAACCATGTCGAACCAGCGGACTTCTTCAAAGCCGAACTCAAGTTCCCTCTCGAGGAGGAGAGCCTTGCGGAATTCTTCCTGGCTCATTCCCTCTTCCAAAGGTTTCAGGCCCACTCGTGCGCGGACTGCATTCACCCAGGTATAGGCCTTGTCTGACGGACCGCCGTCGGCCTCGTTATAGGCTTCGGCAGCATTGAGGAGCACTTCGGGAAGGCGCATCATGCACCAGTGCGGCATTGTATTGCGGTCCGAACTCTGCTGAAGAATGTATTTCATCATCAGGAAGCCGGGGCAGTTGGACTGCGCATACTGGTGGTTGCTGTAGGAGCGGCCGACAGTACCGTCACGCCAGATGTCTCCCGGAACGCAGATGTTCTCGTACAGGCGCGGGTCACGGGTTTCAGAGAATGTTGTCGAACTCACTTTCAAGGTACCGTTCGGATCCTGCTTGAAGAAAGGCTGCTCGGGCCAGGAGCTCTTGTCTTCCCAGTTGAAATCTTCCGGGAAAGGAGTTCCGTCGGCCCAGGGGAACTTGTTCACCCATGTAAGGGTGGCTCCGTTTCCGAAGTCCCCGGTACGTTTGATCCAGTCATCGTGATAGGAAGTACTGTTGCTCTTACGGATGGAAATGATGGTCTCTGTGGTTCCGCGTTCAAAATAACCTTTGCGGTATGCAAGGCGGTAAGCCCTCGGGGTAATGAGTCCCGTTGTCGCATCCGGGGCGGCCTGAATCATGGCGTAATAGCCGTTGGACAGCAGTTCACGCATAAAATCATCGGCTGCCGCTTTGGCTGCCTGCCAACGGGCGGGATCGTAATTCATATAGCAGGCATACTCATTGGCCTGCGGATGGAAGGGCTTGTCGGAATTGAAAGTAGGAGATGCGGCGAAGCACAGCACGCGAAGCTTGAGGCCAAGGGCGGCCGCACGGGTAAGGCGTCCGTCATCGGCACCGCTTACGCTCCAAGGAAGGTCCGGAGCAGCCTCCGTACACATCCTGACTATGAAATCGACCGTCTCCGCAAACGTATTCCGGGGATATTCCATCGTTTCGTCAAGCTTAACCGAGTGGTCAAGAATAGGCACGCCGCCCACATAGCGGAGCATGTTGGCGTACGAGATGGCAAGGCACATCTTGGCCTCGGCCTTCTTGCAGGCGAGTATGCCGGGGTCTGCGCCCGGGATACGGTCTGCGTTCTCAAGGAACAGCCAGGCGTAACGGATAGCAGTATAGTCCTTTTCCGAGCCAAAGCAATAATTCATGCCGGAGGTGCCGCTTGTCAGAGAAGCGTTGAGGGCGCCGTTATAGTACAGGCCGACGGGGCCGTCGCCTTCGGTGTTGATATTTGAAATATAGTGGTCGGTCAGGGATTCTATGATATCTCTTCCCAGAAGGTCGTCAAAACCGGAGGGAATGCCGTAGGGAAGATAATAGTATGCTTGGGCCAGCACTTTGTCGGCATCCTTGACAGTGGCGAAAAGGGTGTCCAGCGTGGCACCGGAACTCTCAGGTGCCTTGCTAAGGCCGGCGTCTCCCAATTTGAGACTCTCGCATGCGACCAGCCCCGCTCCCAGCAGGACAAGGGTCAATATTTCTGCAAATCTTTTCATCTCTCAAAGGGCTTAGAATGTGATATTGATGGCCAGGTTATAAGTCTTCACGAGCGGATACTTACCGCTGGAACTACTGGAGGTAGCCTCAGGATCCTGAAGTGTCATGTATGCGAACGTAAGCATGTTGTAGCCTGTGAACATCAAATTCAGGGAGCTGATTCCCAGTTTGTCGAACAGTTTGTTGCGCGAGAAAGTATAGCCGAAACTTGCGCTCTTGAGGCGGATATAAGAGGCATCCTGCACCCAAAGAGTGGACAGGTAATCGTCTCCGCCGTTCCAGTTCCAGTTTGTCATCGTAAAGCGCGGAAGGGTGCCGTCTTCGCGGCCGGGAGCCCAGGGGTTGTCGTTTGGAATCCAGCAGTTCTCGGCAAAAACGGTCAACAGTCCGCGGTGACCGGTATTGGTGAAGGGGTTGCGGTAGTCGGCGTTCAGCTTACGGCTCACATTGGTGGCCGCCACCCAGTTGAGGGCCAGGTTGAAACCTTTGTAGCCGAACTTCCAGTTTGAGCCGAACACCCATTCGGGGCGGTTTGGATAACCGCCTCTGACACGGTCGTTTCCGTTGATGCGGCCGTCTCCGTTCACATCCTTGTACATGGCATCACCGGGATGAACGGTCACGCTTGGCTGCGGGAGGTCGGGATTGAGGCGCTCAACTCCGTCAGCGTCTGTGTAAAAGTCGCTTCTCTGATAAAGCCGCTCAAACTGATAGAGAAGATAACGGTCGGTAGAACCGCCAGTTTCGGCCATATAGGGCTCGCCGGGGGTAACCTCGTCCATGTTGATGATCTTGTTGCGGGCAAAGGTCACATTGGCGTCAAGGTCGTAGGTGAATGCGCCGATATGGTCTTTCCAGCCAAGAGCAACCTCGAAACCTTTGTTGTCAACTATACCCAGATTCATGTCGGGCGGAGAAAGGGCGATGATGCCGGGCAGCGTTTTGGGAGTGATCAGAATACCTGTGCGATGCTCGGAGAAAATATCACCCGAGAAATGCAGGCGGTAATTGAACATGTCAAAATCCAAACCCACATTGTATTTCAAGGCCGTTTCCCAAGTAACGCCGGGGTTGCCGGGAGTTCCCAATGCGAAACGGGGAACGCCATCGGTCTTGCCTGCGCCGAAATAATACGAACCGGCATCGGTCCAGACACCTTCCATATACATAAATCGGCTGTCATTGCCCTTGTCGTTACCAACTTTACCGACAGATGCACGCAGTTTAAGGAAGTCTATCCAGCCGACATGCTTCATGAATTTTTCCTCGGAAACTACCCAGCCGATGGACGCCGACGGGAAAAGACCGTAACGGGTTTTTCCGGGGGCGAAGTTTTCAGAACCGTTATAACCGGCCGAAACGTCCACGAGGTATTTGTCGGCATAGCCGTAAGTAAGTCTTCCCACGAATCCTACATAGCCGCGGGGCAGATAGGAGAGCTTTTTAAGCGCATCCCTTGAAGAATCCTGGTAAGGATAATAGTCGCGGGACTGATTGTAAAGCAACAGACCGCTCACGGCATGTTTGCCGCCGAACTTGCGGCTGTAGTCGATGCGGGCTTCCAGATACCAGGACTTGTCGTCGGACGTGCTTTCGCTATAGCTGAGCGTGGGTTCACTGCCGGAAATCTGGGGGATGATGGTCTTGTCAAAAGCCGGGTCGGATATGCTCAGTCCGGGGGTATTGACGAAACCGGCGAAGTGCAGGGTCTGTTTGTAACCACCGCTGCCCGTACGCTTTTTGTTAAGCGACATCTCCGTGTCATAGCTTCCTTTGATGGAAGCACTCAGGCCCTGGGTAATGAAGTCCAGACGTTGGGTAAGGGTAACATCCATACCCAGGGTGGTTTTGTACTTGTTTTGATAACCGGCCCAGTAATAATACTCCCAACCATTCCATGCCGTAAGGCTCTTAGGCAGAGTCTCTGCGTCCTTTTCATTTGTAATGGCCATTCCGTTTACGATGCCGGGGCTGCCGGTAGGGTGAGCCCATAGCATGGAGCGCATCCAAATGTTGTCTGCGGTGGAGAGAGGTTCCCGGGTGTCGCCGATAACTCCGCTTATATTGAACTTCATGTCCGTTGTTTCGGTGAGCTTGAAGTCCAGGTTGGCACGGTAGTTATATCTGTTGTAGGAATAGTTGTTGTCATAACCCATGCCCGGAATCTGTTTCAGCAGACCGTTCTGGTACATATAGCCCATGGATACGAAATAACGCACTTTGTCCGAACCTCCGCTGATGTTGATATTGTTCTTGGTCTGGAGGAAGGCCTTGCGGAACATCAGTTCGTTCCAGTGCGTGTTAGGGTACATGATGGGGTCGCTGCCCGTGCGGAAGGCCTCAATGGCTTCCGGTGTGAAATAGTTTGCCACCTGCGGGTCGTCGTCGTTGTAGTGCATCACGTTGTAGTAACGCGCATAGTCATAGCTGTCGGCCTGGGTGATGTAAGCCATGGGCATCTGCACACCGGTGATGGAACTGACAGAAATCTTGGGCTTGCCGGCATCGCCACGCTTTGTCGTGATGATGATGACACCGTTAGCACCACGCACACCGAATACGGCGGTTGAGGCAGCATCCTTGAGGATTGACAGGCTCTCGATTTCGTTGGGATCGACTGTGTTCATCGGGCGTTCCACGCCATCGACAAGAATCAGCGGGGTAGATGCCCCGTCCGAAAGGGAACTGGCGCCGCGGATGTAGATCTTGGCATAGTCTTCGCCAGGCTGGCCGCTTTCCTGCACGGTGGCCACACCGGGCATCTGGCCGGCGAGGACATTGGTGACATCGGCCACAGGGGCTTTGATGAGCGCCTTGTTGTCGATGGAGGTGAGAGCACCGGTGACCGTGGCCCTGGTCTGCGTACCGTAAGCCACCACCACCGTGGCCTCGATGGACTGGGTGTCGTCCCGGAGCACGACGGTTATGTTCCGCTGCTTCCCCACTTTCACTTCCTCCGTCACATAACCCAGTGCCGAGACTTCCAGCACAGCAGTCTCGCCGGGAACGGTAAGAGTAAACTTACCGTCCATGTCGGCAGCCACACCGGTGGTGGTGCCTTTCAGGGTGACACCAGCGCCGATCACCGGCAAGCCGTCTGCGTCCACCACACTACCGTTCACGGTAATGCCCTTCTGAGCCCCGGCGGGAAGGCACCAGAGTCCCAGCGTGAGACACATTGCAGCAGCCAGTTTCAGTAAATGGACTACTTTGGTTTTCATTGATTATTAAGTTAAGTTGATAGTTATTAGTTATTTACAACACAGTATCTTTTCCGTAAAGGGCTTTTACCAAGGATTTCAGGAGATCATGGCCGGACGTGTCGCCGCGGTATTCCCAGAACATGGCGCCCAGCAGGCCGCCGTTTTTCACATACAGGCCCTTGGCTTCGACAGAATCCGGATCGTCATAGGAGAGGACATTGCGGCCGCTCTCGTCGGCAAGGTAAGGGACCATGGACTGGGCATCCCATACGCGGTGGAGTTTCCGGTTCACGGTAACGCCCATGTACTTTCCTTCGTTGACAATGGGGACGATATCCTTGTACTTGATGGAATAGCCCACTTTTCCTTTGCTGTCCACGAAGACCTTGTCGGCCTCGGAGGGGTTCTTCTCCGCCTTTCCGTAGAAAGGAACGCCCATGACCATCCGCTCTTTGGGAACACCGCCGCTCACGTGCGCCTGGACGCTCTCGTCCCAGCTGCGGTGCGTGAATTTGACCCCTTTGTGCAGCGGGGAATTGTGGCCGTTCGGGGCGGCACCCATGTCGTAGGTCATCACGTTGACATAGTCCAGGTACTGCATGGCCGTCTTCCAGTCTACATACTTGGCGCTGGAAGAAGAGGCGAAGGAGATAATCTTGCCTGTCCCCAGGGTTTCGCGGAGCTCTTTGAGCACCAGGTTGAAGTTCCGGGTGTCGGAAGGGTCGCAGCCGGTTTCGTTGTCGGCACTCTGGGTGGGATACTCCCAGTCGATGTCCACACCGTCCAGCTTGTAATTGTCGATATGGGCCTTGACGGCCTTGCAGAAAGCGGTGCGCTTGGCCGCGTCACGGGCCATCATGGAGAAGCCGTCGGCATGGGCGCCCCAGCCGCCGATCATCAGCATGACCTTGAGTTTGGGATTCTGGCTCTTGAGGGCCACCACCTGCCTGAGGGGGGCCTGCTTGGATTCGGTAATGACGATGCCACCGTCGCCGGTCTTGGGATTGCCGAACCGGCCGTGCGCATAGTTGATATGGGTCAGACGGGTCACGTCAGGCAGTTCTTCCGTGTACTCCGTAAAGTACGCCAGCACGATGGGCTTCTGGCCGATGTCGGTGCAAAGGGTGCCAGTTTCGGTACCCGTACCTGTGCCGGTGCCGCCGCCCGTTCCTGTGCCGCCGCCGTTTCCATTGCCTCCGGATGTACCGCCGGTGCCCGTTCCGGCCGAAGGCGAAGGAATGGTGTACCCGATCTGCTCCTTGGAGCACTCCCCGCTGCACAGAAGGAGCGAGAGTGCCGCAAGCGCCAAACCCTTTATGATAAGCCGTTTATACATACTACTTCTGAATGTCTACGGGGTTGAACTTTTCGTCTCCTGCCTTCCGGATCAGCACGTCGGTCTTGCCGCGGAGGGAATTCCAGCCGCCCAGGACGTTGAAAATGTACACGACTTTCATCCGGTGGAGTCCCTCTTCCAAGGCCAGCTCCGCATCCCGGCGGGAGAAACGCTTGACTTCCAGCCCGTTGTCGATAAGGAGTTTCCCGTCAATCCAGACCTGGTCGCAGTCGGAGGAGAAACGGTAGACGGCGGTGTCGGGAACACGGAACATCCCTTCGGCCTCGGCGGCATAGAAGCGGGTGCTGTCGGGGAGGTTGCGGTCGAAGGGTTCGAGCGTCGTAAGGTCGCGAAGGCGCTTCAGGGGCACGTCACGCCAGGTGGCGCCGGCAAGGTCGGCCGCGCAGAGGAAGCGTCCGTCCGTCCGCCGGGCTGTAAGGCCGATGGCCTTTTCAGCAGGCAGGGCAGGAAGAGGATTCATTTTCCGGACGCTGACCGTACGCACCGGGCTCAGCTTGCCGTAAGAAGTGACGGAGGCAATCTTGACCACTGCGTCCTCCGTAAAGGTCAGAGGCCTTTGGTAACGGGCCGACTGCACCGTAGGCTCACTGCCGTCCAGCGTATACACCATGGCGGCGACGGGGCGGGTGGTGGTGAAGGCCAGGTCGGCCTTGTCGATGAAGACCAGGCGGTCGCAGCTGCCGCCGGGCTGCTCGGGCAGCGGGATGTGATAATTCACGCCCCGGCGGTCCAGGTCCCGGCAGGCTTTGTCCACGCGCACGCGGAAGCTGTCCCAGTCTTTGTTCTCCTTCAGGGTCCAGCCGGTTTCGGCCACGGCGAAAGCGCGCGGGAACAGCATATACTGCCGGTGCGCGTCGCTGTAGATGTATTCGCTCCAGTTGTTGCACTGCAGACCCAGTACGTGGGAAGCCTTTCCGTCGGCCACAAGTTCCTCTGGCACAGGCTCATACTTGTAAGCCTTCTCCAGCGTCGTATAGTTGCCGATCGAAACGGGCTCGATCTTGGGGTCTCCCTGCACGTGGTCCAGGTACATGCCTTCCTTGGAGGGAGTCATGATGACGTCGTGTCCCTCGAGGGCGGCGGCGATACCGCCTTTTTCACCCCGCCAGCTCATCACGGTGGCGTTCGGGCTCAGGCCGCCTTCCAGGATTTCATCCCAGCCGATGAGCTTGCGCCCGTGGGTGGCGAGGATGCCTTCCATCCGGCGGACGGCATAGCTCTGGAGCTTCTCTTCGGCCGTGCCGGTGGCGTCGGCCTTCAGTCCTTCGGCCTGGATGCGGGCCTGACAGGCGGGGCAGTGCTCCCACTTCACTTTCAGGCACTCGTCTCCGCCGATGTGGATGTACTCGGAAGGGAAAAGGGCGCAGACCTCGTCGATGACGCCGGCGAGGAATTCGAAGGTGAATTCGCTGCCGGGGCACATGACAATGTTCGGGGAACCCCACATGTTCTGGGGATGTTCGGTTTCCTTGGTGCAGGAAAGGCCGGGATAAGCGGCGATGGCGGCACGGGCATGGCCGGGCATTTCGATTTCCGGAACGACGGTGACGTGCCGCTCGGCGGCGTAGGCCACCACTTCGCGGATCTGGTCCTGGGTGTAATACCCCTCGTGGACCGAACCGTCAAATTCAGTTCGTGCCCCCCCCACCTCCGTCAGACGGGGATAGCGCTTGATCTGGATGCGCCAGCCCTGGTCGTCGGTCAGGTGCCAGTGCATGACGTTCATCTTGTAGGAGGACAGGATGTCAATCTGCTTCTTGGTTTCCTCCACCGACAGGAAATGACGGCAGGGATCCACGTGGAAGCCGCGCCAGCGGAACCGCGGGTAATCCGTGATTTTCACGCAGGGGATGCGGCCGTTTTCTTCCAGCTGCCGGAGGGTCTGCCGGGCATAGAACAGGCCGGCCTCGGAGGAGGCCACCACCTTTACGCGGGCGCGTGTGACATCGATGGTATAGCCTTCTTCCGGAAGACCGGAGGCAGGGTCCGCCACAAAGGACATCTTTGCCGGGTCCACCTTGAACGAGCCTCCCCGCACCTGGATCTGAGCGGGCGCGGGAATCAGCTGCAAGGCAGCCGCCAATATGAGGGTAAGCAGCATCATTTCATCAGTTTACGCACAATCTGGCCGATCTCGGCGTTGTCATGCACGCCGGCGAAGTTCTCGGCCCCTGGGCCGAAGGCGAAGACCGGGACCACGATGCCGTCGTGCCCTTTGGTGGAGAAATGGACTTTCACTTCGCGGTCCTCGATGCTGCCCTTGAGGAGGGTGAGACCGCCGGTGTTGTGGTCGGCGGTGACGACCACCAGGGTGCGGCCGTCTTTTTCGGCCCACTTCAGGACTGCGCCGATCACTTTGTCAAAGTCGAAGAGTTCCTCACACATGTAGCCCACTTTGTTGCGGTGGGCCCAGTCGTCTATCTGGGAGCCTTCCACCATGAGGAAGAAGCCTTTCTTGTTGTCCAGCATCTCGATGGCTTTCATGGTGCTTTCCATGAGGATGGGGCCGCGGTCCAGGGCGGGCTTGAGGTCGTATTCGTCGTACAGGCCCAGGAAACGGTCGCCCTCGGCGTCGGCGATGTCATCCAGCTCATCTACGAAAGTGTAGCCTTTGGCCTTCATCTCTTCGATCAGGTTGCGGCCGTCGCTGCGCTGGTTCCAGAAGTGGGTACCGCCGCCGGAGATGAAGTCCACGTCGGCATCCAGGTACTGGAGGGCCAGGCCTTCCTCGTCCTTGCGGGTGGGGCCGTAGATGCAGAAATCGGCCGGCGTGGCGTCGTTGATGCGGCAGGTTACCGCGACACCCGTCTTCATGCCCTTGACGCGCTTTCCATACTGGAGGTTGGATTCCACCTTCTCTCCGTCAGGCCCCAGGCCGATGTAGCCGTATTTGGTCTTCCGGCCATTGGCCAGCGCCGTACCGCCGGCGCAGGAGTCGGTGATGAGTTTGTCCGTCGCATAGGTGCGGGAATAGCCCGCGACGGGCATCTGGTCGATGTTGAGGGCGCCGCCGTTGGCCACCCAGCCCACCGACCACTGCGTAAGGCCGGTGCCGTCGCCGATCATGAAGATGACGTTCTTCACCTTCCGGCCCTTGGGCTGCTTCACCTTGACAGTCTCGTAAGGGACTTCCACCTTATACTGGTCGTCCTTGGAGAAGGAATAGGTGGCATATTTGGAGCGGTCCCGGTCCAGGTCGTCAGGATTCTGGGCATACAGGCCGACTGCCGAGAAGGCGAATAACAGGAATATCAGGCGTTTCATCATTCTGCGAGTTTAGCGTTCCAACTGTTGAAGGCAAAGACGGGTTCACCGGGACCGGGAGTACACCGGACGGTGCATTTCTCGCCGGGGGCGAGAGAGAGGAAGTTGTCGCTCCAGAAAGCGCCGGGAAGGAGGTTTCCGCTGTTGTCCAGGGCTTTCAGGATATTCTGATAGGCAATGACTTCCGACACGTTTTCGAGGGTGATTTCGTAGCTGTCGCCGGTCTTCCGGATATCCATCCGGACAAGGGCCTCAGGAAGTTCGCTGACGAAGCGCAGGTCGGCATACTTGTCGGTTTCTACGCCCCACCACTCGTCTTTTGCGCTGTAAACGTTGTCCCCGGCGGGGATGGCATAGAAGTTACGGGCCTTGAAGGGGCCGTCAATCTCCAGGGACACGAAGCAGGGACCGGCAATCTTCTCGAACACCTTGACAGGTTCGTACGCGCGGGAGGTAATCTCTTTCTTTTCTTCCCGGACAAGCTTGGAATGGATGTCGTACACTTTGAGGGTAGCTTCCACAGCAGCTTCCGGAATGGTTTCATTGACGGCGAGGACGCTGCCGTCCTTGTAATTGAACACCAGCTGGACGGGACGGCAGGCGGCCTTGGTGCCGTAGTAGCCGGCGGTGGGAACGCCCCACCAGTCGTAAAGCTGCCAGTACAGGCTGGGCCAGGCGCTGTTGAGCATCCACTGGACAATGCCGGTTGCATTGGGCACATTGCCGCGGAAAGCCTCGTACATGGCGCGCTGGGAATCGTAGTCCAGGGCATGCGCCTTACGCATATAGTCCTGTAAATCAGCCGCTTCTCCATAAACACCGGCCATCACTTTCTCCTGGAAGGCCGTGCTGTTCATGTGCGAGGAAGAGGCCGTGCAGTGATAAGCCCAATTGGGGCCGATGGGCCAAAGGTCCTTTTCACCCACGGTGCGGCGGAGGTTTTCCAGCTGGGGGATATTCAGACCCGGGCCGGTTTCCGTGTTGAAGCCGTAGGCGCCGCCGGCCGTGGTGTTGGTCCACCAGTAGTCCGGACCCACCCACTCGTAAGGGCCTTCCATCTTCATGCCGGAAGGGCCGCCCAGCGAAGTGAGGCCCTTGGCCGAACAGATGTAAGGTCTGTATTCCAACTGGTTATAGATTTCCAGATAACGTTTCTCCAGGCGTTCGTTGGGAATGCGGTCGCTGCCGGTAAGCCAGCCGATCAGGGAAGGATGGTTCCGCAGACGGATGACCTGGTCCCGGAAGTAGCGGACGGCCATGTCTTCGGAGACCGGGTCGTTAATGCAGCCGTAGCCCTTCGTTTCCTTGAGTCCGCAGTAGTCTTCCCACTCCCACTGGCAGCTGAAGCCCACCAGGGCCAGGATACCCAGGGAGTCGCAGAGGTCGTACACGGTGTCGTCCTTGCCCCAGATGTTTTCGAAGCGGATGCAGTTGAGGCCCATGTCGGCCACCAGACCCACTTGGAGGGCGATGCTCTCGGGAGTGTCCTGCATGAAGATGTCGTCGGTCCAGCCGGCGGCTTTCACCAGAACCTTCTTTCCGTTGAGCCGGAACTGACGGTGACCGTTCTCATCCACATAGCCTTCGATGTCCCTGAGGCCGAAGGTGACGTCTTTCTGATGGGACACCGCACCGCCGGAGACAAAAGCCACGTTCAGATGATACAGTTCCGGAGACCCCAGCTCCCGGGTCCACCAGATACGGGGATTCAGGATGGTCTGGCTTACCGTCACTTCTTTCTTCTCGCCCGCTTCCAACTTGACGGGGACTTCAAACGAACCGCCCTCGTAAGTGCCGCGCAGGACTCCCTCCACGGCACTTTCCGAGCGGTTGCAAACCCAATTATTAACCAACATCCCGGCCTCAGAGAGGTTGTCCGGGTTGACGACAGGTCGTACGAAAACATCCTCAACCTGGACATCCTTTGTAGAGATTAACTCTACATTCCCGGTGATACCCATACTTTCGTCCAGGGGACGGGGATTCCAGTCCACGTAGCCGTGGTTCAGTTCACCGCTTTCCGGACGGTAGACGGTGACTTTGAGGGTATTGCGGCTCTTGACGAAGCGCGTCACGTCCAACTCCCGCACGGCAAAAGAGCCGCAGGTGGTGTCGGCCGAGGCGATCCGGTGGCCGTTCAGGTCGATGTCGGCCCTGAAGTTGAGGGCGTTGAAGCGGAGGACAGTGACATTCCCCTTCCGGGCCCCGAAACGGGTGGTGAATACCCAGGGCTTTTCGAAGAGGGTCTTGTCCGCCGCTTTGTAATGGTCTTCCAGAAGGAGGTCCGCTCCGAGGATGCCGGCCTGGTTCAGGGCGCCCGCCACCGTGGTGGGAACCGTAACCTGATACGCCGGACCGCCGTCCTGACGCTGAAGGGTCCAGTCGGTCAGGAGGCCGCTCTGGGGCAGCGCCGTGCAGCCGATAAGAAAACTCATCACCGTAAGAAGCATGATCTGTTTCATAACCTTTAACTATTAAGCGACGCTGCGCCTACGAGGGCGACGTCAGAATCCGGAAGGGCAAGGATTTCCAGGTCTTCCAGCGTAGCGGCATACGGGTAACGGCAGCGGAGGGTTTCCCACATGGCGTCGCGGAAGAGCGGGAAGGAATGCGAAATCCCCCCGCCGAGAACAATGCGGTTGGGGTCGTAGGCAAACAAGACCACGGAGAGGAATTCTCCCAAATGATGGCCGAAGTCCCTGTAGAAGGACAAGGCTTCCGGGTCTCCGGCGGCGGCGTCATCGGCCACTTTCCGGGGGCTCACGCCTTTGGCATGGAAGAATTTCTTGGAGCAGAAACTCTCATAATCCTGCCCCAGATAAGGCAGGGAGCCGATTTCTCCGGCTCCGCAGTGGGAGCCGCAGAGAAGCTGTCCGTCGCTGATGATGCCCACGCCGGTGCCTGTTCCCAGGGTGACGGCGACCAGCATCTCGGCCAGGCCGGTAAAGAGGGAGGCGCCCAGGGCATAGCAGTTGGCGTCATTGTTTACGCTGACGGGAAGGTGAAAGCGCCGCTCCAGGCGCTCTTTCAGGGGAACGATGTCCCAGGAGGGGATGTTGACCGCATTGTACACGATTCCTTTCACGGGATCCGTGACAGACGGAACACCGATGCCGATACGGGTCACTTCAGGCACCAGGATATCTGAAATACAGGCTTCCAGATACTCCAGCGTCTCATTTTGGGAAGCGTTGGCCGGGAAGGACGGAACCTGGACTTTGGACACCACCCGGGACTCCTTTACGAGCCCGAGACTGATGGTCGTTCCGCCAATGTCAATTCCGAGTGTCATTCTATTAGGGGTTAGCTACTGCAAATATAATGGGCAGTACCCCCAAAAATGACTTAATTTGCGAAATTATACTCCCAATTTGCGCAAATTTTGCTTTCTAAAAGCACTTGGTGTGCAACCTTTTAAAGCTTGGAAACGACGGGAAAGGTTTTTGGGATCCGGTTCATCCATTCGGGCGGCAATGTCGGCAATGGAGTCGCTGGTTTCCAGCAGAAGCTGGGCAAAGCGGTCCACCCGGAGCCGGGAAATGTACTGGTAGATGGTGCTTCCGGTGGCTTTCAGGAAGCGCTGCTCCAGCAGCCGCCGGGACATGGGAACGTGCTTCAGAACGTCTGTAACCAGGATTTTATGGTCGATATTACTGTTAATGAATTCCAGGGCCGAATGGATTCCGGTGTCGCGGGTAGCCATCACATTGGACGAGGTACGGGTGACGATGGAAAGCGGCTGAAGGACAATGTCCCGCCCCACATAATTGCCCTCACGGAACATCTGCTCCGCCAGACGGGCTGACTCATAGCCGCCCCGCTCGATATCCACGTCGATGGAGGACAGGGACGGTTCGGTCATGCTGCAGACGATCTCGTCATTGTCCACCCCGATGATGGCGGCGTCAAAAGGGACACGGATGCCGATAACGCTGCATGCCGCCACCAGGATGGAAGCCTGGTTGTCGTCGCAGGCCATGATGCCCACTGGCTTGGGCAGACCGCTGAGCCAGTCGGTCAGACGCTTCCTGTCATAGAACCACAGATTGCTGACCCGGTTACGGCCTTCATAAATGTGTATGTGCCCGTGAAAACCGCTTTCCTCCAGGCGGTCCCGGAAGCCCTCCATGCGCTCGTCGCTCCAGCACATGCCGTTGTTGCCGAAGAAGGCGAATTCGCGGAAGCCGCGGGCGATGAAACGGTCGGCCGCCATGGCGCCCATGCGGCGATAGTCGGCCGTAATGTTGGGGATGTCGGGGAATTTACGGATGTAGTCCTGCGCCAGCACCACCATGCCTTTTTTCTGGAAGAGTCCGTAATTGTCACCGGGCTCGAACTGGCCGATCACCACCTCCGCATGCCACTGGACGGCCTGATCCACCACCTTCCGGATTCCCACCTGCCGCATGTAAGCCGACGGCATCCGGCAGACCACCCAATGTTCTCCGCTTTCCTCGGAGTAGCGAAGGATGCCGCGGAGCAGACGGTTGGGAAACTGCTCGGTGAAGTCGGTGATGAAAAGGAGCCGCATGACACTACGGTTTGGGCCAGTGAGCGAAGAGCCAGGCTTTCATGTCCTCCCATTTGTAGTACGGGAAGCCCTCGAGGCCCAGGATGCGGGTTTCCCGCTCGTTCAAAAGGGGTTTCACAAGGACGTCTCCTTTGGCGTTGCGGTAAAAAATGAGCTGGATATTGGCGGCAAAAGGGGTGTAGCGCCAGCCGGGCCAGTTTTTGCAGCTTTCCTGGTCCAGGCGGTCGGCGATACCTTCGAGCCCCAGGCGGGAGCCCAGCGCAAGCACCTGATAGTCATGGCCGAAGCGAAGGTCGGCACAGTATTCACCCGTTGTGATGGCGGCGTCGGCCTTGTCGATGATGTCCTGGATGAGGGGATTCACGGACACCATGCGGGCGTCGCCGAATTCGACGGAGTTGCACTGCCTGAGGTAGAAGTTCATGGCAAGGTTCTGCTCATAGGCGTAGAGGTCCTTCTCTGTGAACAGGCGGAAGAGGCGGTCGTCCAGCAAGAAGGCAGCGCATCCGCAGGCCATGTCGAAGGTCTGTTTCATCAGTACCACAGGGTCCCCGGTAAGGGCGGCACCGGCGGCCGGATCGGTGAAGATGCGGCGCAGGAAGTCAGTGGTGTCGGGGACATTGTCGGCCTTCTGGCGGGCCAAGATGACGTTTACGCTGTCTTTCACCCACTTCGGGGAATCGGTGCTCAGGATCTTCATGAGCTCTTCGCCGGTATCCCAGCGGAAATCCAGACCGTCTTCCAGGGAGGCGAGTTCGCCGGTGAAGGCGTTCATGCTCACCAAAACGCGCGGAACGATGCTGGAACGGGCGCTGACCTTCTTGCTGCCGTTATGGAACACCCGGCGGTAATTCCGGTACATGCGGGCCGCGATCTGCCGATGCTCCTGCGTTCCCAGGTAGGTGAGGCGGCCGTCCATGTGGTCGTGCAGCAGGATGAGACTGTCGATCTGCGTTTTAGCGGCGAGGCCTGTCGGCGTAAGGAGGCCCGCCCGGGCGGCACGGGTGTACTTGGACTGCACGTCGGCATACCAGGTCCCTTCCCAGTTGCTGCGGGAGCCGTGTCGGCCGTAATGGCTGATATAGAAGGGTTTATAACCTTTCGGGGCAGGTGTCTGAGGTCCGGGGAGATATTCGTACGGGTCCATGTTCATCCCCGCACGGAAGATGTTTTCCCTAAGATCGGCCTCCAAGGCCTCGCGGGAAGGGACCTGCGCCAGCAAAGTGGCGGGGACCAGCAGCAGGAGGAGGAAAAGCCTTTTCATGACACGCTGCTTTTTACTGTTCAGGAACCCGGATCACTTCTCCATGTTCCTGGGCAACGGTTTCTTTCCAAAGCTCGGTGTAGCCGGGCCATTCGATTTTTTCCGGGAGGCCTTCCGAATACTGGGAATGCTTGAAGGAGCCGTCTTCGTTCTGGGGCTTCACGTTGCCGTCCATGAATTTCAGGAGCAGTTCCACTTCCAGGTTGCGCCAGGCTTCGAACTGAGCCTGGGCGGTCTTGACGGTGTAGTCCGTGATGTAGCGCGTAATCTTGGAGAAGGGGGTGCGGGACACCATCACGTCGCCTTTGGAGGAGAGTTTCTTCTGCAGTTTGACGGCCACCTCGTTGTACATCACCACGGCCATGCTGTCCACCGAGTGGGTGCGGCGCTCCATCTGCTCGCGTTCGAAAGCGTCGGCCTTGGCGCGGACGTAAGGGGCCATGACATTGTACATCTTGTAGCAGGCATTGGAGACGCGGTTGTTGATCCAGAAGGAGGCCTTGTCCGAATAGTGAAGCATGTCGCCGTTGCCTTCCTTGAAGCACTCCGGCACCTTGGTGATGCTGGTATAGATAGGGGTGAGGTAGGAGGTTGCCGCGTCGTCGGTGCCGAACCACAGGATGCCGCCCACCACGTCCGGGACGTAGTTGCGGGCCTGGCCCACCATCCAGAAGCCGGTCTGCTGGGTGGCGATGGCACGCTCGTTCACATAGGTGTTTCCGTCGAATTCAAACTCCATGGGCCGCCAGCGGTACGGGAGGGCGTTTCCGCCTGCGCCGATATCCTGGGTCATGTCCATGGGCGTGCCTTCAAAGTGGTCGCGCATGACGTCGGCCACTTCTTTGACGCCGGCTTTTTTGCGGGGGAACACGTACAGGGGGAAGTCGCCTTCCAGGTTGTTGCCCATGACGTAATCCAGGTATGAATAGGCATCACGGGTGACGGCGTCACCGTCTTCGTCGTAGAAGGAGAACCAGCCGTCGGTGAGGATGTTGAAGGCGCTCCAGGCACGGGCGTCACAGCCGCGGACGGTGCCGAAGTCGACGGGATTGTAGGCTTTCTTGAAGCTGAACTCGCTGTCCAGGCCCTCGAAATAGCCTTTCCGGCGGGCGAAGGAAATCACGTCGGGGGCGTACAGGCAGTTGTCGGGGTCGTTCAGGGGGAACTTGCCGATACGGGCCTGGTTGGCATGGGCGCAGATGGCGCCGTCCGGGATGCGGATGGCCACCCACACGATTCCCTTCTGGGTATTCACGCCGTTTTTGATGTTCATGCCCTTGCCGATGAGTTCCATGATCCAGGCCTCGTTCTTGTCGGCGATGGAGAAGGTTTCACCCTCGGAAGCGTAACCGTAGGTGTTGGCAAGATCCACGATGATGTCGATGGCTTCCCGGGCCGTCTTGGCGCGCTGCAGGGTGACATAGATGAGGCTGCCGTAGTCGATGCCGCCTTTCTTGTCCTCCAGCTCCGGACGGCCGCCCCAGGTGGTTTCGGTGATGATGACCTGGTGCTCGTTCATGTTGCCGACCGTCTGGTAGGTGTGCGGAACCTGTTCGATTTCGCCGATGTAGCGGTTGGTGTCCCAGTCATAGATTTTGAGCATGGTACCGGCTTTCCAGTCGGCCGCCGGTTTGTAGTACAGCTCGCCGAAAAGGCTGTGCGAGTCGGCCGCATAGGAGACCAGGACGGAGCCGTCCTTGGTGGCGCCGCGCGTGACAATGACATTGGTACAGGTATTTCCGTCTACGGAACCGGCCACGACGGAGAGCACAACGGCCAGGATTTTGAGAAGGGTTTTTCTCATCGTATTTGGGCTTTTTCGATTATTTGCGTAATTTTGCGTCTTGACATCAGTTTACAAAGGTATGAAAATTTATCGTTTATTGAGCGTTGTCATTGCTTTATCCATGTCGGTTTTCGTCCTCCGGGCCCAGGATCAGGGACCGCAGACCCCCGAACAGAAGGAAAAGCAGCTGTTGGAATTCGTAGATAAAGAAGTCCAGCGCCTGTCCAATCTCCTGGACCTGGAATACTGGCAGGAATTCTACGTCGACTCCACCCTCACCCACGACTACAGAGCCCTCACCGAAGAGATGGAGCAGATGCAGACCGCCAAGGTGGAAAACCCGGACCTGTACCAGAGCGTCCAGGACAAATGGATGCAGCAGATAGACAACACCTATAAGAAATATTTCTCCAAGGAGCAGTGGTCCAAATACTGGAAAACCGGCGGCCGCCGCGCCCAGGAAGCCCGTGACAAAAGGAACAAGAAAAAGAAGTAACATATTATGAAAGAAGCGATTGAACAGATTTTCAAAGAGCTGGAAGAGCTGAAAGCCACCACCCAGAAAGAGGCCGAAGAAGCCCGCGTCCGTTTCCTCGGCAAGAAGGGCGAGATCACTGCCCTCATGGAGCAGTTCCGCACCATTGCCCCAGAACTCAAGCGCGAATACGGCCAGAAGCTCAATGAGCTCAAGAAAACCGCCCTTTCCCGCATTGAAGAACTCAAGTCCAGCGCCCAGGCCGACAACGCCGGCAGCACCCCCAAGGAAGACCTCACCATGCCCGGTGACGCTTTCCCCCTGGGTTCCCGCCACCCGGTCTCCATCGTCCGCCAGCAGATTGTGGACATTTTCCGCAAATTCGGCTACGACGTGGCCGAAGGTCCCGAAATCGAGGACGATTACCATGTGTTCGAGGCCCTCAACTTCCCCCCGAACCATCCCGCCCGCGAAATGCAGGATACCTTCTTCGTCAGTACCGGGCATCTGAATCCGCTCCTGCTCCGCACCCACACCTCCTCCGTGCAGGTGCGCACCATGGAGTCGCAGCCGCTTCCCATCCGTGTCGTCTGCCCCGGCCGCGTTTTCCGCAATGAAGCCATTTCGGCCCGCGCCCACTGCATTTTCCATCAGGTGGAAGGCCTTTATATCGATGAGGATGTCACCTTCGCGGACCTCAAGCAGGCCATCCTGCTGTTCGCCCGCGAGATGTTCGGCCCGGACACCGAGATCCGCATGCGTCCTTCCTACTTTCCCTTCACCGAACCTTCCGCCGAGGTGGACGTCAGTTGCAATATCTGCCACGGCAAGGGCTGCAACATCTGCAAAGGAACCGGCTGGCTGGAAATCATGGGCTGCGGCATGGTAGACCCCAACGTCCTCAAGGCCAGCGGCATCGACCCTGAGAAATACAGCGGCTTCGCCTTCGGCATGGGCGTCGAGCGTATCGCCATGCTCAAGTGGCAGGTCAACGACCTCCGCCACTACTTCGAAAACGACATGCGCTTCCTCTCTGAATTCGCCACCGCTACAGAGGTTTAATTTCCCCGCACAAAGCGCGGATAAAGCTACTACAGCAACAAAACAAAACGGGTTTTCCCTTGCGGAGGACCCGTTTTTGCTGTAGAAAAAACTCTACAAAAACCCTGCATGTGGAAAAATTAGTTGTAGAGGTTCGGAACAATTTCTATCTTTGGCATAAACAAACTGACCACACCCGATGAAACTGTTCCGTATATTCTCTACAAGCAGTGCCCGAATTTTTGCGCAGTCCGTGGACAAACTCCTCAACACGGTGGATACTGCGTTGATACTGTTCAAGGAAGGGGTCCGCAGTTACCTCTACAACGACATGGACAGCTTCTCCAAGACCCTCTCCGCCATGGCTACGGCCGAGACGGAAGCCGGCGTCCTGCGGAGAGACATCGAAAACATGCTCTATTCCCGCGGCTCCCTGATCCGCTACCGCGGCGACATCATGCGCCTGCTGGAGCGCTACGACCACATTCTCTCCATCCTCTCCAACGACCTCATCCAGTTCGAAATCGAATCCCCCAACGTGCCCTCCGAACTGAAAAAAGAATTTGTAAAACTGGCGGAGCTGGCCACCCTGGCGGCAGAAACCACCATCCCCGGCACCAAGGCCTATTTCTCGGAACCGGAACACGTGAGCGAAGCCATCCACCGCGTCTATCTGTACGACAAACAAGCCGTGAAACTGTCCCAGTCCATCAAACGTACCGTTTTCCACGACATGGGCCAGCTTAAGCTCAGCGAAAAATTCCATCTCCGCTACTTCGCCCTCCACATCGAAGACCTGTCCACGTCGGCCGTGAAAGTGGCTGAACAGCTGTCTGTCATGGCTATCAAACGCAGTCTGTAGCAATGTTCCTGAACCTTGTCACACTCTTTGTTGCCCTGGTGGTGACCGGCCTCCCGCTCCTGAGGCTGGAGCTGCCGTCCCTGACCGGCCCCATCCACGCCTCCGGGGCCGACGAGCGCTGGAGTGTCAAGGTTCTGCTGCCCCTGATTCTGATGGCCGGCGTGTCGGCCCCCTTCTTCCTCCCGGACCTTTATGAAAACGTGCTCCTGGAGGCCGTTCCCTCGCCGGACCTGCGGGCGGTCACTGCCATTTCCCTGGGCACCTGCGCCGCGGTCCTGATTTCTGCCATCATCCACATCCGCACCAGTGTTCCTTACGCCCTTGTGGGCGCCATCCTCGGCTGCCGGCTCATGGTAGACGGAACTATGGACTGGGCCTTTATTGCGGGCATCGCCGGCACCTGGATTGCAGCACCGCTGGTGTGCCTGGGTCTGTCGGCCCTGTTCACCAAACTGTTCCTGCTGTACTCTTCCAAGAGCGGGCGACATCTGGCCATTGTGGACCACCGCCTGTTGCTGGGATGCGTGCTGGGGTCGCTTCTGCTGGCCGTGACAGCCGCGTGGAACAACGCAGCCGTCTGTTCCCTGTTTCCGCAGCTCATCCTCGGCAACACGCCGGTCGGCGCCGGTTTCACCGCAGGTGTCCTGCTGCTGATCCTCCTGACCAGCCTTCCTTTCCTGCGGAGCCGCACCGACAATATGGCGGGACGGTCCCTGGACTTCGGGTCGGCCCATGTGCTTGCTATTCTGCTTTCGATGGCGCTGGTGCTGGGTGTGTGTTCGCTGCCTGTTCTCCGCAGAATCTGCCTGGTGCCCGCCCCGCTGTCGCTGAATTGTCTCCTATTGGGCGCCCTCATCGGGGGCTCCCTGGTCCGCCGGCAGGCCGCCATCAACCAGGAAACCATCCTCAAGAGTACGGCCGCCTCCGTCACCGCGCCCATACTGGGCTTCCTGATGAGCTACTGCTTCAGCATGATCCTGGGCGTCAGTTCCCGCTCCGCCACGCTCATCCCCGTCCTCATCCTGCTGGGGGTCCTGGCCATCTCCGTGGGACTGTACATCTATATCCGGGCCGACCGGCGGGAAGAAAACCGCCGCCAGATGATCCGCTCCCGCCAGGAACAGGTCTACTCCACCCAGAAATCCCTGTCGGCCCTGGAAGTGCGGGTGGAAACCAATGAAAAAGAGCTCCTTAACAAACTGGATATCAAGCGGAAAGAACTGGTCGACTTTGCCGTGGGCGTGAGCGAGCAAAAAGCCTTTATGGAAAAGGTGTACGACAAGCTTTCCAAGGCCCGCGCCCTGCCCGACGGCCCGGCAAAAGACCAGGCGCTGGAAGCCATCCTCAAAGACCTTCGCGAGCGCATGTACTTCACCCGCGAGATGAACGACTTCTACGCCCGGTCGGAGGTCCTGCACCGCGACTTCAACATGCGACTGAAAGAGTCCTACCCCAGCCTTACGGAAAGCGAGCGGAAACTGGCGAACCTGCTACGGCAGGGCTTTTCCTCAAAATATATCGCATCCCTTATGAACATAACCCCCAAGAGCGTCGAAATCAGCCGCTACAGGCTCCGCAACAAACTGGGCCTCAGCCGTTCCGACAATCTGGTACAATTTATCAAATCCATCTAACCTTTAATTTATAAACACTATGCGTAAACTAATCTCTGTATTAGCAGTTGCCCTGGTCGCCGTCACGGCGGCCTATGCGCAGAAAGCCCCTGCCAAGTACAACCAGTACGGCGTGGCTGTTCAGTCCGATGTCCTGGATGTCGAAGCCCAGGACGGTATCCTGGTGATGGCATCCCCCACCACCAAGTATAAACTCTGGTTCGACATCCGCGCCCAAGCCGACGGTGCAGTCTTCTTCGGCGCCCCCGCCTATGCCGACGCGATCGGCAACGGCGTACAGATCCGCCGCGCCCGTTTCGCCGTGAAAGGCCAGGTCGATGAAAACTGGTACGGTGAATTTGACATGGACCTCGCAAACGGCCTGGTGGAACTCAAGGATGCCATCATCCGCTATACCGGCCTCAAGAACTGGGAAATCCAGGCAGGTAACTTCAAGGAGAACTTCTCCATCCAGAGAAACACCACCTCCCGCTACCTGCAGTTCATCGAGCGCCCGATGGTCTGCTCCGCCCTCACCCCGTCCCGTCACGTCGGCTTCAACGTGAAGTATGCAAAGGACTGGCTCTGGGCTTCCGCAGGCATCTTCGGCCCTGAAATGGCCGGTTCTGAGGAATGGACCTACATGGCCGACAACAACAAGGACTTCGGTTACAACGCCGGTTATTCCCTCACCGGAAAAGTGGTCTTCCGTCCCCTGTTCAAGTCCGAGACTTCTTCCCTGCACATCGGCGGTGCCGCATCGTACCGTACCCCCAAGACCAGTGTCGAGAAATACGGCACCTACCGTGCCAGCGCACGTAACTCCACTTCCATCAACCGCAAGAAATACGTCGACACCGACGACCTTGCCGGCTATGACCACAACCTCCTCTGGACGGCCGAGCTGGCCGGTCACTGGAAAGGCCTGCGCTACGAAGGTGCTTTCGTGATGGACCACGTTTTCTTCAAGAAAGACGCCGCAGATCCCACTCCCAAGCAGTTCTGGGGCTGGTACGCCCAGGCCGGATACCTCCTGTTCGGCGGCAGCCAGCGCTACGACGCCAACGGTGGCAAGTACACCAAGATCAAACCCGGCAAGAAGTGGGGAGACCTTGAACTCTGCGCCCGCTACGAGTTCCTGAACCTGAACAACGGCAACGTGTTCGGCGGCTCTGCCGAAGCGTACACCATCGGCCTCAACTACTGGGTCACCAACAACGTGAAGATGCAGCTGAACTACCAGTACAACAACAACGACCGTTACGCCAACGGCAAAGGCAAGCTGAATGTGGGCCTTGACGAGAGCGGCAAAGCCACCAAGGACTTCACCAAGATTGTCACCGCCGCCGGCAAAGCCGGTGTGGACTACCACATGATCGCCCTCCGTTTCGAGATTGACTTCTAAAATGACCTGTCTTATGAAAAAGCTTTTTATATTTGCTGCAGCCGCCCTTCTGGCGCTCACCACTTCCTGCGTAAAGGACATCGTCTATCCTTACGCTTCCTATGACGGCCTTGCCAACACCATCGCCTACGACGAGAACGAAGCCGTGACCGTTACGGTGAAAGTCAACGCCCTGGTGGACATCGCGAAGGTGACCCTCAACTACACGGCCAACGGAAAAGCCGCCACCCCCATCGAAATGAAAGGCGCCAATAAAGTATACTCCGGCACCATCCCCGCCCTTCCCATGGGCACTGTCGTGAAGTATTATGTCGAGGCATCTACCGCCAACGGGACGTCAAAATCGGCCGAAGGAACCTACACCGTGGGCGTCATTCCCATTGACTACAGCCCGCTGAAGCTCAACGAACTCAACGGCAACGACAAGTTCATCGAAATCGTCAACACCGGCAAAGAGTCCATCAATATCAAAGGCCTGCACATCCTGAAGGACACCAAGGATGTCTGGACCGGCCAGAGCCAGGAACTGGCCGCCGGCGCATTCCTCCTGCTGTACAGCACGGATGTCGTCGCCCCTACCGACGGTTCTGAAGCCACGCATCCCGAATATGCGGGCACCGGACTGGTCTTTGACTCCGGTCTTTCCGCCAAGAAGAATGTCCGCGTCCAGCTCACCGACCCGCTGGGCAACAGCCTGGATGACTTGAATATCGTCGGCCACCCTGGCAGCAAAGTGGCAGGTTCCTATGGCCGCAACGCGGACAACAAGTGGTATATCCAGCCCACCGCCACCCCGGGCGCAAAGAATACGGACGGCACCGACAGCATCGAATCCTGGTTAGCAAAATAACATAGATTATGGCAGAACTGAAAATCGGCGAGATTTCAAAGCCCCGCTTTGAATTCCGCAGCTTCGGACAGAATTTTGACGCCGCTGCAAAGCGGATGGCCCGGCTTTCCGTTCCGGTACCCGAGAAGGTATGGGAGCGCCAGAGCGACGAGATTTACATCATCTCGGCCAAGAACGACATCAACAACACCAAGATCCGCGACGGGAAGATGGACATCAAGACCTATGTCCAGACCGTGGACGGCTTCGAGCAGTGGAACCCCCTCATGAAGGGCGAATTCCCCATCTCCAAGGAAGTGCTTGAAAAAGAGGTATTTCCGGCCTTTATGGTAGAGATGCCCAAGCTCACCAAGGACACTTACACCTTTGACGAATTCATCGCCATGGTGAAGGCCTGCCCGGACCTTGCCGCCGTGCGCGTGCACAAGCAGCGCTTCGGCTATATGGTGAACAACACCATCTGCGAAGTGGGCAACGTCCTCATCAACGGCGCCAAGGTGGTCACCATCAACTCCGAATCCACCGAGATTGAAGACATCAAGAAAACGGTTGCCGACTGCTGCCTCGAAGGCGTGGAGAACATCAACTACCTGCAGGCCATCAAGCGTGTGATCGGCATGAGTGACAAACCTTTAGCAAACGAATAGACTATGGCACAGGAAATCGAGAAAAAATTCCTCGTAAAGGGCGATTTCAAGGCCGATGCCTTCAAGGCCACCCGTATCACCCAGGGTTACCTTTCCAGCGTGCCTGAGCGCACCGTCCGCATCCGCGTGAAGGGCGACAAGGGCTTCATCACCGTCAAGGGAATCGGCAACGCTTCCGGCGCCGCCCGTTTCGAATGGGAAAAAGAAATCCCTGTCGAGGACGTAAAAGCCCTCCTGGACCTTGCCGAGCCCGGCGTGATTGACAAGACCCGCTACCTGGTGAAAAACACCGACGGCGTTCACACCTGGGAAGTGGACGAGTTCTACGGCGACAACGACGGCCTCACCGTAGCCGAAGTCGAACTTGCCGACGAGAACGAGCCTTTCGACAAACCGGAATGGCTGGGAGAAGAAGTGACCGGCGACCCCAAGTACTTCAACTCCATGCTCATGAAGAACCCTTATAAGAACTGGAAGTAAGATATGGAAACCACAGATTCCAAGACCCAGGCGGTGCCCGAGTTCGACCCGCTGGACATGAACAACTACAAAGTCGAGAAGCTGCCCAAGATGCAGAAATCGAAGTTTGAGGTGTGGATGGCCCGGCTGGGTGCTCCGCTCGCCCTCATCGCCTTTGTCTGGATCTGCTGGTTCTGCCATATCGGCTTCATTGACAATCTGGACACCGGAGGGCTGGCCGCTTCGGCACAGAAGCGGCTGGCCGCCCTGGGTCTGGATGGCTTCATAAGGGCCAATTACGCCATGCTGGCCATCTTCGTGGCCAGCCTGATCCTGTGGATGACGGAGGCCATTCCCAACTACCTGACCTCCCTGATCCTGATGCTGGGCGTGGTTCTGTTCAACGTGACCACGCAGAAAGAAGCGCTGGCCCAGCTGGGCCACCCGGTCATGTGGCTGAACATCCTCAGCTTCGTACTGGCTTCCATGCTGGTGAAAACGCGGTTCGCCAAGCGGCTCGCGCTCGCGTTCGTCATCAAATTCGGCCGAAGCGCCAAGGGCGTGCTGTGGAGTTTCCTCGTGATCAACCTGGTGCTGAGTGCCTTTATATCGGCCACAACCGTTAAGGCCACCATCATGCTGCCCATCTTCATGGTCATCTGCGCCATCTACGGAGCCTCCAACGGCCACCGCAACAACTTCGGCCGCAACCTGGTGATCCAGAACCTGTTCCAGGTCAACATCGGCGCCAATGCCTTTTACACGGGCAGCGGTGCGCATCTGCTGGCCATCTCGCTGATTGCAGGCTTCCTGGGGAGCTGCGACTTTGGCTACAAAGAATGGCTGATAGCTGTCGGGCCGATGAGTATCATCATCCTGGTGGTGGGCCTCCTGCTGGGCATGTACGTGTTCTTCCCCATGAAAAAGGAAGAACAGGTTCCTCAGATTGAAGGCGGCATCGAGCGTTTGAAGGCCGAACTCTCCACCATGGGAAAAATGTCCATGGAAGAGTGGAAGGCCGTTGTCATCTTCCTTATCGTCCTGTTCCTGTGGGTCACCAAAGGCACGTTCCACAACATCGACGAGACCATCGTAGCCCTGATCGGCGCCATCCTGGCCCTGATTCCGGGCATCGGCGTGGTGAAGTGGAACGACGTGGACATCCCCTGGCACCTGATGCTGTTCAGCGCCGGTGCGTATGTCCTGGGCAGCGGCCTCAACGCCACCGACCTTCCTAATACTATGGTCAATGCCGCCTTCGACGCCATGGGCATCACGTCCGGAACCCCGTTCTGGGTGCTTTACGTCATCCTTACCTTCCTGATGATGTACTCCGGGCTGATTTTCCAGTCGAAGACCATCCGCACCATGGTGTTCGTTCCCATTGCCCTGGGTGTGGAGAAGCGTTTCGGCTTCCCGCCCATGTCGCTGTCTCTCCCGACCGCCATGCTCATCGAGCACTGCTATGTGCTCCCGTTCAACAGCAAGCCTGCCGCGCTGCTGTACAACACCAACCAATACAGCCAGACCGACGCTTTCAAATTCGGCATCACCATGATGACCTTCTCCTGGCTGCTTATCCTTCTTTTCGGCCAAACTATACTGAAATGGCTGGGAATAACACCGGGATTGTTCTAAAAAACGTATATTTGTATTTATGGAAATCGATTGGGTACTGATTCTGCGGCTCGTGATAGCCGGACTGATGGGCGGACTGATCGGCCTGGAGCGGGAAATCCGCGCCAAGGAGGCCGGTGTCCGCACGCATTTCATCGTGGCGCTGGGCAGTGCGCTATTCATGATTATCTCCCAGTTTGCCTTTGACGGGAAACAGCATGACGCAGCGCGTGTCGCGGCTCAGGTGGTGTCCGGTATCGGCTTCATCGGAGCGGGCGTGATTATCTTCCAGCGCAATGTGGTCCGTGGCGTCACGACGGCGGCGGGACTCTGGGTTGCAGCGGCGATCGGCCTGGCCTGCGGCGCGGGGATGTACCCGGTGGCCATCGCGTCGGCCCTGCTGACGGTCGCCTGCCTGGAGATGATGCATTTCGTGAACCTCTACCACACGGAAAAGGTGGTGGACCTGACGCTAACCCCGGATAAAGCATTCTTCCTGGGCCAGTTGCCGGGAAAGCTCCAGGCCATGAAACTGAAAGTGGAGAACTACACCATTGCCGACGGAAAAGTCCGCCTGTCCCTGAGACTCCGCCAAAAAGATTACCTGAACACTATCCAGAAGCTCCTGGGCTCGCTGGACGGGATGTTTACCATAGACGAAATGAACTAAAACTATGACCACACTGTTCTACCTTGTGCCCGCTGCGGCACTGATCGCCCTGGCGTTCGCTTACATTTTCTTCCGTCAGATGATGAAAGAAAGCGAGGGAACCCCTACCATGAAAGAAATCGCCCAGTACGTACGTGAGGGAGCCATGGCTTACCTCAAGCAGCAGTACAAAGTGGTTGTCATCGTATTCGCCGTTCTGGCAGTGCTGTTTGCCGTCCTGGCCTACGGCTTCCACGTGCAGAACCCCTGGGTTCCGTTCGCCTTCCTGACCGGCGGCTTCTTCAGCGGCCTCGCCGGCTTCGTGGGCATGAAAACGGCCACCTACGCCTCTGCACGCACGGCCAACGCCACCATGCGCAACCTGAACTCCGGCCTTAAGATCGCCTTCCGCAGCGGTGCGGTAATGGGTCTGACCGTCGTGGGCCTGGGCCTGCTGGACATCAGCATCTGGTGGATTGTGCTGAACGCCTTCGTCGAGGAAGCGTCGGCCGCACAGACGCTGGTGGTGATCACCACGACCATGCTCACCTTCGGCATGGGCGCCTCTACGCAGGCGCTGTTCGCCCGCGTGGGCGGCGGCATCTACACCAAAGCCGCGGACGTCGGAGCCGACATCGTCGGAAAAGTGGAACAGGACATCCCGGAGGACGACCCCCGCAACCCCGCCACCATCGCCGACAACGTGGGCGACAATGTAGGCGACGTCGCCGGCATGGGCGCCGACCTGTACGAAAGCTACTGCGGCTCCATCCTTGCCACCATGGCGCTCGGCGCATCGGCCTTCTTTGCCGACGGGACCGACGTGCAGATGCGGGCCATCATGGCGCCGATGCTCATTGCCGCTATCGGCGTAGTACTCTCTATCTTAGGTATTTACGTGGTCCGCACCAAGGAAGGCGCCACCCTGCAGGACCTGCTGGGTTCGCTGTCCGTGGGCACCAACCTCAGCGCCGTGCTGATCGCCGCGCTGTCCTTCGGCGTGTTCTACCTGCTGGGCTTCCCCAACTGGTGGCAGATGGCCCTGAGCGTGATCAGCGGCCTGGTGGCCGGCGTGATTATCGGCAAAGTGACGGAATACTATACTTCGCACTCCTATAAACCCACGCAGAAACTGGCCGAAAGCGCCCAGACCGGTCCCGCCACCGTCATCATCAGCGGCGTGGGCCTGGGCATGATTTCCACCGCCATCCCGGTGGTCACTATCGCCTGCGCCATCCTGCTGGCCTACGGGTTTGCCACCGGATTCCACTATGGCGTGGACACCCTTTCGATGGGCCTGTACGGCATCTCCATCGCTGCGGTGGGCATGCTTTCCACCCTGGGAATCACCTTGGCCACAGACGCTTACGGCCCCATCGCCGACAACGCCGGCGGCAACGCCCAGATGAGCGAACTGGACCCCTCCGTCCGCGAAAAGACCGACATCCTGGATTCCCTCGGCAATACTACGGCCGCGACTGGCAAGGGCTTTGCCATCGGCTCCGCCGCGCTGACCGCCCTGGCCTTGCTGGCTTCGTATATTGAAGAACTGAAGATCGGGCTGGGACATATCGGAAAGACCGTGCTGGAAATCGGCGACAAGACAGTGGACACCGTCAGCGCTTCCATCATGGACATCGTCAACTACTACGACATCACCCTCATGAACCCCATGGTGCTGGTGGGCGTTTTCATCGGCGCCATGATGGCCTTCCTGTTCTGCGGCCTCACCATGAACGCCGTGGGCCGCGCCGCCTCCAAGATGGTGGTTGAAGTCCGCCGCCAGTTCCGCGAAATCGCCGGCATCCTGGAAGGCAAACAGCGCCCGGACTACACCTCCTGCGTCCGCATCTCCACCAAAGCCGCCCAGCACGAAATGGTGTTCCCGTCCCTGCTGGCCATCATCGTTCCCATGGTAGTGGGCATGATCCTCGGGCCTGCCGGAGTGATCGGCCTGCTGGCCGGCGGACTGGGTGCAGGCTTTGTCCTGGCCATCTTCCTCGCCAACTCCGGCGGTGCCTGGGACAATGCCAAGAAATACGTGGAAGAAGGCCACTTCGGCGGCAAAAACTCCTCCTCCCACCATGCCACCGTCGTGGGCGACACCGTAGGCGACCCCTTCAAAGACACCTCCGGTCCTTCCCTGAACATCCTCATCAAACTCATGAGCATGGTCTCCATCGTCATGGCCGGCCTGACCGTGATGCTGCACTAAACCCTCCGCCCCGGACGTTTTTCCGGGGGCTTCTGGGGGCGGTCCTCTGGGGCGGTCCTCTGGGGCGGTCCTCCGGGGCGGTCCTCCGGGGCGGTTCTCCAGGGCGGTCCTCCAGGGCGGTCCTCCAGGGCGGTTCTCCAGGGCGGTCCTCCCACAGGAAACAAAAGCGGCTGACAGAAAAGATTCTTCGACAGATTCCCCTGTCACAGAACGGCGAAACTGCCATTCTGAACCAAGTAAAGAATCCTTCCCGCCAGCCGCCTTTGTGCTTTGGCATCTGGACTGGACGAATGCGGAAGGGGTGTAAGTTTCTGCAGCCACGGCGTGCACATTTGAGGACGGATTGGGGGGTAGCACGGACGAGTGTGTTATTTTGGCGCAGGTCTTTGCACATTTGGAGCAGGTGTCTCCTCTTTTGGTGCAGGTGCGTTTTTACAGCCCACACCTGCGCCACGAAATCCCATTCTACGCTCTCCAGTGGTGCAGGTCCCCCACCCAAAAACGCACCTGCGCCATTTACAATTACACCTGCACCAGAAACACCGAGACCTGCACCATTTGCCGTAACACCTGCACCAAAACAACGGCACCTGCGCCATTTGCCGTAACACCTGCACCAAAACAACGGCACCTGCACCATTTCCCGTGACACCTGCGCCAAAACAACGGCACCTGCACCATTTCCAGTGACACCTGCGCCAAAACTGCCGCTCCAGCACCAACCAGGGCGCAGATTCCTAGTTTCACCATTTTAACCGTGGCAGGTAAGTAATTGACCCTGAGACACTTCCTGAAATCGCCTACGTCATTTTGCCGGAAGCGATTTCAGCATCTGACTGACTATCAGCAACTTAAGTGCCACGCAAACCATAGCCTCATTCCAGGCACCGAGCAGCGGCGACGGATGGGGACTCCCTCCCGGGGGCATGGCCCCCCTCGGCCATGGGAAGAGGGAGGGGCCCGCCGGAGACAAGTTATCCGCGCAGCGGATGACGAAGGATACGGTGGGAGGGTACGGAAGGAGCGAAGCGACTGGAGCCCCCCGGGAGGGAGTCCCCATCCGTCAGGGAAACTAAGCGGAAAGAATCGGAGCCCCATAAAAAACAACGGCACCCTAAATCTTAATCTAATCCCGCAAATACTGTCCTGCGAGGAGGGGTTTGGGGCTCTCATAAAAAATGATTAAATTTGCAAGACTATGGACTTGCAAGCGTTAAAGAATAAATACGACATTATCGGCAATGATCCGGCGCTGAATGAGGCGCTGGAGACGGCGGTCAAATTTGCTCCTACCGGACTGAGTGTCCTGATTCAGGGCGAAAGCGGCGTGGGTAAGGAGAATGTGGCGCGCATTATCCATCAGTTCAGTGCACGGAGGCAGGGGAATTTCTTTGTGGTGAACTGTGGCGCGCTGCCCAAGGAGTTGGTGAATTCGGAGTTGTTCGGCCATGTCAAGGGGTCGTTCACCGGCGCTGTGGACAATCGTAAGGGCTATTTTGAGGAGGCCGACGGCGGGACGCTTTTCCTGGATGAAATTGCGGAGCTGCCGCTGGAGAGTCAGGCGCTGCTGCTACGGGTGCTGCAGAGCGGCGAATTCCGCAAGGTGGGTTCCAATAAGGTGGAGCATACGGATGTGCGCATCGTGGCGGCGACGAATGTCCACTTGTACGAGGCTGTAAAGCGGGGCAAGTTCCGCGAGGACTTGTATTTCCGCCTCAGTGCCGCCCAGATCCGCATTCCTCCGCTCAAGGACCGGAAATCGGACATTTACCTGCTGTTCCGTAAATTCACTTCGGACTTTTCGGAAGTGAACGGGATGTGCAAGATTTCCCTGAAGCCGGACGCTATCCGCTTGCTGGAGCAGTATCGCTGGCCGGGCAATATCCGCCAGCTGCAAGGCTTTACGCAGAGTCTGACGGCGCAGCTGTCCGTGAAGGTGACGCCTACCCTTCAGCGCATCGAACTGTCGGCCCGGGAGCTGGAACCGCTGATGCCGCGTGAGGAAGGGGAGCCTATTCCCGTCCTGTACGAAGGCCCGCAGCCTTCCGGACCTGCTTTCAATGCCGACGAACGCCAGGCTATCTTCAAGGCTATCTTCGACCTCAAGCAGGAGGTGGATGCCCTGAAAGCCCGCCTGGACCGCCGTGAACTGCCTCTTCCTACCCAGCAGGAGCCTCTCCAGGAGGAGGCCGAATGGCAGGGCGAAGAATACCAGGCCGCCAGCCCCATCGTCCATGTCCAGACCCATGAGGAAGACCATGGGGAACATACCCTCAGTGTCCGCCGCACGGAGGAAGACCTCATCCGCCAGGCCCTGGAGAAATACCACGGAAACCGCAAGAAAGCCGCGGAGGAGCTGGGGATGAGCGAACGCACCCTCTACCGCAAACTTCCGCCCGAATACCGCCGCAAATGAAACGCCTCCTAGCCATAACCGCTGCCGCCGTCCTGGTCCTTTCCTGTGGAATCTATTCTTTCACAGGCACTTCCATCCAGGCCGACGTGAACACCATCACCATCCCCTACGTGGAATACAAGGCCCTCCGCGTGAACCCCTCCCTGTCGAACGACCTCACCGAAGCTCTGCAGGACAAGTTCCGCAAGCTCACCCGCCTGGAACAGGTGGACGTGGACGGCGACCTGGAGCTGGTGTGCGAAGTGACCGGCTATGACGTGAAGGCCACCGCCATCACGGCCGACGAACAGGCCGCCCAGAACCGCCTCACCGTTACCGTGAAAGTGGAATTCACCAACCGGAAATACCCTGAAGACGACGTCTCCAAGACTTTCAGCGCGTACGAGGACTTCGACGCCACCCAGTCGCTGGACGCCGTCGAGAGCACCCTCTGTGAAACCATCATCGAAAAACTGGTGGAAGACATCTTCAACGCAACCGTAGCACAATGGTAGGCTCTTCCCATATCGACATTCACACCCTCACGCTGGACGAACTTACCGGCGTGGTGAACCTGTATCCCTGGTACGCAGGCGCCCGCATGGAACTGTGCCGGCGGATGTCCCGTCTGGGCGGAGACTCCTGGGGCGAGGACGAATACGCCGCCCAGGCCCTCTATGTGGCCGACCGCAGCAAACTCGCCGCCCTGCTGAGAAGTTCCCACGATGCCGCCTATGAGGACAAGGACGTCTCCCGGCTCCTGTCGTCGTATCTGGAACCGTCGGCCCAGGCCGAAACAGAGGCCCATCAGGTGCGGGTGGTTGGAGGCGACTATTTCTCCCAGGCCCAGTACGACAATGTCCGCGAAGGCGGCGACAACATTTTCAGCCGGTTTGCGGGGAAACAGGAAGGCGGCTCCCCGGACGGGGAGGAAGTCTCCGACATCGCGGACCGTTTTGCTACAGAAACCCTCGCCCGCATCTTTGTGGAACAGGGCCGTCCGGAGGAAGCGAGGCGCATTTATTCCCGTTTGGTTTTGGATATTCCGGAAAAAAGTGCTTACTTTGCATCCCTTATTGACGAATTAGATTAAAAATTAGATATGAACGCATTCACCATCTTGGTCGTCTTCATCATTATTGCGGCCATTCTCCTGATTGCGGTCGTCCTCCTCCAGAATGGCAAGGACGGCGGCCTGGCAACCAATTTCACCTCCGCCAACCAGACCCTTGGCGTCCGTCAGACGGCCACCATCCTGGAAAAAGCCACCTGGTATCTGGTGGCCTTCATCCTGGTCCTCAGCATCATCACCGTCTTCGTCGGCCGCGGCAACACCAGCCACGGCTCCAACGACGCCATCAGCACCGAGATCGTCAACCAGGCCGACCAGGCTGCCGACGAAATCCCCGCCTTCCCCATCTCCCAGGAGAATCCGGAGGCTGCTGAATAAGGGGTAACTGCCATTTTGGCAGGTTCCTCCGTTCGGAACAAAGCTTGAAGATAGATTCTTCGCTGCACCCAGAATAAGCTCCGGGTGCAGCGAAAGAATTTTATTTTATCCGAAAAAGGAGGAATGTATATGAACGACAACAACAATAATAACAACAGCTTCCTGCAGCGCTTCGCCATCAACCTGAACGAACGCGCGGCCAGCGGCAAGCTGGATCCCGTCATCGGCCGGGATGACGAAATCCGCCGTGTCCTCCAGATCCTGTCCCGACGCACCAAGAACAACCCCATCCTGGTCGGCGAGCCCGGCGTGGGCAAGACCGCTATATCGGAGGGCATCGCCCAGAAAATCGTCAACGGCCAGGTCCCCGAAAACCTGAAATCCAAGAAAGTCTATTCCCTGGATATGGGCGCCCTGATCGCAGGCGCAAAGTACCAGGGCGAATTCGAGGAACGGCTCAAAGGCGTCGTGAAAGAAGTCGTGGACAGCGCCGGCGAGATCATCCTGTTCATCGATGAAATCCATACGCTGGTGGGCGCAGGGCGTTCCAGCGGCGCCATGGACGCATCCAACATCCTGAAACCCGCCCTGGCCCGCGGCGAACTCCGCACCATCGGCTCCACCACCTTGGACGAGTACCAAAAGTACTTCGAGGCCGACAAAGCCCTGGAGCGCCGGTTCCAGATGGTCATGGTGGACGAACCGTCCCCCGCGGAAAGCATCGCCATCCTCCGTGGCCTGAAAGAGCGCTACGAGAACCACCACAAGGTGCGCATCGAAGACGACGCGCTGATCGCCGCCGTGAACCTGAGCCACCGCTACATCACCAGCCGTTACCTGCCGGACAAAGCCATCGACCTGGTGGACGAAGCGGCCTCCAAGCTGCGTCTGGAGATGAATTCCGTGCCGGAACCCATTGACGAGCTGAACTCCGCCATCCGGCAGAAAGAGATCGAGCGCGAAGCCATCAAACGCGAAGGCGTGTCCGCGAAACTGGAGAAACTGGAGGCCGAACTCAAGCAGCTCCAGGAGCAGCGGGAGCAGCTGATGAAGCGTTGGAACGAGGAGAAAGACACCCTCGGCGGCCTGCAGAACGCCCGGCAGGAGATGGAAGAGCTGAACCACCAGGCCAAGACGGCCGAACGCAACGGAGACTACGCGAAAGTGGCCGAAATCCGCTACGGCAAGATGGCCGACACCCAGAAGCGCATCGACGAGCTTACCGCCAAGGCCGAAGCCATCAAGAATCCGCTTGTCACTGAGGCGGTTACGCCGGAAGACATTGCGGAAGTGGTGGCCAAGTGGACCGGAATTCCCGTCAAGCGGATGCTGGAAAGCGAGAAGGACAAACTCCTGCGGATGGAGACGGAACTGCACAAGCGTGTCGTCGGCCAGGACGACGCCATCCGCGCCGTTGCCGACGCCGTCCGCCGCAGCCGCGCCGGCCTGTCCAACGAGAAGCGCCCGATCGGCTCGTTCCTGTTCATGGGTACGACCGGCGTGGGCAAGACCGAACTGGCCAAGGCCCTCGCGGAATTCCTGTTCAACGACGAGAACATGATGACCCGAATCGACATGTCCGAGTACCAGGAGCGGCACACGGTGTCCCGCCTGGTGGGTGCGCCTCCGGGATATGTGGGCTATGACGAAGGCGGCCAGCTCACCGAGGCCGTCCGCCGCAAACCCTACTCGGTGGTCCTGCTGGACGAGATTGAAAAAGCCCATCCGGACGTGTTCAACGTGCTTCTGCAGGTGCTGGACGACGGCCGGCTCACCGACAACAAGGGCCGCACGGTGGACTTCAAGAACACCATCCTCATCATGACCTCCAACGCCGGGGCCGAGATTATCCAGAGCTATATGGAGCGGCTGCCGGAAGTGAACGGCCTGGACATGCAGGCCATCGCCACCCGGAGGAACCTCCTGGACGAGTGTAAGGAAAAGGTCCTGGACGTGCTGAAAGCCACCGTCCGTCCGGAATTCCTGAACAGGATTGACGAGATTATCATGTTCGACCCGCTCACCAAGGCCGATATCCGCGACATCCTCCACATCCAGGAAGAGGACCTGCAGCGGAAGCTTTCCGAAAACGGCATCACGCTCAGCTTCACGCCCGCTTTCGAGGACCACATGGTCAGCGGCGGCTACGACCCCGCCTATGGCGCCCGGCCCATCAAACGGCTCATGCAGCGGGAGCTGGTGAACCTGCTGGCCAAGGCCATCCTGGACGGTTCGGTACACAAAGATTCCGTCATCACGGTAGACGCTGCAGGGGGCGAAGTGGTGGTTCGGCAATAACCGCCTGTCAGAATCTCATAAAAAATCGCTATCTTTACGCATGATGAAAAAGACAGCGATTTTTTTGTGCCTTCTCCTGGCGGCCCATGTCGGCCTGAACGCCCAGTCCGGCACCTATGACGCCATCATGGCCGACCTCCGGCTCTCCGACGGCGTCCACACCATGTATCCGGAGGGACAGGCCGTTCCCACTCCGGCACCGAGGGGTTACAAACCTTTCTATATCAGTCATTTAGGTCGACACGGTGCCCGTTTTGCCCTGGGCTCCACTGCGTACGGCGACCAGTGGGCCGTCTGGTCGTCGGCCCATGAGAAAGGGATCCTTACGCAGGAGGGCGAGGAGATCTTCCAGGCCTACGCGCAACTCTACCCCCTGGTGAAAAACCGCGAGGGCAACCTGACGCAGAAAGGCCAGGAGCAGCATCGGCGCATCGCCCGCGAGATGTACCGGAACTACCCCGCCGTCTTCAAAGGAGACACCAAGGCGCGGGCCGTCTCCACCGGCGTGCACCGGGTCATCGTCAGCATGTACAGCTTCCTGGGCCAGCTGGCCGAACTGGACAAAGATTTCTCCTACTGGGCCGACTATGGCTACCCTTACCAGGACTACCTCCTGCCCAAAGTCATCGACATGCCCAACTCGTGGCCGCAGGAAGTAGTGGACAAATTCAACGCCTTTGCCGACGGGCGGATCCACCTGTCGGCCACGCTGCAGCGCTGGTTTACGGACCTTTCCGTCATAGCGGACCCCTACCGCTTCCTGGAGCAGCTGCACGTGGTTTACGGAACGCTGGACAACCTGGACGTGCCCGTCCCCGAGAAACTCAAGCACATTTTCACACCGGATGAGCTGTACAACCTCTGGCTCGTGAACAACTACGACGAATACCTCCGCCTGGGCCTTTCTTCCGAAGTGGAGAACATCCGCCCCGCTTCCATGACAGCCCTCCTCACGGACATCGCCCTGAAGGCCGACGAGGCCGTCGCGGGCGGCCCTGTCCGGCTGGACCTCCGCTTTGCACACGACTCCACCCTGGCCCCGGTCCTGTCCCGCCTGGACGTGAACGGGATGGGATACCGCACGGCGGACCCGCTGGAGCTTCAAGAACATTGGCGCACCTTCGACATTCCCATGGCCTGCAACTTGCAGCTGATCTTCTTCCGGAGCCGCAAAAGCCCCGACATCCTGGTGCAGGTGCTGCTGAACGGCCGGGAAGCCACCCTGCCTCTGGAAATGGCCGCTCCCGGCAGTTTCTACCGGTGGACGGACGTGAGCGCCCTGCTCCGCCGCTGATTTGCACAAAAAATGCAAAATGGCTATATTTGTTAGTCTTGAACGAATGTAATAACAGACCGATATGAAAAAAATCTTTGTCTACCTGTCCGCAGCGGTCCTCGCGATTGCCTGCGCTTCCCCCGAAAAGATGGCCCAGATGGCCGAGAACGTGAAAGTGGACTGCATCCCGCCCGTGCTGGAAGTCGTGAACGGCACCATCGACGCCCAGGTGACCGTCACCTATCCGAAAGACTACTTCAACCCCAACGTTGTGGTGGAAGTGACGCCCGTCATCGTGTACGAAGGTGGCGAAGCAGCCATGAAGCCCTTCAAATACCAGGGCGAAAAAGTGAAAAACAACTACAAGGTGGTCTCCAAAGACGGCCAGAAAGTAACGGAAAAAGTGCACTTCGACTATGTGGAAGGCATGGAAAAGAGCTATCTGGAGCTCCGCGGCAAAGTGATCGCCGGCAAAAAGAGCGTAAACCTTCCCGTGAAGAAAGTGGCCGACGGCGCCAACACCACCTACATGCTGGTGAAGCAGCAGGGTACCGTGGCTTTCAAGAAGGACAACTACCAGGAAGTGCTCTCCAGCACCACCGAAGGCCAGATCAAGTACCTGGTGAACAGCTCGGAAGTAAGGGGCTCCGAGCTCAAGGGCAAGTCCGTGAAGGATTTCCTGGCCGCCCTGGATGCCGTGAAGGCCAATGACCGCGCCACCGTCAAGAGCACGGAAATCGTCGCCTACGCCTCCCCGGAAGGTGCCGAGAACAAGAACAACGCCCTCTCCGGCGACCGTTCCGCGTCGGCCTCCAAAGCCTGGAACAAAGTGACCAAAGGCCACGAGACGGTGGATCCCACCGTCCGCAGCGTGGGCGAAGACTGGGAAGGCTTCCAACAGCTGGTTTCCCAGAGCAACCTGGAGGACAAAGACCTGATCCTGAGGGTTCTCTCCATGTACAGCGACCCTGCCGTCCGCGAAAACGAGATCCGCAACCTCTCCCAGGTGTACACCGCCCTGAAAGGCGAAGTGCTTCCGGAACTGCGCCGCGCCCGCCTGATCGCCAACGTCGAATATAAGAACTACACCAGCGAGGAACTCCTGGACCTGGTGGAGAACAACATCAACATCCTGGACGAGGAAGCCCTCCTGCGGGTGGCCTCCCTGGTGAAAGACCCCGCCCAGAAGGAAAGCATCTACAAGAAAGCCATCGACCGCTTCTCCAGCGACCGCGCCCAGTACAACCTGGCCGCCCTGTACCTGATGCAGGGGAAGAACGACAAGGCCGAAGCCGGCCTCGCAGAGGTTAAGAGCGGTGACGGCGACATCGTGAACGCTATGGGCGTGCTGGCCCTCCGCAAGCAGGACTACAAGAAGGCCGAAGAGTGCTTCCGCAAAGCCGGCACCGACGAGGCCAAGGCCAATCTGGGAACCCTCCTGATCCTCACCGGACAGTACGAGGAAGCCGCCCAGGTGCTCAAGGACCCGAAGGGCTGCTGCCACAACACCGTCCTCGCCTACATCCTCACCGACCAGTTGGACAAAGCCAAGGCTACCGCCAAATGCGGAGACCCGAAGGTATGGTACCTGAAGGCCATCGTGTCGGCCCGTCAGGGAGATGCTGAAGGCGTGAAGACCAACCTGGAGCAGGCTTTCCGCAATCCTCAGCTGAAAGAACGCGCCGCCCGCGACATCGAGTTCGCCGGCTACCAGTTTTAAAGCGTGAAGAACGAAATTCTCATTACGGACATCATCTTCTGCATCGCAGTGTTGCCGGGGATGATGTTCCTGTTTCCCACCGGAGAATGGATCCAGTGGCACGCCAGCTATGTGCTGGGCTACTGGCTGTGGCTGTACGGCGTATGGCTGCTGTGCCGGAAGGCTCTGGGGCCGCTGATGCTGCAAGGCTGGAAAGGGCAGGTGACCGTCGCCGGCATGCTGTTTCTCGTCGGCGTGGTCACGTTCCTGATGAGCCTCACGGACGTGGAGTTTCCCAAGGACCCGGCGCAGATCGGCAAAATCCAGCCGCACGTGAGGGCCATGTGGATCCTGCTGCTCTCGGTGGTCGCCTACGGCATCCCCGTGGGCATGCTCGCCACCCGCGTGAAAGAACTCACTGAGACAAAAGAGGCCGACGAGGCCGTCCAGGACGCCATTGAAGCCCTCGAGACCCGCCGGGCCGAGGCGCAGGAAGTCACCGGCGAAGAAATCCTCCTGAAAGCCGACTACAAGACCGTGCACGTGCCGCTGTCGGCCATCCAGTATATCGAAGGGCGGAACAATTATGCCTGCGTGCATCTGGACCACCGGGAGGACGTGGTGTCCCAGATTCCGCTGAAAAAGGTGCTGGAGCAGCTTCCCGAGGGGAAATTCATCCGCATCCACCGGTCCTACATCGTCCCGCTCTGGCGTATCGAGAAACGTACGGCCGCGCAGGTGCGGCTGCTGGGCCTGAAGGATCCGCTGCCGGTAGGACGCGCCTACAAAGAAAACCTCAACAATGGCTAATGATTTCTACGCGACCCGGTCCACCGCGTGGTGGAAGGTCGCCATCGCCATGATCGGCTCCTGCCTGTCGGGCGTCACATTCGTTTCCGTACCCGGCATGGTGGGCTCCGTGGAATGGGGCTACCTGCAGATGTGCATCGGCTTTTTCCTGGGATACCTGGTGATTGCCTTTGTGCTGGCCCCGCTGTACTTCCGCCTCAACGTCGTCTCCGTCTACGAGTACCTGGAAAAACGCTACGGAACGGCCTCCCACAAGACGGGGGCGTGGTTTTTCTTCCTCTCGAAGATGCTGGGCGCGTCGGTGCGCCTGTTTCTGATGATCGCCACGCTGCAGCTGCTGGTGGCCAGCCCGGCGGGCATTCCGTTCTGGGTGACGGTGCTGGTGGTGATGGTGCTGGAATGGCTGTATACGGTGCGCGGCGGAGTGAAGGCGGTGATCGGCCTGGATATCCTGAAAACGGTTTCCATGCTGGTGGCGGTGATCCTTTGCATCATCCTCATCGGCCGGGAAGTGGGAAAGCCGGACACTTCACTCATGCGGGTGTTCTATTTTGACGACGTGAACCATCCCCAGTATTTCTGGAAACAGCTGGTGGGCGGCCTGTTCACCGTGGTGGCGGCCACCGGCCTGGACCAGGACATGATGCAGCGCACCCTCGCCTGCAAGAGTATCCGGGACTCGCAGAAGAACCTGATTGTGAGCGTGTTGCTTCAGATTGTCGTCATTTCGCTGTTCCTGTTCCTGGGCGTGTATCTGTATCAGTTCGCCGCCCTGCACGGGATCCAGGCCGCCGGCGACGCCATCTTCCCGGCGGTCACCTGGTCGGGCATGCTCCCGGCCTCGGGACTGGTGGCGGCGCTGTTCATTGTCGGCCTGGTGATGGCCGGTTTCCCCGCCGGCGGCAGCGCGCTCACCTCGCTCACGACGTCCTTTACCATTGACATCCTGGGCGGAAAGGAAGACAAGCGCACGTGGGTGCATACGGGTATGGCCGTGCTGATGGGCGTCTGCATCCTGGTTTTCAATGCCGTGAACAGCACCAGCGTCATTGATGCCGTGTACCGGCTGGCCAGCTACACCTACGGCCCCATCCTGGGTCTGTTCGCCTTCGGCCTGCTGTGCAAAAAACAGGTCCGGGATGCCTGGGTTCCCGTCGTGGCCGTCCTGGCCCCCATCCTGTGCCTGGTGCTGGACGTGAACTCCGAGGCCTGGCTGAACGGATACCACTTCAGCTACGAGCTGCTCCTGATGAACGCCGTCTTTACCTTCATAGGTCTTATCTGCTTGATTAAGAGGCACTAAACTTGACACTTTTTAAATTATCCCTACAAAAAACGGACATGAAACTGAATCACTTTTTGGCAGCAGCGGCCGCCCTGTTTTTCGCCGGAGCGCTTTGGGCCCAGACCCCGGAAGAAATTGTCGAGAAAATGTCGGCCCAGATGGACCGGGGCGACATGGAAGGCATGGTGATGGACTTGAACATGAAAATGCCCATCATCGGCACCGTCTCATCGCACAATGTAACGCTGGGAGAGAAACTGAAAACCATCGTTTCCGCCCATGGAAAAGCCATCACCAGCTGGATGGATGAGACCACCGAATGGGAGTACAACCCTGAAAAAGGGGAAATCACGATATCGGCCCGGAAAAAGGAAAGGAACGATGAAAAGGAAAGCAGCGACGTGGATGCGTTCAAGGGCGTGAGCGACGGCTACGACCTGAGCATCCAGAAGGAGACGCCCCAGGCCTGGTACATCCTCGCAAAAAAGTCCAAGACCAACAAAGAGAAGGACGATCCCAAGAAAATCGAGATGGCCATATCCAAAGCCACTTTCCTTCCGATCTACCTGAAAACCAAACAGTCGATGATCACGATCAGCATCGAGAACGTCTCGATCGGCGTGAGCGAGAAGGACGTAACCTTCAACCCGGCCGACTACCCCAACGCCACCATTATCGACAAACGCTGATACAGGCACTTCCAGGGCACGACTGACCGCATGGACAGATTGTTTCTTACACTTATCGCAGCGCTGACGGTCCTGTCCGCGGAGCCGCTTGCAAAAGACGGCCCCAAGGCCGCCTGGGGCGACACCGGGGACGGTTATTACAGGAACCCCGTCCTCCTGGCCGACTATTCCGACCCCGACGCCATCCGTGTGGGAGACCGCTACTACATGGTCGCTTCGGATTTCCATTTCATGGGAATGCAGGTGCTGGAGTCGGCCGACCTGGTGAACTGGAAAATCATTTCCCAGATCTATTCCCGGCTGGATTTTCCGGGCTGGGATACGAATGAGCATTACGCCGGAGGCTCCTGGGCGCCCAGCATCCGCTTCCACGACGGCACTTACTATGTGTACTTCTGCACGCCCGACGAAGGCCTGTTTATGAGCACGGCTTCCGACCCGGCCGGTCCGTGGGCCCCGCTCCACCTGGTCAAGAAAGTCTGGCACTGGGAAGACCCGTGCCCGTTCTGGGACGATGACGGAAAAGCCTATCTGGGACACAGCGTATGGGGCGCCGGGCCGATCATCCTCCACAGGATGTCTCCGGACGGCAGGGAACTGCTGGACGAGGGAACGACGGTCTATCGCGGCCCGGTGGCGGAAGGGACGAAAATCCACAAGTGGAACGGCCTGTATTACATGAGCATCCCGGAAGGCGGGGTCGGCGGCGGATGGCAGACCGTCCTCCGTTCCCGGAGCATCTACGGCCCCTATGAACGGAAAATCGTTCTGGAGAAAGGGTCTACTGAAATCAACGGCCCCCACCAGGGCGCCATTGTGGACACGCCGGAAGGCGAGTGGTGGTTCCTGCATTTCCAAGAAAGGGACCCGCTGGGCCGCGTCGTCCACCTGCAGCCCATGCACTGGGAGGACGGCTGGCCTGTGGTGGGGGAAGATTATGACGGAAACGGGATAGGAGAGCCCGTCCCCTGCTGGAAGAAACCCGCCGCCCGTGTTGCCCGGAAGCGCAGTCTTCCCGCCTCGTCGGACAACTTCCGGGGACCCGGACTCGGACTTCAATGGCAGTTCAACCACAATCCCGCCGACGAAGGCTGGTCCCTCACCCGGCGGAAAGGCCGCCTGGCGATTGACGGACTCAAGGCCGATTCTTTCAAGAAAGCCCGCAACACCTTGACCCAGAAGTTGATGGGATACAAGGGAAGCTATACCGTCCGCATGGACCTGTCGGACTTGGCCGACGGTCAGAAGGCAGGCCTCGCGTGCATGGGAAGAGAGAACTTTTGCCTGGGTGTCCGGCAGACATCCGGAGAACGGGAACTGTATTTTGAAAAAGAAGGCAGGACGGTGGACTCGCTGGCCCTGAAAGCCTCCCGAGTTTGGTTGCGCCTGTGCTTCGACGTCCAAGCGCCGGAAGACGGATTCACTTTCCAGTACAGCCGGGACGGAAAACGCTTCGAGCGCTTCGGGAAGCCTTTCCCGGCACACAACGGTTTTTGGAACGGTGTGCGCCCGGCCCTCTACAGTTACAATACCGGGGAGGACGGCGGTACGGCGTGGTTCCGGGATTTTGAATACACCGACACAAAGTAGTATCATGATGAGAATCAAGCACCTTGCTATCGTCGCCGCCCTTCTGTGCTGGGCGTGCGGCACCACGCGGACTGTTCCCGCGACGGAAGACAGCCGCTCCTTTGTCACGCTTACGGACGCCGTTCCGGACGCCATCCTGGAAATCCGCTACTTCAGCACGTATAATTTTGCAGGTGCGCGGATAGACGGGTATCTGGAGCCCACGGCGCTCCTGACCCGCGAAGCCGCCCTGGCGCTGAAGGCCGTGAGCGACGACGTGATGGCGCAGGGATATCGGCTCAAGATTTACGACGCTTACAGGCCCCAGAAAGCGGTGGACCATTTTGTCCGCTGGGCGGCGGACATCCCGGACACCCGGATGAAGCCCTACTTCTATCCCGACCTGGACAAGAGCGTCCTCTTTGAGCAGGAGTATATCATGGAGAAAAGCGGCCATACTCGCGGCTCTACGGTGGACCTGACCCTCTTTGACATGCGCACGGAGAAAGAGGTGGACATGGGCGGGACCTTTGACTGGTTCGGTCCCGAAAGCCATCCGGATTTCTGCGGAAACCCCGACACCGGGCAGTACACCGGCGACAACCACAAGAGCCCTGCCGGCCGCAGCATCACTCCCGAACAGTTCGCGAACCGGATGATCCTGCGCCGCGCCATGCTCCGTCACGGCTTCAAACCCCTGGACACCGAATGGTGGCACTTCACCCTCCGGAACGAACCTTTCCCCGACACTTACTTCACCTTCCCGGTGAAACAGATGAAACAGTAGAGAATTCCTGATACAGGAGGGAACTATTCAAATAAAATGATTATATTTGTCCGAAACCAAACGGACTAATAATGAGAAAGTTACTCCTGTCACATGTTCTCCTGTTTGTTGCATTGCAGTTCCTTTGGGCGACACCGGCCATTCCCACACCCGTAAAAATGCGGCAGCCGGACGGCAGTTTCGTCACGCTGCGCATCTACGGAGATGAATTTTACAGCTGGTATACTTCCGAAGACGGGGAAACCTGTTATATCCGCAATGCCGACGGATGGTGGAAACCATCCGGAAGTGTAAAACACGACGCCAGGCGCATACAGCAGGCCCGTCAGCTCCGCTCGGAGCGGGACATGCAGGTCCCACGGCGCTCCGGAAAGCGGGCGGCCACCACCCTCGGGTGGGGAGAGAGACACTTCCTCGTCATCCTGGCGGAGTTCAGCGACAAACCCTTTAAAGAAGGGACAGCCGACTATGTGCGCCGCATGTTGAACGAACCGGGATTCTCCGACTACAACTCCGTCGGGTCGGCCAAAGATTACTGGACCGACGCCTCCGCCGGCAGGTTCACTCCCATTTTCGACGTCTACGGCCCCGTCGCCCTCTCCAGAGCCAGTACGCAATTCCCGGAAGGCGACGACAGCAACCACTATTACATGGCGAAGCAGATGATTCTGGAAAGCCTCCCCAAACTGGACGCCCAAGTGAACTTTGCCCAGTATGACGGAGACGGAGACGGATTCATCGACAACATCTGCCTGATTTTCCCCGGATACGACCAGGCTAACGGAGGCGGTCCCGATGCGATCTGGGCCCATAAGTGGGCTTTTGGCGCCAATGAATCGTCGGCATACGACGGCGTCAAACCCCGCATCTACAGCTGCTCGGCGGAATTCAAGGGGAACGAGGGGGAACAGAACTGCGGGATCGGCACGTTCTGCCATGAATTCGGCCATGTGCTGGGACTCCCGGACCTGTATGACACCGACTATGAAGAAAACGGCCAGGCCGACTACCCTCATTTCTGGAACCTCATGGCCAGCGGAAACCACATGGAAAATGGTTATGTCCCCGTGCGGCTGAGTTCCTACGAAAGGTACGAACTGGGATACATCACGGAGTTCGAGGACCTGGGGACCGGGCAGCATACCCTTCAGAGCCTGGACGGAAACAAGTGCTACCGGATTAAATCCTCCACCGAGGGCGAATACTTTATTCCGGAAGTGAGGAACGGGCAAAAGTGGGACCGCTCCCTGGCCGCCGGCCTGATTATCTATCACATTGACCGCTCCCAGAATCCCGTCCATGGACTTCCGGCGGCCACCCGGTGGAGAAACGGGATTGAAATCAATATCTATGAGGACCACCCCTGCGACTATATCCTCCTGCCGGATCCCTATCTGTATGTCCGCGGGTATTCCATCCAGGATGCCACGTACAAAACGTTGTTTTACAATCTCTGGACTTTCCCCACATCCAATTACTGCGACTATTGGAGCACGCCGTATTCCGTAACCTGGTATGAACTCAGGGACTGGAACGGCCTGATTCCCTACCGGATGAATAACATCCAGTACAGTGACGGAACGGCTTCCTTCACCCTTAGTCCGGGAGACCGGTACGTCGCCGGGAAGGTCACCGATTCCCAGAACAACCCCATCCCGGACGCCTTCGTCCTGATTTCCCCCTCGTCCGCCGCGGCGGGCGTTTCCCGCGGAAGGACGCTCAGGGCCGGCAGCGTCCGCAACTCGGCCCTCTATGAACTCCGGACCGGGCAGGACGGAACCTACAGCCTTACCCTGTCTGACGACGCGCCCCAGGCCTTGAACATCGCTGTCTTTGCCGACGGTTTTCTCCCTGCGGAAGCGGAAGTCAATGCATCGGAGAGCGTCCGGCAGGACTTCTCGCTCACGCCCGTCCTGACCGGAAGCACGGATGAATCCCTGACCAAGGCTGCCTTCCCGCTGACCGCCTATGGATACTGGGGATATAACACCGTGCAGAATTATACGGTTGCCCAGCGCTTCAAAGCCAGTGAACTCACCGCACACGCGGGCAAACAGATTACGTCCATCTCTTTCTCGACCCGCGCCACCGGAGAAGAAGTCTGGCTGTTTATCGACGAAGGGACAACCAAACGTTCCCTGGCCGTGCAGGTATCCGGCGTCGTTACCAATATCTACTCCTCCGCACCGGCCAACACGTATATCCTTGACAATCCGTTCACCATTCCCGCCGGCACAGACCTGTATGTCGGCTATATGATCAAAAACGCCAACGAAACCTACGCCATGCTGACCGACGCAGGACCGGCCGTAGACGGCGGTCTGTGCATGTATTACGGGTTCTCCACCACCCAGCCCGGCGGCAGCCAATGGGTCCAGCCCGCCTTCCAGTGGAACTGGAACTGCGGGAACGCCCTGATCAGCTTTACCGTAAAAGACCTGGTCCGCGTCGCCGACGGGGCCACCCTCACCGACCTCGGATACCCTTACATCCAGATGCCCGCCCACACCCTGACCGCCGGCGACATTTTCCCGCTGAAAGTCGTCTCCTCCCGGTCCCGGCCCGTCGACCACATCAGCTGGAAGATGGACGGAACGGCGCTGGACACAGATTCGGTTACGCTCAGCGCAGGAGAACACCTGCTGCAAGCCACCGTCACCTACCTCAACGGAGAGGCTCCGGATTCCCTTGAACTGAGTTTGAACGTCCTTTAACCGCCCGCAACATGAAAAAGATAACCTTCTTCCTTGCAGCCACCGCCTTCCTGCTGTACGCCTGCGGCGGAAAAGAATCCGGCGGAACTTCCGGTTCCGGCAACCCTCCTTCCGGCGGCGGAACCCAGCCGGTAGCGGCCAGCGTAACGCTGACCTCGCCGGCCAGCCCCGTCCTGGAAGCCAAAGGAGGGACGGTGAATGTCACCTTCACCGCCAGCGAAGCCTGGACGGCCAAAGCCGTGAACAACCGGGCCGACGGCTGGCTCTCCATCTCCCCGGAAAGCGGAACCAAAGGCAACGGGAAAGTCACCCTCACGGTTTCGGAAAACGATTCGGGAAGCGAACGGAGCGCGACCGTCCAGATCAAAGCCGGAAGCGCATCGGCCAATGTGACCCTGACGCAGAAACAAAACGACGCGCTTACCCTGTCGGCCAATAAAACCCAGGTCGGGAAAGAGGCGACAACCGTGGAAATCACCGTCAAGGCCAATGTGGACTACACCTACGCGATTGAAGCCGGAGACGCCTGGATCCACTATCAGAGCACCAAGGCCGTCACCCAGAAAACCCTCACCTTCGCCATCGACGCCAATGAGGACGTGGAGCCGCGGGAAGGCCGGATTGCCATCTCCAGCAGCCTCGGAAAAGAGACCGTCACCATCTACCAGGAAGGCTCCGAGCCCAAGATTGTCCTGAGCTCCGGCAACATCACGGCAGAAAGCGTGAGCGGCGTCATTACGGTGGATGTTACCAGCAACGTCGCCGTGACCGTAACGGTCCCGGAATCGGCCCCTTGGATTACCCAGGTGGTCACGCGCTCCATGTCCACCAACAGCTATTCCTTTGCGCTGGAGGACAACCCGTCCACCCAGCAGCGGGAAGCCGACATCCTGTTCACGAATACCGAAAAGAACCTCTCCGAAAGCGTTCACGTGACCCAGAGGGGAAAGAACGCGCAGGAGTTGGGAATTCCAGGAGTATACGGCATCCTGGGCCTGAACTGGACCTATGCCAAAAGCGCCCACCAGCTGCTGTCCCGACGGCATGACGAGTCTCACCTCCTGTATGCCTTCATGGACCCCGTACAGAACAAATTCATCAGCCTGGAAGTGTTCGGACGCATGGACAAGGACAATACCGTCTCTGTGAACATCCTGCAGAATGTCAGTTCCTCCGTTCCAGGACAGCGGACCGACTATTCCCTGCATGTGGACAAAGTGGAAGGTGGCCTGGTCTGGCTTTCCTCCGCCAACCAGCCAACAGAGCAGGTTATTTTAAAAATACAATAGACGCTACGCCCATGAAATAGTTCTTCCTCCTGTCCGTCATGCTGCTGAGCGCACTCAGCGCCGCGGCGCAAGTCTATCTCAACCCCTGCTATCCGGGAGTGAAGAACTATGATGATGTCATGGGAATATCCGCATTCAGATATACAAACGGATTCACCCTCAGAAACGGCGTGCTCAATTCCGACGCGGAAGAATGGGCTTATGCGGTCTTTTCCCTCAAAGGACAATACGAGAAGCTGAGTTTTGTGGTGGGATTGTCAAAGGGATGGTCAGCCTATGGGGGCAACCGTTTTTCGCCCGATGATGACGGAACACACATCGTTACCGTGCGGGCCGACGGCAGGCGCATCTTTGACGAGGTAATTGGACATCAGCGGCGTGGACGAACTTCGTTTTGACCACCTGAAGGGCCTGTACACCATTGCCTTCGGAGAGGTCAAGCTTTGGAAAAAAGGCCAGACGCCCACACCGGCCCCCAACCCGCTCGCAGACGTTGTCAACAAGGACAAGGTGAACCTGGTGGACGACATCCAGCCGCATTTCCTGTGCCACCGCGGCTGGAATACTTCAGTTTTTAGAACAGCCTTATTTAATGCCGAAGCGGGAATAAATGGGGATCAGCTCCTGTCCGGTGACGGAGAAATTCTGGGCGTCGCACATATAGCCGCCGTTGCGCTTCAAGTTTGCCTCGATGGCGCCCCTGAGTTCGAGCCTCACGATGTCCCGGAGCTCGCTGCCCCACATCCCGTCGGGAAACTCCATCACCACCTTGTCCGTACAAAGGTTGCACTCCATGAGCGCAGCCTTTGTTTTTTCAACCAGCTCCGTCCTCGTTTTCGCACCAAGTACTTCAACTATGTTCATATCGCAGCGTGTTTTATTCGTTCGC
>OCTW013428272.1_pt1 | contig 68117 bp, 63 predicted proteins | sample 1539671 | NCBI WGS metagenome assembly OCTW01 (sample SAMN02144230, study PRJEB22623) | gut metagenome | biome: sheep rumen | host: Ovis aries | place: New Zealand | reverse complement strand
GGCGTCATTTACGGATGAAAACGGCATTCGTCATATCAATGTACTGGATTTCCTGCTTGGCAAAGAAACGATCTTCTGATTCATAAGATAGCCGGCACATGGCAGGATGTACAGAAGGTTCTCATTTTGCCGCTGAGGCAGCAGAGCGGGCACGCTTTGATCTATATGTACCGGCCGAAACGGCTGGAGAGAGATCTTGCCAGCCAGAAAGCGGAGGCGATTCTTGCCAGAGCACATTACCCGGCAGGGGATCCGCAGCGGCGGCTTGCAGAGCTGTCGCTGCGCCTGCGTCAATTCCATGAATTCCCCCATGAGATTGGCCTGTTTCTCGGTTATCCCCCGGATGATGTCGAAGGTTTTATCGAGAACCGGGCGAAGGCATTCAAGTGCCCCGGTTACTGGAAAGTGTATGGAGATGAGGAAAAAGCGAAAGCACAGTTCCACGCAATTTCCATCTGTACAGCTTGTTATTGCCGGTGTTATATACGCGGAATGAGCCTGGAAAAACTGGCAGTTCGTGAAAAAGCCAGTTGAGCTGGATAATCGCTTACATCTCAAGCTCCTCATAAAATGACTTCAGCAGGCTGGCCGACTTCTGGAGAGCCGCTTCCTCGTCCGGCTGCAGCTTGATCTCAACCACTTCCTTTGCACCTGTCTTGTCAATGATGGTCGGGACGGACAGAAACACACCTTTCAGGTCGTAGGCACCGTCCACATAGACAGTGACCGGATAGATCTGGTTTTCGTTGAACAGGATGGACTTCACAATAGAGGCTGCCGATGCTGCGATGCCGTAGCAGGTATTGCCCTTGCGACTGAAGATTTCCCATCCGGATTGTGCCGTCATCTTCAGAAGACTCTGTTTTGTCGCCGAGCCTGTGCGCGGGGCATTGTCACTCATCACATCATCAATCTTTTTTCCGCCGATCGTCGCGGAGTTCCATACAACAAATTCACTGTCGCCGTGTTCTCCGCAGACAAATGCCGAGACACTCTTCGCGTCCAGGTCGTAGAGCTTTGCAAGCTCGCAGCACAGTCTGGCGCTGTCCAGATTCGTGCCGCTGCCGATGACCTGTTTTGCCGGCAGTCCCGAGATCTTCCAGGCGTAGTAGGTCATGATGTCGACTGGGTTTGAAATGACGAGAAGAATGCCGTTAAATCCGCTTGCCATGATGCTGCTCACGATGCTTTTCATGATCCGCATACTTGGAGCAAGCATTTCCAGTCTGCTTGTCGAGTCTTTTGGCATAGGAGCAGATGCAGTGATGATGACAACATCTGCATCTGCGCAGTCGTTGTAGTCTCCCGCATGAACATTGATATTCCGGTTCATGAAATAAACCGAATGCGCCATGTCCAGCGCCTCCGCGTAGGCCTTGTCCTTGTTCACATCGATCAGGACAATCTCCTCACACAGCCCCTGATTCAAAATGCTGTATGCTGTCGTTGATCCGACATTTCCAGTTCCTACGATTACAACTTTCGAGTTCTTAAAGCTCATGATAATCTCCATTCCGCCGCCTATAACTGGCGACACAACTGCCTTTGATTGAATGTTTACGGATTGCATCGCTTGCAGGGCTGATAACCCATCGCAATCAGGTCATCCCTGGAGCCGGTGTATTCCATCTTGTTGGAATCTGACATCTGGCCGATCGAGCTGCATCCCGGATTGTGGAACTTTCCGGTATTTGTATTAACGATGTAGCTCATCGCCGGTCCGGCCGACCCGCTTTCGGATGCCTGCCCGGCCTGTGCATCGGATGTCTGCCCACCCTGCGCGCCGGGTGCCTGATCCGACGCAGCTGTGGAGCTCAGGTCCAAAAGCTGGTAAGCGTTCAGGCCGAGTGTCAGAGCAAGGGCAGCATCGATACCGTCACCTGATAAACCGTGATCGGCTTTGAAATGAGCGGCTGCCGATGCCGTTCCGCTTCCTGCGATGCCGTCCGGCGTTCCGCAGTCATATCCCTTGTCGTTCAGTGCCTGCTGGACGGCCTTGATGACTGCCGGGGACTGAAAATTCACGCCATCATACTTTGAGGCTTCGCTGCCGGTATATGCCTGACCGGAGCTGTCGCCTGTCGTGTAATCGATCGAGATGCCCGGCTGGACATTGTAGCAGTAGGCATTGAACGAAACACCGCTTCCGCCATCCTCGACCGACTCTGCCTCCATCAGAACACCGGACGCAAGCAGATTGTCGTCCTCAAAAACAGGTGTGACGCGGTACAGGACATGATTTCCCGTCGATTTGATATAGTCGGCAACCTCATTTTCGTAAGGAAGCATCCCTTCCACGTTCATGTAGCGTGTGCCAGTGATCAGATTTTCCTCATTCGCATTCTCACCCGACAGCTCATAGGCAATCAGATGGCACCGGTTGTAGAGATAATTGCCGTCGATGCCTTCATACTTGACTGTATGCCAGCCGGTCGGTTTGACGCTGCCGATGGGACCTCTCGGAGCATCCGGAAGCAGATCCGGGCCAAGGCAGGCGACAGCGTATCCGCATCGTCCCTCGTCGTCCAGATTTGAGTAGGTCTCATAGGAGGATGATGTCAGGTCAGAAGCCTGAAAATACGGGACATTGTCATGGATCTCAGTGGATGGTTCGGACGAGTAGACCGGCAGCTCTTCCTGCGTGAGAGTCTGTTCATCCGACAGCACAGTCGTGATGGCTGCATATCCCGGCGTCAGCAGAGACAGACACAGGACCAGCGACAGCGATAATGATGCAAGTACCTTTTGATGGTGGTGGTTCATATTGAATCTCGATCTCCTTTCCTCAATTTTCAAAGCAGCCTGTCTGACACATTGTCACCCGGTCGTCCTGAACAGACAGGGCGTGCAAAGAACACGACGGATGTGCAAAGCGGCAGGCGAACGTGCAAAGCGGCAGGCGAACGTGCAAAGCGGCAGGCGAACGTGCAAAGCGGCAGGCGAACGTGCAAAGAACTCAGCGAACGTGCCAAGAACCAGGCTACAGGCGGAGAACCTGCCAGGACGTGCAAAGAACCAGGCAGCCTGAAAGCTGCCTGGCTCTGAGTAGGCCGTTTTTATTCAAGTGGCAGGATGCCGATTCCGAGCAGACCGCTTCCGGTGTTGACCGCAAGCGATGCGGCAATCTGAAGCTCATACAGGACTTCGCTGTCCGGGTATTCTTCCTTCAGCGTTCTGACAGCCTCCATGGCAGCCTCATGGCCATCCCCTTCCGCAACGATGAACCAGCACTTTCTGCCTGCTGCATACTTCCGGACCTCATCCATCAGGCGGTTTTTCGCCTGGCGCCCACCCCTGAGTTTGGCGACGGTGATGTACGTGCCGTCCTCATTACATGCAATGATCGGACGGATGCGGAGAAGCTGAGCGGCCATGTATTCGACTCTGCCGATCCGGCCGCCGTGCTTGAGGTAATCAAGCGAGTCCATGTAGAACATGACGGTGGAGCGGCGGATCATTTCGTCAAGCCGACTGTCCACTGTTTCAAAGCTGCTGCCCTGCGCAAGCTGATCAGCTGCCCAGATGGCGATCAGCGCACATGCGACAGAGATGTTGAGTGTATCCACAGGCCGGATGTTCAGACCGAGCTGATAGGATTCCGACACCATGCGAACTGTATTGTAGGTGCCGGACAGTTTATCGGATATGCAGAAGACGAAGACATTCTCGAAGCCTTCTTCTTTCAGCCCCTTCATCAGCTCCACGACATCTCCGGGGGACGGCGTGGAGGTTGTCGGGATCTCGCCCGGGAACCTTCTGTAAACCATCATCGGATCGATATCGACAGCATCCAGATATTCCTTCTCAGGATAGCGAACCTTGAAGGGAAGAAGTCGAATGTCATATTTTTGGCGGAATTCCGGGGACACATCGCAGCCGGAATCTACAACCACAGCGGTTTTCTGTTTGTTCATCTCTCAGTATCCTTTGTCCATGTACCCGGTGGATAACTGCTTTCTTCAGTTCGCCAGCGGATCATCTTTTTGCTTCATTATACACAAAACGGCGGGATAGGAACAGCACAACCTTGATCAGGTGTAGAGGGTGGAAAGACAGAGTGGCAAGACTGGGATCACATTCTTGAGTATTCGGCTTTTCCTGTGGTATTCTTCGATATATATGAGGAGGACGCGATATGAATAAAGGGCAGTTCGGGAAGAGTCTTGGGTCTCCAGTTGTGCTTGGCTGTATGAGAATGGCCGGCATGGCGAAGGAGGACGCAGACAAACTCATCGGGAAAGCGATGGAGAATGGCATCTGCTCATTTGACCATGCGGATATTTACGGGGGTGGGGAGTCGGAGAAACTGTTTGGCCAGGTGCTTGCGGAAAGACCGGAACTTCGGGAGGGTATGTTTATCCAGTCCAAATGTGGGATCCGGCAGGGCATGTATGATTTGTCAGAAGAATACATTCTGAACGCAGTCGATGGAATTCTGGAAAGACTGCGCACGGACTATCTGGATCTTCTGATTCTGCACAGGCCGGATGCCCTGATGGAACCCGAAGAAATTGCAGAGGCATTTGATCGTCTGACAGAGAGTGGAAAAGTGAGGCGGTTTGGCGTCAGCAACATGAACGCCGGGCAGATTGCCCTGCTTCAGAACTGGATCCACACCGACCTCTGGGTAGATCAGATGCAGCTCAGCCTTGCGCATTCGCTGCTCGTCGATGAGGGCATCAACGTCAATATGGCAGACAAACCGGGAGAAGTCCACACAGGCGGCACGCTGGATTACTGCAGGCTTCATCGGATTGCGGTTCAGTGCTGGTCTCCGCTCCAGTATGGATTTTTTGAGGGAACCTTCCTGGGAAGCAGCCGTTATCCGGAACTGAATGAGGTGCTGGAGGAAATTGCCGGCCGCTATGAGGTGACAAAGGGGGCCGTCGCCGTCGCGTGGCTCCTTCGGATCCCGGGAGTGGAGCAGGCGATCGTCGGCACCACGAAGGAGGAGCGGGTCGGGGAGCTGTCAAAAGCGGCTCAGATTCGGCTGACCCGCGAGGAATGGTACCGGCTTTACAGAAGCGCCGGAAACAGACTTCCGTAAGATGATCAGAACAAAAGGCAGAAGAAAGGAGTTTTTTATGAAACAGGTCAAAGCGTTTATTTTATCTGGATGCCCGTACTGCAAAAAGGCCCGTCTCGCTTACAATGAGCTTTGCGAGAACAATGCCTCATACCGCGAGGTCCCGGTTGACTGGATCCTGGAGGATCAGCGGCCTGACATCGCGGACCAGTATGATTACTACTACACACCGACGATGTATGTGGATGAACAGAAGGTTTATGAGTCGCACCCGGGACAGACCTACGAGGAGATCCGGGATGAGGTGGAGAAGGTGCTGAAGGCTGCCTTGACGTGATCCCATAATCCCATGCGCGGAACGGCACAACCATCATTCCGCGTGTCAGTGTTTTCGCGCAGGACATAATCCCACGCGCGGAACGGCACAACCGGCCCAGATTCCGCGCAAAATCCTGGATACAGGTGCATGTATTATGAGTGTCCGGCTGCTTCCGTGAGAGCGGAGAAGAGCAGCCGGGCATTTTTATCTTCACGATACATGAACTCAGGGTGCCACTGGACAGCCCAGAGGAAATGTCTATCCGGAGCATAGAGCGCCTCCACAAGGCCGTCATCTGACCAGGCCATCGGGACGAGACCGCTGCCGATCTTCCTGACTGCCTGGTGGTGGTAACTGTTGACGGAGATCTCATCGAGTCTCAGCAGCTGGTGCAGCGGGGAGCTACGCGCAATCTGGACAAGATGTTCGACGTGGTTTTCATCGTATGGCGAGGCCATGGTGTGGCGGATAAGCGGGACAGAGCTGCCGCAAGCCTGCCTTTGAAACTGGGAGGGAATGTCCTGCCAGAGCGTTCCGCCCCGGGCAACATTGAACAGCTGGATTCCCCGGCAGATACCAAGCGCAGGAATATCCTGCCGGTCGCACCATTTGAAAACCATCATCTCCAGGCGGTCCCGTCTGTCACAGAACGCTTCATCTTCCGGAACCGGTTTTTCTCCATAAAAAGCCGGATTGACATCATGGCCGCCGGTGAAGAGATAACCATCAATCATACCGCGGATATGGGAAAAGCCCTCTTCATCCAGATTGGGCGAGAGCATGAGCGGGATGGCACCCGCTTCTTCAAGGCCCTCAAAATAGCCCGGAACCATCCAGAAACTGTCTTTTTCATCATCATATAGCGGCATCACACCGATCACAGGTCTCTTCATCAGATGCTCCTCCCTTTCCACAGCCGGGAATGTCCGGCTTTCAGCATAAAATTCAGCGAACGAACACTTTGGGCGGGCAGTGTCTGATATACATAAATAAGGGAGCAGACGCATGCCCTGTCTGCTCCCTTGCAACGATTTGATTATAGCAGTTTTTAAGGAGGTAGTGTTCAATAAGCTATGAAAAACTCTGGGTCAAAAAATAACCCACTTGAACCTTGAAAATCTCAGATATTTACCGTGTTGGCTGTGTACGCCACCCTTGACGGTGCACCAGACCCGCGCTCTGCAGGCTCTGCCGACGGTGAGCTTCGCTCCGGTGGCTGCCTGCGATTTCAGTAAAAAAATATGATTGTGACAGATACAATCGCTATGCGGACGAGGCATATATAACAGGAAAGTGAAGGGTAGTTTTTTATCTATGCGTTGCTGAAATAGACATATCAAGATATAATATGTCTATAAAGAAACGGAGGCGATCCCGATGTATGCACTTCAAGAAACAATTCGTCCATCAGCGGACCTTAGAAATCATTATAACGAGGTATCAAAACAGTGTCGCGAGAATAATGAGGCTGTAATTATTACAGTAAACGGAAGAGGTGACACTGTTTCTCTTGGTTATGAAGAATATAAAAGAATGAAGGCAAGGATAGAACTTCTGGAAATACTTGCAGAAGCGGATGAGGATGTAAAGTTCGGCAGAGTCGCTCCGATAAAGGATACCTTCGATGATCTGCGAAGAATTCTTAAGGAGGGATAGGCTTGAAGTATAAGGTTGAAAGAACAGATACTGCCGATTCCCTGATCCGTAAGATCGTTCTGTCTGTCGCGGAAAACTTTGGAACTGATGTAGCACTTGAGAAACTGGATTATCTGGAAAAGTCTATTATGAATCTGGGAGATCATCCATACATCGGTGCAGAACCAAGATATAACGTATTAAAGCGCCAGGGATATCTGGTGCTTATATTAGAAAAAGATCTTGTCTTTTATAAGGTTGATGATGCTAAGAAGCTTGTGACAGTATACGCTGTCTTAGATCAAAGGCAAGACTACCTGAGTATTATTCGGGGCCTTTAATAATATCTTCAAATCAAATATACTCACCTCTCAACGCTGTTTGGGAATGATCTGGCGGGCGGATACCATGAGGCCGCCTCCATGTGTCAAATTTGCACCGTAAGAGTTTCGGGTTTTCTGTATTCTTTCCTTGTAACGATGAAGTACATCGCAATAATTGCGCTCCCGGTCACGATCCAGGTGACCGGATAGATGAGCACCACCTGGTAGAAGGATGTAAAGCGCTGCAGCATGGCTCCAATAAAGGCGACCCGCAGGCCGCAGCATCCGAATAGCGTGATCAGGGCGGGGGCCATGGAGTGTCCGATTCCACGCAGGCTGGCGCCGGTGATTTCGTACGAAGCGGTCATTGGTTCCAGGAGCGTGATGAAGGTCATCCGAACGTAGGCATAGCGGAGCACGTCAGGCTGCTGTGAGAAGAGATGAAGAAGCGGGGCCTTCAGCAGGAAAAAGGAAACGGATACCATGGCGCAGAAACCGACGGAGCAGAACATCGCGGTGCGCGTTGTTTTTCGGCAGCGCACATAATTCCCGGCGGCATAGTTCTGGCTGATAAAGGTCATGACGGCCTGTGCGAAGCCGTTGACAACAAAATAGCTGATATACTCAAAATTCAATGCTGCCGAGTTCCCGGCGATGCAGGCGGAGCCAAAATGGTTGATGGCGGACTGTATCACCACGTTGGAGACGGAGAAGATCATTCCCTGAAGTCCCGCCGGGCCGCCAATCCATAGGATTTTCTTCAGATAGGGTGTTTTAAGCTGAAGATGCCTCAGTTCGAGATGCAGCATCCCCTTTTCACGGATGAGTGCACGCAGGATAAGGAAAGCGCTCACTGCATTGCTGATGGTTGTGGCGATGGCAACGCCGTCTGCATTTCTGTGCAGAACAATCACGAAAAAGAGATTCAGAAAAACGTTCAGGATGCCAGAACAGGTCAGATACAACAGTGGCCTTCGGGTGTCCCCGATTGCGCGCAGGATGGAGCTTCCGAAGTCATAGATCATCAGAAAGGGCATCCCGAGAAAATAGATCCGCAGGTAAGTGACGGCCATACCCATGACATCTTCAGGCGTGCCAAGGAGTGTGAGGACTGGCTGCGCGATCACCTGACCGAGCACGAGCATGAGAAGCCCGCTGATCAGGGCGACCATGAAGCTGGTGTGAAGGGCTTCGTTGACTTTGTCACGGTTTCCGGAGCCGATGAAGCTGGACAGCATGACATTGGATCCGATGGACAGACCGCTGAAGAAGGTCACAATCACGTTGATCACCGGCGCATTGGTGCCGACGGCTGCCATTGCCTGGCTGGATGAGAAATTTCCGACAACTGCTGTGTCCGAGGCATTAAACAGCTGCTGCAGGATGCTGGACAGGCAGATCGGGATCGCGATCGCGCAGAGCTTGCGGAAGATACTGCCGCTCAACATATTCATTTCCCTGTTGTTTTTCATCTCTGACCCAGAAGTCTTCAAGGCCCATTCCTCCTGCTGTTTCGCTGCAAATTACCTGGAACGGTTTGGATCATACCATCTGAGAGACGCTGATTCAATCATGCCCCAGGGTTTTCATCAGATTGACAAGCCGAAAAGCGGGAGCTTACAATCAAATCAGGACATGGTTGCTCATGATGACCTGAGATTGAATAGCGGAGGGACAGCAGCGGATATGGGGACCGGTTATGAAGAGCGGATGGGAACGGAGCCGGTGACGAGGCTGATCTTTCAGATGGCACTTCCGGCGGTTGTGGCCCAGTTTGTGAACCTTCTATATAATATTGTCGACCGAATCTACATCGGGCATATCGCCGGACATGGTGCGGATGCACTGGCCGGTGTGGGAATCTGCAGCACCCTTATTATATTGATTTCTGCGTTTGCTTCATTTGCTGGAGGCGGCGGAGCTCCGCTTGCGTCGATGGCGCTGGGGCGCGGGGACAGACGGCTGGCTGAGAGAATTCTGGGCAATGGCTTTACGCTGGATTTGTTTTTCACGGTCATCCTGACGGTTCTGATGGCGGCCTTCATGAAACCACTGCTGATCCTGACAGGGGCGTCGGACAGGACGCTGGGGTATGCGGTCGGTTATTTTGCGGTTTACCTGGCCGGTACATTTTTCGTGATGGTGACGGCCGGTCTGACAATGTTCATCAATGCACAGGGGCGTCCGGGATTCGCGATGGTGTCGACGCTGGTTGGAGCTGGACTGAACATCGGGCTGGATCCACTGTTCATATTCACCTTCCGGATGGGGGTGGCCGGCGCGGCGCTGGCATCGGTGATATCCCAGGTGGTGAGTGGCTTTTTGGTGCTTGGCTTTCTCTTTTCAGGGAAAGCTTCGCTGAGGCTGAAGAGAGAGGCGATGAAGCCGGACGGGGCGGTGCTGAAGCAGATGCTGGCGCTGGGCGTTTCACCGTTTGTCATGGCGAGTACGGAAAGCATCATCGGGTTTGTCCTGAACGGGACCCTCTCGAAATTCGGGGATATCTACGTGAGCGCGCTTTCCGTCATGCAGAGCTGCATGCAGATTGTTGGTGTTCCGCTGAATGGATTCTCGCAGGGATGTACGCCGGTGATCAGCTACAATTTCGGCAGACGAAACAATGACAGGGTCCGGAAGGCCTTCCGTGTGTCATGGAGTGTGAATCTTTTCTACGGTCTTGTCCTGGTTCTGACCATGATGGTCTTCCCTGCCTTTTATGCGAGGATCTTTACAGCGGACGCGAAGCTGATCGAGACGGTCAGGCGGACAATGCCGGTCTTCGTAGCCGGGATGGGCATCTTCGGCATGCAGAGAGCCTGCCAGAATACATTTGTGGCGTTGAATGAAGCGAGGATTTCGCTGTTCATTGCATTTCTGCGGAAGATTTTTCTACTGGTGCCGCTGGCCCTGATCCTGCCCCATTTCATGGGGGTAATGGGTGTTTTTACGGCGGAGGCAGTGGCAGATGCGACGGCAGCTGTGATCTGCATGCTGATCTTTCTTGTCCGTTTTCCCAAGATTCTGAAAGGCAACACCGCAGAGAACTGACAGATGAGACAGGAATCTGGCCAGGAGCATGATCAAGGGTGATGGGCCGGTTGCAACCGTAACGGTGCAGCTGCCGTCCTTCCGGGACCGGGAGAAAATCATGACCATTCTGCGGACCTGCAGTGGGATCAGCTTCTACAAGGTGCTGTAAGACCTGCATGCAAGGGGAGCGCAGCTGCGCGTGGATTGGTTTCAGGTTCCTCGTGTGGGATTTCAGCCGTCATAGATGTGAGATGACGGCGGGAAGACCGTGAGTGGAGCGGATTGACTCTTCTGTATGGGTCGTCTACAATCAGTGGGATATCAGAAATGACAGAGCAATAGGCAGGGAGCAGGCGGAATGAAGATATACATACTGAGACATGGCGAGACGGAATGGAACAAGCTCAAACGTCTTCAGGGACGGTCGGATATTCCGCTTGACGACAAGGGAGAAGCACTTGCACGCATGACAGGAGAGGGGATGCGGAGAGCCGGTCTCTTTTTTGATGCCTGTGTATCAAGCCCGCTTGACCGGGCAAGGCGGACGGCAGAGCTGGTGCTGGGCGTGGAGCCTGCCGGAGCGGCTTCAGGCCATGCACAGAAGCACTGGGAGGGTATGAGACAGGCGGTTCCGATCGCACTGGATGAGCGGATTGCGGAGGTGAATCTCGGCCCATGGGAGGGTCATTGCATGATTGATGACCCCAGGTTTCCGAAGGTGGATCCGGAGGCGTTTGTGTTTTTCCAGTCGCCCGAGCTGGCCAGAGTTCCGCAAGGCGCGGAGACGTACAGCGAAGTGATTGAGCGGACGGGCGCTTTTCTGAGGGATATTGCAAAGCAGTACCAGAATTATCAGGGAAAGCCTTTCAATCTGCTGGTATCGACACATGGCTGTGCCAGCAGGGCGCTGCTGATGAACATCGAACCGGTTCCGCTGAAGGACTTCTGGAGAGGTCAGGTTCCGCAGAACTGTTCCGTGAGCATCGCGGAACTTCAGGATGGGATTTGGAAGCTGCTGGATATGGATCTGACATACGCGGCGCTGTGAAACAGGAACACGCGGGATGTCTGACAATTGAAGGAGCGGCACAAAGGGGTGCCGGTTGAGTATGAGGGGACAAGAGCGCAGACAGAATGAGACGCAACAATACAACGGCATCACGCAGGGTGTGATCTGGCAGCAGCTTCTGCTCTTTTTCTTTCCGCTGCTGTTCGGCACATTCTTTCAGATGCTGTATAATACGACGGACGCAGTGATTGTCGGACGGTTTGTCGGGACGGTTGCCCTGTCGGCAATCGGAGGCGCGGCATCGCAGATTGTCAATGTGATCGTCGGCGCTTTCCTGGGGCTGGCCTCAGGTGCGTCCGTCGTCATTGCTCAGTACTTCGGGGCGAGGGATGATGAGAAGGTATCGGCTTCAGTTCATACCTCGATTGCCATGTCTGTTTTGTTCGGCGCGGTATTTATGGTGGCAGGTATCCTGCTGGCGGACCCCATGCTGAAGGGCATGAATACGCCGGCGGATTCATTTGCAGACTCCAGAATCTACCTGCAGATTTATTTTGCCGGGATGGTGCCGAACTTGATCTACAACATGGGCGCCGGGATTCTCCGGGCAATCGGCGACTCAAAGCGGCCGCTGTACTACCTAATTGTGTCCTGCCTTGCAAACATCGGACTCGATCTTCTGTTTGTTGCGGGTTTGAAAATGGGCGTGTTCGGGGCTGCTCTGGCGACGATTCTCTGCCAGCTGCTCTCGGCGATTCTGGTGATGCAGTGCCTGATGAAGAGCAAGGAGAACTATGGCGTCCGTCTTCGGGAGCTCCGGATCAACAGACACCAGATGACCCGGATTCTGCAGATCGGGATCCCCGCGATGGTGCAGTCGCTGTCGTACTCGATCACGAATGTTATTCTGCAGGCGGCTGTCAACGGGTTCGGAACGGATTATGTGGCAGCCTGGGCAGCCTGCGGCAAGGCGGACCAGGTCTTCTGGATGACCAGCAACTCGTTTGGTGTGGCCGTGACGACCTTCATCGGCCAGAATTACGGAGCCGGAAAGATGAAACGCGTCCGCAGGTGCATCCGGGAATCGCTGATCATCGATACGTTGATTACGGTCTCGCTGTCTCTGCTTCTCTGGTTCATGGCAGATATCCTGATCGGCCTGTTCACAACAGACCAGACCGTCATCAGACTTGGAAGGATGATGATGCACTTCTTCGTCCCGTGCTACGTGACCTTTATTGCGATTGAAATCTTTTCGGATGTGCTGAGAGGCCTGGGAGATTCATTTGCGCCGATGGTCATCTGTGTGTCGGGGATCTGTGTGCTGCGGGTTCTGTGGGTCCTGATCGCGACGCGGGTCTGGCCGCAGTTTTCCACCCTGATGTGGAGCTATCCGGTGAGCTGGGTGCCGACCGGCATCCTGCTGGTACTGTATTTCTGCCTGACATGGGGGAGAAATGGAAAGCTGACGGATGCCAGAAGCTCTCTTTGAGAGACAGTCAAAAGTGTTCAATGGACAGATCTCATATGTGTGATGGTTCATGAGAAGAAGGAGATGGCTTTATGTGGAAATTCCTTGCATGGATGATGATACTGGACATCGCTGCCTGGGCAGTGGAGGCGCTGATCTTCTATAGACCGCGGCACGGCCATCATTCCTGAGCGGACGGATATGAAGATATCGGTACTGACAATTTTCCCGGAGATGTTTGACGGTTTTTTGAGAGAGCCGGTGATCGCGAGGGCGGTCAGCCGGGGGATTGCTTCGATTGAGATTGTCGACATCCGGAGGTTTGCGGGCGGAAGCTTCAGACATATCGATGATGATACATATGGAGGCGGCGCGGGCATGGTCTTGCGGGCACAGCCCATTCTGGATGCGCTTGAGGCTGTACGGAAAAGGGCAAGGAGGACGGAAGATCTGACAGAAGCCGCTGAGGGGTATGTCTGTGTCATGACACCAGCAGGGCAGCTGTATAGTCAGCAGACAGCCAGAAGGCTGGCGGAAAAGGAACATCTGATTCTGGTCTGCGGGCACTATGAGGGCATTGACGAGCGTGTCATGCGCCATGCCGACGAGGAGATCTCCATCGGAGACTATATTCTGACCGGGGGCGAGCTCCCGGCGAAGGTCGTGATGGATTCCGTCATCCGTCTGCTGGACGGGGTTCTCAGGAAAGAGAGCACGCAGAGAGAGTCATTTGAGGAAGGACTGCTGGAGTATCCGCAGTACACAAAGCCTCTGATTGTGGAAGGGGAACCGGTTCCGGAAGCGCTTCTGACAGGGGATCATCAGAAGACGGAAGCGTGGCGCCTGGGACAGTCGCTGATCAGGACACTGAGGCGGAGGCCGGATCTGCTCAGAAGGAGAGGACTGTCAGACAGGGAGCGGCACTTGCTTGAGACGGAAGAGCTGACGGATGAAGAGAGACAGCTGCTTCAGACGATCCGGGAAGCAGACAGATGAAGAAAGGGAATTTTCAATGAAACAGATTCTTCTGATTGCGACCGGAGGCACCATCGCTTCCAAATATACGAAGGACGGGCTCAGCCCGGCGATCACGGCGCAGGAACTTCTGACCTATATTCCGGCGGCGGGTGCGTTCTGCCGGATTGAGACGGTTCAGCCGTTCTTTCTGGACTCGACCAATGTCGGACCGGATCAGTGGCTGATCCTGGCGGATCTGATTGAGAAGAAGTACGATCACTACGATGGGTTTGTGATCTGCCATGGGACAGACACGATGGCGTACACGGCTGCCGCACTTTCCTATCTGGTTCAGAACAGCCGGAAGCCGGTTGTGATTACCGGTGCGCAGAAGCCGATTGACCTGGCGGTCACAGATGCCAGGACGAATCTTCTGGACAGTCTCCGATTTGTCTGTGATGAGCGTGCCTGTGGGGTCAACATTGTGTTTGGCGGTCAGGTGATCGCCGGGACAAGGGCAAAAAAGGAGCGCTCGAAGAGCTATAATGCATTCTCCAGCATCAACTATCCGACCATTGCGGTGATTCAGGATGACCGGATCGCGTTCTATATCGATGACAAGTTCATGATTACAAGGCCGCTGAAGGTTTATCATAATCTTGACAGGCGCGTTATGCTGCATAAACTGATTCCTGGAGAGGATGGCAGCCTGATCGATCTGATGCGGAGCCGCACGGACGCTGTGATTATCGAATCCTTTGGCGTCGGCGGACTGCCGAACTGCACACCGGCGCAGGGAGGTACTTTGCCGGATGTACAGGCAGTAGGTGGGGCGGCGTGTGTTTCCGGCGAGGATTCCCCGGTCAGCTACGCGGATGCCATCTCCAGGTACATCGCGGATGGAAAGCAGGTCATCATGGCGACACAGGTTGTCCATGAGGGCAGTGACATGTCGGTGTATGAGGTCGGAAAGACGATGAAGAACCGGTTCGATCTTCCGGAATCCTACGATATGACACTGGAGGCCTGCGTGACGAAGACGATGTGGGCGCTTGGACAGACGAAGGATGCGGACAAGTTCCGTGAACTGTTCTACACGCCGATTGGCAGGGATTTGCTTTTTTCACCGCTGAGACCGTGAAAGACGGGCGGAGCTGCAGGCGGACAATAGAGGAGGAGTGATTGTGTCGGTATCATTGAAGGAGTCCAGACTCGCAGCGGAGTCTGACGAGGAGAAGAAAGAAAGTGAGAAGAGAGGCCGGACAATTGTCAGGACCAGCCTGATCGGGATTTTTGCCAATGTTCTGCTGGCAGGCTTCAAGGCGGTTGTGGGGGCGGCATCCGGATCCGTTGCCATCGTGATGGATGCTGTGAACAATCTGAGCGATGCGGCGTCCTCGATCATTACGATTGTCGGGACGAAACTGGCGGGGCGTCCGGCAGACAAGAAGCACCCGTTTGGCTATGGCCGGATGGAGTATCTGAGCGCGATGGTGATCTCCCTGATTGTGCTGTACGCTGGCATCACATCGCTGCAGGAGTCTGTTAAGAAGATCATTCACCCGCAGACGCCGGAGTATACGGCTGTGACGCTGGTGATTGTCGCGGTGGCAGTGCTTGTGAAGATTGTGCTTGGACGGTTTGTGAAGGCGACGGGCAAGAAGGTCAACTCCGATTCACTGGTCAACTCCGGGCAGGACGCCATCATGGATTCCGTGATCTCTGCCTCAACCCTGGCGGCTGCTGCCATTTACCTGACAACGCACATCTCGCTGGAAGCCTGGCTTGGCGCAGTGATTTCCGCTGTGATCATCAAGTCCGGAATCGACATGCTGCGGGAAACCCTCTCGGAGATCCTGGGCGAGGAAGCGAGCGCGGATCTCGCAAGAAAAATCAAAGCCGATGTCTGTTCATTTCCGGAGGTCCGGGGAGCGTATGACCTGGTCCTCAACAACTATGGACCGGATGTCTATAATGGATCGATTCATATCGAAGTATGCGATGCGCTGAACGCGGACGAAATAGACAACCTGACAAGGGCAATTTCAGCCAAGGTCTATCAGAAGGAAGGCGTGCTGCTGACCGCCATCAGCGTCTACTCCTACAACACGAAGGATCCGGAGGTCACGCAGATGCGTGACAAGCTTATCAGAATCCTGAAGGAGAACCCCAATGTGCTTCAGGTGCATGGCTTCTATGTCGAGAAAGAGCAGAAGGCAATGCGCTTTGATATGGTTGTCAGCTTCAATGAGAAGGACCGCGGGAAACTCTATCGGGATATGCTGGAAAAGGTCAGAGAAGCCTTCCCGGACTATCAGATTACAGCCGCGATGGATACAGACTTCTCAGAAGAAGAACGAGAATAACAGGCGCTGCTCTCAGGCCGAAGCTCTTTGGAGCCCGGCCTGTTTTTTTATGACGGCGAAGTCTGGTGTCATCATCTGCGGCTGCCATCCGGGCGAGTGCGGCGCACGAGATGACGTGGGGTCACTGCATCGGGGAGGACAGGGTTAATCTGTTCTTTTCGATTGGATATCTTTCATGACATACAGGTACGCCAGTCCGGTGTAGACGCCGGCGGCGACCCAGGCGCTGGGATCGCTGACGGCAGCGAACAGATAAATGCCCGTGTGGATGGCCAGCAGGGAGGCAGCCAGGCGGGCAGCCAGCTCCATTGCGCCGCCCAGCATCGGGAGCAGACCGTAGCCGCAGCCCTGCATCGTATTGCGGAAGATGAACAGCAGGGAGAGCGGAATATAGCAGAGCACACAGGCACCGATGTACGGCGTTGCCCAGGGCAGGAGCTCCTGAACATTGGTCTGACTGTTGAAGAACAGACCGAGTGTATACGGAGTGAGGAACCAGACGATGAGGCCTTCGACAACGGAGAGCGTAGTGGAGAAGAGAGCGGCAGTCCGGACGCCCTGGTGGATGCGGTCAATCCGGCCTGCACCATAGTTCTGTCCACTGTAGGTGGCCATGGTCTGTCCCATCGAGACCATGCTCTGGGTCATGATATTCTGGAATTTCGAGGCCGATGTAAATGAAGCCACGGCGGTCGATCCAAAGGTGTTGATCGCGGACTGCTGAATCATGGTCCCGGAGGCTGTGATGGCGAACTGGAGCGCCATCGGCAGACCGACATGGACCTGAAAGGCTGTCTCAGCTCTGCCGATGTACCACTCCTCTCTGTGCGGGATCATGAGCTTCTCTTTCCTGCTGATGTAGAGGAAGCAGAGAGCTGCAGAGATGGCCTGGGAGATATTGGTCGCGACAGCGGCGCCGCGGGTTCCCATGTGGAAGGCGAGGATGAGCAGAAGATCCAGGAACACGTTCAGAACAGCGGAGAACAGCAGGGTGAAAAGCGGAATCTTGCTGTTTCCGACCGCGCGCAGCAGTGAGCTGCCAAGGTTGTAGAATACACAGCAGACGAGCCCCCACGCGATCGTGTAAATGTAGCTGTATGCATCCTCAAAGATGTCTGACGGTGTGTTCATCAGGTGCAGGATCTGCTTCATGAAGACGACAAAAATGGCGGTGACAGCGGCAGCTGTGATCAGGGCAAGCAGAACCGCATTCGCCACCGAGCGGCGGGTACGCCGTTCATCTCCAGCCCCGAAGGCCTGGCTGGTCAGGACGGTGAAGCCGGTCGTCAGGCCGATCGCGAATCCCTGCATCAGAAACATGATGGTACCGGTTGAGCCGACCGCTGCCAGGGCGGTCTGACCGACGGTCCGTCCGACAATGATGGTGTCTGCCATGTTGTAGAGCTGCTGGAATATATTCCCAAGCATGAGCGGAAGCATGAACCGGATGATGATGGAAAAAGGATTTCCCTTTGTCATGTTTGTCTGCATAAGTCTGATCCCCCTCGCATGCTGCAGAATGCTCCCCACAGGCTGATCTTCGGCTGATCTTCTGGATGTGGTCCTGAATGTGGTCTTCTTTCTTTGACAAAACAGTGGTATCTTATGGGACAGTGTATCGGTTGTCAATGCAGAACTTTGACCTTTTTCAATTACGAAATTCCATAAATTTGACATAGCAGGTGAAGGAAAAATCATACCGGTGACCGGAGCGGATACGGACTGAAATGGCTTCTGAATGGAGAGATTGGAGAGAGCGATGAGAGAAACGTCCCTTGTCTATATTGTGAAGGATGAGAAGGTGCTGATGCTGCACCGGATCCGCAAGAAGAACGACGAGAACCACGGGAAATGGATTGGCGTCGGCGGCAAGTTTGAGCAGGGGGAGTGCCCCGAGGACTGTATGCGGAGAGAGGTGCTGGAGGAAACCGGACTTCATATCGACCGGTATCGCTATTGTGGAATCGTGACATTCCAGAACGATGACGCGGAGACAGAGTTCATGCACCTGTTTCTGGTGACGGCATTTCATAAGGCGGGAGAAACTCATGCCGGCGATGCCGGACAGAATGCAGATGACGAAGTTGTCTCTTTTGAGGAGGGAGACCTGGCCTGGCTGTCAAAGAGCCGCCTGACCCGGATCCCCCACTGGGCAGGCGACCGGATCTTCCTGTCGCTGATTTTTGCGGAGCCTGAGGTGCCGTTCTTCTCACTGAAGCTGGTTTATCGGAAGGGGGATCTGATCCGCGCTTCCCTGAATGAGCACAACTGTCTGGTCACGGACAGACTGATTCTGAGACCATTTCTGGAACGGGACGCCCGTTCCCTCTATGAGCAGGCGAAAAATCCGGCGATCGGCCTTCCTGCCGGCTGGCCGCCGCACAAAAGCCCGCAGGAGAGTCTGGGAGTCATTCGCGATGTTCTGAGCAGGCCGGAGGCGTATGCGATTGTTCTGCGCGATACCGCTGATCCGGTCGGCGCGGTCGCGCTTCAGAACTTCCGTCTCGCTGATGAAAACGGAAGCCTGCTGACCTTCTACGACGAGCGCAGGACAAAAAGCCCGCTGATCTGTACCATGCCGGAGAGCGGAGCGGTGCAGCCGGGGGTTCAGTTTGAGGCGGAACTTGGCTACTGGCTGGGAGAGAAATACTGGGGATCCGGTTTGATGACCGAGGCGGCGCAGGCTGTGATCGCCCATGGATTCCGGGATCTGAATCTCTCTCGAATCTGGTGCGGCTTCTATCGCGGCAATGAACGGTCAGCCGCGACGCAGAAGCGGCTGGGATTTCATTATCATCATGTGAATGAGAAGGCCGAGGTGAAGCTCCTGGAGGAGGTCCGGGAGGAGATTGTAAATGTGATGACGCGGGAGGAGTGGCTGATGCAAGACGGTGCTGCAGAAAGCATGACAGTTTGAGGACGCATCGGAGGACCCATCGGATAGGGAAGAGTGGCTTGACGATCTTCCGCTTCGTGTATAAAATAAAAAGAGATATGTTTAAACAATCCTTTCCGTGAGGGGGAGCGTACCGATGCCAAAATCAAAGTTTGAAGCCATATACCGGGAACTGAAGTCTGACATAGAGAGCGAGAAACTGCCTTATCAATCCCTGATGCCGTCTGAAAACCAGCTGATCATCCGGTTCAGCTGCAGCAGGAATACCGTCCGCAGGGCGATTGCCATGCTGGCGGAGGAGGGATACGTCCAGCCGATGCATGGGAGAGGGGTCCGCATCATTTACACCAGATCGGAAAAGCCTTCATCCTTCCTGATCGGCGGGATCGAGACATTCCGGGAATCCGCACAGCGGAACAACCTGAAGACGACAACGAAGCTGGTGCTGTTCACGGAAATTACGGCGGATGAACATGTCGCGAAGCGGACGGGCTTCCCGGTCGGGAAGGAACTCTATTTTGTGCAGCGTGTTCGGCTGCTGGACGGGGAACCGTGCATCTTTGATGTCAGCGCCCTTGACAAGAGTCTTGTGCCGGGGCTGACGAAGGAGATCTGCGTCCATTCCATCTACCAGTATATTGAGAAGCAGCTGGGCATGCAGATTGTGATGAGCAAGCGTCAGATCACCGTCGAGCGGGTCACGCAGGTTGATGAGGAAAACCTGGTGCTGAACGGATATGACTGTCTTGGGGTGGTGACCGGACAGACATTTAACTCGGAGGGCGTGATGTTTGAGTATACGGAATCACGGCACCGCCCGGATTACTTCTGCTTCCAGACGACTGCGATCCGACACAAGGAGAAGATGGAGGATACCAGCTTCATGGAAGGGCATTGAGGAGAGACAGGAAAGCCACCGTATAACACCATATTTATATGGAGTGAAAGCGTGATATAAAAGATGGCGGGGAGATCGGATTCGTCCGAATCCCCGCCTTTCCTTTTTATAGAAGAGATTTGTCGCAAATGAGCAGGAGCCTTCCTCAGGCCCTGCCTGAAAAGCTGAACCATGATGGATGCAGGACGGATGCTCAGTTTCAGTTCAGGGGCAGGTCCTTGAAATGAAACGACTTCGCCCCGGAAGCGTAGTCACCGACGATCTGGCCGGAGCCGTACAGCCGGTATTTGTATGTGACGAGTCCGTCCAGGCCGACCGGTCCGCGGGCGTGGAGTTTTCCAGTCGAGATCCCGACCTCGGCACCAAAGCCATAGCGGAACCCATCGGCAAAGCGGGTCGAGCAGTTGCGGTAGACACCGGCGGAATCCACAAGGGACATGAACTTCTCGCCGGCGGTATCATCCTCCGTGACGATGCAGTCCGTGTGGTGCGAGCCATAGCGGTTGATATGCGCTGCTGCCTCCTCTACTGAGTCAACCAGCTTTACAGCGAGGACAAGGTCCAGATATTCTTTGTGGAAATCGGTGCCCTGCAGGATATCTTCGCTGTGGATGGTGCCATCCGGGAGGCTGGGGGAAACGCTGGAATCGCATGCCGTTTTCACTGGCCTTCGCAGGAGCTGCGCGGCTTCTTCTGTTCCTCTCAGCCGGACACCAGCCTCTGCGAGAGCCTTCGCGGCAAGGGGGAGAAATGTCGGTGCAATCTTTCGATTGACGAGCAGCGTTTCTGCAGCGTTGCAGGCCGCCGTGTACTGCGTTTTTGCATCGATGAGGATCGGTATGGCTTTTCTGAAATCTGCATGCTCGTCTACATAGATGCTGCAGATGCCATCGGAGTGCCCCATAACCGGAATCCTTGTGTGTTCCATAATATAGCGGACAAACTGGTTGGAGCCTCTCGGGATCAGCAGGTCCACGCAGTCATCACACTCCAGCAGTTCATCAATTTCGCTGTGAGCGGAGGCCTGGAGCAGGCAGCTGTCCGGAAGACCGGAAGAGACGGCAGCCTGGTGGATGAGGTCGAAAAGAATCTTGTTTGTGGAGGCCGTTTCCTTTCCGCCTTTCAGAACAGCGCAGTTCCCACTCTTGATGCAGAGGCAGCTGATCTGGACAAGGGCATCCGGACGGGCTTCAAAGATGATACCGATCACACCGATCGGTACGGTCACGCGGCGGAGAACGAGTCCTGCGTCAAGTTCCCGGTTCAGGGTGACCCGGCCGACCGGATCCGGGAGGGAAAGCAGACTGTCGATCCCGGCACAGACATCCGAAAGCTTGTGCGCGTCGAATTTCAGCCGCTTTCTTACTGCCGGAGCGATCTGCTGGGCATCGGCGCGGCGAAGATCCTCGTCATTGGCCTTGAAGATTGCTTCTTTATTATTAAGAAGGGACTCCTTTATGGATTGGAGCGCCCGGTCCCGGAGACCGAGCGGAGAGGCTGCCATCTGCGGACTTGACTGCTTCATGAGCTGGACGTGTTCCCGGATTCCCATATCGATCCTCCTGCCTATGATCAGACAGGCAGGCACGCTTTCCTGCCGGCTTGTCTGAATATCTGTGTGCACCCGGCGGTTCCATACCGGGTGAAATGCTGCAACTGAGGCTACTATACCACATCGGGGCAGAACCAGGAGACCGCTGCCTTTTGATTTTCAGCTGGAAATCACAGAATATCCACGGAATCTTCGTTTTGTTCCGCCTTGTATTTTGTATCAAAGAAGGTGCAGGATGTTGATTTATAGGCATTTGTTCTGTATAATACAGTCGGTCAGGGGCAGAAAACGATGCCCCTGAATGCTGCAAACGTAATCGTCTTAAGAAAAGAGGTTCTGCAATGGCAAATATCGATCTGTCTCAGTATGGCATTGAGAATGTCAAGGAGGTTGTTTACAACCCGTCCTACGAGCTGCTCTTTGAGGAGGAGACCAAGCCGGGACTTACCGGTTTTGAGAAAGGCGTGGAGAGTGAACTTGGCGCGGTTGACGTCAAGACTGGTATCTTCACCGGACGTTCTCCGAAAGACAAGTACATCGTCAAGGACGCACAGTCCGAGAACACTGTATGGTGGAATACCCCGGAGTATCCGAATGATAACCATCCGATGAGCGAGGAGACCTGGAAGGCTGTCAAGGAGATCGCGAAGAAGGAGCTGTCCGGAAAGAGACTGTTCGTCGTCGATGGTTTCTGCGGCGCAAACAAGGATACCCGCATGGCAATCCGCTTCATCGTCGAGGTTGCATGGCAGGCTCATTTCGTCAAGAATATGTTCATCAGACCGACGGAAGAAGAGCTGAAGGACTTCAAGCCGGACTTCGTCATCTACAACGCTTCCAAGGCGAAGGTTGAGAACTACAAGGAGCTGGGACTTCGCAGCGAGACCTGCGTTGCCTTCAACGTTTCCTCTCGTGAGCAGGTGATCATCAACACCTGGTACGGTGGAGAGATGAAGAAGGGTATGTTCTCCATGATGAACTACTATCTGCCGCTGAAGGGCATTGCTTCCATGCACTGCTCTGCAAACACAGACCTGAACGGCGAGCACACCTGCATCTTCTTCGGCCTGTCCGGAACCGGCAAGACCACCCTTTCCACCGATCCGAAGAGACTGCTGATCGGTGATGACGAGCACGGATGGGATGACAACGGCGTCTTCAACTTCGAGGGCGGCTGCTATGCAAAGGTCATCAACCTGGACAAGGATGCTGAGCCGGATATCTACGGCGCAATCAAAAGAGATGCTCTTCTTGAGAACGTCACGGTTGACGAGAAGACCGGGAAACTTGATTTCGCTGACAAGAGCGTGACCGAGAATACTCGTGTCTCCTACCCGATCTATCACATCGAGAAGATCGTAAAGCCGATTTCCCATGGCCCGGCAGGCGAGAACGTCATCTTCCTGTCCGCTGATGCATTCGGCGTTCTTCCGCCGGTTTCCATCCTGAACGCTGAGCAGACAAAGTACTACTTCCTGTCCGGCTTCACTGCAAAGCTTGCAGGAACCGAGCGCGGCATCACTGAGCCGACCCCGACCTTCTCCGCTTGCTTCGGCCAGGCATTCCTGGAACTGCATCCGACAAAGTATGCAGAGGAGCTTGTCAAGAGAATGGAGAAGTCTGGCGCAAAGGCATACCTTGTCAACACCGGCTGGAACGGAACCGGCAAGCGTATCTCCATCAAGGATACCCGTGGAATCATCACGGCGATCCAGAGCGGCGCTGCTCTGAAGGCTCCGACCAAGACGATCCCGTACTTTGACTTCGTTGTTCCGACAGAGCTTCCGGGTGTTGATCCGGCGATCCTTGATCCGCGTGACACCTATGCAAACCCGGCTGACTGGGATGCAAAGGCAAAGGATCTTGCGGAGAGGTTCATCAAGAACTTCCATAAGTATGAGAACAACGAGGCTGGTAAGGCACTTGTTGCTGCAGGACCGAAGCTGTAATTTGAAAGACAGATCAGCACAGGAGGGCTGTCCCTGCTGTGCGTGAAGAGGGGAAGCCCGGGTGATGACTCACCCGGGCTTCTTTTTGAGAAGACCCGGGAATTCCTGCAGCGGGCATGACACCGTCGATGCAAGCAGGATGCCTCGGAAAGCGGACAGGAACATTTTGTAAACGGACATGGCGCCGTTAGAGCCGGCGGGGCGGACTCTGGGCAAGCAGCTCTGCCTGACAGGACAAGCTGTACTGGAGGTCTGGGCGGATCTGGCGATTGTGTGCTATACTGTCGTGACAGACTGACCTTACAAGACAAAAGAAAGAGATGAGAGGTTATGGCGGATCAGGATCAGAATACCAGGAGTGTCACACTGCACCCGCTCGACTCAGCGTCCGGATATCCGGTATGCCCGGGCTTGTTTGACCGCAACGGAGCGGTACCGCTTGGTTATGATGGAGCTGTGAGCTTCACGGTCCATTCAGCCGGTGCAACGGCTGTGACGCTTCTGCTGTATCACAGGGGAGAAGAGAAACCATACTCTGAGATCGTGTTCCCGAAGACTTACCGGATCGGATCCGTCTGGTCGATGGTCGTGTTCGGCCTGGACATATCACAGTTTGAGTACGCCTACTCTGTAGATGGCCCCTGGAATCCGGAGAAGGGACTGCTGTTCGACCGGCAGCATGAGCTGCTTGATATCTATGCGAAGGCCGTGACAGGGCAGCGAATCTGGGGGAAGAAGGACGATGTGCCGAAGTATCGTGCGCGGGTCGTCCAGACATCCTATGACTGGGACAATGATCACCAGTCTGTTCCGATGGAGGATCTGGTGATCTATGAGCTCCATGTGCGCGGCTTCACAATGGGAAAGAGCGCCGGCGTGACGGCGCCAGGCACATTTCAGGGGCTTCGGGAAAAAATCCCGTATCTGAAGTGGCTCGGGATCACGGCAGTGGAGATGATGCCGATCTTCGAGTTTGACGAGATGCAGAACTGCAGGCACTTTGATGGAAAGGAACTGATCGATTACTGGGGATATAACACAGTCAGCTATTTTGCTCCCAATACGAGTTATTGCTCGGAGCAGGAGTACAACCACGAGGGGGACGAGCTGCGGTCACTGATCCGTGATCTTCATGCGGCAGGCATCCAGGTCATTCTGGATGTGGTTTTCAACCATACCGCGGAGGGAAATGAAGACGGGCCGTTCATATCCTTCAAGGGGTTCGACAACAACATCTACTATATGCTGACGCCGGATGGGAATTACTATAATTTCTCCGGCTGCGGGAACACCGTCAACTGCAATCATCCGGTCGTCCAGGAACTGATCGTGGAATGTCTGCGGTACTGGACGGTCAACTATCACATCGACGGCTTCAGATTCGATCTGGCCAGTATCCTTGGGCGCAATGAGGATGGCTCCCCGATGGAATACCCGCCGCTTCTGTACCGTCTGGCACGGGATCCGCTGCTGTCTGGCGTGAAGCTGATCGCGGAGGCCTGGGATGCGGGCGGCATGTACCAGGTGGGAAGCTTTCCGGCCTGGAGCAGATGGGCAGAGTGGAACGGAAAGTACCGGGACGCGCTCAGGTCGTATCTGAAGGGCGATATCTGGATGGCGCCGGAGGCGGCGAAGCGAATGATCGGATCTCCGGATCTGTATTCGGACAAGCCGGCAGAACAGGGCAGGAGCCCGAGAGGATATCTGGGATACAACTCGTCCATCAATTTTATTACCTGTCATGATGGCTTTACACTGTACGACCTGTATGCCTACAACGGCAAGCACAATGACGCAAACGGCTGGGGCAACACGGACGGTGCGGATGATAATCGAAGCTGGAACTGCGGTGAAGAAGGACCGTCTGCAAATCCGGAGATCGAGAAGCTCCGTACCCGGATGATGAAGAATGCGATGGGAATTCTTCTGATGAGCCGGGGAACGCCGATGTTTCTCGCAGGGGATGAGTTTGCAAACACGCAGTTCGGCAACAACAATGCCTACTGCCAGGACAATGAGATCAGCTGGCTGGACTGGAATTATTGCGACAAGAACAGGGACATCCTGGAATTTACAAAAGGAATGATCGCATTCCGGAAGCAGCATGACTGCATCCGCAGGGACTTGAAGGCTGCCAGATGCGGCTTCCCGAACATATCCGTTCACGCGGGGACTCCATGGAACGCCCTGGTTACGAAGGATACGAAGGCTATGTACGTGGTCTATGCCGGGTATGACGAGAACGCCAGAGATGACGACATTGTCTGCGTCTGTCTGAATGTCTGGTGGGAAGGCGTGGAGATCCTGCTTCCGGATCTGCCGGAGGGAAAGAGCTGGCACCTGGTCGTCTCGACGGCCGGGGAGGAGCGCGGGATGGCCTGGAAGCGGGTTGTCATGCAGCCAAGATCGCTGGCAGTGCTGGTGGCGGAATCGTTTCTCCCTCCGCAGCGTTAACGGGACGGTACGGGCAGCGCAGGATGGCCGGACAGGCAACAGGAGAGGGATATGTCTGAGAAAGAGCATGCAGAGAAGAGAGCGCTGATTGCGATGAGCGGCGGGGTGGATTCCTCCGTCGCGGCAGCCCTGATGATGAAGATGGGATATGAGTGCATTGGCGTCACCATGAAACTCTATTCCAATGAGGATATCGGGGTGTGCCGGACGCATACCTGCTGCAGCCTGGATGACGTGGAGGATGCGCGGGCCGTTGCCGGGCGGCTGGGGATGCGGTACTATGTTTTCAACTTCGCGGATGATTTTCAGGCGAAGGTCATCGATAAATTTATCCGGACCTATGAGGAAGGCGGAACACCGAACCCATGTATCGATTGTAATCGATATATGAAGTTTGACAAGCTGTATGACCGGGCGAGGGAGCTGTCCTGCGACACCATCGTGACTGGCCATTATGCCAGGACGCACTACGACGAAAAGAGCGGGAGGTGGCAGCTTCTGAGGTCGGAGAATCCAGCCAAGGATCAGACCTATGTGCTGTACGCGATGACCCAGGATCAGCTCGCGCATACCGTTTTCCCCCTTGGAAGCTACAGAGACAAGGAACAGGTGCGGCAGACGGCAGAGGAATATGGCTTTGTGAATGCGCAGAAGCCGGACTCGCAGGATATCTGCTTTGTCCAGAATGGAGACTACGGAGACTTCATCGAGCGGCAGACCGGGCATACCTATCCACACGGCAGATTTGTGGATGAGGATGGAAGGGTGCTGGGCGAGCATAAAGGACTGATCCGCTATACCATCGGACAGCGAAAAGGCCTTGGACTGGCGCTTCCTCATCCGATGTATGTCAAGGCCAAGGATATGGAGCGGAACGAGGTGATTCTTTCTGAGGACAGCGGTCTGTATTCCAGCCGCCTGGAAGCCGGGGATTTCAACTGGATCTGGTGGCCGGACGCGGAGAAAACCTGTCATGCTGAAGATATCGAAAACGGAACAAGACAGCATAACGCCGGGGCTTATGCCGGGCAGAGGCGGCCGGCTGCCGGTACAGTGCTTCGCGCAACGGCGAAGCCCCGCTACCGCGCAGTGGAGGCCGCCGGTACAGCAGTCGTTCTGGATGACGGCGGTGTTTCATTTACCTTTGATGAACCGCAGCGGGCACTTACGATGGGGCAGGCGCTCGTTCTGTACGATGGCGAGCGTGTGATCGGCGGAGGAACCATCACCAGGGTGCCGCGCACGTGAGAATGGCAGGCAGCGCCGGACATGTATGCGCGCAGGGCGAATCGTGACAGAACGGCAGCAGTGCCCACGAATAAGCCAGGACAGAGAACAGGCAGAAGGAGGATGTGCATGGATTTCAGGCTTCACGCACCCTATCAGCCGACCGGCGATCAGCCGGAGGCGATCAGGGAACTGGTGGAAGGCTTTCGGGAAGGCAACCAGATGGAGACCCTGCTCGGCGTGACAGGCTCCGGAAAGACCTACACGATGGCGAATGTCATTCAGCAGCTCCAGAAGCCGACGCTGGTCATCGCACACAACAAGACGCTGGCCGCGCAGCTCTACGGCGAGTTCAAGGAGTTCTTTCCAGAGAACGCCGTCGAGTATTTTGTCTCCTACTACGACTACTACCAGCCTGAGGCATACGTGCCGCAGACAGACACGTATATCGAGAAAGACTCGATGATCAACGATGAGATCGACAAGCTGCGCCTGTCGGCGACCGCCTCGCTGACGTCCAGAAGCGATGTGATTGTCGTCAGTTCGGTCTCCTGCATCTACGGTCTGGGCAGCCCGATTGACTTCAAGGAGATGGCGCTCTACCTTCGGCCAGGCGAGGAACGGGACCGGGATGAGGTCATGAAAAAGCTGATCAGTCTACATTACGACCGCAATGAAATGGACTTCCACCGGTCTACATTTCGTGTGAAGGGGGATACCCTCGACATTTTTCCGGCCGATACGGATGAATATGCGTACCGGGTGGAGTTTTTCGGAGACGAGATCGACCGGATCTGCGAGATCGACCCGCTCACCGGCCAGGTTCGGCGGGAACTGAATTTTATCGCTGTCTTTCCGGCATCTCACTATGTGATGCCGCAGGACAAGATTGTGAAAGCGACAGAGAGCATCAGAGCGGAGCTCGAGGAGCGCGTGAAATACTTCAAGTCGGAGGACAAGCTGCTGGAGGCACAGCGCATCGCCGAGCGGACAAACTATGACATCGAGATGCTTCGTGAGACTGGTTTCTGCACCGGCATCGAGAACTATTCCCGCCATATGGAAGGCCGGGAACCGGGTTCGCCGCCGCAGACGCTGATAGATTATTTCCCGGATGAGTTTCTGATCATCATCGACGAGTCCCACATGACGTTGCCGCAGATCAATGCGATGTACAACGGCGACAGAAGCCGGAAGCAGACGCTGATCGATTATGGATTCCGTCTTCCGAGTGCGCTTGACAACCGTCCGCTGAAATTCGAGGAGTTTGAGAACAAGATCGACCAGATCCTGTTCGTGTCCGCAACGCCCGGTCCGTATGAGAAGGGGCATGAGATGCTGCGCGCCGAGCAGATCATTCGGCCGACGGGGCTTCTGGACCCGAAGATCGATGTCCGGCCTGTCAAGGGCCAGGTGGACGACCTGATTGCGGAGATCCGGAGGGAGACAAAGAAGGGGAACAAGGTGCTTGTGACGACGCTGACGAAGCGGATGGCTGAGGATTTGACCCAGTACCTCAGGGAGGCGGACATCCGGGTCCGGTACCTGCATTCCGACATCGATACGCTGGAACGCTCGAAGATCATCCGCGACATGCGGCTGGATGTCTTCGATGTGCTGGTCGGCATCAACCTCCTCAGAGAGGGTCTGGATATTCCGGAGATCACGCTGGTTGCGATTCTGGACGCGGACAAGGAGGGCTTTCTCCGCTCGGAGACATCGCTGATCCAGACAATCGGCCGTGCGGCCAGAAATGCGGAAGGCCATGTCGTCATGTACGCGGATACAATGACCGATTCCATGAAGGCGGCCATCGAGGAGACAAACCGCAGGCGGACAGTCCAGCAGCGGTACAATGAGGAACATCACATCACGCCGACAACGATCAAAAAGGCAGTCCGCGACCTGATTGCAGTGTCAAAGGACATCGCAAAGAAGGAGAAGGACTGGGAGAAGGATCCGGAGTCGATGTCAAAGAAGGAGCTTGGCCAGCTGATCGACAGCGTTGAGAAGCAGATGAAGAAGGCCGCTGCTGATCTGAATTTCGAGGCAGCGGCAAAGCTGCGCGACAAGATGATCGAGCTGAAGAAAGAGCTTCAGAAGATGGAGTAAATCGGACAAGCCTGCGGACAGAGCTTCGTGCAAATGGCATAGCTTTGAGGCAGGAATCCGGTCAGTGAAGGAAGAGTTGAATGTGTGCATATGATCCAGCCCCGAAAAGGGACGTCAAAAAATATATCCGCATCCGCGGCGCGTCTGAGAACAATCTCAAGCATGTGGATGTCGACATTCCGAGAAATGAACTGGTGGTTCTGACAGGATTGTCGGGATCAGGAAAGAGCTCCCTGGCCTTTGACACCATCTATGCAGAAGGACAGCGGCGGTATATGGAGTCGCTCTCCAGCTATGCACGCCAGTTCCTCGGCCAGATGGAGAAGCCGAAGGTGGACAGCATCGAGGGCCTCCCACCTGCAATCTCCATCGACCAGAAGTCCACAAACCACAATCCGCGCTCGACAGTCGGGACGGTGACGGAGATTTATGATTATTTTCGTCTTCTCTATGCCCGCTGCGGAACGGTGCACTGCCCCACATGCGGCAGGGAGATCAAAAAGCAGACCGTCGATCAGATGACAGACGCTATCATGAAGCTTCCGGAGAGAAGCCGGATCCAGCTGCTTGCACCGGTCGTGAGAGGCAGGAAGGGGGAGCATACCAAGCTTCTTGAACATGCAAGGCGCTCCGGCTATGTCCGTGTACGGATCGACGGGAACCTGTATGAACTCAGCGAGCAGGTGAAGCTGGACAAGAATGTCAAGCATAATATCGAGATCCTGGTTGACCGGCTGATTGTGAAGCCGGGAATCGAGAAGCGCCTGACAGAATCGCTGGAACAGGTTCTGGCGCTGGCAGACGGACTGGCCTATGTCGAGGTGCAGAGACCGAAGACGGACAAGGACCTTCATCCGGACGAAATCGGCAGAGTTCAGAATCATGGAACCGGGATGGAGAATACAGCAGCCCATCCGGCATCAGAGGGGGACGTGCAGGCGCCTGTCAGGGCAGGTGCCCGCGCTGCCGGGGATATGTCCGAGGAAGCCCCGGATACGCATAAAGAGACGGAGATGCTCATTTTTTCGGAGAATTTCTCCTGCCCGTATGACGGAACCTCGATCGCAGAGATTGAGCCGAGATCCTTCTCCTTCAACAACCCCTATGGCGCATGCCCGGAGTGTACGGGGCTGGGTTACAAGATGGAGTTTGACGAGAACCTGATGATCCCGGACAAGTCGCTGAGCATTGATCAGGGAGCCATCGTGGTACCTGGATGGCAGTCATCGAAGACAGAGGGGTCCTTTACGCGGGCACTTCTGGTCGCGCTCGCGGATGCCTATGGGTTCAGACTGGATACACCGTTCCAGGATTATCCGAAGAAGATCCATGACATTCTGATCTATGGGACAGGCGGGCGTGAGGTCGCCGTCCATTATAAGGGGCAGAGGGGTGTTGGCATCTACAATGTCGCGTTCGAGGGGCTGATCAGCAACGTGCAGAGGCGTTACCGGGAGACGTTCGGAGAAGCCATGAAGGCGGAATACGAGACGTTCATGCGTGTGACGCCCTGTCCGGCCTGCCATGGACAGCGTCTGAAGAAAGAGGCGCTTGCTGTCACGATCGGCGGGAAAAACATCTACGAGATGACGAACATGTCCGTGGCGGATCTGCTCGAGTATCTGAGTACGGCAGATTTGGGATTGTCGACGCAGATGATGCAGGTCGGCGACCAGATTCTGAAGGAGATCCGGGCACGTGTCCGGTTCCTGAACGATGTCGGCCTCGATTATCTGTCTCTGGGACGGGGAACCGCAACTCTTTCCGGCGGAGAAGCACAACGGATTCGGCTTGCGACGCAGATTGGATCCGGTCTGGTCGGGGTGGCCTACATCCTGGATGAGCCGTCCATCGGTCTGCACCAGCGGGATAATGACAAGCTTCTGAAAACACTGCTTCGCCTCCGGGATCTGGGAAACTCTGTTCTGGTCGTCGAGCATGACGAGGACACGATGCGCGCGGCAGACTTTATCGTCGATGTCGGTCCAGGCGCGGGGGAGCACGGCGGACAGATTGTGGCAACCGGGACAGCGGAGGAGATCATGAAGTGCCCGCAGTCCATCACCGGCAAGTATCTCTCTGGCGAGCTGAAGATCCCGATTCCGAAGATTCGGAGGAAACCAACCGGATGGCTGACCGTACGAGGTGCTGAAGAGCACAATTTGAAAAACATCGATGTGAAGTTCCCGCTCGGTGTCTTCACCTGTGTGACAGGTGTGTCCGGCTCCGGGAAGAGCTCCCTGGTCAATGAGATTCTCTACAAGGATCTGGCGAACCGGCTCAACCGGGCTCGTCACATTCCGGGAAAGCACAAGGGAATCGAGGGGTATGAGGCCCTCGACAAGGTGATCAACATCGATCAGTCGCCAATCGGCAGGACGCCGCGCTCCAACCCGGCAACCTATACCGGTGTGTTCGACCAGATCCGGGATCTGTTCGCGGCAACACAGGAGGCGAAGGCGAGAGGATATAAGAAGGGCAGATTTTCATTCAATGTCAAGGGCGGACGCTGCGAGGCCTGCGGCGGGGACGGCATCATCAAGATTGAGATGAACTTCCTGCCGGATGTCTATGTACCCTGCGAGGTCTGCCATGGCCAGCGGTACAACCGCGAGACGCTGGAGGTTCACTATAAGGGGAAGAATATCTATGAGGTGCTGAACATGACGGTGGAGGAGGCGCTGAAGTTCTTTGACCATGTGCCGTCCATCCGCAACAAGATTCAGACCCTGTACGATGTCGGGCTGGGATACATCCGGCTGGGGCAGCCGTCGACCGAGCTCTCCGGCGGGGAGGCGCAGCGCATCAAGCTGGCGACCGAGCTGGCGAGAAGGTCCACCGGCAGGACGATCTATATTCTGGACGAGCCCACAACAGGGCTGCACTTTGCGGATGTGAGCAAGCTGGTGGAGATCCTGCAGCGGCTTACGGACGGCGGTAACACAGTCGTCGTCATTGAACATAACCTGGACGTCATCAAGACGGCAGATTACCTGATCGATATGGGACCGGAAGGCGGAGATGGCGGTGGAACTGTGATTGCACAGGGAACGCCGGAGGAAGTCGCAAAGGTGAAGCACTCGTACACCGGCTTTTATGTCGCAAAGATGCTCAGGCAGGCGGAAGAACCGGCGCCGGAAAAGACACAGGAAAAGGCATGACAGCAGCGGCAGACTGCCGCATCAGAAAAAAGCCGCGACGGGGCGGACATGGAGAATGTTATGGAAAATACAGCAAAAGTAGTCGGGCTCTGCATGAAGGATGAGGCTGCGCAGGTTGTGCGGACCATTCTGGATGATTATCAGGGCGGCCGCGCCATCGATAAAATCAGCAGCGCACAGGCGCCGAACCGGGATGTGGTCATCCGGATTCTGCATGAGCTGTTCCAGGTCATCTATCCGGGGTATTACAGGGATCCCAACAACAAGGGCCGTGTCTACAACGTGGAGGCACAGATATCGACTGTTGTCGATGACGTTATCATCAATCTTGAGGAACAGGTTGAGATCGCGCTGCGGTATACCAATGAGTTTACGGCGCGATCCGGAAAGGAGCTGAGGGCTGAGTCTCAGAAGATTGCCATCGAGTTCGTCCGCCGGATTCCAAGGATCAGGGAATATCTGGACACGGACCTTCAGGCGATCCTGGACGGTGACCCGGCCGCGTATTCCAAAAGCGAGATTATCCTCAGCTACCCGGGCATGTATGCCATCACGGTTTACCGCTGCGCGCATGAACTCTACAAGCTTCATGTTCCGATGATCCCGCGCATTCTCTCCGAACATGCGCACAGCAAGACAGGTGTGGACATCCATCCTGGCGCAACAATCGGAAAGTATTTCATGATTGATCATGCGACAGGCGTCGTGGTCGGCGAGACGACGATCATCGGCGAGCACGCGAAGATCTATCAGGGCGTGACGATCGGAGCACTTTCAACCAGACTGGGACAGAAGCTGCAGGGCAGAAAACGCCATCCGACGATCGAGGACAATGTCACGATCTATTCCGGGGCATCCATCCTTGGCGGGGAGACGATTATCGGGCACGATGCGGTCATCGGCGGCAACTGCTTCATCACCGCCTCGGTGCCGCCGTACACCAAGGTGAATGTCAAGAACCAGGAAATGGTGCTGAACCAGGGCAAGGGCGTTCCGGAAAAGGTGGAGGCTGAAGACTCAGGCTGGTTCTACGTCATCTGAACAGCCAGACGATAGGCCTGACAGGACAGGAGGGAGGCGTGTAAGCTCATGAGAATATCCTGCATCTGCTTTACGGAAAAGGGTGCTCATACCGCTCTGATGATTCGTCATGCACTGGATGATGAATCATCAGATATCGATGTGTGGACGGAGAGAAAATCGAAGACCGCGGATGAGGAGGTTCATGTTATCAGCAAGAACATCCATGCGTGGGTGGCAGATCATTTTCTTACAGATGATGCGATCATCTTTGTCGGGGCTGCCGGAGTCGCTGTGCGGCTGATCGCACCGCAGATTCAGTCGAAGACAACCGACCCGGCGATTGTTGTGGTCGATGAGGGAGGCAGGTGGGCGATCTCCCTTCTGTCCGGACACCTGGGCAGGGCAAATGACCTTGCGCGGAGAATCGCCGCAGGGATCGGAGCGGAGGCGATTGTGACGACCGCAGCTGATTTGCGCAGGGTGTTCGCAGTGGATGAATTTGCGAAGGAAAACAACTGCGTGGCCGGCAGCATGGAGCTGGCCAAGGAGGTCTCCTCCGCGGTGCTGGGCGGACGGCCTGTCGGTTTTTATGCAGACCCGCTCCTTCCGGTTGACGGCACATGCCCGGAGGAACTGACCTGCTATCCGCCGGGGACGGAGCCCTACACAGAGGAAGGGTGTGAGGACAGGCCGGTGCTTGGAATTACGATGTCCCTGAACAGTCAGGTGCCGTATTTTCAGAGCAATCTTTCGCTGGTGCCGAAGGCTGTGGTACTTGGTGTGGACTGCAGAAGAGGTGTGACTGCGGAGGAGCTGGAGCGGTTTCTGTTCAATTTCCTGGATGTGTCGGGGGTCAGCATTGAAGCCATCTGTAAGGTGGCAGGTGTTGATCAGAGGGTGCAGGAACCGGCCATCCGGTATTTCTGTGAAAGACAGGCGCTTCCGCTTGAAACCTACACGGCATCCCAGCTCATCCGGGTGCCGGGGAAATTCAGCGCATCGTCATTTGTCGAAAAGACAATCGGCGTGGACAATGTCTGTGAGCGGGCAGCGGTGCTCGGAGCGATGGACAGAGAGCTCCCTGGCAAGCTGATTGTGGAAAAGAAAGCGTACAACGGGATGACGGCGGCTCTGGCACTGGTGCCAAAGCTGTATCACTGGAAATCATCCGTTTTCCAAACCAGGTGATGGAGAGCCCCATAAGGTTCCAGGCCGCTGAAGTGATTCTGCCGCAGCGCTTCATACAGGACAATGGCAGCGGAGTTGCACAGGTTGAGGGAGCGCTCGCCTGCCATCATGGGGATGCGGATGCAGTCTTCCTCATGTGCGGTCAGAATTTCCTCCGGGATGCCGCGGCTTTCCGGCCCGAACATGATGAAATCATCCGGTCCGAAGGAAACATCCGTATAGATCTGGTGAGCCTTCGTGGTTGCCAGCCAGACACGGTGGCCGGCGGCAGCGCGGCAGAATGCCGTATAGTCATCGTGGACAGCCGGATGGAGCCGCGGCCAGTAGTCGAGCCCTGCCCGCCGGATATACTTGTCGGTCAGCTGAAAACCGAGTGGTTTGATCAGATGAAGCCCTGCACCGGAAGCGACGCACGTCCTTCCGATATTGCCGGTGTTGTATGGAATTTCGGGTTCATAAAGCACAATGTTCAGCATATCTGATATCCTTCAGTATCTCAGTTTTTCTCTCGTTTACGGTCATTCATTTTAGCATGAATCGGGACAGATAGAGAACGACCAGTCTGTCTCCGTTTCTGTCCGTGTGGAACGCAAAACCTGATATTTGGTTGAAAAAGGACATCAGCTTCGGTAGAATAGGAGCATCAGCCGCCGGATGAAGGAACGATTCCGGCAGCCAATCCAGGTGCAGCCATCTTGACGGCTAAGAGTGTTAGACGTGTACAGCAGGCATTCTGAGCAGGAAAGAGTCCGGAACCGAAGGATGAACAGGACTCCTCTGCGCAGGATGCAGAGGAGTCTTTTCATATGATTAAACTGGCAATCTACGGCAAAGGCGGAATCGGAAAGTCGACCGTAACTTCGAACCTTTCGGCAGCTTTCGCCATGCGTGGGAAGAAGGTCATCCAGATCGGCTGCGACCCGAAGGCAGATTCCACGGGAAACCTGCTGGCAGGAAAGCCGCTGATGCCGGTGATGAATTATCTCCGCGAGCATGATGAGGATCCGACATCGCTCGGGGAGATCACTGCTAGAGGATTCGGGAACGTTCTGTGTATCGAGACAGGCGGGCCGACCCCGGGGCTCGGGTGTGCTGGCCGGGGAATCATCTCCACATTCAATCTGCTGGATGATCTGAGACTTCTTGAGAAGGAGAAGCCGGATGTGGTGCTCTTCGATGTTCTCGGGGATGTGGTGTGCGGCGGCTTTGCCGCTCCGATCCGGGAGGGCTATGCCGAGAAGGTTCTGATTGTCACGAGCGGGGAGAAGATGGCGCTGTACGCTGCCGGAAACATCAACAGCGCGGTGCTGAATTTTGAGGATCGGGGCTATGCTTCTGTCGAGGGAATCATCCTGAACCGGAGAAATGTCGAGTCGGAGCGCGAGAAGGTGGAGACCTTCGCCCGTGAAAGGGGATTGCGTATTGTGGCGGACATCCCGCGGGACAGGGCGTTCCAGACAGCGGAGGACCAGGGCAGGACGATTGTCGAGCTGGATCCGGATGGCGCAATCGCATTGAAGTTTTTCGATCTGGCAGACCGGCTGCTGGCGGAAGAAGCCAGCGGAAGTGCAGCTGCTGAAGACGGGCGGAGAACGGGCAGCGGAAGCGTGACAGCAGCAAACGGAAGGGGAGCAGAAACTGGCAGGATGGAAGAAGCCGGCGGAATGACGGGCGGGACGGATACACCTCATGGATTTGGAAAACTGGAGGACTGCGGATGCCCGATGTGAGACAGAAGACAGGCGGCTGCATGACAGAAGAGTTGTTTCAGAAAGGCACTGGCGCCGACCGCGGTGCGGTGCATGAGCCGGACGGCTGTACGGTTGAGGAGCTCAACAGACTGGGACCGGAGGGGATACCTGAGGAGTATGTGACATCCTCCCATCTGGTGTACAACTCACCGGCGACGCTGGCCTATAACTCTCCCGGAGCGGAGGGCTTCGGTGTCAAGCGGGCCGGGCTTGCGGTGCCGGGTTCGATTATGCTGATTGTATCGCCGGGCTGCTGCGGCCGTAACACGGCGGAGATCACAAAGATCAAGGGATATGAGGAGCGCTTCTTCTATCTGGAGATCAGTGAGACCGATCTTGTGACCGGACGCCACCTGAAGGTGATTCCGCAGGCGGTGGCGGAGATTGTAGAAAGCTGCCGTGTTCAGCCATCTCTGGTGATGATCTGCATCACCTGCGTGGATGCGCTGCTCGGGACCGATATGGAGCGGGTCGCCCGGAAGGCGGAGACCCTGGTTCAGATCCCGGTGCGTCCCTGCTACATGTATGCGCTGACAAGGGAGGGGAGGCGGCCGCCGATGGTGGCGGTCCGGCAGTCGCTTTACTCGCTTCTGCCCAGGCAGAAGCGCATCCGTTCGAGCGTGAATCTGCTCGGCTTCTTTGCGCCTGTCGATCCGGACTTCGAGCTGTTTGGGATGCTGCGGGGGATTGGCGTGAAGACGATCCGGCAGATCGCTACCTGTAAAGACATCGAGGAATACTACCGGATGGGAGAGGCCAACTTCAATCTGGTGCTGAACCCGGAGGCGCAGGATGCCGCTGATGATCTGAGCAGGAGAATTGGCATCCCATCGGTTGCTCTGACCCGGTTTTATGGAGCAGACCGGATTGCACGGCAGTATCGGGCACTCTCAGCCGCACTTGGGATAAAATGGAGCTGCGAGGAAGGCCGCTCGGAGGCAGAGGAGGCGCTTGTCAGACTGAAGAGGCGCTATCCGAAGCTGGTCTTCTCGATCGGGGAAGTTGTGAATGCAAATCCATTTGAACTGGCACTGACCCTTTCAGAGGAAGGCTTCTGTGTCCGGGAGATTTTCGCCAACCCGGCGCCGGAATATGCCTGGTACATCGGCAGGCTGGCGGAGTGCTCGCCTCAGACGATGGTATATTCCAACATGGAACCGACCATGATCTACTACGACATCGAGGAGGGCAGAGAGCTGCCCTTTGCTGTGGCGGTCGGAAAGGATGCGGGGTACTATCACCCGGATGCTGCATTTGTTCCCTGGAATACAGATGAGCAGCCCTTCGGGTACGCAGGACTCCGCAAGCTCGCCGAAGCGATCCTGTTGTCCTGCGAAGAAAGATATGGCTGAGACGCAGGCGCCAGGCTGCAGGCAGCTTACGCAGCAGCCAGCCAATGCAGTGGAAATGACTTCACGATGCGCAGCGAAGAAGGGAGGACAGTTTACATGAGAGGACTGCGGAAAGTCCTGACACCCTTTGCACCCGACCAGTCGGGGGCGGAGTCTGTCCTCTACGAGCTTGGCGGGATGATTGTCATCCTGGATGCCGGCGGCTGTGCCGGGAACATCTGCGGGTTTGACGAACCCAGATGGTCCAGCAGAAAATCGGCGGTCTTCTCAGCAGGGCTGAGGGATATGGATGCCGTCATGGGACGGGACCGGCTTCTTGTGAAGAAGATCTGCCGCTGCGCAGAGAAGATCGACGCCCATTTTGTCGCGGTGATCGGCACGCCGGTTCCGGCTGTGATCGGAACAGATCTGGGGGCGGTCAAACGAATGATCGAAGCGCAGCTCAGCCTGCCGGTCCTCACGATGGCAACGGATGGCATGCATCTGTATGATCGGGGCGTGCAGCTGGCATACATGGCGCTTCTCAGGGAGCTGGACCGCCGGGGGATGCTTGAAGAACCAGAAAAATCAGATCAGAAACCAGGCGGGGCAGCGGGACATGTGAACCAGAATCCGGACGGAGCAGCAGGAGACATGGAGCGGCAGTCCGATGGGGCGGCGGAACACATGAAACCTACAGCTTTTCGGAAACAGAGAAGGGTCAGGCGGGCTGGTGTCTTCGGTGTCACACCGCTTGATCTTCCGGAGGCACAAAGCGCGGAGCTGATCCGGCTGGCACTTCAGGCAGAGGGCTATGAAGAGGTGCTTTTATACGGAGATGGCGCTTCTCTGGAGGATTACAGGCGGGCTGGTGAAAATGACGTCAACATCGCCGCCTCACCGGACGGTGTTGCAGCCGTTCATTTTCTGAATCAGCGGTTTGGGACGCCGTTTGAGGTACGATTTCCAGGTGCGGTGCATGTGCTGGAAAGAGCAGACCGTGAAAAGCCAGAGAGACAAGGTAAGCCCTGTACGTTGATTGTCCAGAACCAGATTCTGGGATGCTCCCTTCGTGAGGCGCTCAGGAAGCAGGAGCCTGGGCAGAGGATTGTAGTAGCAAGCTGGTTTGAGATGGACCAGGAGCTGATGCAGCCGGGAGATGTCCGCCTGCGGGAGGAAGATGATTTCACACAGCTGGTTCAGATGCTTGAGCCGGGCAGGGTGATTGCAGACCGTGTGATGGAGAGACTGATCCCGGAGTATGAAGGGACATTCGTTCACCTGCCGCAGTTTGCCGTCTCCGGGAAGAGCGAGGCAGCCGTCTGAAGTTATTCCATCGGCTCCGCCGTCCGACCGGAGGGAGCGGACAAGAGGCTGGAGGCCGGTCTGAAACAGGAAAGGCTGAATAAAACAGGCAGGGATGGGAGAACCAACGTGCAGCAGGAAGGATGGATGGACAGGCACAGGGATGGAGAAGACCGAGAGAAGACAGATCAGAGTATACGGAATCGTCCAGGGGGTGGGCTTTCGTCCTGCTGTCGACCGCCACGCCCATGCGCTTGGTATCCGGGGAACGGTGGCCAACCGGGGAAGCTTTGTCGAAATCAACGCGGAGGGTGTGCCCTCTGTTCTCGATGAGTTTGAGAGGCGTGTGAAGGAACAGCCGCCGGAGCGGGCGGTCATCCTGAAAATGGATGTGAAGCTGCTGGAACAAAGCTCTGCCGCCGGATTCGGGGACAGCGCGGGACAGAGCCAGGAGTCGGATGGCTTCCGGATCGTCGAGAGTGAGAAAACCTCTGGGGAGATTTTCATATCGCCGGACATTGCCATCTGTGATACCTGCAAGGCGGAACTCTTTGACAAAAACAGCAGGCGGTATCTTCACCCTTTCATCAACTGCACGTGCTGCGGGCCGCGTTTCTCGCTTCTGGAGGCGCTTCCCTATGACCGGGAACGCACATCGATGAAAAAGTTTCCGATGTGCCCGCAGTGCCGCCGGGAATACTTTGACCCGAAGTCACGTTTCTATGATGCACAGCCGGTCTGCTGCAACGACTGTGGACCGCAGGTGTATCTGATCGAGCGAGCAGGAGAGACTGACAGGAGGATTTCTGTCCGAGGCGCCGCGGCCATCAGCCGGGCACGGCAGATTCTGGTGCAGGGCGGAATCATTGCTGTGAAGGGAATTGGCGGCTTTCATCTCGCATGCAATGCAGCAGACGAGGATGCGGTGACGCGCCTCAGAAGGCTGAAGAGACGGCCGATGAAACCATTTGCCGTCATGGCGAGAGATGAGGCGGTTTGCAGGCGGGAGTGTGAAGTTTCCCCTGAGCAGCACCAGATTCTGACAGGTCATCAGAAACCGATCCTTCTGCTTCCAAAGAAGGCAGGAGGCCGGATCTGCAGCGCTGTGGCACCGGACATCCCGACCATCGGCATGATGCTTCCGTATGCGCCGATTCAGCTTCTGCTTTTCACCTATGAGGACACCTGGCAGGAACAAATGCCGGATGTGCTCGTCATGACGAGCGGCAATGCGTCCGGTGCGCCGATTGCATCAAATGATGCAGAGGCAATGGATGAGATCGCGGGCTTCTGCGACGCCATTCTGTCCAACAACCGGGACATCCGGATCCGGACGGACGATTCGGTCATGGATTTTTACGACCATGCACCGTATATGATTCGCCGTTCAAGAGGATACGCGCCGCTTCCATTTCTGTTGAGCCGGCCGTATCAGGGACAGGTGCTTGGAATCGGTGGTGAACTGAAAAACACGTTTTGCCTTGGAAAGGATCAGATTTTCTACCCGTCTGCCTATGTTGGAGATCTGGCGGACCTGCGGACGGTGAAGGCGCTTGAGGACGCGGTCAAAAAGACAGAGACGCTCCTGGAAATGAGGCCGCAGGTCATCGCGGCAGATCTTCATCCGAGGTATAACTCGACCCTGGTAGCCGGGAAGCTGGCGGAGGAACGGGGGATTCCGCTTTTGCGTGTGCAGCATCACTATGCGCATGTCCTCTCCTGCATGGCCGAAAATGACTATCTGGAGCCTGTCATCGGAGTTTCATTTGACGGAACCGGATACGGGACGGATGGTACCATCTGGGGCGGCGAGTTTCTGCTGTCAGATATCGGACACTTTGAGCGGGGCGGTCACATCACGCCGTTCTGGCAGATTGGCGGCGACATTGCGGCAAGAGAAGGGTGGCGGATTGCGGTATCCATGCTGCACCAGATCTTCGGCGCCGGGGCGGATGACATCATCCGGCGTCTCGGGCTGTGTGACGAAATGGCAGCAGGCGCCTTGAAGGTACTCTTTACCCGGAAAATCAACGCGGTACAGTCTACCAGTGCGGGCAGGCTGTTTGATGCCGTCAGCGCAATCCTGGGAATCCGGCGGGCATCCACATATGAGGGGGAGGCAGCCACGGCGCTGATGTACAGCGCCATGCGGGGGAAAACGCAGGCTGCCGGGCGTCTGGCCGCTTTGACAGGGCTTTGCCGGGCAAGGGACGACCTGAGACAAAACAGACGGGAAGAAGTGGGTGGGCAGCCGCGGCAGGATGGAGCACCGCAGCCATGTGTCTTACCGCATCCGGATGTGCTGCCACGGCTGAACAACCTGCCACAGCCGGATGTCCTGCCGACAGAAGCGCTTGTCCGGGCGCTTGTCCTGGCAAAGCTGGACGGCGCCGGAAGCGAAGAACTGGCATATGAATTCCACAGGGAACTGGCGCAGATGATCGTGCGGGAAACAGTTTCGCTCAGCGAAAGAACGGGCGTGAAGACGGCGGCTCTGACAGGGGGCGTTTTCCAGAACCGGCTCCTTCTGGAGCTTGTGGAGAAAGGGCTTCAGGCGGAAAAGATTCAGGTGCTGCGCCACCATCTGGTTCCCCCGAATGACGGCGGCATCGCGCTGGGACAGGCACTCTATGCGATGGCGGCGCTGGGACAGGAAAACGGCGTGCAGCCGCCTGCTTAGCAGCGATCATAACATAGCTGGAGACAACAGGAAGGAAGAGAAAGAGATGTGTGTAGGGTTATCGGCAAAGGTTGTCAGTGTGAAGGATGATGTGGCGATTGTGGATGCCAGCGGTGCCAGACGAAAAGTCTCAGCGGCATTGCTTTCGGATCTGGAACCGGGCGACTTTGTGATGGTGCATGCGGGGACGGCGATCGCGAAGATTACGGACGATGACGAGGAAGAATCGGGGGCGCTGCTCGACTTACTGTGAGCGTACCACGTCGTATGACAGGGAGGAAGCTGTGAACCAGACGATTGAGCGGGCAAAGGAAATTCTGACACGGTACGACGGGCCGCACTGCCGGATCATGGAGGTCTGCGGAACCCATACCCATGAGATTTTCCGGCAGGGAATCCGCCGGATTCTGCCCGGACAGATTGAATTGATATCCGGACCGGGATGCCCTGTCTGTGTGACACCAGTGGGTTTCATCGATGAAGCCATCTGGCTGGCGCTTGAGAAGGGTGTGACGGTCTGTACATTTGGCGACCTCGTCCGGGTGCCGGGTACAGAAGCTTCGCTTCAAACCGCGAGGGGGAAGGGCGCAGCCGTCAAGGTGGTCTACACACCACTCGATGCAGAGCGGTACGCTGCAGAGCACCCTGACAAGCAGGTTGTGTTTCTGTCGGTTGGTTTTGAGACGACAACGCCGTCTGCCTGTCTGGCGGTCCGGAAGGCACAGCAGGAGGGGATACGGAATTTTTCACTTCTGACTGCCAACAAGACAATGCCTGGTGCCTACGAGGCGATGAAGGACTCCACCGATTTGTTTCTGTATCCGGGACATGTCCATGCCATCACCGGAACTGCAATCTGTGAAAAACTGGCAGAGGAAGATGTGAGCGGTGTCTGTGCCGGATTTACGGCGAGCGAACTGCTGACCGCGCTGGCAGTGGCGGTCACACGTTATCAGGAAGGGAAACCATTCTTCGTGAACTGCTATCCGCGGGTCGTCCGGCCGGATGGAAGCCCGAAGGCACAGTCGCTTGTGGCAGCGATGATGGAACCATGTGATGAAGAGTGGCGGGGAATCGGCATCATTCCAGGCTCCGGCATGAAACTGAAGGAGTCCTGCCAGATGTATGACGCAAGGACACGGTTCCAGGTCCCGGAGATGGCGGGCCGTGCGAACCCGGCCTGCCGGTGCGGGCAGGTGCTGAAGGGGGAGCTTCTGCCGACCCAGTGCAGGGTGTTCGGGAAGGCCTGTACGCCCGAGCATCCGGTCGGAGCCTGCATGGTGTCATCGGAAGGCGCCTGCTCCGCCTGGTATCTGTACGGGCAGAATCTGTGAGAAACCGAATCCTCGGATGAAGGGAGCAAGTATGACAGATACGATTACAATGGCGCACGGTGCCGGTGGAAAACAGACATCGGAGCTGATCCACGGTATCTTTGAAAAACACCTGGGCAATGAATATTTCACGGCGGACGATGCGGCTGTGCTGCCGCCTGTGTGCGGCCGACTGGCAATGACAACGGACGGTTTCATCGTATCACCGCAGTTTTTTCCCGGCGGCAACATCGGAAAGCTCAGCATCTGCGGGACGGTCAACGATCTCTCCTGCATGGGGGCGCGTCCGCTGTATATGACCTGTGCCTTTGTCATTGAGGAAGGATTTCGGATTGACGAGCTGGACCAGATCGCGGCAGCAATGGCAAAGACAGCCAATGAGGCAGGCGTCCGACTGGTGGCGGGGGACACGAAGGTCGCCGGAAAGGGACAGTGCGGCGGCGTCTTCATCACGACGACTGGCATCGGGGAGATCATGGAGAGCGTCCGGATGTCCGGCGCCTGCGCCAGACCAGGGGATGCCGTGATTGTGACAGGGGATATCGGCCGCCATGGGACAGCGATCCTGCTGGCGCGGGATGATTACGGCATAGAAGCAGAGGTGACAAGCGACTGTGCTCCGCTCTGGAAACCGGTCGAGGCTGTTTTGTCATCTGGTCTCAGACCGCATGTCATTCGTGATGCGACCAGAGGCGGTGTCGGGACTGTGCTCTACGAGATCGCGGCAGAGTCGGGTGTCGGTATCCGGCTGGAGACCGAGAAGATCCCGGTTCAGCCGGCTGTCCGGGGTGTGACAGGCATGCTGGGGCTGGAGCCGCTCTACCTTGCCTGTGAGGGGCGGCTTGTGATTGTCTGCCCACAGGAAGAGACCGGAAGATTGCTGGAAATTCTTCACGGCCAGACCTGCACCGAGGGCGCTGCTGTGATCGGCTGTATCACGGCGGAGAACAAAGGACGGGTCGTCATGACGACCCAGATCGGGGCACAGACCCTGCTGCCGGAGCCTGGAAATGAACTTCTCCCCCGGATCTGCTGAATGGCAGGTCATTGAACGCAGGATGATGGAGAGAACAGGGCCCCGGGACCAGAACCGTAGGCAGAAGGAGCAGGAAGGAGGGACAGGATGCTGACCAGAATCGGACCTCAGGAAGAGCAGGTGTGCTGCCAAAGTACAGGCTGCGGAAATTCGGAGCGTCCGGATCGCTGCGCATCTGAGGCACTGGTGCGGATCGGTGATGCCCGCTTTCCGAGGCCATTCCCATGGCGACTGGAATACAACTGCCCGGTTCATGAGAACTGGAACATTGTCCACACCGGCATGCTGATCCCACAGACGCGCCAGATCTATGTCTGCTCGCAGAACTGCCTGCGGGGCGTCATCATGACAGCCGGGGAGATGGACTGTGCAGACCGCATTTCCTCGGTGATGCCGACAGAGCGGGAAGTCGTCGGCGGAAGGCTTGAGAAAGTCACGATTGAGGGGACAAGCGATCTGATAGACCGCCTGCAGGAACGGCCAAGAGCAGTGGAACTGTTTCTGGTCTGTATGCATCATCTGTGCGGAGCCGATGAGCGATACATTCTGAAGGAGCTCCGAAGAAGGTTTCCGGATATTGACTTCATGGGCTGCTGGATGGACCCGATCATGCAGAAGGTGTCACTGACGCCGGAGCAGAAACAGAGAAAAAGCATGATGGCGGTGATTCCGAAGAGGCCGGTGAACCGCCGGTCTGTCAGTGTTTTCGGGGACAACCTTCGCCTTCCGCAGACATCCGACCTCACCAGGGTGCTGGGAAGGCTAGGCATCCAGGTGCGGCAGGTCATGGACTGCAGAGACTATGATGCCTACCTGGATATGGGGGACAGCTTTCTCTATCTCACCCGCTCGCCGTTGTCTGTCTACGGCCTTCGGGCGCTTGCCGAAAAAAACGAACGTCCGTATCTCTACCTCCCTCCTGTGGCACTGGATGGCCAGATAAAGGAAGCCCTCCGGAGTCTGCTGACGGCAGCCGGACAGTCAGGCGAGGCGATGGATGAGAAGCTTTTTGCATTTCTGGAGCAGGAGAAGGCGTCCGCCAGACAGGCCTTCGCCCAGGCCAGGGCTGTGATCGGAAATACGGAGGTGTGGCTGGATTATCTTGCATGTCCTCGTCCGCTGAGCATGGCGAGACGGCTGCTTGAGGAGGGGTTCCGGGTGACAAGAGTCTGCCTCGACAGCATCAGCCTGGAGGAACAGGCGGATTATGAATGGCTGAAGGCGCAGGCGCCCGACCTTCTGCTGCAGTCGACCAGCCATGTCGAGGCCAGGCAGAGAGCACGCATTGCGCCAGATATGCAGCAGAGAAAGCCGGAAGAATGCCGCATTCTGGCGCTCGGACCCAAGGCTGCTTTCTTCGCCGGTACGCCTTTCTTTGTGAACTGGATCGAATATGACGGGAACTGGGGCTATGATGGCTTAAGAAGGCTCACATCGGATATGATCGATGCATTTCAAAGGCCGAAGGATCTCCGGGATACGGTTCAAAGGAAGGGACTCGGTCTGCCGTCGCTCCCGGGAAAGGAGGACGGAAGAATCGAAGAGTGTGCGCAGCCTTCCTCTGGCGTGGCGGTTCCCGACAAGGGGAAGGGAGGGAACGGATGAAGGAGGCGTACAAAATCCTGCCGGTCTGTGCCGGCGATGTGTCGGGGATTGCCTCCGCGCTCTACGAGCTGGGTGGAATGGTTGTGATTCATGACCCCTCAGGCTGCAATTCGACATATAATACACACGATGAGATCCGCTGGTATGACCAGGAAAGCTACATCTTCATATCCGGTCTTAATATGCGGGACGCCATCCTTGGAAATGACCGGAAGTTCATCGACGATATCGTGGAGGCGGCGGGGGAGCTGGACCCAAAGCCCTGTTTTATTGCGATCTGCAACTCTCCGGTTCCTTATCTGAACGGGACTGATTTTAACGGGATCTGCAGGCTTGTAGAGGAGCGATGCGGAATCAAAACGTTCTATGTGCCCGGGAACGGGATGCACGATTATGTCAGAGGAGCGGGGCGTGCTTTCCTGGAATACGCACGTCATATGCTGCCAGCACCCGGTCAGGGAACTGGCAGCAGCGCAGAGCCGGCTGTCAGCCTGAAGGCCACTTGTTGCACAGATTCGGTTTCGAGCCAGAAAGCCGACCGTGGCGCACAATTGCCAGTCAGTGAAAGGGGGTCCTGTGGAGCAGAGCCTTCCGTCAGATTGCAGGCCGTGCGTGATATGGATTCTCAGGGTTTTGTACCGGGGACCGGACAGTCCCGCAGGCCAAGAGTGTGTGTGCTGGGAGCAACACCGCTGACATATGGAAACCGAAAGACGATTCCGCACCTGAGGTGCATCCTTCAAAAGGCTGGATTCGATGTGACGGCGGTCTGGGCGATGGGCAGTACGCCGCAGGAAATTTACAAATCGACAGATGCAGATGTAAATCTGGTTATCTCTGACACGGGCATCCTGGCTGCAAGGTATTTGAAGGAAACGTATGGGATCCCGTTCGTTGCGGGGGCGCCTGTCACGCGGAAACTGTGGGCAGAGCTGGCGAGAAAGCTGATGGAAGCGGCAGAGCAGCCTTTCCAGCTTCAGCAGGATGAAACCGCCCTCCTGATGCGGAGAGATGCAGCGGGGACGCGTAACGGCGGAAAACCTGTTTCCATCTTAATCGGAGAGACCGTTCTGTCTGCTTCGCTGGCCGCATCTGCGGGGGAAACAGCGATCATCCTGTGTCCATTTCCGGACAGCAGGCCGCTGCTTGGACCAGAAGACCGGTTCTTTGATGGCGAAGAAGAGCTGACCGAATGCATCAGCGATGTCCGGCGGAATCATCCGGATACTGAGATTGGCATCTGGGCAGATCCTATGTACAAATCCGTTCTTCCGGCAGACTTGGTATTCCATCCCCTTCCTGCACTGGCGTGTTCAGGGCGGATGTACAGGACACAGTTTCCGGATTATTTTGGCTGGGTCGAAGAGGATGGCATGCAGGATAACCTGTGAAGGATACATGGGAACAGACAATATTTGAAAAGCCGGTGCATACGGAAATGGGAGGAAAGGACCATGGGCATGATGAGCGAGGCGCCATCTTCAGAGCGGGTGCAGATTGGCTTCTTCGGCATCCGGAACGCGGGAAAATCCAGTGTGGTGAACGCGGTGACCGGACAGAATTTGTCTGTGATTTCCGACACTCCGGGGACGACTACGGATCCGGTCCGCAAGGCGATGGAAATCTCCCCCATCGGGCCGGTGGTGGTTATCGATACGCCAGGCTTTGATGATGAAGGGGAGCTTGGGACAATGCGTGTCGCGAAGACGAAGGAAACGCTGAGACGGGTGGACGTTGCGGTCCTGGTGGTGGACGGAACACGCGGGATGAGGCCGAAGGACAGGGAGCTTCTGGATATTTTTGAGAAGCTGCGCATTCCATACATTGTCGCCCTGAACAAGACCGACCTGATGCTGCAGGTGCCGGAAGTGCAGACGGAGATGACCGGTGCTGTCTCTCAGAGCCGGGAATTATCAGCGGGAGCAGCAGAAGTCCTGCCGCAGGTTGGCAGGGAGGCGGAGCGGCGGGCTGTGCCTCACGCGGAGCTTGCAGTCAGTGCGAAAACAGGCTGGCACATCCGGGAACTGAAGGATCTGATCGGAAAGCTGGGCAAGGCGAAAATCAGTTCGCTCGGACTCCTTGACGGCCTGATTGAGCCGGGCGATCTGTTTGTGCTGGTCATCCCGCAGGATGCCTCTGCACCGAAGGGACGGTTGATTCTGCCGGAGCAGATGATGATTCATGAGATTCTGGATCATGCCAGCATGGCGCTCTGCTGTCAGCCGCCGCAGCTTCGGAAGACGCTCGCCTTTCTTGCGCAGTCCGGGAAGAAGATCCGGATGGTGATCACTGATTCGCAGGCTTTCTCTGAGGTGTCAAAGGCTGTGCCGGAGGAAATCCCGCTTGCATCCTTCTCCATTCTGATGGCACGCTACAAGGGTGTTCTGGAGGAAGCGGCCAGAGGCGTGAAGGCGGTAGACATGCTTCAGGATGGCGACAAGGTTCTGATGTCGGAAGGCTGCACACATCACAGGCAGTGCCAGGATATCGGCACTGTGAAGATTCCAGCCTGGCTGCGGACATACACGAAGAAGAACATTTCCATTGAGACCTCCAGCGGCTTCGGCTTCCCGGAGGATCTGAGCCCGTACCGTATGGTGATCCACTGCGGCGGCTGTATGCTGAATGAGAGGGAAGTGCAGAGCAGGATGCGGCAGGCGAAGGAGCAGGGGGTTCCATTTACAAACTATGGAATCACGATTGCCTATATGAACGGCATCCTTCAGCGAAGCGCGAAAGCGATCGGCCTTGTACTCTGAGGATGCATGAAAGCCAGGTGCGAGGACAGTTGCCCTGCACTCGGGTGCATGAATACCAGGTGCGAAGGCGTCCTGGCTTGCACACGGAATGACAGATTGGACATATGGATGACGAACCGGGATCGAATCGAACAGTTATATCAGACAAGCAACCTTCCGGATGAGGGACTCATGGCACTCCTTGTCAGCATGGACAAAGAAGATTTTGACCACCTGTGCAAAAGAGCCTGTGAGGTGCGTGAGCAGATTTATGGAAAGGAAGTCTATCTCAGAGGGCTGATTGAATTTTCAAACTACTGCAGAAATGACTGTTACTACTGCGGGATCAGGAGGAGCAACCGGCTGGCTGACCGGTACCGTTTGTCTGAGAATGAGATCGTCGCCTGCAGCGATGCAGGATATGAACTCGGCTTTCGAACATTTGTCCTGCAGAGCGGGGAGGATCTTTCCTATACGACAGCGGACATCTGCCGCATCGTCAGCAAGATCCGAAACCGGCATCCGGACTGCGCGGTCACCCTTTCCATCGGGGAGAAAAGCCGCAGCGAGTATCAGGCCTATTACGATGCCGGGGCAGAGCGGTATCTGCTCCGGCAGGAAACATCCAACCCATGGCATTACAGAAGGCTTCACCCGCCAGAGCTCTCCATCGAGAACCGCAAACGTTGTCTGTACGACCTCCGGGAGATCGGCTATCAGGTTGGGTGCGGGATCATGGTCGGGACACCGGGGCAGACACCGGAATATATCATCGAGGATCTTCGATTCATGCAGAAGCTGGATCCTCAGATGATCGGAATCGGTCCCTTTATCCACCACAAGGATACACCGTTTCGAGAACAGCCGGATGGAACGCTTCAGGATACCCTTCACCTGGTGGCTATCCTTCGGCTGATGTTTCCGCATGTTCTGCTGCCGGCAACGACGGCGCTTGGGACCATCCATCCACTTGGCCGGGAGATGGGAATCAAGGCGGGCGCCAATGTCGTGATGCCGAATCTCTCGCCGCGCGGCGTCCGGAACAAGTACCTGCTCTACGACGGGAAGATCTGTACAGGTGACGAAGCAGCAGAGTGCAGGGTCTGCATGGAACGCCGGATTGCCGCCACCGGATACAAGGTGGTCGTCAGCCGCGGAGACTACAGAGCCTGACAGAGTAACCGGTCTGCAGGCCGGGTCACTCAACAAATCTCGATAATAGGAGCATGCAATTTCTGTGAGCAATGATGAGACGATAGAGAGAAGACAGGCTGCCGAGCGACGGTCTGATGTGGTTGTGCTGACGGCGTGTCCGGACTACAGTGAGGAACATGCAAGGGCTGCCGTGTGCAGCGCGCTGGAAAAATGGCCGGGCCTTTCAGGGATCAGGCCGGGCGTACGGGTTGCAGTGAAGGTCAACCTGGTAACGGGCGCATCACCGAAGAAAGCTGTGACGACGCACCCGCAGCTGGTGACGGAGCTGTGCCGGCAGCTGACCATGCGCGGCGCTGAGGTGACGGTAGGAGACAGTCCGGGCGGCCTGTTCACAAGGGAAGCCCTCAGGCGGGCGTACCGCGAATCGGGCATGGAACAGATTGAGCAGACTGGCGCAAAACTGAATGATGATATAGAGACGGAGAATGTGACATATCCGGGGGCAGCGGCCGCGCATGTCTTCAGCTGTACATCCTGGCTGAGAAAGGCGGATGTGATCATCAACTTTGCAAAGCTGAAATCACACGGGATGATGCGTCTGACAGCGTCGGTCAAGAACCTGTTCGGAACTATCCCGGGGACGACGAAGCCGGAGTACCATATGCGGTTTCCAAACGAGACAGCCTTCGCCAACATGCTGATTGATTTGAATGAGGCACTCCAACCGGCATTGAATCTTGTCGATGCAGTCGTCTGCATGGAGGGAAATGGACCGACGGCCGGATCACCCCGCCCGCTGGGCCTGGTTCTTTCATCGGAAAATCCTTACAACCTGGACATGGTCTGCGCGGAGCTGATTGGGCTCCATCCTGAGGATGTACCGACACTTCGCTGTGCAGCCAGCCGCGGACTTGGGCCATCCGGGCTTCAGGAGGTTGAGATTTCAGGAGAGCGGCCGGAACAGTGGAAGCTCACCGATTTCCGGCAGGCAGACGGCGTCCGGGTTACATTTACAGGGAATGGCGTGCTTGGCCGCCTGCAGGAGGCCATTTTCAGAAGTGCAATGCAGCAGATGCCCAAGGTACATCCGTCCGAGTGCATCGGCTGCAGGAAATGTTTCAACGTCTGTCCGGCCAGGGCAATCACGATGGTGAAAGGAAAGCCAAAGATCGACAGAAAACGATGCATTCGCTGTTTCTGCTGCCAGGAATTCTGCCCAAGAGGCGCGATGAAAGTGCACCGCACGCTGCTGGCAAGGCTTCTTCAGTAAGCGGCGGGGGATATTGGATGCGGAGCCAGAAGCGCTGAGGAAGGTCAGCGCTTCGCCATTGTAACGGTGTAATCGGTATCCACATGGATCACCACTTCATACTGCGCGCCGATCCGGCGATGAACCTCGTCCTCAATTCGCTTCTGCAGCTCGTCGTCTGTCAGCTTGAATCCAAACGGAATGACGACGTCAAAGATCAGCTTCGGGCGCTTTTTCCCGGGAACGACCCGGAAGTCGTGCATGGTCAGGTACGGCGCGATGCTCTGCAGAATCTGGTAGAGCTCATCCCGCAGTGCAACGATGTGCGGGTCGTCTGTGATAATCGGATCCATATGGATTGTCACCAGGCAGTGAAGCTTCGATTCCAGGTCTTCCTCGGCTTTATCGATGATCTCGTGAAGTTCCACAATGTTTCCGCTTGCCGGGACCTCGGCATGGAGGGAGACGATCCGCTTCCCGGGTCCGTAATCATTGACAATCAGATCGTGGATGCCTGTAATCTGGTCGCTCTCGTTCGCCATGATATCCCGAATCTCCTGTACAAATGCCGGATCCGGTGCCTGCCCGAGAAGCGGGTTAAGGGTATCTTTGGCGGACCCGATGCCCTGGTAGGCAATGAAGCAGGCAACCAGCAGACCGCAGATGCCGTCCAGCAGGGTCAGTCCGGTCAGATGGATGGCAATGGAAGCGATAAGGACAACGGAAGTCGAAACACAGTCGTTGGTACTGTCTTTGGCGACGGCTTCAAGAGCGACCGAATGAATGCGCTTTCCTGTTGCTTTGTTATAGAATGCCATATAGCACTTTACAAGGATGGAACCGATCAGGATCACAAAGACCAGCCAGGAGAAAGAGATTTCCTCAGGGTGAATCATCTTTGCAATCGAATCACGGGCAAGCTCGAACGCCATGACAATCATCATGCACGAAACGACGAAGCCTGAGACATACTCGGCCCGTCCATGGCCGAACGGGTGCCCGGGATCCGCCTGCCTTTTCGAGATCGAAAAGCCTGCCAGTGTGATGATGGAGGAGGCAGCGTCGGAAAGGTTGTTCAAGGCATCCGCCACGATTGCAAGAGAACCGCTGAAAAGACCAGCCAGTCCTTTTCCGGCAAACAGAAGCAGGTTCAGTATGATACCAACCGTCCCGCAGAGCATTCCCCAGGCATTGCGCTGTTCATCCTCACTCATGCCGCTCTTGATGAAGAAGCGAGAAAACAAGCGTACCATAATGTCAAAATCCCCTTTCAAAGCAGAACCGAAATAGTCCTGTTTTCGGGACATCGTACGTCTCAGGAGCGGGATTAGTCAACTGCAATCGTACAAAGAATCTCGGGAAATCAGGATGTGAGCGCAGCCGGTTCTGCCTGTATGGAATGCTTATCGGGGCACGTTTTTCTCCAGGTAACCGATGAAGTTCCGTTCTGAATCAGTCAGGCTCCGCCTCTTCTGCCAGACAATGTAAAAGTGACGGCTGATGTCTTCATGCATCTGATAGACGAGAACCTGTCCGCTGCCGGCCAGATCCCGGACAGAACAGGCAGACATCATTGAGATACCCATTCCGGAGACGATCATCTTGCGGATCGCCTCCAGATCGTTGGCACAGGCAGCGACATTCAGATCCTCCTTGTGAATATGGTGACGTTCCAGAAAACGATCAAAGTTTTTCTGTGTTCCGGAGCCGGATTCACGGAGAATGACAGGTTCCTGGAAAAGCTGCTGCAGGGAGGGCGTGTGGTGCTTCAGCGTCATATAATGCTCATTCACAGGGGTTACAATCAGCAGCTGATCCCGGCAGATCTCCCGGATGGTGAGCGCAGGATTGTCAGGGACTTCGCCTACGACTGAAAAATCGACTGTTCCATCGAGAACCTGGCTGACCGCGGTATGAGAATCAGATTGCAGGACACGGAAGAAACAGCCGGCATTTTCACTGCGGTACCCAGACAGAATTGGCGGAAGCAGGTAGGAGGAAGGGATTGTAGATGCGCCGAGCGTGATCATCTGTCCCATAGAGTCTGAGAGCTTTTCCAGAGCAGTCTGTTCCAGCTCCAGCATGCGGAGGGCGTAGCTGTAAAAAAGCTCCCCCTTCTCGGTCAGAGTTACCCGCTTTGTTGTCCTTTCCAGCAGATCCACGCCAAGCTCTCTTTCCAAAGCCCTGATCTGGGTGCTGACCGCCGGCTGAGACAAATGAACGCGGTTTGCCGCTTCAGTGAACTGCCGCAGCCGCGCAACCTCCACAAAACTTCGAAGCTGTTTCATGTCCATCGTGCCTGTCCTCCTGTCCGGGTATTCTGTCTGAATAAAAATCTGAACGAATCGTTAATTAATAAATAATAATTATAAATATTATAATAAAAATTTATTATTTGATAAATGCCTTCCAAATATTTTGATACAATGAAATAAAATCAGATGACTGAACAAGTAAAACAAAGCAATCAATCTAAGGGAGGGATTTTCAGATGGTGGAGTATCATGCAGTAAAAGTCAGTCCGAAGGCTGTACAGAAGCATGCAGAGGATTTGTACAGAGGCGGGTATTTCTGCTGCGAGGCTGTAATGGCCGCAATCCGCAGTGATTTTGAGGTGAATGTTCCGGAGGAGGTTATCGCGATGGCATCCGGGATGGCAGTCGGTGCAGGGCGCTCAGGCTGTATGTGCGGTGCGCTGAATGGCGGCATTCTGGCGCTCGGCATGTTCTTCGGACGGACGGAGCAGAACGGACCGAAGGATCCGAAGGTCAACCACTGTATGGCACTGACGCATGAGTTGCACGACTGGTTCCGTGAGGCAACTGCGAAGCATGCTGTGTGCTGCAGGGTTCTGACGAGAGGATTCGACATGGGCGGCGGTGAACACAAGGAGCAGTGCATCGCGTTCACTGGGTTGTGCGCAGGAAAGGTCGCAGAGATACTGTGCCGGGAACTTGGCGTCGAGGACACAGATGACGAGCCGGTCAAAGGGCTCGACAAGCCGTACCTGCCTCCGAAGAAGGAGGAAGAGTGATGAAAAAGTGGTGTCAGAGAATTCCGCTACCTCTCTCGGGTGTGATGCTGGGGATGGCTGCTCTCGGAAATCTGCTGCAGAGCACCTCGGAAGTGCTTCGCACAATCTGTGGCTGGCTGGCGTTCGGCATGCTGGTGCTGCTTCTCCTAAGGCTGGTCTTCTGTCCTGATCAGATGAAGGCAGACATGAAGAATCCTGTTCTTTCCGGAATCAGCGGGACCTTTCCAATGGGACTGATGCTGCTGTCGGTCTACGCAAAGCCTTTTATCGGGAAGGCCGCTTTTATAATCTGGACGCTTGCCATCGCCCTGCATATTGCACTGATCATCTATTTTACGGTCACCTTCATCTTTCATCTGAAGCTGAAGAATGTATTTACTGTGTACTATATTGTCTATGTCGGGATTGTCGTTGCGTCTGTTACAGCACCGGCTTACAATGCCGCTGCATTCGGAAATGGAGCATTCTGGTTCGGATTCATCTGCTTCCTGCTTCTATTTGTTCTGGTAACTGTGCGGTACATCCGTATTCCGGTTCCGGAGCCGGCTCGTTCTCTGGCGGTGATCTATGCCGCACCGCTTAGTCTCTGCGTGGCCGGGTATGTCCAGAGCGGGACGCCGAAGTCCTATCCGTTTCTGATTGCAATGGCAGTTGGTGCCAATCTGATCTATCTGGCAGCACTGGTTCAGGCAGTTCGGTGTCTGAAGCTTCCGTTTTATCCAAGCTGCGCAGCCTTCACGTTCCCGCTGGTCATTACAGCCATTGCAACGAAGCAGACGATGATGTGCGCGGCAAAGATGGGACATCCGCTGTCCGCGCTTCGGCCGATCGTTGTGGCGGAGACCGTCATCGCAGCCGCGTTTGTCGTGTATGTGTTCTGCCGCTATATGGCAGTGATCTTCCGGCCACTTTCCAAATCTGAGAAATCCTGAATGGCCTTGAAAGATCTGCCAGTGACTCTGCAAAGCCGGCAGTCAGACTGAGGGGTCAAAGCACGAGCAGGCGGTATGCTTAGGACAGACATTTCTATATAGCCAGGAATGGTTCCGTGCGTGATCAACGGCACACGGACCGCTCCTGGCTATTTGCTGTCTGAATACGGATATCCCATGACAGATGTTTTTTGGAAATGCTTGACAGGAGGGAATGTATCACCTAAACTGAACAACGTTCAGTATGAGGAGCTGCGATGAATACGATTGTCACATCAAGAGAAGAGATTCTGAAAGCGAGCCGGAAGCTTGCGATGGAAAAAGGCTGGAAGGCTGTCAGTATCCGTTCTGTTGCGGCGGCCTGCGGGGTTTCGGTCGGGTCGATCTACTATTACTTCCCGTCCAAGACGGCGCTTCTGACCGACACAGTAGAGAGCGTCTGGTATGAAATCTTCCATGAGCCGGGTGATCCTTCAGTGTTTGAGAATACAGAGCGCTGTGTCAGATGGGTATATGCGCGGATGGAGGTTGGAAGCAGAGAATACCCGGAGTTTTTTACGCTCCATTCGCTGGGCTTCATGCAGGAAAAAAAGGTTGAGAAGACAGAAGAAGCGGCTGGAGCAGGCTTGGGCGGGAAGACAGAGGAAGCAGCTGGAGCAGGCTTGGGCTTGGGCGGGAAGGCAGAGGAAGCGGCTGGTACGGCTGACAGCGGAAAGACAGTGGGAACCGAGAGGATGCATCAGACCTGGCTGCATATTCAGGATGGATTCTGTCAGGTACTGAAGCAAGACAGGAAGGTGCGAAGAGATGCATTTTCCAGCCGGTTTACAACGGAGCAGTTCGCAGGAATTCTGTTTTCCCTGATGATCGCGGCACTGGTGAGGAAAGACTACAATCCGGAACCGGTTCTTGAAGTGGTCCGGAGAACATTGTACTGAAGAAAAGGAGAGGTTGCGATGCAGGCAGTAATGGAAACGACATTTGATCTCGTTTATCTGATTTCAGTCATCACCATCGGGATTCTGATGGTCAGAGCGAGCAGTGGGAAAAGCAGACAGTTCACAATTTTTGGGTGGATGGCCATCATCCTTGGCGGAGGCGATTCCTTCCATCTGATTCCGCGGGTGATCGCGCTTTGCACGACTGGACTTGACCACTATACGGCTGTTCTGGGCGTCGGAAAGGTAGTCACATCTGTGACGATGACGATCTTCTATGTTCTGCTCTACTATGTGTGGCGGGAGCGTTATCAGATCAGGCAGCACAGGAGCCTGACAGGGATCGTATATCTTCTGGCCGCGGCGAGGATCGTACTCTGTCTTCTGCCGCAGAACCAGTGGACAGCGGAAAATCCGCCTGAAGTCTGGGGGATCTGGCGGAATATCCCGTTTGCCCTGCTCGGTATAGTTGTCATCATCCTGTTCTTCCGAAGCGCAAGGGGGAGACAGGATCATGCGTTCCGCCATCTGTGGCTGACGATCGTGCTGAGCTTCGGCTTCTACATCCCGGTTGTCCTGTTTGCATCAAGAATACCGCTGATGGGTATGCTGATGATCCCGAAGACCTGCGCTTATATGTGGACCGTTCTGATCGGATATAAGGCAATGAGAAAGGAGATCAAATAAGATGGAGAGCCTGAAGAGATATATCCATACAGCGATTTTCTACGCTTTGATGGCGATGGCGGGCGGCGTGTTCTACCGGGAGTTTACGAAGTACAATCACTACACCGGCAGAACAACTCTGGCGTTTGTCCATACTCATTATTTCATCCTGGGCATGCTGTTCTTTCTGCTTCTGCTTGTGCTGGAAAAGAGCTTTTCCCTCACAGATCAAAAGACCAGACGCATCCTGACAGCCTATCATGCCGGGCTGAATCTGACAGTTGTGATGCTGCTTGTTCGCGGTATCCTGCAGGTGAAGGAAGCAGCCATATCTAAGGCAATGGATACGGCTGTCACCGGTCTGGCAGGAATCGGTCATATCGTACTGTGTGTCTCCCTGATTCTGCTCCTTTTAAGAATCCGGAAGTGTATCGGAGCTGAGTGATGCAGGTGAAGCGGAGTATCAGTCCTTGACGGGAGGCATCCGGCGGCCAGGGGCTGAGGTTATAAAGTTGCGGTGTAGAGCAGAAATCTGAAGCTTTCTGCGGGGCAGGTCCTGTATGCAGGATTATGTACAGCTGGCTTCCTCTGTGAAAGTGCCTTTTTCAGCTGATTTTTCCAGATGGTGGATCTCGGATGAGACAAACAGAAAGCCTGCTACAGCAGCAATCACATCCGAGATGACCGCAGCCCAGAGCATGGTCGCAATACTTTTTGATACGGCAGCGATCACGATGGATGTGGGGACAAATATGATGACATCCCTCAGAAGCGCCAGAATGGTGGATTTTAAACTGTTCCCGGCCGCCTGGAGGATGATGGCCGCAGATTTGATATAGCAGGTCAGAATAATGCCACCCAGGAAGATACGGATGCATAACCTGGCATATTCCATGTATTCTGCGGTATTGTGACTTCCAAACAGGGATATAACCAGATCCGGAGCCAGTTCAAAGATCAGAAAGGCGATCACGCCAACGCCGATCACAAGTTTTGTGATGTACTGAACGGTTTCCTTGACTCTTTGGACATTGCCGGAACCGATATTGTAGCCGATGATCGGCTGACCGCCCAGGCTGATGCCGATCACAATCGACACGACAATTCCGAAGACTTTCATGACGATGCCAACCACTGCCAGCGGGATCACTGCGCCGAAGGCTTTGCCTGTGCTTGCATAGGTCTGATAGCCATACCTTGTCAGCAGATTATTGTTGACAGCAATAATCACAACGATTGACAGCTGGACGATTAGCGATGCCATACCAGTCTGGATGATGTTTTTGACCGTCGAAGCCTGCAGACGGACAGATTCCCGGGCGATCCTGAAATTTTTTGCTTTTCCCAGGTACACAACGCTCATTGCAAACGTGATGACCTGACCGATTACCGTCGCGATAGCGGCTCCCTTCACTCCAAGTCCAAGCGGAAAGATGAATACTGGATCCAGGACCAGGTTCGCCAGAGCGCCGGCCAGCGTGCACACCATGGCATACCGGGGAGAACCGTCTGCCCGGATCGCACCATTGAGCCCCTGCCCGATCATGTAGCAGGGAATTCCCATGCATATGATATGATAATAATCATTCGCGTACTGGTAACACTCTGCTTCCTCAGGATCCCCACCGAACAGAGCCAGAATCTGAGGCTGGAAGAGAAATCCAATCAGACACATTACCAGGGCGGAAACGATCAGCACGATCAAACCATTCCCGATGATCCGGTCCGCCTTTTTTTTGTTTCCCATGCCGAGTGCAATACTGAATTGAGCTGCAGCGCCGTCCCCGACCAGCAGGGCGATACCAAGGGCAAATACAGTAAACGGATAGACAATATTTGTTGCCGCGTTGCCGTAAGCCCCCGCCGGACTCCAGCCTATGAATATCTGATCGACGATATTGTACAGCGCTGCGACAACCATACTGATAACACAGGGAACAGAAAACCGTCTGATCAGGGTTCCAATTTTTTCGTGTCCAAGGTCCAGTTCCTTCATCTTTATCACTCCTTTGAAGACCAAAAACAGCCAGAAGCGTAAGTCCGTAACTGGACTTACGCTTCTGGCTGCTCATTACGCGGATGATTTTATCACATTTGTCTGGGGCATGTAAGCGTTTTTTACCTGCGGAATGCTTTACCGTACGTGTCTGTATCTTTCAGAAGAATCAACATCAGGATGGACGGACCGGCAATGACACCAGGCGTCATTCCTTCGACAAACATCTTAAAGGCGCCGCCGATGAATCCCCCAAATGCTTTTCTGTTATTCATGCGGAAATCTCCTTCTGGTATAAGACGGCAATCTGGGCGACTTCGCAACCAGCCATGACACCGCCAACGTATCAGATTAAAAGGCGGTCTTATCACATTGACAAGTAAGAATGTGAGAACTATAATCTTTCACATAGATGAATACGAATGTGAGGGGATCGTATGGGGAATTTGATTCAGAACGAAATCCTGGGGCTGAAGTGGCTGAACCGGCTGGTTGGCCGCGCACTATCAGCCATGGGACTGGACTTGTCCGGAAGAGTCGGTGGAAGTATACAGTTTTTTCTATATGATGTCATCAAGATCACAATCCTGCTTTGCGTGCTGATCTTCTTGATTTCGTATATACAGAGTTTTTTTCCGCCGGAGCGGAGCAGGCGGATCATGGGGAGGTTTCATGGAGTCTGGGCCAATCTGATCGGGGCACTGCTGGGGACGGTGACGCCGTTTTGTTCCTGCTCCTCGATTCCGATCTTCATGGGATTTACCAGTGCAGGCCTTCCGCTCGGTGTGACATTCTCATTCCTGATCTCCTCTCCGATGGTGGATCTCGGGAGTCTTGTCCTTCTGATGGGCATCTTCGGGTATCGGATTGCTCTTGTCTATGTGGCTGCAGGGCTGCTGATTGCGGTATGCGGAGGGACGCTGATCGAACATATGCATATGGAGGATCAGGTTGAGGACTTTATCCGGAATGCCAGCTCGGGAGTAGACATTACAGCTCCGGATCTGACCATCCGGGACAGAATGATCTATGCGCGGGATCAGGTTGCATCGACGTTCCGTAAGGTTTTCCCGTATATTCTCCTCGGAGTCGGCATTGGCGCGGTGATACACAACTGGATTCCGCAGCATGTGGTCGAGACTGTCCTGGGAAACAGGAATCCCTTTGGTGTGATTCTGGCAACACTGGTCGGCGTTCCGATGTATGCGGATATTTTTGGGACAATCCCCGTGGCGGAGGCGCTTCTGTCCAAAGGCGCGCTGCTCGGAACCGTGCTCAGCTTTATGATGGCGGTCACAACCCTGAGCCTCCCATCGCTGATCATGTTGAGAAAGGCCATCAGGCCGAAGCTGCTGACAGCCTTCATTGTCATATGTATCGCAGGAATCATCGTTGTCGGGTATGGATTCAATCTGTTCCAGGGCGCGCTGACAGGGATCTGATTCTGCTGTAATGGATGCAAGGGAGAACAGGCAGCCAGGGAATAAGACAGGGAATAAGGAGGTAAGTGTATATGAATGCAATGGATGCCGCGCTGATCTGCAGGGCGCTGGGAGATTCCAACCGAATCCAGATCGTGGAGCTGCTGATGAACGGGGAAATGTGCGGATGCAGGCTGCTGGAGCATTTCCAGATTGCACAGCCAACACTGTCCCATCATATGAAGGTTCTGACAGAATGCGGTCTTGTGAACGGGAGGAAGGAGTGGAAGAATACCTACTATTCCCTGAACTGCGATGTCCTGACCGCATTTCGTGAATATATTGATCATCTGAACTGCGGGAAAGCCTGCAGACAGAAAAGCGAAGACAGAGACTGCTGTGGAGAGGAAAATCCAGGCGAAGTCTGCCGAAGCAGGGGCGAAAAAACCACCGGAGGATGCTGCGGTCAGAAATCGGAAGACCAGAACTGTTAAGACCACTTTCAGAACAAAAAGGATACAGGGAGGATGCAGGAGAGATGTCAAAGACAATGAAGAGACAGAGCGAGGGAATCAGCTTTTTTCAGCGGTACCTGACCGTTTGGGTGCTACTGTGCATGGTGGCAGGGGTACTGATCGGACATTTCCTGCCGGCGGTTCCCAAGATTTTGGGGAGAATGCAGGTTGCCGGGATCTCGATCCCGATTGCGGTGCTGATCTGGATCATGATCTATCCGATGATGATTAAGGTAGATTTCCAGAGTATCAGGGAGGTCGGTAAAAATCCGAAAGGACTGTTTGTAACATGGATTACAAACTGGCTGATCAAGCCTTTTACCATGTATGGTCTGGCATACCTATTTCTGTTTGTAGTGTTTCGGCATTTCATTGCACCGGAGCTCGCCACTCAGTATCTGGCCGGGGCAGTTCTTCTGGGCGCGGCACCGTGCACGGCGATGGTTTTTGTATGGAGCACGCTGACGCATGGGAATCCCGCCTACACTGTGGTACAGGTTGCGACCAATGACCTGATCATTCTTGTAGCATTTGTTCCGATTGTAAAGTTTTTGCTTGGGGTATCGAAGGTTTCGGTGCCGTACAGCACTCTGTTTGTCAGCATCCTTCTCTTTGTCGTGATTCCGCTTGTGGCAGGGGTCGTAACGAGGGTCGGGATTACAGGACGAAAAGGCAGGGACTATCTGGAGAATGTGTTTGTCCATAAATTTGACCATGTTACCACGGTCGGTTTGCTCCTGACGTTGGTGATCATCTTCGCATCTCAGGCGGAGGTGATTCTCTCCAACCCGGTGCACATCATCCTGATCGCGGTTCCGCTCATCATCCAGACATTTCTGATTTTCTTTATCGCTTACGGAGCAGCGAAGCTGGTGAGACTTCCATATGACATTGCCGCACCTGCAGGACTGATCGGGGCATCAAATTTCTTCGAACTGGCGGTTGCGGTTGCCATTGCCCTGTTCGGGACAACAAGCCCGGCAGCTCTTTCGACCACGGTGGGGGTATTGACAGAGGTTCCGGTTATGCTGACACTGGTGAAAATCGCGAACAGAACGCAAAATCATTTTGAGAAGAGACAGGCATGAGCCTGCATATTAGAAGGAGGATAATGAGATGAACATCAAGGTTTTGGGAGGCGGCTGCAGCAAATGCGAGACCCTGCTGGAGAACACGAAGAAGGCTGTACAGGAGAAAGGGATCGAGGCGGAGATCGAGTATATCACCGATTTCAGCGTCATTGCCGGATACGGTATCATGAGCACGCCGGCACTGATGATTGACGGGAAGGTCGTCTCAACAGGACGTGTCCTGAATGAGAAGCAGATCGGAAAGCTGTTATGAATCAGCAAGGGAGGAAACCGAGGGTCGGATTCATCTGTACACATAATTCTTGCCGCAGCCAGATCGCGGAGGCACTGGGAAGACACCTGGCCGGGGACGTCTTTGAAAGTTATTCAGCAGGCACAGATATCAGGGACAGGATCAATCCGGATGCAGTCCGTCTGATGAAGGAACAGTATGGAATAGACATGATAAAAGAAGGGCAGCACAACAAAACGTTGGATGCCCTTCCGGAGCTTGATATTGTGGTTACCATGGGATGCGGGGTGAAGTGCCCGTATCTGCCCTGCAAGGAGCGTTTCGACTGGGGACTCCCAGACCCGACCGGAACCTCTGACGAAGAATTTCTGGAGGTCATCCATCAGATTGAGAAAGAGATCGGTTTATTGAAAAGGGCGATTGAAAGGGATCCTCCCCATTCAGTAACAGAAGCTTCTCAGGGTTCAGACATCGCAGAGGATCCGTGGGGCGATACGCCGGCCACGCTTTCCGGAAGTTGCATTCAGGCAGAGCTTCCGGCGCACGGTGCGGGGGATGTATCTTCTGCAGAAGTGAGGCAGGATGATGGTGCAGCACCGACTGTGGATGGCATTCACATCCGGCAGGTCAGGCAAATTTCTGCGCGAGCAGGCAGATCAGGATTGTCAGAAGCATGTCCGGCAGGGTATTGCCAAGAGGAAGATCAATTGTCATCAAAAGGCGGTAAATCACAAAGCCAATGATCCAGGCAATCAGATTCCGCAGATTTATCTTTTCGGTATAGTGATCTTTTTTCAGAATAAAATAGTCTGCAATCTGGATGGCGATCATCGGTGCAAAGACGGAGCCGATCAGGTAGAGAAAACCTGTGATGTCATCCATGTTGAAGAGGGCGGCGCCAAGTGTCCCAATGATTGTGACGATGGCGGCAGCCCTCTTCCCTTTTCCGCGCAGGAAGCCGCCCAGAGATTCGGTGGAGATACCGGCAGACCAGGCGTCCAGAAATGTGGTTGTGACAGTGGAGAGAATCAGGATCACCAGGGCAGCGATCCCAAGGCCTGCCCTTGCCATGATGCCTGCGATATCGGACTGCCCGGTAAAAAGTGCAGCACCCAGCCCGATCATATACATCCAGATGGAGACAAGGCCATAAACCATAACACTTGCCAGTGTTGCCCGTCTGGGCGATTCGGCTTCTCTGGTGTAATCGCTGATCAGAGGCAGCCAGGAAAGCGGCATCGCGACGGAAAGTTCCACTGCCGCGCCAAAAGAGATGGAAGACTGGCTGGATTCCGGGAGAATACCATGACCGAAGATGACACCACTCAGAATCAGAGTCAGGATGAAGAGCGCTGTCATCGAGATCCAGTTGATCCAGCCCAGGTTGGTGAGACCGACCAGAATCCAGAGCAGAATCATGCCGCCGATGATCAGTGCCCAGACCCAGATGCCGGCTTTGTAAAGCTCATTGATGGCTCCTGCACCATCGTAGATCATGATGGCTGTCCACCCGACGAGCTGAAGGATATTCAGAAGGGCGAAGAAGATTCCGCCAATACGGCCGAAGCTCATCCGGGTTGTTTCCATGGCGCTCCGCCTGGTGCGTCCGCCGATGATGCCCGCGAAATACATCATCAGGCAGCCAATCAGATGTCCGGTCAGGATCGCTGCAAGACCCTTCCGGAAGCCAAGCGGGGCGAGATAGGTGCCTGTCAGAATCTCGGCGATGGAGACGCCGGCGCCAAACCAGACAAGACCGGACTGGAGAGTTGTCATGTGGAAACTGCCGGCTGCGCTGCTGTTATTTGTTTGTTTACTCATGTTCTGATTCCTCACTTTATTCCCGGGTATGGGCGTCTTTCATGTAGGTACCGGTGAAGCAATATGCGTGATTCATCGGGCCGCTGCCGTGACCAAGATCCATCATTGCCGACAAGGCACCGCTGATATAATCCTTGGCTCTCTGGACAGAGAGATCCAGACTGAAGCCCTTTGCCAGATTTGCGGCGATTGCACTAGACAGGGTGCAGCCGGTACCATGGGTATTCGGGTTGTTGATACGCTTTCCCCTGAACCATCGGAAGTCCCCATTTCTGTACAGGAGGTCGTTGGCATCATTGACCTTATGTCCGCCTTTACAGAGCACGGCACAGTGATACCGATCGCTGATGCGTGCCGCGGCCGTGATCATTTCATCCTCGGAGCGGATCGGTGTCCCCGAGAGCACTTCGGCTTCCGGAATGTTGGGTGTCAGGATGGTAGAGAGGGGCAGAAGCTCCTGCTTCAGGGTTTCGATTGCATCCTCGCTGATCAGCCTGGCACCGCTGGTCGCGACCATGACAGGGTCGACAACGATGTAAGCCGGTTTGTAATGCCGGAGCCGCTCCGCAATTATCCGGATCAGGCTGCTGTCGGATACCATGCCGATCTTTACAGCATCCGGGAAGATATCGGTGAAGACCTCGTCCAGTTCTTCTTTCAGAAATTCCGGCGTCGCATTCATGATGGCTGTGACCCCAGTTGTATTCTGTGCGGTCATGGCTGTGATGGCGGACATTGCGTACACCCCATTGGCCATCATGGTCTTGATATCCGCCTGGATGCCGGCGCCGCCGCTCGAATCTGAGCCAGCGATTGTCAGTGCAGTTTTCATTCATTTGCCCCTTTCACTATTCAGATAAAACCTGGTGCATATACTGCAGCGCTTTTGTCCTGTCCAGAATGGAAACCAGAATGGCAGCCAGAAGTGTTCCGCCTGCCGTACTGATGAAAAATGGAAGGACATAGGTAAACAGAGCCGCCTGCTTGTTTCCCATCAGCAGAACAGCAACAGGGAAGGCGAGCATACCGCCGAAAAGACCGGTTCCGAGGACCTCAGCAAGATAGGTCGGAATGTATTTCTTTGTGGCCTTAAACATCAACCCGCAGCACAGAGCACCGACCATGCTGCCGGGGAATGCCATCAAAGAGCCGGTTCCCATCAGGTTCCGGATGAGAGAAGCGACGAATGCGATTGCGACACCCCAGCCGGGACCCAGAAGAATAGCGGACAGAATGTTAACCATATGCTGAATCGGAAAACATTTCGATACGCCGACTGGAATATAAAACCCGGAGAGTGCAATGATCACAGCGACAAGAAGTGCAGATGTCACCAATTTTTTCAGCTGTTCATGTTTCATGATGTCTCCTTCCTTTTTAGCATTCAATATTCTCACGATTCGGCCATTTGGCAATATAGCCTGTGGCGCGGAGATGATTCTGCGGCGGGTGTTACAGGCAGCTGCTTGCCCGAAGCAGCTTTCTGCATGATGCTCCGATCTGACCGGAAGCAAAGATACCGGAGATGACTGCGACACCGGACAGACCCAGGTGACGGAGTTCCCCGATGTTCTCTTCTGTGATTCCTCCGATCGCGCAGACCGGAATGTGAACCGCAGAGGTGATATCGCGATACGTTTCCCGGTCGATCGGCCGGGCATTTTCCTTGGTATGGGAGCCAAATGCGGCTCCGCATCCCAGATAGTCTGCCCCCAGGCGCTCTGCCATCAGCGCTTCCGCTACATTGTGAGCAGTCGCACCGATGATTTTGTCCGGCCCCAGGAGCGCCCGGGCCTTTTGAACAGACAGATCGTCCTGGCCGACATGTACGCCGTCTGCGTCTGCGCGGAGACAGATTTCGGGACTGTCATTGATCAGAAGCGGAACATGATATCTGTGGCAGAGCACTCGAAGAGAACAGGCTTCCCTCAGAAACTGTTCAGGATCCATGAGTTTTTCTCGCAGCTGCAGCATCGTGACGCCTGCAGCAAGCGCCTCCTCAACCACGTCCTCCAGAGACCGGCCGGACAGCCATCTCCTGTCAGTCACTGCGTACAGCCTCAGCATCTGCGGATCAAGTTTCATCGATTTCCTTCCTTTCCTACACAAGCCTTTGGAGCCCTTAGACTGTCGGAACCCTTGGACTGCCCTGCGCCGCGCCTTTTTCAATGCAGGCTGCCTGCGCCCCGGCTTTTGTTATGCGTACGACTTTCATAGCCCGACTGTGCTGACGATATCGATCAGGCGGCTGCGGAATGTCATCGTTCCATGACGGGAAGATGCCTCCATTTCAGCTTCAGCCTGGCTGGCAAGACTGCCGTACACTTCAACAGTTTCATGAACAAGCGAGACAATTCCTGCGGTATTTGTCAGACGAAGTGCCTGCTCTCCAGGGCTAGAAGACGGAGTCATGGATCCTGCCAGAGCGGCACCAAGAAGTGCTGACAGCATACAGCCACTCCCAGTGATTCGTTTCTGAAGAGGCGTCCCTGTATGACTGACCAGAATCTGGTCTTTACTCACTGTGATGTCTGTATTACCTGTAACAGCAAGAACCGTATCGTATCTCTTCGCAAGCTTCTGTAGAAGCTCCGGCTCCAGACAGATGCCGGCTTCCTCCACACCACGGGATGGGTATGACATCCCGAGCAAGGCTGCCATTTCCGACTGGTTGCCGCGGATGCAGGTCAGATGAAGCTTTTCGAGCAATGTTTGCAGAATTCGCCGCCGGAATTCGGAAGCACCGGCGCCGACTGGATCCAGAATCAGAGGATGGCCAAGAGCGTTGGCTTTTTCCCCGGCGGCCAGCATCGCCTCAAGTTTTGATTCAGAGGGCATGCCGATGTTCAGGACAGTTGCGTCAGCCAACTCTGAGATTTCTGCAGCCTCTTGCGGAGCGTCCGCGCAGATCGCAGCCGCTCCTGAAGCGAGAACCAGATTAACGACATCGTTCATCGTCACAGGATTCGTGATCAGGTGGATCAATGGCTGGGCGTTGCGTATTGTTCTGAAGATTGCTGCTCCTTTCATTAAGAAAAACGGCATAAAAAAACCTCCCGTATCAGGGAGGGGCAGACAAACGCTGAAAATAGTATGCGAAATTACATGAAGATCATCTCAGCTTCCTTACGCCGGTATTATCCGGTTCAAGTTATAAGGGTCCGGTGAATGCTCACCGGTCTCAGCATAAGCGCCCCTAGCAGAAATAAAAAGGATATTCAATTGGATATGTTCTTGAAACCTCTTCTAGATTAATCCCTCAGAGGATTGATGTCAACAAATTGGAATCTTTTCCTTTGCCCCATTGCGATTCTGGGCAATATATATCTGAAGCGCATTTTTTGCGGATGCCCGTTGTACGGCGTTCTGCGCTACCTTTCCGTGCAGCATTGAAATCAGGCCTTCCTTCCGGAATGTAAGCAGATGTCTGTTTATTGTATTGACAGACATTCCGATTTCTTCACTCATCATTTGATACATTCCATGTCAGAATCCACACCAGAGGTCACTTGCTTTATTCCGGGAAAAGTGGTGCAATGGAACAAGCACAGGTAAACGAATAATGGAGGAAGACGTATGTTTCGTGAAATGCGGCGAAAAAAGCAGCAGGTATCGAAAGAAGCGTGCATCAATATTCTGAAGTGGGAGAAGCGCGGAGCTCTGGCCGTGAATGGCGAGGATGGATATCCATATGTGGTCCCGGTAAACTTTTATTATGATGAGCCGACAGAGACGCTCTATTTCCACGGCGCGAAGACCGGGCATAAAATCGATTCGATCCAGAAGAATCCCAAAGTGTGTTTTACAGTTTGGACTTCTGGTACTCGTAAGGAGGGGGACTGGGCCTATTACGTGTCAAGTGTTGTTGTGTTCGGAACGGCAAGTCTGGTCACGGACAGCGATCTTCTTCGTGAAAAACTCAGGGTGATCGGGCTGAAGTACTATCCGACCGCTGAGGAAGTGGATCAGGTGATGCATAGAACTCTGGGGAACGTCCAGATGATTGCGGTTCATGTTGATCATATGACAGGAAAGCTTGTACACGAAAAGTAATGGAATCTTACAGGTATACTGATATGGATGTTGCGGATACACTGGAACGTCTTCATCGGATGGCGGTGGAAGACGCGGATTTGAGAAAACGCCTTTTAGAAACAAAGAATCAGGAGTATCCATTGTCCGCATTTTGCGCAATCAGTACAGAGGCCGGGCTTCCGCTGTATGCGATGGATCTGATTGAGTATGGAGAATCAGCCTACGCGGCAATGCGGCGAAGTACGAACGGCGGCGGTGAGAATTCTCCGCTGCTCTCTTACGAGGATGACGCCTACGAGCTATTTCTGAGCGGGCTTCAGGAATAGTCAGTAGCAGGACTCTAAGGAAAACAATGAACAAATGAATTGGAAAAAGGCGCGAACAATTGAGTTTATCGTATTTCTGATTGGATGGACATCCATCATGCTGGCTGGAGCGGATTATCCGCCACCGGCAGGATTCCTCTGGTTGGTGCTGCTGATTATTATCCTTGATATCATACAGGATCGATATCTGCGATGGCTGGGGGAGAAGCTGTTGGGGAGAAAAACGTTTCTCCTGAATGATCTGAGTTTTAATCCTGTTTGTACTAGAAACTCCGCGGCACGGGGAGCCGGTTAAGTTTCCGACTCCTCTTTGACCACCTGCTTATTCTT
>OCTW011618887.1_pt1 | contig 68167 bp, 59 predicted proteins | sample 1539671 | NCBI WGS metagenome assembly OCTW01 (sample SAMN02144230, study PRJEB22623) | gut metagenome | biome: sheep rumen | host: Ovis aries | place: New Zealand | reverse complement strand
CAGAGAATCAGCGGAATGGTCTGATTCTGCACCTCATCGTCCATCATCAGAACATCTTCCATTTCATTCCCGACAGAGCCTGCGGCACCTTTTTTGAAATCAATGGTGCCCCGGAAGGTCTTTTTCGCGCGGTCACGCAATACGCCATTGGCATTGATTGCACATTCCGTCTTTTTCCCTGTGTGATTGGCAAAATAATTCATATCCAGATGCCCGTCGCCAAGCACCTGATAGGCGACATCCGTTTTCAGGGAGCTTTTCTTTCCTGCCAGATCAATACGGCAGCCCTGGTAGACGTCCCCTCCTCCGAGAAACAGATGGATAATTTCTATCCTTCCTCCATCCTCACAGGTTCCGCCTACATCGTTGATAAAGGTAAACCCGCTGCCCAGACGCACAGTCTGCACCAGACGCAGAACGGAATTTTTCTTAACGCGTACCTTTGTCTGAACTGCCCCGAAGCCGGAGGCCGGATTCATGGATTCCGCCCCTCCGATCCTTCCGGATGCCTCCGCCGGAACCGATGCGTAATCCATCAGCACCGTCATGCTGCTGTTTTCTTCTGTCACCAGCCCGATGGAAAACGCCTTCTGATCTCCATCGGCAAACGGAAAGCGAAGACGAACCGGATTTTCGGCCTGTTTGCCCGCTTCTGCAGTAAATATTCTGGTTTTTATTTCCTTCAGCAAAGCGCTGACCTGATCCCCGCATCCCGAAGGCTGCTGCTCCAGCACCGGATCCTTTGTATTGCTCTCCGTCACAGAATCGGACGGGAATGCTGTTTCCAGACCGCCCTCTGCCAGCTGCGCAGGCACCTGCACCCGTGATTCATTCATTTTCAGCCAGTACCAGGTGATGGCAGGAAGCCGGTTCAGTGTAATATCTTTATTTTCATTCATTTCCGATTCCTCCTCAGCCTACTGTGCCCTTCATTTCCAGACGGATCAGGTTATTCATCTCTACCGCGTATTCCAGAGGAAGCTCCTTGGAAACATTGTCCGCAAATCCGCTGACGATAAGGGCGCGCGCTTCTTCCTCGGAGATTCCACGGCTCATGAGATAGAACACTGCCTGGTCACTGATTCGTCCGATTTTTGCCTCGTGTCCGATATCCGCCTGCGAGGTTCTGATGTCCATGGCCGGAATGGTGTCCGAACGGGACTCCGAATCCAGCATCAGGGACTGGCAGGACACCGCGGACTTGCTGTTCTTTGCCTGATGATTCACGACAACAGAGCTCCGGAAGGTGCTGATACCGCCGCTCTTGGAGATGGATCTGGTATTCACATAAGAAGAGGTGTCCGGCGCACTGTGGACAATCTTACAGCCGGTATCCAGATTCTGTCCTTTTCCGGCAAAGGTCACACCGGTAAACTCTGCCCTTGCGCCCCGTCCTGCCAAAATGCTCATAGGGTACAGATAAGAAACATGGGAACCGAAGGAGCCGGAAACCCACTCTACTTTTCCGCCTTCCTCCACCTTTGCCCTCTTGGTGTTCAGGTTATACATGTTCTTGGACCAGTTTTCTATGGTAGAATACCGCAGCGTCGCGTTCTTCCCCACATAGAGCTCTACGCAGCCGGAATGCAGATTCGCCACATTATATTTCGGAGCGGAGCAGCCCTCAATAAAATGAAGATAGGCTCCTTCCTCTACAATAATCAGGGTATGCTCAAACTGTCCGGCTCCGGCGGCATTCAGACGAAAATAAGACTGGAGAGGGATTTCCACCTTTACTCCCTTCGGCACATACACGAAGGAACCGCCTGACCAGACCGCGCCGTGAAGAGCGGCAAACTTGTGGTCGGTCGGGGGAACCAGCTTCATAAAATGAGACCGGATCAGCTCGGCATATTCTCCCCGGAGCGCGCTCTCCAGATCCGAGTACACCACGCCCTGCGCAGCCACCTCTGCCTTTACGTTGTGATAAACCAGTTCCGAGTCATACTGGGCTCCCACACCCGCAAGAGATTTCCTCTCCGCCTGGGGAATACCCAGTCTCTCAAAGGTATCCTTGATTTCTTCCGGAACCTCGTCCCAGCTTCCCTGCATTTTTGTGTTCGGGCGGACATAGGTAACTATCTGATCCATATTCAGCCCTTCTATGGATGGACCCCAGTCCGGAACTTTTTTCTTATTATAAATCTCAAGAGAATGCAGCCTGAAATCGCGCATCCAGTCCGGATCGTTTTTTTCCTCTGACAGTTCCAGCACGATTTTCGGTGTAAGGCCCTCTTCAATCCGGTAGGTATCGGCGCCTTCCTCGTTTCGAAAATCGTACAGGCTTCTGTCAATATCTTCTACATATGTTTTTTCCTTCATGGCAATTCCCTTCTCTCAGGCATTTTCAAACCGCTCGAAGCCGTGCTCGTTGATTTCATCTACCAGGGAACCGTCGCCGTCTTCCACAATCGTTCCGTTTACCAGAACATGTGTGGCGTCTACATGCAGAGACTCCAGAATCCGGGTGCTGTGCGTGATAATAAGCAGGGCACCGTCTTTATCCTTCTGATACTCCTCTACACCCTTGGATACGGTGCGGACGGCATCTACATCCAGACCGGAATCCGTCTCATCCAGAATGGCCAGAGAGGGTTTCAGCATAAGCAGCTGCAGAATTTCCGCCTTCTTCTTTTCACCGCCGGAAAACCCGACATTCAGATCCCGCTCCGCATAGGAATGATCCATCTGCAGAACATCCATAGCCTTAAAAATCTCCTTGCGGAAAGGAAACAGCCGGATTTTTTCTCCTGTCTTCTGCTCCACCGCACTGCGGATAAAATTCATCAGGGAAATTCCCGGAACCTCCAGAGGATTCTGGAAGGACATGAAAATACCGTCTTTTGCTCTCTCGTTCACGGGTTTGGAAAGAAGTTCCTCGCCCTTGAACACAATGCTTCCTCCGGTAACCTCGTAAGCCGGGTTTCCCATAATCGCATTTCCAAGCGTAGACTTTCCCGCGCCGTTCGGCCCCATAAGAACATGGGTCTCTCCCTTATTTATTGTAAGATTCAGGCCGTGCAGAATTTCCTTCTCCTCCACACGGACTGTCAGATCCTTTACCTTTAACAGCTGCTCTGCCATACCTATCCTCCATCTGGTTTTAATCCCTAGTATTTTAGTACACTTTTTTTCGCGCTAATTATATACCAGAGCCTTTTTAATTGCAAGGGTTTTACTCTGCCGAAATAAGCTCAATATGAAAATTCAGCTCTTTTCCCGCCATCTCATGGTTGGCATCCAGCGTGATGTTCTTATCATCCTTTGCTGTAACAACAACAGGGAACGGTCTTCCGTTTCCGGACGTCAGATATACCTTCTGCCCGATCTGCAGCTGATCCGATCCCTCCAGATCTGCAATCGGGAAGGTAAGAACATTTTTCGGATCCGGCATACCGTAAGCTTCCTCCGGACTCAGGTGGATATCTGCTTCCTCCCCGACCTCCATATTCACAACGGCTTTGTCGAACCCCGGAATCATCATCCCTGCCCCGCAGATAAACTCCAGAGGCTCTCCCCGGTCATAGGAGGAATCGAACTGCGTTCCGTCATTAAAGGTCCCTCGGTAGTGCGTTTTTACCTTTTTTCCTGCGTTTTTCCCTTCCAGGATGATCTTTATCTCCTGTCCTCCGCAGCCGCAGCAGCCACCACCACAGCCGGATTCACAGTCTCCGCCGCCGCAGCACCCGGCGTCCTCTCCGCATGCGCCCGCAGAATCTAAATTTTCCCGGCCGGAAGCCGCCTCTTCATCCGCGCTGTGGCATCCATGGTGATCGCAGTTAACGCCCTGCGATTCCATGCTGCCTCCCAGAAACGCCTGCACAGCCCTGTCCGCATTTCCCGTGGCACCTGAAACCACGCGGATGCCTGCATCCGCCAGCGCTGCCTGCATCCCTGCGCCAAGACCGCCGCAGATCACAACATCGACACCGCCTCTGGCAAGTACCCCGGCCAGAGCCTCATGCCCGACGCCACCGGCACTCAGTACCTCGGATGACACGACTTTGTCATCCTCTGTCTCATAAATCTTAAAAAACTCTGTTTTTCCGAAGTGCTGAAAAACCTCACCATTCGCATTATCATATGTCACTGCAATTCTCATCTTTTTTCTCCTTTTCATTCTTGCTTTCATTCTTGCTTCGTGTGGGTCTAAAAAATCGCCTTTGCTCTGCCTGATCAACAGGAAAACACAATTCATTTTCTTCATGTATCTGTCGATTTAAATGCATGAAAATGATGGTAACATATCAGGCCGCAATGCACCAGTGCCAGATTCTGTTTCCGGGTCACTGAGTAGACCTGCACCCCGATAAAACGTTACAGAACAGCATAGCAAATGATCGTTTCTGTACAAATCTTTGCAACAACAGTATAAAACCAGCATAGAAACTTTGTTAATATAACCATGGTTCTGAAGTTTCAGAAATTTTCCACATTTCTGACACTTCCCAAAAAAAGTCAGAAATGATACACTTTATCTATCAGTCCGGTTTCGGAGATAAGGTTTACAGACTGCTTGCGGACTGGCGGATACCAGTTATTACCACGATTGAGGATCGCAGGCATGGCGCTCTGCTTATGCAGAAGAGAACGGCGCCGCCTGGATGAAAGGAGTAAGTATGGTAATTTTCTTTCTTGTTGTTCTGATTATTATTGCCCTGTGCATCGTGTTTTCCTGTGTACGGGTTGTTCCGCAGGCAAATGCCTATATTGTGGAACGGCTGGGTAAATACACAGCCACATGGGGCGCCGGACTTCATCTGAAAGTCCCCTTTATTGAGAGAGTGGCCAAGCGTGTGTCCCTGAAGGAGCAGGTGCTGGATTTCCCTCCTCAGCCTGTAATCACCAAGGATAATGTCACAATGATGATTGACTCTGTTGTGTTCTGCTACGTTTTTGATCCAAAGCTGTTTACCTACGGCGTAGAGAACCCGATTGCCGGACTGCAGAATCTTTCCGCCACTACTCTGCGTAATATAATCGGCGAGATGGAGCTGGATCAGACACTTACCTCTCGCGACAGCATTAACCGTAAGATGCAGGCTATTCTGGACGAGGCGACAGATCCCTGGGGAATCAAGGTAACACGGGTAGAGATCAAGAATATTCAGCCGCCGAAGGAAATTGAAGAGGTTATGACGAAGCAGATGCGTGCCGAGCGCGAGCGCCGTCAGACGGTTCTGGAAGCACAGGCCCATCAGGAAGCGGTTGTCAGCCGTGCGGAGGGTGATAAGAAGGCCAAGATACTCAGCGCCGAGGCGGAGCGGGACGCGCAGATCGCTCTGGCGGAAGGACGTGCAAAATCAATTCTTCTGGTCTACCAGGCAGAGGCAGACGGACTGAAGGCACTGAAGGATGCGCAGGCGGATGATTCTGTCCTGAAACTGAAGGGACTGGAAGCTCTGAAGGAGGTTTCCGACGGCCGTGCCACGAAAATCTTCATGCCTTCCGATCTCTCCGGTATTATATCCACTCTGGGGGTGGCTTCGGAAGCTCTGGGAATCGGAGATTCCACTCCGGTAGATCATAACCCGAAACCCCGGACCCTTCCGGCTTCGGATCCCTGCATTACCCCGGAGACCAGCCGCGGAGGAAAGGAAGCAGCCGCAAGCAACGCGGTGATGCAGGCCAGTCTCACGGATCAGGCAAAGGAATAGGAGATGCTGAATCTTGAAGGAACATTCTGTCATATCCGACCCGGTTCTGCACGCAAAAGAAAAATATGAGGAAAACTTTTTCACAGCGGAGACAGTTTTGCCCTGGCAGGCGTATGCCTCCTTCTGCACCACCGGACAGTTTGCCCGACTGGAAAACGGTTTTGTCCGGCACTGCGGACCCACGGCCATTACGAACCTGGTGCTGATGCTCCGGGCCAGATTTCCTGAATCTGCAAAAGCCGCCTCCCCGGAAGAAATATTTTTACAGTCAGCCGCTATCGGGAAAAGGCTTTTTATTTACCATAACATGGATCTGTTTCATTTGTACGGCGGAACCAACAATCTGCTGGCCGGAATCTACATAGAGAAATGCCTGCAGTCCTTTGGTTTCCCCTGCCGGATTCTGAATTATTTCGGCAGTCAATCGGCTGTGCATGGCGGCAGACTGCGGCTGATCCGGAGAATCCCGGCAAATCCGGCCACCATGGAACAAGAGCTGCGAAAGGGAAGACTTCTCTACCTGATGCTGCACCATCACCGCTGCTATGGAAGCCATCATGTCATATGCAGCGGATTCCGGGTCTTAAAATCCTCCTCTTCCGAAAGAGAGGATCGTTATTTTCTGATCGCTGACGGATGGAGCAGTTCTCCCCGGTATCTGGCTGCTTCCGAATTGGGATTCTGCAGCTACTACTCTGTTTTTTGAAATATTTTTCCTGTCCGGCTCACAATCTGTGTGTAAGAAAGCTCGAACAAATACCAGCATCGGACACAGCCTGGAGGAAGATACTGACAAAAACAGATATCCATCAAAAGAAAGAATAAAAGAGAGACTAAAACCCGCACCGGCAGTGCTATGCTGCAGAAAATACGGTGCGGGTTTTTATTATAATAAGATAGCTGCGAGGCAGCAAAGAAAGCACATGAGTTCCCTGTAAGCAACAACCAATCCTGTGGATAATCCTATCCAGGGAGCCTAAAATGGTGTTTTACTGCATTGCCTCTTTAATGGATGCCTCCAGGATATCCAGTCCTTTTTCCATCTGCGCATCAGTAATGCAAAGCGGTGCCAGGAAGCGGATGACATTGCTGTAGGTTCCGGCGTTTTCCATCAGCAGTCCCTTCTGGAGGGCAATCTGGATAATCCTGGCTGTGAGTTCCGTGGCCGGGTCCTTCGTCTTCTGATCCTTTACAAACTCAATACCAATCATGGCGCCCATGCCGCGGATATCGCCGATGACCGGACATATCTTTTGCAGCTGCTCCATACGGTCACGCAGCATTCCGCCGATGTGGTTTGCCTTTGCCGGATAATCTTCTTTTTTGAAGATCTCCATGGTTTTCAGCGCGGATGCGCAGGCAAGAGGATTTCCGCAGTACGTGCCTCCGATGGTTCCTGCCGGAGCCGCATCCATAATTTCCGCAGAAGCGACAATCGCGCTGATCGGAACACCGGCTCCCAGAGACTTGGCAGTTGTCATGATGTCCGGTGCGCATCCGGCTTCCTTCCAGTATTCGGACGCATAATATTTTCCGCTCCTGCAGTTTCCGCACTGAACCTCATCCGCGATCAGCAGAATGCCGTTCTCATCGCAGATTTTACGCACAGCCTTTACCCATGCCATCGGTGCGGGGATAAAGCCGCCCTCGCCCTGGATCGGCTCCACGATCATGGCGGCAACTTCCTTCGCCGGCGCGCCCTCATCAAACACCCGGTTCAGCTCGTCCAGATAGTACCGGACAGCCTCTTCCTCCGTGTAGCCCTTCGGCGCGCGGTACAGATAAGGATAAGGCGCACGGTAAATGCCTGCCGGAAACGGTCCCATACCCTGTGCATAGGCTTTCTTTGCCGTAAGCGCCATGGTCAGATTCGTTCTGCCGTGGAACGCCCCTGTGAAGCAGATAATGCTCTGTCTTCCGGTATATGCCTTTGCAATTTTAATGGCATTCTCATCGCACTCCGCTCCCGAATTCGCAAAGTAGGCTTTTTTTCTTTCCCCTTTTACCGGAGCCAGCTCCGCCAGCTTCTCCGCCAGCTCAACATATCCTTCATGAACAATGACATTGAAGATTGTATGGAAATACTTCTCCGACTGCTCTTTCACAGCTTCCACGACCTCCGGCCTGGAATAGCCGATGTTCAGAACACCGACGCCGCCGACCCAGTCCAGAATCTTATTTCCGTCCAGATCCTCAATCATGGCGCCCTCTCCGCGTTTAATGCAGACCGGATAGGTCTTGCCGCAGAGCGCCTTCGGGATTGCCGCATCCCTTCTGGCAAGGAGTGCCGCGGATTTCGGTCCGGGTATTTTTTCAGTAACAACCTCTGGTAATTCTTCTGCAAGTGACATTTTCTTCTGACCCCTTTTCAAATTTTTATTCTGCCTTGAAGCATCCTTCGTTTTTTTGTAACACAATGCTGATACCTTAGTACAATGGCCGCTAAACAAGCAGGTTGTACTTCCCATATCTTACAGGGAAACAGCCCTTGGGATTTCCAGATCCTCTCCCCGAAGCGCCAGCCGGTACAGCTGTGCAATCTCATCCCGGGAAAGAGCCGCCGGATTATTTTTCAGGTTTGCGGCAGATACCCGGATACAGTTATCGGCCAGCCAGTCTGTGTCCTTTTCCTCAATGCCCAGATCTGCAAGCGTGACATCCAGACCGATGTTGTTCAGCAGTGTACGTACTTTCCACGCGCAGTCCTCCGCCGTATAGCCTCCCAGAATTCTTGCCAGGCGCCCGTATTTATACCGGTTTTCTCTGCAGTTCACCTCCAGTGTGACAGGCGTAAGCGCCGCCAGCCCCAGCCCGTGCGTTACATTCTTCAGCCCGCTGACCGGATGTTCCATGGCATGCGCAAGTGTTACCCCTGCCGTCCCGATCACCATTCCTCCGATCGTACTTGCAATCGAGAGTTTCTCCCACGCCTCATCGCTCTCCCTTCCGTTAACCAGATCCGGAAGATTATCCGCAATCAGCGGAATAGCGTACAGGCACAGGGCATCCGTAAACGGCGTGGCGTTATGCGCCGTGTAGGCCTCCATACAATGGCAGAGAGCGTCGAATCCGACGGCCGCCAGCGTCCGTTTCGGCATCGTTTTCATGCAGTCTGGATCCACCAGGGACGCCTTTGCCACAATAGCAGGGCAGCGCAGGGATTTCTTGTCCCCGTTATCCGGGTTGGTAAAGACGGCAAAGCCGTTTCCTTCCGATCCCGTTCCGCAGGTTGTCGGGATTAAGACCAGCGGCAGCGCGCTGTCGCTGCTCTTTTTTCCGTAAATATAATCCCTGATATCTCCTTCATTGACCGCGGCAAAGGCAATTCCCTTCGCGGCATCCATGATGCTGCCGCCGCCGACACCTACAACCACATCGCAGCCTTGTTTTCTTGCCAGCTCCGCTCCTTCCATCGCCGTGGTGGTCAGCGGATTAGGCTCTGCCTTGTCAAAGAGGACGGTTTCCATCCCTGCTCTCAACAAGCTGTTATTCACCTTGTCATAAAGCCCGGATTTTTTTGCGCTGGAGCGTCCGGTCACGATCAGCGCTTTTCTTCCATATTGACCGGCGAGATTTCCGGCCTCTGTAATCTTCCCTCTACCGAATACAATATGCACCGGAAGGAAATAGTTAAAGGACAGCTCCGGACGGATCTCCTCTGCCTTCCGCTCGAAAGAAAGCGCAACCAGAGGCTTTTCTCCGGAAACAGCGGCGGCGGCAGCTTCTCCGGCTTCTTCCTGTCCGTCTTTCCGGGCCGAGCCGTCCAGCTCTGTATTCCAGATTGCCTGCAAGGTGCCAAACTTCTCTTTGTAACGATATTTACAAAGGGCATAGAAGACAGCGCCGATTCCTCCCCATCCGAGGATCAGACCCCACTCCACGGGTGCCAGCGTGGCGCCGGATCCCGGAATCATATACATGACACACATCATGCCGGACATAGCGATGGCCATAAACCCGACAAATTTATAATGCTTTACTCTATAGGGTCGTTTCATATCCGGCTCTTTTTTCCGGAGAATCACAAAGGAAACGGCCACCATGCAGTAAGCCAGACAGCAGGCGAAGTTTCCGGCGTCCACAACCCAGACCAGCATTCTACGTCCGAGGAAGGGGGCAAGCATGCTCAGAACACCGATCAGCAGAAGGGCTGCAACCGGGGACTTGTGCTTTTTGCTCAGCGTGCCAAACACCGGCGGGATCATGTAGGACTTGGCCATAGAATACATGGCCCGGCTTCCTCCGATCAGGAAGGAGTTCCAGCTGGTGATGATTCCGCAGAGTCCTCCGACAATCAGTACCTTTGCCATGACAGAGCTGTGGAAGGCCATCGCCATGGCGTCTGCCGTAACCAGTCCGTTCCCGCTGTTGGACGAGGTAATGGCCTGCGCATTCATCACATAACCTACAGCAAAAATAACCAGAACATAAAAGCTGACTGCCAGAACAATCGACAGAAGCAGCATTTTCGCTATTTTTTTCAGAGGGACATTAATCTCCTCCGCCGCCTGCGGAATAACATCAAACCCGATAAAGAAGAAGGGGCTCATCATGGCGACCTTGATAATATTGCTGAATGCCTCGCCGCCGGAATTTCCGATAAACTCCTGTCCGGTCAGGTTGGCCGGGCTTCCGCTGAATAGGGATGCCACAATCAGCAGAATTCCGGCTCCTCCGATAATAACGGTAAGCACCGTCTGCAGGACAGCAGCCGTCTTTGCCCCAAGCAGATTGATAGCCGTGATAACAGCCGCGGTGATAATGGCGACACACAGCCAGGAGGCGTAAATATCGAAGCCTGCCACGGTATACAGATATCCCTTCAGGAAGGGCGGGTACAGATAGGTGATAATAGTCGGCATGGCGCATGCCTCAAAACACACAACGCTGACATACCCCAGGATAATTGCCCAGGTACAGACAAAAGAACCTGCCGGTCCCATGGCCCGGTAGCTGAACACATGCTCGCCGCCGCACTCCGGCATGGCCGGCGTCAGTTCCGCATAGGTAAGCCCGATAAAAAAGATCATGATTCCGCCGATGACAAATCCGAGCATTGCCCCGAAAACGCCGCCTGACTGAATCCAGTCCCCGGAGGAGACTACCCATCCCCAGCCGATCATAGCTCCAAAGGCGATTACCAGGATGTCCCAGGCGCTGAACACCTTGTTAAATTCTGATTCCTGTTTATTTCCCATATTCCCTGTCTCCCTTCTGATTGAAAGCCACCGGGCTGCTGTCTGTCCGCGGGAAAAGAAAAGGGACGCCGAAAAGGATTTCTGTCCTCTTGCGGCGTCCTTGCCATGACTGTTCTATTACCAGGATGTTACCTTTCGTGCAGCATTTCCAGCAGCATCAGAATATATTTGGCGGTTCCCTCCCAGCCCAGCATGCTGCTGTCAATCAGAAGATCTCTTCCATGCCGGTCTCCACGATACGTTCCGGTAATATATTTATGCCGCTCATGCAGCTGAATATCGTTGCTGTCGATCATATCCAGTGCTTTTGCCCGATCCACACCCAGCTGCTCCATAACAGAGCGGACACGGATTTCCTTCGGCGCATAGATAAAAAGATTCAGCACATCCTTGTGATCCTGAAGAATATAGTTGGCGCTTCTTCCTATAATAACGCAGGGACGTTCCGCCATCTTCTCGATTGCCTGCTGCTGCAGGTAAATGACCTTATTGGTGAGATTTGCGTATCGCGGCCCCAGTGTGGTTTCAAATTCATACTGTACCCGCTTCTCTGTGTCTGCCTTCTCTACCAATTCCTTGTCCACGCCGAGCTGATGCGCGATTTTATCCACCAGATCACGGTCATAATATTCGATCCCCAGCGTTTCCGAGAGCATCCTGCCGATCTGAGGACCTCCGGCTCCAAACTCGCATCCGATGGTAATGACCTTCTTATCCATCGTCTCCTCCTTTCTTCCTGAAAGCCTTGCTTTCTCTTTCAGGCGGAAAGTGCTTCTATGGATTTGCGGATAATCTCCACGGCCTCATCGCACTGTTCCTTTGTAACGATAAGCGGAGGAACCATCCGGATGACACTGCTTCCGATTGCCGTGATAAGCAGGTGATTGTGGAAGCACTCATGCTTCACGTCCACGGCTTTTAAGGTTCCGTCAAATTCCACGCCTACGAAAAGGCCCTGTCCTCTGGCTTCCTTTACATGCGGAAGTTTTCCGAGTTTTTCTATAAAGTATGCGCCGACCTCTCTGGCATTTCCCGCAAGATCCTTGTCCAGAATTTCATTGACCTCGGCAAGCGCGGCCGCACAGCAGACCGGATGTCCGCCAAAAGTTGTTCCGTGAGAACCCGGCGTAAACGCCGCTGCCACTTCTTCCGTCGCGCAGATCGCGCCGATCGGCATTCCGCCTCCCAGAGCCTTTGCCATAGAAACAATATCCGGCTTGATTCCGTAGTTCATATAAGACATGATTGCGCCGGTGCGGCCCCAGCCGGACTGAACCTCATCCAAAAGAAGAAGGATGTTCTTTTCATCGCAGAATTTACGAAGTCCTGTCAGGAATTCCTTTGTAGCTGGATGTACGCCGCCCTCGCCCTGTACAGGCTCTACCATAATGGCAATGGTATTTTCCGTACACTTGGACTTGAAATCCTCCAGATCATTAAATTTCGCATAGGAAAATCCCTCTGTCATGGGGCCGAAGCCGATCTGGCAGGCATTGTCCGGCTGCCCTGTGGCGGACATGGCGCCGAAGGTTCTTCCATGGAAGCTGTCCTCCGCGGTTACGATATGGTATTTCTCCGGACCGTATTTCTCCACCCCGTATTTTCTGGCCATCTTAATCATAGCCTCGTTCGCCTCTGTTCCGGAGTTCTGATAGAAGATCTTGTCCATGCCGATGGTGGTGCAGATTTTTTCCGCGAGAAGCGCCTGCGGAATCGTATACGGATAGTTGAATGTCTGCATCAGATCCGCCGCCTGATCCTGCACAGCCTTAACCACTCTCGGATTGCAGTTTCCCGCTGCGTTGACGGCAATGCCCGCGTAAAAATCAAGATACGGGGTTCCCTTTTCATCGTACATATACATGCCGCGTCCGGTTTCCGCAAGAAAATCAAACCTCTCATAGGTCTCGATCATATATTTTTTTACTTTATCCTTAATATCCTGCGCTGTAAGTCCCGTATCCTTTAATCTCATGGTTTATCCCTCCATCTCTCTGCTCCGGAACTGCCGTCTGTATCTTCCCTTCCAGGCACAGCCGGACATCGTTTTCTGCCGGAGATATTGATTTAAAACGACAAAAGGCAATGATGCGGGTTCTTCCCTCAGCACCATTGCCTTATGTTCTCTATTTTATTCATCCGCTCCGGGTATGCTATGGGACGAAACACAATTTTTTTTGTGTTTGAACACAAAACCTGCATGACAAACCGTAAAAATACCTCTATGATAGAAGTATGCGAGTAGGGAGGAACACTCATGGCTGTAGAAATGGAAAAACTGATTCGCAAATATCCCGGAAGTGACTTGAAACTCCTGGCCGGAGAAAACGGTATTCACGGTCAGGTGACCTGGGTTCATGTATCGGAACTTCCCAATCCCGGCTCTTTTCTGAAGGGCGGGGAGCTGGTGATCATGACCTGCGTATGCATTGATAAGAAAAATCCGGAGAAGTGGCTGGTCAACCAGCTGTCGTCGATCCGGCATGCAAAGGCATCCGGCGTCATTCTGAACGTAGGCGAATACCTTCCGGAAATACCGCAGGTCTGCATCGATTTCTGCGAAAAATATGATTTTCCGCTGTTTTCCCTTGGCTGGAGCACAGACCTGCAGGAAGTCACACGGCCGCTCTGCTCCTACATTATCCAGGAAAACGAACGAGAGCATACCATCAGCAACGCCTTTAAAAACGCGATTTTTTTTCCTGACCGCCAGGATCTGTATGTAGTTCCTCTCTCGGACTATCATTTTGAACCCGGTGACCGCTACGCCGTCTGCACCCTGAGTATCGGGAATCCTTCCTCCGAGCCTTATCAGGAAGCAGGAGAACTGGTTCAGGAAATCCGGGCAAGACTGAAATACCGCCAGAAAAGGGCATCCGTCTTTACCGCGGATAAAGAGATCGTTGTCGTTCTGTGTTCCGACTCCGCAGATGAGGTGCACAGCACAGCCGAGGATCTTTTTTCTCACCTGAGGCAGCGGCTTTCCGGCGAAGAACGCCTTTTTGCCGGTGTAGGAAAGCTTACCAAAAGCATCCGCTGCGTCTATAAGAGCTATCGGCAGGCTTCCTCCATCCGGACTCTGCAGCAGAGCAGCTCGGTTGCGCTTACCGACTGTTTTTACGATAATCTCGGAATATACGGTCTGCTGCTGGGAATTGAAGATGAGGACATTAAAAAGGATTATGTCTCCCGGATCCTGGGGCCGCTTCTGGACTACGACAGAAAAAAAGGCAGCGACCTGACCGGCGCAGTCCGTCTCTACCTGAAAAACGGAGGCAGCATACAGGATACCGCCTCCGAGCTTTTTATTCACAAAAACACTGTTACCTACCGGATAAACCTGGCATCTCAGATTCTGCACATCGACCTGTCCACCTTAAACGGAAAAATGCAGGTGCAGCTCGCGCTGCTGGTGCATGACATGGATGCCTGAGAACACAGGAGAAAAGTTTTCCTTATTCCGCCTGTCCCTTCAGCTGCTCGTTCAGGATATCCAGCATGTCCTGGGTGTCCAGACCGTGGGTCATGCAGGCTTCATCCAGCGTTTCCATCTGCGATACGCCGCAGCCGATGCAGTGCAGACCGCAGCTGGTCATTACCGGCACAAGAGAGGGATACTGCTGCACAATATCTCCGACAATCATATCTCCGCGGATCAGCTCATTACTGGTTCCCATAAAAGCCTCCATATCCTCCTGGACAGTCCCGATTCCGGCGATGCCGAAATACTTGATCAGCACATTTGCCACATTCGGGGACAAAAACGCGGGAAGCGTCGGTCCCAGATGGATGTGCTTAATATCAAGGTAAAGCAGAGACAGCAGAACAATAACGGCTTTCTGCTCGTACCACGCAATATTGTAGACAATCGGCAGCTGGCTCAAATTATCAAAGCCAAAGGCTTCCTTCAGCCTCAGGGCAATCTGCACAAGGGAATATGAGTCGTTGCACTGTCCCGCGTCAATGACCCGCGGAATCCCGTTGATGTCTCCCAGCCCCAGCTTGTTGTACCGGTATTTGGCACAGCCTGCGGTAAGGATAACCGTATCCTCCGGAAGCGCCTTTGCAAAATCTGTGTAGTATTTTCTGGCCTTTGAGCGTCCGTCACATCCGGCCATCACGACAAACTTTTTGATTGCCCCGCTCTTTACAGCGTCCACAATCTGATCCGCCAGGGCTTCCAGCTGGTTATGGGCAAAGCCCACGACCAGTTTCCCGTTTTCCAGCTCTTCCGGCGGCTGGCAGTTCTTTGCCATTTCGATCAGCGCAGAAAAATCCTTGTCTCCGTCCTTACCCTCTTCAATATGCGCGCAGCCCGGATATCCGGCGGCTCCCGTAGTGAAAAGACGGCTTTTGTAGCTGTCCTTCGGCGGAACAATACAGTTGGTAGTCATCAGAACAGGTCCGTGGAAGCTCTCAAATTCTGTTTTCTGCTGCCACCAGGCATTTCCGTAGTTTCCGGCAAAGTTCTCGTACTTTTTGAACGCCGGATAGGCCTGAGCCGGAAGCATCTCCCCGTGTGTGTACACGTCTACGCCGGTTCCCTGCGTCTGATCCAGAAGCAACTCCAGATCATGCAGATCATGGCCGGAAATCAGGATTCCGGGATTTTTCCGCACCCCTGTGGAAACTTCTGTTATTTCAGGATTCCCGTAGGACTCCCGGTTTGCGCTGTCCAGGAGAGACATTCCCCTTACGCCGTAACGCCCGGTTTCCATCACCAGAGCCAGAAGATTGCCTCCGGTCATATGGTCATCCAGCGTCTGCGCCAGCGCTCTCTGCATAAACAGATCCACATCCGTGTCTTCTTTTCCCAGCTGATTGGCGTGATAATTATACGCCGCCAGTCCCTTTACTCCATAGGTAATCAGTTCACGGAAGCTGCGGATATCCTCATCCTTCGAGGAGAGAACGCCTACGTCCGGGCCGGATGCCTTTTCTTCATAAAGGCTTTCATCCCCGCTCCAGCGGGAAGCCGCCGGAAGTTCCTCCTGTTTTTCCACCTGAGAGAGAAGTCCGTTCTTTACCTCCAGTGTGCGGCTGATCTGACGGACAATCACCTCCCTGTCGAAATTTGCGTTTGTAATCGTCATAAACAGGTTTTCTGTTACCAGTCTGTTTACCGATTTATCTACCGTCTTATTCTCCCTGCGAAGCTGTGTCGTTACCGCAGAAAGTCCTTTGGTAACATAAACCAGAAGATCCTGCATGGCCGCAAGCTCCGGTGTCTTTCCGCAGACGCCGCTGCCTGTGCAGCCGGTTCCGCCCGCCGTCTCCTGACACTGATAGCAAAACATCTTATTTTTATTCTCCATAAAATTCCTCCCGGATGATCTGTTTAAGCCTTTCGTCTGTGTTTGAAGCAATACTTTCGGACCGCCAAAGGCCGAAAAGTTTTCCCGCTGCTCCTGTTATTATAGTGCCCTGCAAAACCGGTGATGTCCGTAACATATGCAACACCTTCTCCGGACTTTTCAGGAGCTCCCGCCGTTTTGTCTGCCGCAGTCCTTCCGGATCAGAATCCGGAGAGCCTCCACCGCCGTGCGGACAGCTCCCGTTGTATCATGCACCTGCGGGTTTGGCAGCCCTGCCTTCTCCCTTTCCTGGCAGGCAATCGCCAGGAGAACAGTCCCCATGCGGACATGCAGGGCGGAAGCCACAATCATAAGGGCGGCAGATTCCATCTCGCTGCCCAGGGCGCCGCATTTTACCCATGCGTCCCATTTTTGCAAAAGCTCCGGACCCACAGGTTTTTTCTCCGGTTCATGCTGGCCGAAAAAAGAATCCTTGCACTGGACAACTCCCAGATGATACGGAAATCCACAGACATCCGCTGCTTCCTTCAGGGCGGCCGTCACAGAAAAATCCGGAACCGCTGGAAATTCAATCGGCGCATACTCCCGTGATGTTCCCTCCATCCGGATGGCTCCTGTGGCAATAATCAGATCTCCCCCGCAAACCTGGAGCTGCATGCCGCCGCAGGTTCCTACCCGTATAAAGGTATGCGCGCCACAGCGCACCAGCTCTTCCATGGCAATCGCCGCCGACGGTCCGCCGATTCCCGTAGAGGTCACGCTGACCCTCTCCCCTTCCAGCAGACCGGTATAGGTGGTAAATTCCCTGTTTGCCGCCACCTTTTCCGGCTTTTCCAGAAAAGCGGCAATTTTTTCGCACCGTCCGGGATCTCCCGGAAGAATCACATACTTTCCGGTGATCTCCGGAGAAAGCTGCGTATGATACTGCTTCCCGGAACCTTCCGCGTAATCAATCATGGCATACCTCCCGGTACAGTCTTATACCGTAATGATCAGTTTCCGGTTGCTCCGTATGTAATGCCGGAATTCTACACCGGCTGCCTGAAACATCATTTTGGACGCCATGACAGAGGGTGTCTTGTCGTACTTGTCATCATCGTAGATGACCGTCCGGATCCCCGCCTGAATAATAGCCTTGGCGCATTCATTGCAGGGAAAGAGAGAAACATAGAGCTTTGAGCCCTCCAGGCTTCCTCCGCGGTAGTTCAGAATCGCGTTCAGCTCGCTGTGCGTCACATAAACATATTTGGTTTTCAGCGGATCAGGATTCTCCCTTGCCCATGGAAAACTGTCATCCGAGCACCCTCTCGGAAAACCGTTATATCCCATCGACAGGATTTTATTATCCGCGCTTACGATGCAGCAGCCGACCTGGGAATTCGGATCCTTGGACCGCATGCCGGCCAGCTTGGCTACTGCCATAAAGTATTCATCCCAGCTGATATAATCTTCCCTTTTATCCGACAACACGCACCTCCGGGGCTTTTTATTTTGTGCCGAAGATCCGGTCCCCTGCGTCTCCAAGTCCCGGAACAATATAACCATTTTCATTCAGATGATCGTCCAGAGCGCCTACCACAATATCCACATCCGGATGCTCTTTCTGGAGCCTGGACAGGCCTTCCGGAGCAGCGATAATACAGAGAAAACGGATATTCCTGCATCCGTGCTCCTTCAGCCGCGCAATGGCGTCACAGGCAGAACCGCCGGTCGCAAGCATGGGATCCACAACAAAAACATCTCTCTCCTCAATGTCCGCGGGTAGTTTGCAGTAATATTCCACCGGCTTCAGCGTTTCCGGATCCCGGTACATGCCGATGTGCCCGATCTTTGCGTTGGGAATCATTTCCTCCATGCCGGGAACCATCCCCAGCCCTGCGCGAAGAATAGGAACAATGGCAAGTTTCTTACCCGCCAGCTTTTTCACTGTTGTCTTTGCAATCGGTGTTTCAATCTCCGTGTCCTCAAGCTCCAGATCTCGGGTAGATTCATAACACTCCAGCATGGCGATCTCTTCTACGATTTCGCGGAACTCCTTGGTTCCGGTGTCCGCCCTGCGGATAATTCCGATCTTGTGCTGAATCAGCGGATGATCCATGATTGTAAGTTTTCCCATTGTTTTTTCCTCCTGCCTGTATCTATTGTTTTTAGAACGCCATTATTCCCCGTAATACTTTTCCAGTTTCTCAATCCTTCTCTTATGCCGCTCTTCGCCCGAAAAAGGAGTGTCCAGAAAAATATCGGCAATCATCAGCGCAAGCTCCGGACCGATCACCCGTCCTCCCAGTGTCAGCACATTGGCATCGTTATGCTCCCTGGTTTTCTGCGCCGAATAGCAGTCCGAGCAGAGTGCCGCACGGATGCCCCGCATTTTATTCGCGGCGATGCACACGCCGATGCCCGTTCCGCAGATCAGAATCCCCTTGTCACAGTTTCCTGCCTGGATTTCCCTGCAGACCGCCTGCGCGTAGTCCGGGTAGTCCACAGACTTTTCGCTAAAGCATCCGCAGTCCTTATACTCCAGTCCTCTCTCATCCAGATGCTTTTTGATTACCTGCATCATGGCATACCCGCCGTGGTCACAACCAAGTGCTATCATTGATTCCTCCTTCATGGCTCTTCAGACCTGTATGATTTTGTGCCCGGCCGCCTTAATCAGCCGGTTCATAACCGCTTCCCCAAGTTCCGGGGTCTCAAAGGACTCCGTATAAATCAGATCGACGCCGTCTGCGTCAAAATCCCGGAGGATTTCATAGAGATGGCGGGCAATCGTTGCCTCATCCGCACGCGAACCTACACAGCGCACATCCCCTTCCGGGTATTCCGCCCTGCTCTCCAGGGTGCAGATCACTCCGACCTTTTTCCCTTTGTCCAGATTTTCCCTGACAAGCCTGCGGATTGCCGCCGCAGCCTTCGCAGGTTTCCCTTCTACAATCGTCATGTCCGCCCTCGGCGCGTAGTGACGGTATCGCATGCCGGGAGCCTTCGGACGCACATGGATGTTCTCGGACTGAATACCGGGATCGACCCGCACCAGTCCGAGAACCTCCTCCAGCATTCTTTTATTCAATCTCCCCGGACGGAGAATCACCGGAACCTCCTCCGTGAAATCCACAATCGTAGACTCCACGCCGATCCGGACCTGTCCGCCGTCAATAATCATGTCGATCTTATCTCCCAGATCCTCCTCGACATGAGATGCCAGTGTCGGACTGGGGCGTCCGGATGTATTCGCGCTCGGCGCCGCCACATAACCTCCTGCCTGCCGGATCAGCTCTCTGGCAATGGCATTATTCGGAAAACGGACAGCTACCGTATCCAGACCTCCGGTTGTCTCCAGCGGAACAATCTCTGACTTCCGGAAAATCATGGTAAGGGGACCGGGCCAGTAGGCAGAGGCAAGTCTCTCGGCAGCCTCCGGAACCTCTGTTACCAGCGGATAGAGATCCTTTTTTTCCGCGATATGAACAATCAGCGGATTGTCTGACGGTCTGCCCTTTGCCGCGTAAATTTTCCGGGATGCCTCCGGATCCAGGGCATTCCCGCCCAGTCCGTATACCGTCTCTGTCGGAAAAGCCACAAGCCCGCCGGCCCGGAGAATCCGGCCGGCCTCCTCCAGCGCCTCCAGATTCAGCGCATCCTCTGACATTTTTACCAGCTTTGCACGACCCATTTAATTTTCTTCCTCTTCATGTGAAAAGAGATCATCCTCCGGCATATCGCTCACAATACGCTGAATGCTTTTATATGAATTCATGAACTGCCGCTGCACCTTATTGAACATGTCCAGAACATGATTCAGCTCTTCCTGCGCGGAATCGTATTTCTGCTTGCCCTCCCGGTTCTTTTCATCAATCTTTCGCTGTGTTTCCTCCAGCGTCTTTCTGGCCTCCGCCTTCGCTTCCTCGCGGATGCGGACCGCCTCCCGGTTTGCCTCCTCCAGTATTCTGTTCTTTTCTTCCTCTGCGCGGCGGTTCACTTCCTTGGCCTTAACCTTGGCCTCAAAAACCAAGCTGCCGATCGTATCGTAATTATCCACATAAGACTGGTACTTTTCGCGGATATCCCTCTCCATGCGGAGAATCTCCTGATCCTTCTCATCCAGGGTTTTCTGAATTTCCGTCATCTGCGCGTCTTTTTCCGCCAGCTCCTTTTTCGTCTTTTCCAGCTCCTCCCGGACCTCAGACAGATCCTGCTCCCGGCTCTTGATATCCGTCTCCAGCCTGTTTTTTTCGGAATATGCGTCATCCTGCAGCTTTTTTACCGCCGCATCCACTTCTTCTTTATCATAACCGCCCATCAGAGTAGTCTTGAACATATCTTCTGCGTCTGCCATAAACCAGCACCCCTTTCTGTTTACTGCAAGTATTTATTTATAATCTCCCAGATATCATCTCTCTCAAAGCCAAGCCTCCAGGAGGCTACTCCGGCCAGATTATATTTACGGATCAGCTGCATCTTGGCCTCGACGGATTTTTCCTCCTCCATCCAGATGCTGTAGGTGGCATTTTCATCCGATGTGCTTCCTGTATACTGCCCTGCCTCCGAATCCCAGGTCAGGGCAATATTATGTTCTGACACGAACTGGTCCGCCTGATCCATTCCGAATGCCTCGCAGTTCAGCCCGGACTCTCCCGCATAGGCCGTCCAGCCTCTGCAGTAGAACGGAATCGCATTGATCACCTGATCTGCGGGAACTTCCTCCAGCGTGTCCGTGATTCCCTTCTCCACAAACGGAAGAGAAGCCACACTCCCCGCTTCCTCCGAGGAAGCCGTGTGCTCATCATAGCCCATAATGACAATGTAATCACAGAACTTCGCCTGCTCCGCCCGGTTATAGTATTTTGTAAAATCCGGTACATATTCGTCCACAGAAATAACCAGATTCTGCTTGTGGGCAGCCACACACAGCTCCCTCAGGAACTGAAGGTACTGGGGAACCTGCTCCTCGGTGACCGTCTCTATGTCTATATTGATGCCGTCGAAACCATTATCCGATGCAGACTGCAGCAGCTGGTCAATAATCTTCTGTCTGACAGACTGTTTTTTCAGAAGCTCCCCGGAAGAAAACTCTCCGCCGTAAACATCCTGCAGTGCCGGCCATACGTCCATCCCGGCGGCATGCGCCTGCTGGACATACTCCGGAGACGCCAGTGAATTCAGATTTCCTTCCGCATCCGCATAGGAAAACCAGGTGGGAGAAATCGTGTTCAGACCGGCAGCATTTGACGTGAGAGCGGAAAACTCCGCATTATTGTCTGTACTGCTGACATACTGCCAGGAGAGATTGATTTTGTGATCCAGTGAAATCCGGTCAAACCGGAACCGTGAATCCGCTGTGTGGGAAATGGCGCCGCTGTCCGCCTCTTCCAGATAAGTATCCTTAATATAGCCCAGATACCCGTCTGTGGTGGAAACCTTATACCAGTCCCCCGCCCGCTCCAGAAGAACAACCAGATCGCCGGTCTTTACATAAGTAAGAATTTCCGCCTTCGGGCCTCCCCGGTACCGCACCTGTGTATCAGCTGTCACTTTCTCGACAGAAAGACCACTCCATTTTGTCCTTGCCGTCACTCTCCATGGATCCGGAAGGATTTCCATGTCTATGTCCGAATTCTCCTTTACACATTCCGCGGAGATATAAGGCGTCTGTCCTTCCAGCAGGACAGCGCCGCTTCCGTCATCCGGCTTCCAGCTGCTGGTTCCCTCCGGAAGCGTCAGAAGCAGACTGCCGGTGTCCTCCTCCCAGTAAAACGCGCTGTTCAGACTGCCCCAGACCATGGAATAGGGAAGGTAAACCTTTCCATCGCGTACAATCCCTTTGTCCGTCAGAACCTCGTCATTCACAATCGCGGCCGCCTGGTCTTCCTTCTCCAGGCCGTAATAATCCATCTTGTTCATCTCTGTTTTATTCAGAGAGGTCCGGTTATAAAGAACGACCGCCGCGCCGAGGATTAATACCATGACTGCCAGGGTAAAAATAAGCGCCAGCGGCGATCTTTTTCTCTTTTTTCTGCTCATAAGATTCTATCACCAATAGTTGCCCGTGCCGCCTGTCCCGGCACCTCCTGCAGTATCTCTTTCCCGCCTCATTTCTCTGTCGGTTATCTATTGTAGCATGTCGGAAAATCGGATGCAACAAAGCCGGAATCGATAGCTCTGTGCAGCTCTGTGCGATTCTCAGCTCTGGCAATAAACGGCTTGCTTTATGTCGTCCTGCGCCCTATAATAAAACCAGACCGATAAACTGCAGTACCGTTCCGATAAGGAGGTGAGTCTTTCATCGTCAGGGAACAGGCGGACGTTTCTGTCGGTTTTTCGCATCAGTCTTTTCTGAATTGTCTTTTCATTCAGCAATTCCCGGCTGCCACGCGGCGGCAATTTTCAGTTTTTATAAAAAAACCATCAACTGCTTCAGGAACACACTGCATAAGCAGGCTGGATGCGGCCAATTTCGGGCGATGGAGCTTTTTCATGCAAAAAACAGGAAGGATCGCTTCTCTTCCTGTCGTCTGATACCCATACGGCCGGGCATTTTCCTGCCTGTCGGTCCCAAGCTCATTCTGAAGTCTGCGCCACCGGATATATCTCCAGCCCTGTCAGGTTTCTCTGACTTTTTCTGCGGCTCTGTCCCTGTGGAAGCGGACGGATTCCTTAGGGGGAGGTATCATATGCAAAAAAAACAATCCAACAAAACCCGGCTGAACCATGCTCCTGACCCGGATCTTGCCGAGGAGGAAGAAAGCCTGCTTCTGGAACTGATCGGATACAGTCACAGAGGCGTTGATCTGACGCTGAACGGACACCGGAGGACACCGCTGCAGATCGCCCACACCGTCGTACACGACTGTGAAGACGGCGCTTCTTATATGCGGGACTACAGCACCGGTCCGGGCGGAAATGTGAAAAAAATCAACTTTACAAAAGTCCGGAAACTTTAGCGGCATGACCGGATAGACCCTCCGGCAGAGCCCGCGTTTTACGCCTGTTCCCACCAAAAACAATCTGCCTTAACCGAAAAACTTCAAACGGAAAACCCGGAATGGTGCCATACACAGGTCCCCTGCAATGCACAGCCGGGTTTTTCCGGTGTCCGGCGGAGCGTCCGGAAAATAAGAATTCTTTTCTTTACAACCAGAACCCCTGTGGTTATACTGTGGGCGAGAGGATGTAATGATTATGAAAATCGAAAAACTAAGTGAAAATCAGATCCGCTGCACACTGACCCATGAAGACCTGAACAGCCGGAATATTCGTCTGAGTGAGCTGGCCTATGGTTCTTCCGCCGCCAGAAAATTGTTTCAGGATATGATGCAGGAGGCTAGGGCCGCCGTCGGTTTTGATACCGGCTCTTCCCCGATTGTCATAGAGGCCATTCCCACTTCCAGGGATGCCCTGACACTGCTTATTACGAAGGTGGATGACCCGGAGGAACTGGACGCACGCTTTTCCAGATTTACCCGGTCAGGGGATTCTTCCGATTCCGGCAGTGCTTTTCTTGGAGCGAATGATGTGCTGGAACTCTTCCAGCGAATCTACGAAGCCCGCTCTTCGGCAGAAGCCGGTAAAAAAGAAGAAACCGCAGAGGCGCTTTCTCTTTCCGGAACAGATTCCGCAGAGAAAAATACCGCGGCGGAAAAGGACAAGGGCAAGGAGAAGGAGCCCATCAACCTGGTGGAATCCTTCCATTTTGATACGCTCGATGATCTTATTCTTGCGTCGCACAATCTGGAACGCTGCTACTCCGGAAAAAATACGCTTTACCGCCGCCATGAAAACGGAAGGCAGTACCAGCTGATTCTTCATCAATCCGGCATGGAGCCTAAGGAATTCAATAAAATCTGCAATATTCTCTCCGAGTACGGCAAAGGCGAAAATTTCACGCCTGCTCAGGAAGCATTCCTGCGTGAACACGGAGATGTCCTGATGGCAGATTCCGCCATCCAGCAGCTGGCAAAGCTGTAGACAGCCGGAAACCGGCTTTTCGTTTTTCTGAGTGCGGTTCGGAGGTAAAGAAAAAACAGAAGCGGCTCATGGCACAAAAAAAGCACCCTGAGGGTGCTTTTTTCTTTTGTCCGGGTTTTGACTGCGGACTTTCTGTTTTATTTTTTATCCTTTGTCAGATACTCTTTCATGCTCTGAAGAGCCTTTTCTTCATCGGAGCCATCCGCGGTGATGGTAACACGCTCTCCGTTGTCCAGCCCAAGCGTCATCATTCCCATGATGCTCTTCGCATTCACGTTCCTGCTGCCGCTCTCCAGGTGAATGGAGCTTTCGAACTGACTTGCTACCTGAACCAGCATAGCAATGGGCCGGGTCTCCAGTCCGCTGGCCAACTGAATAACGACACTGTCCTTAACCATCTATGTTTCCTCCTCGTGTGTCTCTCTCAGCCGATCCGCTATAGCGCTGAGCTTCCTCAAACGGTGATTGACACCAGATTTTCCTACAGGCGGATCAAGATACGTACCTAACTCCTGTAGAGTCGCTGTGGGATATTGTAACCGAACTTCTGCTATTTCGTCAAGTCCGTTTGATAATTTAGACAAACCTATTATTCTGTTTATGTACAAAATGTCCTCAATCTGCCTCGCGGCAGCTCCTGCGGTCTTCTCAATATTGGCTGTCTCACAGTTCACCCTGCGGTTCACCTTGCCGCGGACTTCCCTCACCACACGGATATTCTCATAATTCAAAAGGGATACCCTGGCATCCATCAGTCCGAGCAGGCTGCCGATTTCTTCGCTGTCTTTGACATATACGACAAAATAATTTCTTCTTTGGAAGGTTCCAGGCCGGATGCCCAGAACATCCAGAAGAACAGAAACCTGTTCTGCCTGATAAGAGGTTCCGCACAAAATTTCAAACTGGTAAGAGCGGTCCGGGTCGGTGATACCCCCGGAGGAGAGAAAGCATCCCCGCAGAAATGCCCGCCTGCAGCAGCCTCTCTGCAAAGGAACCTGGTGAATCCAGATTCCCTCACGGAATTCTTCCAGATGCAGCGCCTGCATCAGAGCATCCGCCTGATCCTTCCCGGCCAGGATCCGGAACCGGGATGTTTTCCGGCCGTTTCCCCCATCCTGCCGCTCCAGCCGTACGGGTTCTCTGAAACAGCAGTGGATCAGACGAAATGTCCTGTCTGCCACAAAGGCATTTTCCGTATCCATCAAAACGGTCTCTCCCCCGTCAGACTGCCGTCTGTCTGTTCCGTTCCTTCCCGCCGTTCTGTCCTGAAGCAGAAACAGGGCAGTAAGCTCCGCAATCTGACAGTGCCTTCCCCCTCCTGTCTGCCTGCTCAGCTCTTCCTTTACTTCACTGGAAAAAGACATGGTTCAATCCCTTTTACGAAAGCTGTCCTTCTGGATATCCCTGTGTTCAATGCGGATCCCATACTCATGTGAATCCTTCAGCCTGGAAAAAAGTTCTTCCGCCAGTGCCACCGAGCGGTGTCTCCCTCCCGTGCAGCCGACCGAGATAACCAGCTGTGTTTTTCCCTCTTCTATATAATTAGGGATCAGAAAACGGATCAGATCCTCCAGCTTGTCAATAAACTGCCCGGACACATCATACTGCATGACAAAATCATGAACAGGCTGGTCTTTTCCGGTCAGTTCCTTCAGCTCCGGGACATAATAGGGGTTTGGCAGAAAACGGACGTCAAAAACCAGATCCGAGTCAGCCGGTATGCCATACTTAAATCCGAACGAGAGAACGGTGATCATCAGGCTTCTGAAATCCTGATCCTGAATAAAAATCTTCTCCAGCTCTGTCTTCAGATCCCTGGTCAGGAGCTGGCTGGTATCCAGAATATAATCCGCGTCTTTCTTCAGAAAACCGACAGCCTCCCTCTCCTTTCGCAGCCCGTCCTGCACCCGGCCTCCCCTGGCAAGCGGATGGCTTCGCCTGGTCTCCTTGTAGCGCTTGACAAGCGTCTTGTCGTCCGCGTCCAGAAAGAGAACCCGGAAGGAGATTCCCTTTTCTCTCAGATCTGCAAGCACATTCCGGAGATTGGAAAAATCGCTGCTGCGGATATCCACGCCCATGGCGACACCGGAAGTTTTGCCCTCGCCGCCCTCGCGGACCAGCTGGACAAATTTGTCAATCAGCGGAACGGGGAGATTGTCCACACAGAAATATCCCATATCCTCCAGCATTTTCAGCGCAGTGGTTTTCCCTGCGCCGGACATTCCCGTTACCAGCACAAGCTCTGTAGCCATAATCCCCTCCTGTTCTGTCAGTGCTCTACTCTCCCGTCATCGGGTTTTCTCCAAAGCCCAGAAACCGGACCTCCGGTTCCAGCAGAACGCCGGACTGCTTCTGCACAACAGCCCTGACATGACGCATCAGCCGACAAACCTGCTCCGCGGAGGCGCCCCCGCGGTTAATTACAAAACCGCAGTGTTTTTCCGACACCTGGGCATCGCCGTCCCGGTAACCCCGCAGTCCGGCGTCCATAATCAGCTTTCCGGCATAATATCCCTCCGGGCGCTTAAACGTGCTTCCCGCGCTTCCAAACTCAAGCGGCTGTTTTGCCGACCGGGCCGCCCTCAGTTCCTCCATCCTCGCTCTGACCGCCGCTCTGTCTCCCGGCTGAAGCTCAGCTTCTCCTTCCAGAACAATCCAGCCGGATTTCTGGACACGGCTGGTACGGTACCCCATATCCAGCTGTCCCTCCGGAAGTTCAAGAAACTCCAGGCGGTCATCCAGTACCAAAAGCCCTTTCAGCACATTTTTCAGCTCTCCGCCGTAGGCGCCGGCATTCATAACCGATCCGCCGCCTATGGTACCCGGTATTCCGGACGCAAACTCCAGACCTGTAAGCGCGTTCCGTTCCGCCTCCGCGGCGATTTTCGAGAGCAATACCCCTGCCTGCGCGCGGATTCTGTTCCCGTTTACAGAAAGCTTCTGAAAATTATGGTCGAGCTGGATGACAACACCCCGGAAGCCGGAATCCGCGACAAGAAGGTTGCTTCCGTTCCCCATCACAAACACGGGAAGCTCTTCCTCCCTGCAGAACTTCAGAACTGCCCGCACCGCTTCGGGATTCCGCGGAGTCACAAAGAAATCTGCCGGTCCTCCGATCCGGAAGGTCGTGTGCTTCTTCATGGGCTCCTGCTTTTTTACCTGGTCAGGTCCGGTTATCCGGCAAAGCTCCTGAAATATCATTTCATCCATTTTCATTGCGGTACTTTGCTTCTCCTTCCACGGTTTTCCCAGCCGTCTGCTGCCGGACTGCTCCGACCGGCAGCTGTCCATCCGTAAGGAGCGTCAGCGTCCCGTTTAACCTCCGTATCCGTTTTCGACGACTGTTCCGGCGGTATCTGTACCGGTTTCAGTCGTATCCGTAATGTCTGTACCGGTTCCAGTGGTATCTGTGTCTGTCCCCGCCGTATCTGTACCGGTTTCCGCCGTTCCTTCGGTGCTGTCTGTGGTTCCATCCGAAGCTGCGCCTGACGCACTCTGCCCCGAACTGCTTTCTTTTACGGTTCCTCCCAGCTGCTGGATCATTCCGGATGCGTATGAGGAATAGTCCGTGCCAGGCATGTTGTCGACAATCAGCTGCCAGGCCGCTATTGCTTTGTCCGTATTCCCGGCATTGGTATAGGCATTTGCCAGCAGACTGATGATATCAAAATCATCCGCCTGTATAGCAACAGCCTTCTGAAGAGCTTCCGCCGCGGCCTCGTAATCTCCCTGGTAATAAGAATTTTCCCCGTCCTGCACATAGGAGTCATAGGCATTGCTTCTGGACGCGTCATAAATGGTGGTGTACAGGTTTTTCGCGTCCGTGGAAAGCAGGGAGCTGTCTACATTCTGCAGCTGGTCGATCACATCCGTGTAGTTTTCGGATTCATAGGACTGATAGGCCTTCAGCAACGCTTCATAGGCTCCCGTTGTCGTCTCGGCGCTGGACTGGTCCTGCGCGGCCTTATCCGCGGATGACTGGGACTCCTGTATCTGGCTCTGAAGGCTGGATATCGTATTCGTCTGCTCGGCAATGGTATTGCTGTAATCCGTCAGCCTGCGGTTTGCATCCGCCGAAGCTCTGGAAACCGCGGCGGGAACTGCCAGAAAGAAAACAGCCAGAACTCCGACTGCAATGCCGATCAGCAGATTCATCAGGCTGACATAAGGAGGGGTTGCCCGGAAAAAAACATTCCTTCTTTTTACCCGATCTGCCTCGCTCTCCTCCTGCTCTTCCTCCCGGCGTTTTTTTCTGTCCTCCGCTCCCGTCTGCGCTTCCACCTCCTGGAGATAGAGACGGGTCACGGGATTGCATACATCGACGGCCTCCGCCTTTTTCAGCGCACGCCTGGCAACGGAAAGCTTTCCGTTATTCATTTCAATCAAAGCCATCAGCTGATACGCCCTGACAAATTTCGGGTTCAGGGCGACAGCCCTGCGCAGTCTGATCAGCGCAATGTCATCATGACCCTCCCGGCACGAACGCAGCGCCTCATTATACCCGCGGATGCTCCGGTTTCTGTTCTGAAGCTCCCGCTGATTTTCCCTGACTCTCCGGATATACTCTGAGGCAGGATTTCCGACCGTTTTCAGGTTAGAGCTGATAATCCACTCCTGCAGGGCAGCAACCGTCTCCCCTGTCTCCATATAGATCAGTCCGAGCAGATTTCTGGCGTCCGTAAACGTTTTATCCAGGTGGAGGCAGATTCTGAGCTTTTCAGCCGCTCCGGACAAATCCCTGACCTTCGCGCGGTCCAGTCCCTGGTTATAATACCGGCGGGAAAGCTGCCGGATTCTGTTTTCTGCGTATTCCATGCGGCTTACTCCTTGCTTTCCGAGGCTCTGCCCGCTTCCTCCGTCCTATCCTCTCCTGCATGCTCCATTCTGTTCTGCCGGAACAGATCCAGAAGATCTGACATATCCTCATTCCGGATGGATTCCTCTACATTTTCCACATCCAAACAGGGCGTAAACTTCTTCAGTTCCTCTTCAAAATTCAACATGTGATCCTCCTCCCGACCGGGCCGGATGCCCCTGTTTTACTTCCCTTACTCTGCGGTCTTCTCTGCCTGGCAGGCGAACCGCAGAGAATGCGTCTGTCCCCGCGTTACTTTTTTTCCAGATGGCTTTTAATCTGTCCGGCCAGATACAGCGAGCCTACGCAGAAAAGCATGCCGTCTCCCCTTTCGGAGCACGCAAGATCAAAGGCTCTGCCGACATCCGGCTCGGAATACACTTCCTTCTGCCCTGCACGGACAAACTCTTCTGCCAGTGCCTTCTCCGAGATACAGCGGCTTCCCTCAATCCGGGTAGTGATGACCCGTTCCGGATGAATCCCTTCTACAATCTCACGAATCATATCCGCATGATCCTTGTCCGATACGGCGGCAAAAAGAACGGTGATTGTATAATTTCTGTGAAACTGGGACGCCGTCTTGATAAACTGGGCAATTCCGTCCGGATTATGGGCGCCGTCCACCACAACACCGGGTAATACTGTCTCCATCCGGCACGGCCACACCATTTTGGAAATTCCCTTGGCGAGTCTTTCCTCAGATATTCCGTGATCCTTCCTCAGGATCAGCATGGTCAGAAAAGCCAGAGAAGCATTCGCCATCTGGTATTCCGCGATCTGCGGTATCTGCAGGCGGTAAGTTTCTGCACTTCCGCCGTTTTTCTCATCCTTCCAGGTAAAATCGAAGGCAATTCCCTCTGTTGTCGTGCTGACAGGCCGGCAGCAGTCCCTCGTCAGCTCATACCAGGGGCAGCCCATCTCCTCCGCCCGTCTGCGTATCACCGCCGCGGCACTTCTGTCACTGCCGTCAAAAATCACCGGAACTCCTTTTTTGATAATCCCGGCTTTCTCCCCGGCAATTTTCTCTGTCGTATCGCCGAGATATTCGGTGTGATCCAGACTGATGGATGTGATAATGCATGCCAGCGGATGACGGATGACATTGGTCGCGTCCAGTCGTCCGCCAAGGCCTACCTCCAGGATGATGTAATCCGTCTCCGCCTTCTGAAAAATCAGGGCTGCCATCAAAAACAATGTCTCAAAATAAGTCGGATGGGTGCCGCCCTCCCGCAGAAATTCATCAATCGCTTCTTTTACTTTTTCAAAGGCCCAGAGAAAGGTATCGTCGTCCACCTCCTCCGTCCCGATCTGAAACCGCTCGTTAATCCGAACCAGATGGGGGGAGGTAAAAAAGCCGACCCGGTATCCGCCTTCCATCAGCATGGTGCGGAGATAGGCGCACACGCTTCCTTTTCCGTTTGTCCCGGCTACATGAATAATTTTTTTTCCATTTTCCGGATGACCGAGCTTATCCAGCAGACGGTCTGTATGCGCCAGAGAAGTATCCGACGCAAACTTACCGATTCCTTCAATATAATTGACCGCTTCCTCGTATGTCATTTCCCTCTCCCCCGCATCTTTTCCCTCGTTCCTTCCGGGAAACCGGATGCTTAAGCTCCAAGCTGGGTCAGGCGCTCCTGCACCTGTGCCATCATACTTCTGTATTTTTCGAGCTTGGCCTGTTCTTCCTCCACCTTGGCTTTGGGAGCCCGGCTCATAAATTTCTCGTTACCCAGCATTTCGTTAGAACGTGCGATCTCCTTCTGCAGGCGTTCCTCTTCCTTTTTCAGCCGGGCGCGCTCCTTCTCCACGTCCACCAGCTCCGCAAACGGAATATAGATCGTGGCTCCCGGAATAACCGCGGAGATGGCATCGTCACCGATTCCGGCTTTATCCCTCTGCAGCATGGCGTGTTCCGCCTTTGCCAGAGAAGAGAAAAAGCTCTCGGAGCGCCGGAAAGTATCCAGAATCTCTTCCTTCTCCGATACCACATAGACATTGGCTTTCTTTCCCGGCGGTACCTGGAGGGAAGTCCTGACATTGCGGATTGCGGTTACCGCTTCCTTAATCAGCTCCACGCCTGCCGCATCCTCCGGAAAACTCCGGTCTTTGCGGAACACCGGCCAGGAGGCTGTCATAACCGTCTCCTCGTCCGGGTTCAGTGTGCAGTAAATTTCCTCGGTAAGGAACGGCATAAACGGATGCAGAAGCTTCAGCGCATCGGACAGGACCAGACGCAGAACCGCCAGCTTGCAGAGCTTTTCCTCCTCTGTTCCGCTGTAGAGAACCGGTTTGGACATCTCGATATACCAGTCGCAGAATTCCTCCCAGATGAAATCATAGACCTTCTGAACGGCAATGCCCAGCTCATAGCGGTCCATATTGTCGGTGACATCCGCAGCCAGCTGATTCACCTTATCCAGAATCCATCTGTCCGGGGCGGTGAGCTTTTCCGGATCAACGGTTTTCGGCACTTCCCTTCCTTCCATATTCATAAGGATAAAACGGGATGCATTCCAGACCTTGTTGGCGAAATTCCGGCTCGCCTCCACCCGTTCCCAGTAAAAACGCATATCGTTTCCGGGCGCATTTCCGGTCATCAGAGTCAGGCGAAGGGCGTCCGCCCCATATTTATCAATAACCTCCAGCGGATCTATTCCGTTGCCCAGTGACTTACTCATCTTGCGTCCCTGGGAATCCCGCACCAGTCCGTGTATCAGGACATGGTGGAAGGGAACCTTTCCGGTCTGTTCAATGCCGGAAAATACCATCCGGATCACCCAGAAGAAAATGATGTCGTACCCGGTTACCAGTACATCCGTGGGATAAAAATACTCCAGCTCCGGCGTATGATCCGGCCAGCCCAGCGTGGAAAACGGCCAGAGTGCGGAAGAAAACCAGGTGTCCAGCGTATCCTCATCCTGTTTAAAGTGATGTCCTCCGCATTTCGGACAGGTATCCGGCGCTCCGCCCTTTCGAACAACGATTTCTCCACAGTCCTGGCAGTAATAGGCCGGAATCCGGTGCCCCCACCAGAGCTGGCGGGAAATACACCAGTCCTTGATGTTGTCCAGCCAGTGTTCATAGGTTTTCCCGTAATTTTCCGGGACAAAAGACAACTCTCCTCTGTGGTAGGCGTCCAGCGCCGCCTGTCCCATCTCCTTCATGCGGACAAACCACTGGGGCTTAATCATAGGCTCCACTGTTGTGTGGCAGCGGTCATGCGTCCCAACCGCATGGGTATGCGGAACCACCTTCACCAGAAGACCCTGTTTTTTCAGATCCTCCACCATGACCCTGCGCGCCTCATAGCGGTCCATGCCGGCATATTTTCCGCACCTGTCATTCATGGTGGCATCGTCGTTCAGAATATTGATTTCTTCCAGCCCGTGCCGCTTTCCCACCTCAAAATCATTCGGATCATGCGCGGGAGTAATCTTCACACAGCCTGTCCCGAACTCCTTATCGACATACTCATCGGCAATGACAGGGATCTCCCTGTCTGTAAGCGGAAGCTTCAGCATTTTTCCGATCAGATGACGGTATCTTTCATCCTCCGGATTTACAGCAACGGCAGTATCACCCAGAAGAGTTTCCGGACGAGTCGTTGCTATTTCTACATAGTTACCCGGCTCGCCGACAATCGGATAGTTGATGTGCCAGAAGAAACCGTCCTGGTCCACATGCTCCACTTCCGCATCGGACAAAGACGTCTGGCACTTCGGACACCAGTTGATAATCCGGCTTCCTTTATAGATCCAGCCTTTTTCATACAGACGGACAAACACTTCCTCCACTGCTTTGGAGCAGCCCTCGTCCATCGTAAAACGCTCCCGTTCCCAGTCCGCGGAGGATCCCAGCTTCCGGAGCTGCTTCATGATCCGGCTTCCGTACTCATCCTTCCACTGCCAGCAGTATTTCAGGAATTCTTCTCTTCCGATCTCGTGCTTGTCGACCCCCTTCTCTTTCAGCATGTTGGTAACCTTGACCTCTGTGGCGATTGCCGCATGATCGGTTCCTGGCTGCCAGAGAGCCTCGTATCCCTGCATCCTTTTGAAGCGGATCAGAATATCCTGCATGGTATTGTCCAGCGCGTGGCCCATGTGCAGCTGCCCTGTAACATTTGGCGGCGGCATAACGATACTGAATGGTTTTTTATCCGGATTCACCTTTGCGTGGAAATACCCGTGATCCATCCATTTCTGATAGAGCCTGTCCTCCAGCCCTTTTGGATCATAGGTTTTTGCCAGTTCCTTACTCATAATTCTGATCATCCTCCCGAAGCTTTTATCCTGTCTGCGCCTGCATGGCGTTCCCTGTTCCAAGTACTGACATCGGTTTCCCCTTGGTCACTTCTACCATAATAAAAGGGTACCCGATATTCGTCAAGAAAAGGATTCCCAAAAAAGGTGCAAAAAAAAGACCCCCGCGGGTCCTGTCTTGTTTCTGTTTTGTCCCTGTATGCCAGATGGGGTGCCATCCTTCGGAGCCGGCCTTCTGCCAAGCGGAAAACCAGACCATCATTCTTTACATGCGGAGGAAAACGATGCGGTATAGACATCAAACCTGACTTCCGAAGTATTCACCCTGCCGTTTAACCATGTACAAATTCCGTCAGGTTCCCGGCTGAGTGATCTACTCGTTCAGGCATTCCATATCGTACAGAAATGGATGGAAGACTTTTCTCGGAAGCTTCAGCCCTCACTCCTCAGGCAGGTTTCCTGGCTTGCGGATCAACGCTCCTGTGTGCCTTCTCGCATGCGCCGCATACAATGGCATCTTACACATTGCTCCCCGCTTACAGTGACCGGATCGTCCGGGATTCTCACCCGGTTCCCTCTCGGCAGCGACAACTGCCTCACCTGAAAAGCTGATATGGAATTTATACACAACCATAAAATAGCACAGGAAGCTGTCCCTGTCAAGATACCGGCCGGTCATGCCGCTGCTTTTCCCCGCCGCCCTTACGCGCCTCTCTGCCTGGAACCGGAGTGCCTCTGTATACCTGCCGGACAGGAAAACAGAAACAGGCAGGATGCCAGAATCTCTGTATCCTGCCCGGTAAAAAAATCGTATCTATTCAGCGTTTTGACTGCACGTCTGCCTCATATTTACGGATTTCATCAAACCAGCCTTCCGCCGGAGAGCCGCATACTTCGTTGTAGTAATCCCACACAAATCCAAACGGCAGAATTCTTGCCGCTTCCTGATCCACCATCAGCTGTGTGAAATTCCCCGCGTCCTGCAGCCCTTTCAGATGGTCGTTCGGCAGCAGCATGGCGTTGAGCATGGCCTTCTGCCAGCTGCGGAAGCCGACTGTCCAGGCGGAGACACGGTTGATGCTGGCATCAAAATAATCCAGAGCCATATGCACTCTGTCAATCGCCTTATTGCGGACAATCTCCTTCGCCATCTCCTTTGTCTCGTCATCAAACAGGACGACATGGTCAGAGTCCCATCTGACCGGACGGGTGATGTGCAGGGCAATTTCCGGGAAGAAGCACAGCAGCGCCGGGATTTTATCGGAAACAACCTCTGTGGGATGATAATGCCCGTTATCCATCAGCGGCATGCATTTGTTGCGGTTAAATGCCGCGTAGCTGAGCGCAAATTCCGCGGAACCGGAGGTGTAGGATTCCACCCCGATGCCAAAGACCTTGGACTCCACGGTCGGTTTTACCTTGCTGAAATCGTAGGGCTCCGAAAGGATCTGGTCAATCGAATCCTTATAGCGCATTCTGGGTCCCATGCGGTCTGCCGGAATATCCTTCAGCCCGTCTCCCGTCCAGATATTCATAACTGTGGGTACGCCGGTCTGCTCCGCAAAATAACTGGAGATACGGACGCAGCATTTTCCGTGCTCAATCCAGAACTTCCGCACAGACTCATCCGTGCTGGACAGGTTCATGCCGTCCGCTCCGACAACCGGATAAGAGAAAAATGTCGGGTTGAAATCAATCCCCATTTTATGCTCTTTCGCAAAATCCACCCATTTCTGGAAATGCTTCGGCTCAAGCTTGTCTCTGGTTACGGCTTTCCCGTCCTCAAAAATCGCATAGCTGGCATGGAGGTTCAGCTTTACCTTTCCGGGAACCAGGGACATCACCTTTTCGATATCCTGCATCAGCTGTTCCGGTGTTTTTGCCCTTCCCGGATAGTTTCCGGTCGTCTGGATGCCCCCCGTAAGCGGACCGTCCTGATCGAAACCGGTCACATCGTCTCCCTGCCAGCAGTGCAGAGAAACCGGGACATTTTTGAGCGTCTCAATGGCCTGATCGGTATCTACACCGTATTTCGCATACTCTTCCTTTGCAATTTTATACTTCTCTTCTACAGTCACGAGCAATTCCTCCTTTTTCATCTTTCTGCTGCATTCGCAGCACTTACATAGCCGGCAATGCCGGCAAAGCAGCCTTATCGTATGTTACTGGCGGACCGACCCGTCCGGATTGTAGACCTTAATACCGAAAGAAGCGTGAATATTGTCCCTCGCCTCTTCCACACTCTTAAATTCTCCGGACTTCAGCATCTGCGCCGTGATGTTCCCGATGGCAGTTCCCTCGCCGGGGCCTGCGTGGATTTCCTTCTTCGTCGCTCTGGCTGTCAGCCGGTTCAGATAATCCGCGTTGGATCCCCCTCCTACAATATGAATGCGGGAATAGGTTCTTCCTGTGAGTTCTTCCAGTTCCTTCGCTGTCTTCGCATAACAGTCCGCCAGTGACGTATAGATAACCGTCGCCAGCTGTCCGAAGTTTTCCGGAACCTTCTGCCCGGTTCTTCTGCAATAATCCTTAACCTCCTCCGTCATATTATCCGGGGAAAGGAAACACTCGTCATTGCAGTCCACACGGGACGGAAAATCCTTTTCTTCTTCTGCCATATCACAGATCTGGGAGAAGCTGTACTGATCGTTCACTTCGTGGCGGACAGACTGGATCATCCAGAGTCCCATGATATTTTTCAGATAACGGAACCGGTGGTCATAGCCGCCCTCGTTGGTAAAGTTCATCTCACAGCTTTTTTCGGACGTATCCGCCTGTTTCCTCTCTACGCCCATCAGCGACCAGGTGCCGGAGCTGATATAGATAAAATCGTCATCATTCGCCGGAACAGCAAGAACCGCTGACCCTGTGTCATGCGTACACGGAACGACGACCTCCAGGTCATACCCGATTTCCTCTGCAACCTCCTGACGCACACTTCCCAGGCTGGTTCCCGGCATAACCACCTTCTGGAAAATTTTTCTGGGATATCCCAGCCGGTCAATCAGCTCCCAGTCATAATCATTGGTCTTTGCGCTGATCAGCTGGCCGGTCGTAGCCTCTGTATACTCGTTCACCTTCTGTCCGGTCAGAAGAAAATGGAAATAGTCCGGTGTGTAGAGCAGGGTTTCCGCCTTTTCCAGATAGTCCGGATGTGTTTTTTTCACCGCCATCAGCTGATAAACCGTATTGAAAATGGCCTTCTGAATGCCGGTGCGGGAGTAAAGCTCGTCCAGGGAAATGATCTTATAGACCTCATCATCCATGCCTTCTGTCCTGTGATCCCGGTAGCCGACATAATTTCCGATCGGCTTATCCTCTTTATCCAGCAGAACAAAATCCACGCCCCAGGTATCCACGCCCACACTGCAGGGGATTTTCCCGATCTCGCGGCATTTCTTCAGCCCGGTGATGACCTCCCGGAAAATACGGTCATGCTCCCAGCAGAGTTCCCCGTCTTTTTTCACCATTCCGTTCTGAAAACGGTGAACCTCCTGAAGCTGCATCTTCCCGTTTTCCATCCATCCGAGCATGACACGGCCGCTGGACGCTCCCATATCCACTGCTGCGTAATACTTCGTCTCCATTGTAAAACCTCCTTTGCACTTGCGTGCCTCCTTAATAGATAATAACTGCTGAACATATAAAATAGAAGAACCCTTCTTGTCCAAAAAAGGTCCTCTCTTGCATATAAGACAAGCCCGAAACCGCAGCGGATCAGCGGGAAGTAATCTGTTCCAGAATTTCTCTGCTTTTTAAAGGCCTGTCCAGAATTTTCTTCATATGGCGGTTCAGATTTTTTTCCAGCTCTCTGAGCACCTCCTCCTTTACCTGAAAGGTAAAGAGCTTTTCCAGCGGGCTGTACATGATATACTGAATGGTATACAGAACTCCCGGAGCAGCCTGTTCTGTTTCCGGTGCGTATTCCGGTGCGTACTCGCCGTTTATGGTCATCAGGCGCAGCTCAAAAATACGTCTGACCAGTCTGTTATCCAGGCTTGGATTCAAAAGCGCCTTCATGGACAGATACAGAAGATTCAGCATATCTGTGGCATCCAGCCCCTCTCTTCCGTAGTATCCGGCGAATTCCAGAAAATAATACCCGTAATAGACGCCTGGCATTTCGCCGGCCAGCTCTGTAAAATAATTCCGGATATCGGTTCCTGTAAGATTATAGGATGTCCTTCCGGCAATCACGGTGAAGGAGCCGAAAACAAACGGATTAGACGCAGCCATCAGAACACTGTTCTGCCTCCGTGCGCCCCTTGCAAAAGCGCTGATTTTTCCCAGCTCCCGTGTCAGGATTACCACCCTTTTATCGTATTCTCCGATGGGCGCGGCAGACAGTACCATCCCGGAAACGGTTAAGGTATCACTCATAGCTCTTTCTTATCATATCCGTAATTTTTCAGAAGGATATCGCTCTCCCTCCAGTCTTTGCGAACCTTGACCCAAAGCTTCAGATTGACATGGCCGTCCAGCATTTTTTCAATATCCTGTCTGGCCTCTGTTCCTATTTTCTTGAGCATGGCTCCGTTTTTGCCGATAATGATTCCCTTGTGCGATTCTCTCTCACAGATGATCACCGCTTCGATATCCGTGACGCTTCCGTCCGGACGCTCTCTCATTTTTTCGATCACCACGGCAATCCCGTGGGGAATCTCCTGCCCCATAGACCGAAGCGCCTTTTCCCGGATCATCTCCGCCGCGATCTGCCTGACCGGCTGGTCGGTGACGGTATCCTCGTCGAAAAAGCGGGGACCCACGGGCAGCACCGCAAAAACCGCGTCCAGAACCAGATCCAGATTGGTGCTGTGGAGGGCGGAAACCGCCACGGTGTCAGAAAACCGGCAGAGACCCCGGTAAGCCTCCATGGTTTTGGCGACTTCTTCTTTTCTGCAGCGGTCCGTCTTGTTAATAACCAGGATAACCGGAAGCCCCGAACGACCCAGAAGCCTTGCGATGTGCTGCTCCGCGGCGCCCACATAATCGCCCGGCTCAATCAGCCAGAGAACCGCGTCCACATCCTTCAGCGACTTCTCCGCGGCGTCCACCATGTACTCGCCCAGGCGGTTTTTTGCCTTATGGATGCCCGGCGTATCCAGAAACACAATCTGCCCGCGCGCGTCATTATAGACGGTGCGGATCCGGTTTCTGGTCGTCTGGGGTTTTCTGGATGTAATGGCGATTTTCTGTCCGATCAGATGATTCATCAGCGTGGACTTGCCGACATTCGGCCGGCCGATCATGGCCACATACCCGGATTTTAACTGTTCTGCCATAGTTTCCTTCTTCCTCAGCCCTGTACCAGCGGCCGGATAACCGAAAGCACATCCCCGTCTTTTTCCAGAACAGATTCGCTTCCGATGACGCAGCGGTTATCTGCGTCCAGAATAGCCTGCGCGGCAGCCGACAGCTTTCGGATATCCTCCGGCTGCGCATCCAGCACTTCCTCCCGCTCCTTCTGAAAATCCTCTTCCGTCAGTCCCGCAAACCAGGACGTCATGGCCAGATCCCCCTTTGCGGAGGCATTCAGGGGAGTATCCAGCTCGCTGATCGCGCCGATGATATATTTTGTCATGGTGCGCTCGTCCGCCTGGAAATTTTTCAGGAAGTCCGGAAGATTCCGGTAAACCTCCAGCGTGCGCTTCAGATGCGGATCCCGGTAGGAAACCAGGTAGCTCTCCCCGGATCTGCGGAACGCGCTCATACAGCCGTAAGCTCCTCCCAGCACCCGCAGATTCATCCAGAGATAATCGTAATTCAGAATCACCCGGAGAATGCGGAAGGCACCTGTATATTCACACCCGGCCGCCCGGAAATTTCCGGTCTGGGCAACATACTGCACCTGCCCGGAGGTTTTAAAGCCTTCATTTTTCTGCTCCGGCCTCCAGGTAAAGGCACCTGTTCTGTACGGAGCCGTACAAAGACTTTTTTTCAGGATCTCCACCCGCTCCGCAATCCCGTCGAATCCGCTGTCATCAGCCGTCAGGCTGACGTACAGATTTTCAGGGCGGAACAGAATATTCATCAGTTCCTGCAGCTTCCCGACAAGCGGTTCCTTCTCCGATTCAAAATTTTTCTCCAGCTTTTCAATCAGATGATAGAACTCGATTCCTCCGGTCCGCTCCGACCAGGCGCCCAGAAGGGACTGGCTTGCCTGCGCGCGGCGCACGGCAGAGGAATGACCGGCAGCCGGAATCGACTGCTGCATTCCGGCTTTAATGCCTGCCACAATCTCATAGAGCCGTTTGGTATCGTCCAGACGGGAACAGCAGAGAATTTCCTGCACCATCCGGAATACGAAATCCTGTTTCGGCAGAAGATATTTCGCACTTACCGTAAACATCCGGAAGCCCTTGTTGTTATCCCGCCCCTTATCCACCTGAAGGCTCTGCAGGGCAAAGCTGATGCCTCCTGTACTGGCATTGATCTCATGGAACAACTCCCCGTAGGAGTAGTTTTCCGTCCCGATCATTCCCAGAACGCCCCGCAGAAGTCCCAGATACGGAACCAGATCATCCGGAACCTGCTCCGTATTGAACATCAGCCGAAGATAACCGATCCCGTTGGTATGATATTTTTCCTTCAGAAAAACCGTCTCTCCGACCCGGCACTCCTGTGTGCAGAGATGGAGATCCGCGCTTCTGCTGATATCCGAACGCTTCAGAACAGGAAGCGAATCCATTGCCTCCGGGGAATCCGGAGCCTCCTGATAAGCCTTCAGTTCTTCGGTCTCCTTTATGATTTCACTGATCTGATCCGGCGTGAGAGAGGCCTTCTTTTCCGCAAGCTTTCGTGCTGTTCTGGCATCCTGCTCCGCTGCCAGCCCCCTCTTCGGAACAAGCGTCACCACCGCGGCATGCGGATTCTGAAGAAGCCATTTCCGGATCAGCTGTTCAAAATAATCGGTCTGTGCCTTTTGCTTGAGCGTCTCGAACACCTGCAGTTCCTTCAGATAATCAAAGGGCTTTTTCCAGTCATAGAGCCAGCTGTCAAACATATCCAGCACATAGAACAGCCCTTTCGGGAAGGAGGCGTAATCCGCCTCACGGAACCGGAATTCGTAATAGTTTATGCCGGAATACAGGGCTTTTTTCGGAATTCCGCTGACTGTCAGTTTCTCCAGCGTATCCCGTATAATGCCCAGGAACCTGTCCTTGTCCTTTTCGTTGGCGTTCTGCGCAATAATGCTGAAGAATGGCTGAAGGGTTCCGTCATTATAGGCGCCCTCCACATTTTTACAGATCCCGGAATCCAGAAGAGCCTGTTTGACAGGCGCGCCGGGAGCGTCCAGCAGGACATATTCCAGAATGGAAAAGGACATATTAAGCAGGGTATCCGAATAGTCCCCTACCACAAAGCTCTCGGAAAGATAGGTATTGTCCTCGGTCGGCTCGTCCTCCAGAACCGGATATTCCATGGAGACATCGCAGCTTCCGGAAAACGGTTTCTGGAAGGGAATCTCCGAATCCACGGGGATTCTGTCAAAGGCGCCCAGATAGGCCTGATCCAGCCAGCGCAGCTTCTCCTCCATATCCAGGTTTCCGTAGAGACAGATATAGCAGTTAGAGGGATGATAATATTTTCTGTGAAAATCCAGAAACTCTTCATAGGTCAGCTCCGGAATTTCCTCCGGGTCGCCGCCGGATTCCACTCCATAGGGAGTGTCCGGAAACAGATGATTGAAAACCGCGCGGTTCAGAACCTCCTCCGGAGAAGAGAAGGCGCCCTTCATTTCGTTGTAAACCACGCCGTTATAGGTTAGAGGGTCGGACTCCTTCTCCATCTGGTAATGCCAGCCCTCCTGCCGGAAGATTTTTTCGTTTCTGTAGATGTTCGGATAGAAAACCGCATCCAGATAGACATCCATCAGATTCTGAAAATCCGTGTCATTGCAGCTGGCAACCGGGTAAACCGTCTTGTCCGGATATGTCATGGCATTCAGGAATGTATTCAGCGATCCCTTTGCCAATTCCACAAACGGGTCCTTCAGCGGAAATTTTCTGGAACCGCAGAGCACCGTGTGCTCAATAATATGGGCTACACCGGTAGAATTTTTCGGCGGCGTCCGAAAACCGATGGTGAATACCTTGTTTTTATCGTCATTGGACAGCAGGGCAATTCTGGCCCCGCTTTTTTTATGAACCAGAAGAGAGGCATCCGAGTGGACGTCCTCAATTCTCTCCTGACTGATTAGTTCGTAAGCATCCAGCATGCACGCTCTCTCCTCTCTGCTTAAACATTGGCATACCGCACCTTCATCTGCTTCAGCTGATCCCGGTTCAGCCGGAGATTGAAGCCGCCCGGATTGATGACCACGCCCTCTGCCTTTGGCACCAGAAGCTTCTCCAGATAATCGTAGCCTGTCGGACCGATCTGCAGCCGCCTTCCCGCCGTCTTTGCGTTAAAGCTCTTAAACTCAGTGAGATCCGTATATATCGGCTGGAAGAATTTTCCGTCTTTGGTCTGCACCATAGGTATTTTAACCTTTCCCTGCTGCTCCTTATTCTGCGGATTCCACTCGCCGGGGACATCTGTCGTGTCAAAGGAGATAATCAGGCGGGCATGAAAGAGATTGTGAACCATCTCTTCCTCCATGCTCTGCAGACGTTTTGCCTCCTCCGGCGTACGCTTCACCGGGCGGCTCAGCTCCTGCATAAAATAGAGGCCTGTCAGCTGAAGCTCCGGATTTGCCCGCGGAATCACATCCTTTTCCAGCTTGTCCATATCCGGCTTTTCGGCAAGCTTGTCCAGTTCGACGGTGACAGGAGCGCCTTCATCCTGAACGACAACCGCATTGACGCTGTACAGATACAGGCTTTTCAGAGCCGCGTCCAGCTTCTCCTGCGGAATCTGCACCGCCTGCAGAAGAATCTTATTCTGCGTATAGGGCACCGCAAATTCCTGCGCCGCGGCGGCGCTGGTGAAAAGATAGACCTGATCGTTAAACGTTTCGTCATCGCACTCAATAAAAGGCCGGTGCGTAAACCCTGAGTAAAGCATGAAAACTTCTTTAAATGTATGGATCCTGTGGATCATAAAACTGTTATCTACTACCATAATGATTTCATAATTCCTTTCTCTGATGCGCTTTCTACAGTATAACATGCGTCTTTACCCTTCGCAATTATACGAAAAAAAGTACAGCAGACACCCCCTCCAGACGGAAAAGAATATCTGCTGTACACCTGTCACAGACCCCTGTGCAGTTTTCTGGCAAAAGCACTGTTCTCAAAACCCCTGTGCGCTGAAAAACGGAGAATGGTGCAGGATCAGGACATATTGGCAAAACGTTCCACCGCTTTGGTAAAGTCCTGGATTGTTTTATCGGCGTCTCCGTGCTCAATCCCATTGCGGACGCAGTGCTGGATATGGCCTTCCAGAACAATCTGTCCACAGCGATGCAGAGCCGACTTGGCCGCGTTGATCTGGGAAAGCACATCCTCACAGGGAACGTCTTCATCAATCATGCGGTCAATCGCCGCAACCTGGCCCTCTATCTTCCTCAGTCTCCTGTGCAGGTTTTCTGAATCCATACATTGTCTCATCTTTCCTGTACCTCCTGTTTCCATTCTATTATGCCGGAACTCCGGTCTCCGCAACCCCGGCACGGACAGGGATTTGTCCGATTTCCTCCGGATCTTCCAGCAGATCTGTCATATTATGCAGACACAAACCGATGGTCGAAGCATTATGCAGGAAAGCCGCCGTTCCCGGAACAACTGCTCCGGCAATACCGGCCACCAGAATAGCTGCATTAAAGGAAATTCCCACCCTGGCTGTCCGGTTCATCCGGATCATCAGCTGTTCACTCATCTTCCGGAGTATAAGGAGTCCTTCCAGATCTTTTCCGGAAAGCGTGATATCCGCAATCTCCCTTGCAATATCCGCTCCCTCTTTCATAGCGATTCCTACATCTGCCGCAGAAAGTGCCGGGGAATCGTTAATTCCGTCTCCGATCATAATAACCTTCCGGCCTTTTTCCCGCTCTTTCTGAACAAATCCGGCCTTATCCTCCGGAAGCACCTCCGCGTAAAACTCGGATATTCCCGCCTCTCGGGCGATAGCCTCGGCTGTTCTTTCGCTGTCTCCGGTCATCATGACGATATGCCGGATACCTGTCTCCCGGAGTCTGGAAATGATTTCCGCTGTCTCCTTCTTGATGGGATCCGCAATACCGATAACAGCCGCCATACGGCCTCCGACCGCCATATATAGACGAGAGTACTGCGGGGGCATACTGCGGACTCTTTCCCTGTCTTCCTCCGAAAGGAAAGCTCCCTCATCCTCCAGTACAAAATGATAACTGCCGATAACCACTCTCTCCCCATTCAGGGAAGACACAATGCCGTGGGCCACAATATAAGTCGGCTTTGTATGTATTTCCGCATGAGAAATCTTCCTGTCCCTGGCAGCTTTTACTACGGCATTGGCAAGCGAATGAGGGAAATGTTCTTCCAGGCATGCCGCCAGCGCAAGCATATCCGATTCGTCTCTGCCGTCCATGGTTACAATCTCTTCCACAACCGGTGTTGCATACGTCAGCGTTCCGGTCTTATCGAAAACAACCGTATCCGCTTCCGAGATCATCTCCAGGTACTTCCCTCCTTTAACTGTAATCTGATGTCTTCCCGCCTCTCTCATGGCCGAAAGAATGGCAATCGGCATGGCGACCTCAATCGCGCAGGAGAAATCAACCATCAGAACAGATGCCGCCTTTGTTATGCTGCGGGTCAACAGACCGGTGAGAAGAGCTGTACCGAATGTGTAAGGAATCAGACGGCTGACAACCTTTTCTGCCCTGGACTGGGTCACCGATGTCATGCTTTCCGAATCTTCAATCATATGAACAATGCGGTCATACCTTGTCTCTCCGGAAACCCCCTTTACCTGTATGATCAGTTCTCCCTCTTCTACAACCGTTCCTGCAAAAACACTGGAATCCTCACGCTTTTCAACCGGGATGGACTCCCCAGTCAGCGCCGCCTGGTTGACCAGCGCCTCTCCTTCTGTTACCACACCGTCCAGAGGGATCATGCTTCCGACTGATACCTGAACCAGGTCTCCGTCCTGAATCTGATTGATGCCGACAAGTACGCTGCTGTCCCCTTCTACCTTCCAGACCCTGGAAATGTTCAGAGCCAGGGATTGTGCCAGATCATCCACGGATTTTTTATAGGTCCACTCCTCCAGTATTTCCCCGACATCTGTGAGGAAAATAATAGAGCTCGCGGTAGAAAAGTCCTGCGTCAGCAAAGACGCCAGAATGGCGGACGCATGAACAATTTCCGCGGTGAAATTTCTGCGGAAAATGTCACGGATTCCCCGGATGATATAGGGCAGTCCGTCCGCAACGGTCCATACAATCCGTACAGGAGCCGGAACCAGCAGCTGCTTTACAAGCCGGAGAATAATCTTGTCTGCGATCTTCTCTTTGTAAAATTCATTCGTCGCTCTGGCCGAAACAGACGGAAGCTTGTCAATCAGATCCGGATCCTGGAGATCCATCTGACCCACGCACTCCAGTAAATCTTTTTCCGCCTGCCCGCGATACCGGAGGATCAGTTCGCCGGTCCGGGCAAAAACCTGCACCGACTCCACATCCTCCCTCTCGATCAAGGTATAATACAGCACATCGGCTTCCTGCCCGGTCAGCCTGCGCCTGGCCAGATCCAGATGCACCCTCTGTCCGGATCTGTGAAGAATTCGGTATTTCACGTCTCAGGCCTCTTTCCTCTGCTCAGGTACAGTTTTCCCCGCGTCTGTTCCCTCATAAACAGTTTCCTTTTCTGCGTAGTATTTTTCTACATTTGCTTTAGCATCTGCCGCAATGTCGGACGCGCCGGCCTGGATCTTTTCTGCTCTCTCCATAATCGAATCCTTTACAAGAAAAGCTCCGGTGGTCAGACCCGTATATACCTTTCGAGCGGTCTTTCCGCCGAATATCTCCACGCCGGCCTTTCCCAGAACATAACCTCCCAGAAGCGAAAAAATAACAGCTTTCTTCATCTCTATTTCCTTTCATCTAAAAAAGCAAAAACATCGGATACATTGATTGCCTCGAATTACCCGCCCGTTTATACCAAGGGGGGTATGGTATATAGTACTCTTTTTTTTCCTCTTGTCAAGATTTTACGTAACAACAGGTAAAAAACCGTCTGCACAAAACGACAGACGGCAGCCATTCACCTTATGGCAGAGATATAGTCCTCCAGTTCCCTGAGTGTCGATGGCACCGGAAGAGCGGCATCCAGAATACCCCGGCGCGCAGGCATTTCGACTGCGGGATCTCCATTTTTGAAGATGCCTCACCCCAAAATGCCTTACAGATCTTCATTCTCCTTGCCCAGTTTTTTCCTCTCATAAAAACGGCCGATAAAAAAGGCACAGATTCCTACACCGATTCCAGTCTGAATGCAGAACAGAAGACTCTCGATCTCTCCCGGAAGTTCTCCGCCGATTGCCGTCTCCAGAATCGGGTCAAACCAGGACTGGTAACCGGAATCCACTTCTGAAACAACCTGGCTTCCGGCATCATCCGAACCGCCAAATTCCGCCCCCTTCATGGCAAAAAGAGGAATAAATGTCATAAGCAGAGCGACAACCAGAAGAATAAGAATTGTTTTTTTATTGCTCTTATTTGTCTTTTCCATACTTATACTGGCTGCAGTGCCTGACTGTCAGCTTTCCTGCAGATATCGGATTTCCATGCCATTTTCCAGTGCGTACCTCTCTACTGCACTGCCCCGGCGACAGGCAATGATACAGGTTTTATTCGCAATTTTCTCTCCTATTTCTTCCGGTTCTCCCGGAAAAACAAGAAGCTTCAGCTGGTTGCAGCCGGAAAACGCCCGTTTTCCTATCTTACGGACAGAAGCCGGAACGATTACCTCTCTGAGTTTTTTGCAGTTCAGAAACGCGCCGGCAGAAATCTCTTCCAGAGAGTCCGGAAGAGTCACCTGTTCCAACCCGCAGAAGCAGAACCCCTGTTCGCCGATACTTCTCAGATTTCCGGGCAGCCGGATTTCCGAAAGACGGCGGCACTTATAAAAAGTCCTGCGGCCAATGCATTCTAACAGAACCGGCATATCCACCCTTTGCAGATTTCCACATTCCGCAAAAGCCTCCGCCCCTATCCAGACGGCATTTTTCAGATTTGCCTCCTGAATCCTTCCGTTGCCTGCTGAGGCTCTCCTGGGAATCCGGACGTTTCTTCCCTGCATATAGAAACAGGATATTTTTTTCTTCTCTTCTCCAGCCATGGGACTCGCTCCTGTAAATGATTACTTATTATACCTATAGGGGTATGCCCTTGTCAAGACATTCCCTTCCTACAGACCACAGGATATCCGCCCAAAAGAAACAGCGGGGCACCGCTATGCGATGCCCCGCCCGGAATAACCTTATTCTGTTATTCTCTTCTGTCTGATCAGTCCTGATCTGCTCCGTAAAGAGTAACCAGCTTGTTCAGATAGGTATATCTGTCTTTTGCTTCCTGCTCAGACTTATTCTGCAGTCTCTCTGCTTTCTCCGGATTTGCTCTCTTCAGAGAATTGTAACGTACCTCTCCGTCAAGGAATTCCTTGTAAGAATCTGTCGGAGCCTTGGAATCCAGGGTGAACGCAGCCTTGCCCTCGGCCTTTGCCGCCGGGTTGTAGCGGAACAGATGCCAGTATCCGGCTTTCACCGCCAGCTCTTCCTCCGTGATGGACTTGCCCATTCCCTTCTTGATTCCATGGTTGATACACGGAGCGTAAGCAATAATCAGAGAAGGTCCGTTGTAAGCCTCAGCCTCTGCAATAGCCTTTACCGCCTGATTGTAATCTGCGCCGATGGCGATCTGTGCCACATACACATAGCCGTAGCTCATGGCAATGGACGCAAGATCTTTCTTTCTGGTTTCCTTGCCGCCTGCAGCAAACTGCGCGACCGCGCCGGTCGGGGTAGCCTTGGAGGACTGTCCGCCGGTATTGGAGTAAACCTCAGTATCTACAACCAGGATGTTAATGTCCTTGCCGGACGCGAGAACATGATCCAGACCGCCGAAGCCGATATCATAGCCCCATCCGTCTCCGCCGAAGCACCAGTGAGATTTCTTGGCCATAAAGTCTTTGTTTTCCAGGATGTATTTCGCCGCATCGGACTCGTTGCCGGTGAGCAGGGCTACCAGCTTATCGGTTGCCACGCGGTTTGTAATACCATTGGTATAGGTATCTATCCACTCCTGACATGCATCCTTCAGCTCGCCGTCCGCGGAAGCCTTAACCTCTTCTACTCTGCGCATCAGCGCTGACCGATGTGCGTTCTGCGCCAGAAGCATTCCGTAACCAAACTCTGCGCCATCCTCGAACAAAGAATTGGACCATGCCGGTCCTCTTCCCTCGGCATTGACCGTGTATGGTGTGGACGGAGAAGAGTTACCCCAGATGGAAGAACATCCGGTAGCGTTTCCTACGTACATTCTGTCGCCGCACAGCTGGGTGATCAGTTTTACATAAGGAGTCTCGCCGCAGCCTGCGCATGCGCCGGAGAACTCAAGCAGCGGCTTCTTGAACTGGCTTCCCTTAACCGTTGTGATTTTGAATTTCTCCACAACGTCATGCTTCTCCGGAAGCTTAACCGCATAATCAAATCCGGCCTGCTCTCCGAGCGCCTCCTCCAGCGGAGTCATGGTAAGAGCTTTGGCTCCCTTCTTGCCCGGACATACATTCGCGCAGGAACCACATCCTGTACAGTCAAGGGCGGATACCTGAATGCCGAATTTATACTGTTTCATTCCTGTCATATCCAGGCTCTTGAAGCCTTCCGGAGCAGCCTCTGCCTCTGCCGGTGTCATGGCAAACGGACGGATGGCAGCGTGCGGGCATACAAAGGAGCAGCGTGTACACTGGATACAGTTATCCGGATTCCATACCGGAACATTTACGGCAATTCCACGTTTCTCATAGGCGGATGTGCCGGACGGAGTAGAGCCGTCAACATAAGGAAGTACATCAGAAACCTTCAGGCTGTTTCCTTCCTGTGCGCTTACCTTGGACTGGATGTTGTTGACAAAATCAACCGCGTCCTGACGGCCCTCGGTTGCATGTGTGAAATCAAGGCCTTCGTCAGCGGCGTTCTTCCAGCTCTCCGGCACCTTAACCTCTACAACCTGCTTTGCGCCCTCGTCGATAGCATCCCAGTTTTTCTTTACAATCTCGTCGCCCTTGCGGCCGTAAGTAGCTTTAGCGGCAGCCTTCATCAGCTCGATGGCTTTTTCTTCCGGAATGATCTTCGCCAGCTTGAAGAATGCGGACTGAAGGATAGTGTTGATACGGGTCGGACCCATGCCAACTTCAATACCGATCTTCACACCGTTGATGATGTAGAATTTAATGTTGTGGTTTGCGATATAAGCCTTTACCTGGCCGGGCAGATGCTCTTCCAGCTCTTCCTGGGTCCAGGGGCAGTTCAGCAGGAACGTACCGCCGTCAACCAGCTCCTGTACCATATTGTACTTGCGGATATAGGACGGATTATGGCACGCCACAAAGTTTGCGCGGTGAATCAGGTAGGTAGACTTAATCGGCTTCTTTCCGAAACGCAGGTGGGACATGGTGACACCGCCGGACTTCTTGGAATCATAATCAAAATAAGCCTGCGCGTACATGTCTGTGTTATCGCCGATGATCTTGATGGAGTTCTTGTTCGCTCCGACCGTACCATCCGCGCCAAGTCCCCAGAACTTGCAGTTGATGGTTCCTTCCGGTGTGGTAACAAGATCCGGACCTGTGGGCAGAGAAAGATTTGTCACATCATCAATGATGCCGATGGTGAAATGCGCTTTCTCGGTATTGTCATAGACCGCAACGATCTGGTTCGGGGTAGTGTCCCTGGAACCCAGGCCGTAGCGTCCGCCAAAGATCTTAACATCTTTGAATTTGCTGTCCTTCAGGGCTTCTACAACATCCAGATACAGCGGCTCGCCGTGAGCGCCCGGCTCCTTGGTTCTGTCCAGAACAGAAATCTGCTTTACTGTGTCCGGAATAGCCTCGATCAGATGCTTCGGGGAGAACGGTCTGTACAGACGTACCTTTACAACACCGACCTTGCGTCCCTGCGCGTTCAGATAGTCAATGGTCTCCTCGATGGTGTCATTGACAGAGCCCATGGCCACAATCACATGCTCTGCGTCCGGTGCCCCGTAATAATTGAACAGCTTATAGTCTGTGCCGATCTTCGCGTTAACCTTGTCCATATATCCCTGAACAATATCCGGAAGAGCGTCATAGAACTTATTGCAGGCCTCGCGTGTGGTAAAGAAGATATCCGGGTTCTGCGCGGATCCCTCTTCCTTCGGATGCTCCGGATTCAGCGCGTTTGCCCGGAATGCCTTCAGGGCATCCATATCCAGCATGTCACGGAGATCCTCGTAATCCCAGGTCTCGATCTTCTGCAGCTCATGAGAGGTACGGAATCCGTCGAAGAAGTTGATAAACGGAACCTTGCCTGTCAGGGCAGACGCATGAGCAACCGGGGTCAGATCCATCACTTCCTGAACGGAGGACTCGCACAGCATGGCAGCGCCGGTCTGGCGGCATGCGTATACGTCAGAGTGATCACCGAAGATGTTCAGTGCGTGGGTAGCAACGCAGCGGGCAGAGACATCGAATACTGCGGGCAGCTGCTCGCCGGCGATTTTATAAATGTTCGGGATCATCAGAAGAAGACCCTGGGAAGCTGTGTAGGTAGTGGTCAGGGCGCCGGCTGCCAGAGAGCCGTGTACAGCACCTGCGGCACCAGCCTCAGACTGCATTTCCGTAATCTGAACCTCCTCGCCGAACAGGTTCTTTCTGCCCTGGGTGGCCCACTCGTCTGTGTGCTCCGCCATAGGGGATGATGGTGTGATCGGGTAGATCGCTGCCACTTCGGTAAACGCATAGGAAGCATGAGCTGCCGCTGTGTTACCGTCCATGGTTTTCATTTTTCTAGCCATCGTAACTTATTCCTCCTTATATAGCTATAAAAATTGGTGCCTTTTTTGCATACAGATTTAGTATATCACGTTTTTTTTTTGATGTCACTCACGAGGCAGATGTACTGTAAAAAAAACACCCAAAAACACGCCGGACAGGCATCCTGGCCGGCGTGTTTTCTCACTTTCTCACTTTTGATAATACCAGGGGCAAAAGTACCTGTCACCGCCCATTGATCATTACGCAGGGCGCTCCTCCCTATGGTTCGTTACGTGCCAGCGCAGCACGGCGGCTCCGATGATAACGGCATAGCCCAGAAAACTGACTCCATCCGGGTATTCCCCAAGGAAAAGCGCTCCTAGCAGAGCCGCAAAAATAACCTGGGAATAATCAAACACTGAAATTTCCTTCGCCGGCGCGTAGGTATAAGCCTTTGTCACGCAGAGCTGGCCGCCCATGGCGGAAAAGCCCGTTGCCAGAAGGCAGAGAAACTGCCGGACTGTCATGGGCCGGAACTGCGCAGCCGCAAAGGGAAGGGTGAACAGCGTGGACACGGCAGAGAAAAAGAACACAATAACCGGTCCCCGCTCCCCGCGCACACCGAGCAGGCGCACAAAGGTATAGGCCAGACCGGCTCCGAGCCCGCCGCACAGCCCGATAAACGCCGGACCCGCCGCCATGGAAAAGCCTGGTCTTATCACGATCAGGGCGCCGGTAAACGCCAGCGCGACACAGGCCCAGTCAAATTTTCCGGCTTTTTCCTTAAGGATAAAAACTGAAAACAGAACCGCAAAAAACGGCGACATCTTATTCAGCATGTTGGCATCTGAGATCAGCAGATGATCCACAGCATAAAAATTGCAGATTAAACCGGCCGTTCCCCCGGCAGCCCGCAGAATCAGAAAAGGAAGGCTTCCCTTTTTGATCTTCAGCTTTTCCTCTGTCCGGAGAAGAATAATCAGAGAGACGACAGAGGCCACCAGATTGCGGAACAGTGCCTTCTCCATCGTGGGCAGGTTTCCTGCCTCCTTCAGGAAGAAGGTCATAAGGGCGAAAAAGAACGCTTCCAGCAGCACATAGAGAATACCCCTGTTTTTATTTTTCAGTGGCGCAGCGGCCGCCGCATTTCTTTCCGCCGCCGAATTTTTCAAATTCCTGCTCAAAGCTTTGTAATCAGGATGCAGTTCGGCGTATCCACCTTGTTCGGCCTGCCCTTCTGCACCAGAATATTCTTCTCATAATCAATGGCAAATGTTGTTATGGTATTGGACTGATTGTTGCAGCAGGCAATGTGCCTTCCGTCCGGAAACAGGGCAATATGCTTGGGATATTCGCCGCTGATGGGAAGCGCGAATTTCTTATCCAAAAGGCCGGTTTCCTTGTCAATCCGGTACATGGCCACCGTGTTGTCTCCCGCCGTGGACGTAAACAGGTAATTGCCGTCCAGAGAAACACACATCCCGGAAGCCGCGTCGTGAATCTGATCGACATTGTCGGAGGTTGTGCTGATCGTCTGGATTTTTTCAAACTCCGGGGTCTTCCCGCTGTCCGTATAGCGGAATACATCCACCACATTGGAAAGCTCATAGAGTAGATAAGCAAAACGTCCGTCACGGCTGAACCGGAGAAGCCTCGGTCCGGATTCTCTGGGACAGCGGAGAATATCCACCATTTTCAGCTTGTCCCGGTTGGTGATCTGATAGAATTTCACCTGGTCAATCCCGTTATCCACCGCGCAGAGATATTTCTGATCCGGGGTCATCATCACACAGCTGACATGGGGACGGAAATTCCGCTCTGCCACGCTGCCGATTCCCTGGTGAAACACCCCGTCCATGACAGAGCCCAGACGTCCGTCCTGATGGGTATGAACCAGTGTCACCTTCCCGTCGTGATATCCCGCGACAAACAGGTATTTCCCGCTTTTATCCACAGAGACATAGCAGCCTCTCATGCCGTCTATGTCAATCTGATTGATCATGGCCAGATCCCCGGTCTCGCGGTCAATGGAAAATACCGCTACGCCTTCATCCGCTATGGAATATAAAAACTTTCCGTTTACAGACCGGCAGAGATAGGAAGAATTATTCACGGGAATGATTTTTTTCTCTTTCAGTGTTCCCTCTTCCACATTCACATCATATAAGTGAATTCCCACACTGCTGCCATGGGTGTAGGTACCGACATAGGCTACATATTTGTCGCTCATCGGGCATTCCTCCCTTTTTTCTGCTATACTTGCCTTACCATTGATTTCAGGTTCTTTCACAGTCCGCTTCTCTGCCCCGTCCGGCGCAGCTCTGCCCGTGAAAGGCTGGAGTCAGTATAGCACGAAACAAGGAGAAGTGACAATCATCAGAAAGGAATCAGAAAAAGAATGGAACGCGTTCTGACTTACCAGATCCCGAAGGATGACAGCGGAAAATCTGTTCATGAATTTCTCCGGGGTCTCGGTTATTCCAGGCATATTCTTCTTTCCATGAAGCCGGATCCGGCAGCAGTCATGAAAAACGGAGCTCCTGTAAGAATGTCCGGGCTCCTGCAGGAAGGAGACGTCCTCCGGATAACGGTCCGCGATGAATCCTCCTCCGAAAATATCATCCCGGCTCCCGTACCTTTTGACATTGTCTTTGAGGACAGCGATCTTCTGGTTATCAGCAAGCCCTCCGGCGTGGCCATCCACCCCGCCGTCAGCCATCCGGCCAATACGCTTGCCAACGGAATCGCCCTGTATTTTAAGGAACAGGGGATTCCTTATGTTTTCCGCTGCATCAACCGCCTGGATCGGGACACCACCGGTCTGCTGATCGCAGCCAAAAACAAGGTGAGCGCCTCCATCCTCGAACGGGATCTGCGGCTGCGGGAAATCCACCGCACCTACCTGGCTATTGCGGAAGGTCTCCTTCCCGAAAAGGGAACGGTTAACGCTCCTGTCGGAAGAAAAAGCAGTTCCCTGATTGAGCGGTGCATCGACTGGGAAAACGGAGACACAGCGGTCACGCATTTCCGGAGACTCCGATATTTTCCTCTCTGCACCCTGCCAGATACCGGGGAAGAAGAGATCCCTCTCTCCGGGTTCCGCCCCGCAGCGGCACCGGCCCAGGGAAAAGCAGATCTTCCCATGCTCTCCCTGGCAGAGCTCCATCTGGAGACCGGGCGCACCCACCAGATCCGCGTGCACATGGCGCACATCGGCCACCCTCTTCTGGGAGATACCCTGTATAATCCGGAAGGCCTGCCGGGTATCAGCCGGCAGGCCCTCCATTCATGGAAACTGGATTTTATTCATCCGATAACAAAAGAACAGATGCATTTTGAATCTCCGCTCCCCGCAGACATGGAGGCCGTGGTAAACGTACCGTGTCAGAGGGATCTGAAAGGATAAAACAGGAGCCGTTCTCTCCGCATTCAATCCGGATAGACCAGTCTCTCGTCACTGTCCGCTGTAATAACACAGAGATCTCTCTCCAGATACCTCGCGGACAGCCAGGAAGCCATGGAAAGATTCTGATCCAGATAATTGCCGCAGTCCCTTGCCGCCGCGCCGGGAATCTCGCCCTTGTAATCACGGATAAACGCAAAGGTACGCTTCACCAGATCCAGAATATCTCTGGATTCATAATCCCCGGACAGAATCAGATAAAATCCTGTACGGCAGCCCATCGGGCCGAAATAAATAACCCTGTCCGCGTATTCCGGATCGTTCCGCAGAAAAGTGGCGCCAAGATGCTCAATCGTGTGGCATTCCGCCGTATTCATCACGGGCTCCCGGTTCGGGGCAGTCAGCCGCAGATCAAACGTCGTCACAATTTCTTCTCCCACATGATCCTTCCGTGAGACATAAATGCCCGGCATCAGCTTCAGATGATTTACTGTAAAACTGGCTATTTTTTCCATATCTTCCTCCGTTTTCTCCCGCAGCCGTTTAATCTTTCTCTTCCGTGTTATAGCCGTCCGGGTTCATCGTCTGCCATCTCCAGGAATCCGCACACATGTCATCCAGATCATACTGCGCTTTCCACCCAAGCTCTCTTTCCGCCTTGTCGCAGTTGGAATAGCAGGTGGCAATGTCGCCGTCTCTTCTGGGCTTGATTACATATTTCAGCTTGTGTCCGCAGGCTTTTTCAAACGCGTGGATGACATCCAGAACCGAATATCCCTTACCGGTTCCCAGATTGCAGATAAATACGCCGTCGTTTTTCGCCAGCCTTTCCACCGCCTTGACATGCCCCTTTGCCAGATCCACCACATGGATATAATCGCGCACCCCGGTTCCGTCCGGCGTATCATAGTCGTCTCCGAACACATTGACCTCCGGAAGCTTTCCAATAGCCACCTGTGCCACATAGGGGAGCAGGTTGTTCGGAATTCCCTTCGGATCCTCACCGATCAGCCCGCTTTTGTGTGCGCCGATCGGATTAAAATACCGCAGCAGGATGACGTTCCACGAGGGATCTGCCGTGTGGATATCCGTCAGAATCTGCTCCTGCATCCATTTGGTCCATCCATAGGGATTGGTGCAGGTTCCCTTCGGACACTCCTCCGTGATCGGGATCTGCGCCGGATCCCCATAAACAGTAGCCGAGGAGCTGAAGATAATATTTTTACAGCCATGCTTTCTCATCACATCCACCAGATTCAGAAGTCCTCCGATGTTAGTATGATAGTATTCGACCGGCTTATGCACAGATTCTCCCACAGCCTTCAGTCCTGCAAAATGAATAACCGCGTCAATTTTGTTTTCCTCAAAAATTTTCTCCACGGCCGGCTTATCCAGCATATCCGCCTTGTAAAACTTCAGGGATCTGCCTGTGATTTTCTGAATTCTGTCTACCGCCTTTGGGCTGGAATTATAAAGATTATCGAACACAACGACATCATAGCCGGCATCCAGAAGTTCTACACAGGTATGACTTCCGATATACCCCGCTCCGCCTGTCACCAAAATAGTCATATGATCCTCCTCACTGCCGCTTACGCGTCACTCCATGCTCACGCTTGTTGCCATTCCTGTTTTTCATGTATAAGTCCTCGCATCACGAAACTGGACTTTTACCTTATCATAACATGCGGTCTGTTTTCCTGCATCCGGAAATTGAAGCCGTCATTTTCCGTTTTTTTCTTCTGCTTCTGGTTCTGGCTTTTGCCGTCCGGTCTCCCGCTTCTATAATAGTAAAACATATACTGCTGGATCACCCCCGCAAAGGGAGCATACAGGCTCCGGTCAAAGCCTGCCGGATACTGCTCCTTCAGCACCCGGCTGATCCAGACATCTACCGGGAAGAAATCCAGACGATGAAACCCAAACAGAGCCGTGCAGCTTGCAACCTTGACGCCAACTCCCTTAAACTCCATCAGACGGTTCAGAAGATTCTCATCCGACAGTTTCTGCAGGCTCTCCCGCGGACCCTTTTGCCCATCGGCACCGGCCAGCTCTGTCCACTGCCGCACCGTCTCCCGGATGTAGGGCATCCGATAGCCCAGACTGCAGCTTTCTTCCCCTTTCTCTTTCCAGGAACACAATTGATCTCCGCATTTCCGGCACCGGAGCCGCAGCAGCTGTTCCGCGGACGGAAAAGAAAAGACATCCTCCCCCTCAAAAGTTCCCAGAAAATCACCCGCCACACGGCAGAGCTTTTCTACACAGGACTGAATAGCCGGTATGTTTTTCCTCTGTGAGAGAATAAAAGTGATCAGCGTCTCAAAGGGATCCTGGCGGAGAATCCGGATTCCCTTCCCGTAATCCGCCGCCGCGGTGAGAAAACGGTCTTCCTCCGGTATTCTTTTCCGGATCTGACGGTAACACGTGGGAAAATCCAGATATCCGCCCCAAATCTTCCGGAATTCCTCCTCTGTGCAGGATGCCTGTAAAATATTTTCTTTTTCCCGGAGATACAGTACTCTGCCGAAAGCCGTAATCCGATAGTACCGGTCATCCAGACGCTTCCAGCGGAAGCACTGTCCGCTGTCCGCTATTTTATTCAGATCCAGATCATCCGCCAGTTCTATTTCAAACATATCCGCCTCTCCTGCCATATCCTTCCATCCGTCTGACAGCCTTCCGCCGTACGTACGGTTCCATTTCTTCTCCCGGGATCAAGCCCCTCTCCCTGTCAAAGTCTTTTATGACACGTACAGACCAATGAGCGACAGCAGGGAAACAGCAAGTCTTCCCGGCGCTTCTACACACAGGCTGCGCCGTCCCGGATCACAGGCCCTGTCCGGAGAGATAGCGCCTGTGTTCTCCCCTGCGGAAAACCTCCATCATTTCCGCTGTCAGCGAGCAGTGTTCCTCATCCTCCGGAACCTGCTCCGGGAGAAACCATCCCGCCTCGGAGAGCTCATCCTCTTCCAGCGCTATTGTTTCGTCTGAGCCGTCCAGCTCACAGAAGAAGCCCATCAGGAGTGTTCCCGTAAACGCCCAAGGCTGACTTTTGTAAAAATGGAGATTCCTGACCGGAAGCCCGACCTCCTCCATCACCTCCCGGTGAACCGTCTGCTCAATGGTCTCCCCGGTTTCCGCAAATCCGGCGATCAGCGCGTAATTTTTATAGCTCCGCCCCGCATATCTGCTCATCAGAAGTTTTCCGTTATGAACCACAGCGACAATCACGGCAGGACAGATCACCGGATAGCGGGTTCTTCCGCATTTCGGGCAGCGCATCATCCGTTCCTTTTCGTCGTGAACCAACGGCACACCGCAGTGACCGCAGAAGCGGCTCTCCTCATACCATTGAGCCAGGCGGCATCCCACCATTCCCGCAAAGGCTCTGTCCACCGGCCGTCCGCCGCGGAAGATACGGGTGTTCTCAAACCGGTACCCGGACGGAACCGGAAAAACCTGCCCGAAATCACAGCGCTCCTCACCCGTCTCAAAATCCACCCATTTCTGTATTTCTTCCGCCTGTTTCCCCAAAGATGGAATTCCCAAAAAAAAGCGCTCCTCGTCAATCCGGAACAGATACCGAAATCTCATCTCCCCTTCCGGAAAATTTTCCACCTTCGGAAAGGAAATCATTCCCCGGCCGTTCTGCTTCAGAAGAACCGACTGTCCTCTGCAGACAAGCACCGTATCCTCCCTGCGCGGATAGTAGTGAAAATACTCAATATGAAATTGATGCGGTTCAATATCCTGAATCATCTATTCTGCCTCCGTTATCGCCTGTACCGCTCCTCACACCGGCGCGCACAAAAAAAATTTGTGGCTTCTTCCGGAACCGCCCCTATGACGAATCCCCTTCCTGTGCGCGCAGAGAAAACAGTCCCTCCGCGCAGCAACGCTGCCCGGATATGTGAAAAGGATTATTGCATCATCCATCCGCTGCAATAATCCTTTCTCTGTTAATCCCTGACTTTAATGTGCGCTTCACGCAGCTGCATTTCCGTTATTTCTCCGGGCGCGCCACACATCAGATCCTGCGCGTTTCCATTCATCGGGAAAGGAATCACCTCACGGATGTTCTCTTCGCCGCGCAGCAGCATAATCATACGGTCAATTCCCGGAGCCATGCCCGCATGCGGCGGAGCTCCGAACTGAAACGCATTGTACAGAGCGCCGAACTTTTTCTTCAGATCCTCTTTGGTATAACCCGCAATCTCAAAGGCTTTTTCCATGATCTTAACATCATGGTTACGGACCGCGCCGGAAGAAAGCTCCACACCGTTGCAGACAATATCGTACTGATAAGCCAGAATATCCTCCGTATTCTGATGTTCCAGCGCATCCAGACCGCCCTGCGGCATAGAGAACGGATTGTGCGTGAAGATCATCTTTTTCTCTTCCGGATCGTACTCGTACATCGGGAAGTCGTTAATAAAGCAGAACCGGAACGCATTTTTCTCTATCAGTCCCAGTCGCTCACCCAGCTCATTCCTGATCTGTCCCGCAAACAGAGCCGCCTGTTTTTCCTTATCGCTGATAAAGAAGAGCGTGTCGCCCGCTTCCAGACCCGCAAGCTCCATCAGTTCCTTCTTCATGTCAGACGGAATAAATTTGTCAATCGGCCCCTTGTAGGACAGATCCTCCTGCACCTCCAGATAGCCCAGGCCGGGCATGCCGATGGAGTTTGCGAAAGCAAGCAGCTTCTCATGGAAGCCCTTGGACATCTCCGCGTGAACCTTGATCGCGCGGACGGTTTTCTTCAGGAACGGACGGAACGTACATCTCTGGAAAAATTCCGTTACATCAATGATGCGCAGAGGGTTCCGGAGATCCGGTTTATCCGAACCAAATTCCAGCATCGCCTGTTTATAGCTGATGACCGGATAGGGCGCTTTGGTGACAGCCGCGCCTTCCGGCGCAAATTTTTCAAAGGTCTGGGTCAGCACCTCTTCGCCGACACGGAAAACATCCTCCTGTGTGGCAAAGCTCATCTCAAAATCCAGCTGATAAAACTCTCCCGGAGAACGGTCCGCGCGGGCATCCTCGTCACGGAAGCAGGGGGCAATTTGGAAATATTTATCAAACCCGGACACCATCAGCAGCTGCTTGTACTGCTGCGGCGCCTGCGGAAGCGCATAAAATTTTCCCTTGAATTTTCTTGACGGCACAATGTAATCCCTGGCTCCCTCCGGCGAAGAGGCGCAGAGAATCGGCGTCTGGATTTCCAGAAATCCCAGATCCGTCATCTTCTGCCGCAGGAAGGAAATCACGCGGGAACGGAAAATCATGTTGTCCCGCACCTTCGGATTTCTCAGATCCAGATACCGGTATTTCAGCCGCACATCCTCCCTGGTTTCCTTCGACGTGATAATTTCGAACGGCAGCTGCTGATAAACCTTTCCGAGAACCCGGATGCTGCTGGCATCCAGCTCGATGGTTCCGGTGGGAATCTTCGGATTATAGGTATCCTCGTCCCTGTGCTCAATCAGTCCCTCGACGCTGATGCAGTCCTCTTTCGTAAGTCCCTCCAGAAGGGAGGTGTCCCGCAGAACAATCTGCATCACGCCGTACATATCCCTTAAATCCAGAAACGATACGCCGCCGTGATCACGGATGTTTTCAATCCACCCCGCAAGGCGAAGTGTCTTGCCGACATCCTCCTCGCTCACCTGATTCAGCACACGGTCTCTGTATTCCCTTGACAGCTGCTCCATGTCCAAATTTTCCTCCATACTCTGCTGTTCCGTGATAATTCTCATGCGGCATCCGCGGGAAAATAATTTCCGACTGCCGCTGTTTCTTTATACTTCAGATCAATTTATTGATTATAACTGTCCGTCTCGGCGGCTGTCAACCGTATTCCGGCGCAGATGGGCGGAATTCCTGACCAGCAGAGGAATCACACTCAGCAGAGCCCCTCCGGTCAGCCCGCCCAGATGCGCGTTTACATCAATACCTGCCGTCTGGAACCCTGCCCACAGGGAAAGTGCAATATAGATAATCAGACGGCGAAGCGTCAGATCCTCCAATTTTCCATGATGCATCAGAAGCGCCACCAGCATGCCTCCCATCAGGGCAAATACAGCCCCGGAAGCGCCTGCGGATACGGAATAATCCCCGCTGCGCAGTTCCATCGCCATGGAAAACAGATTTCCGCAGAGACCTCCTCCCAGATAGACAATCAGAAAGCCGGTCTTGCCCAGATATCTCTCCATAAAATCCCCAAGGAAAAAGAGGGCGAGCATGTTGCTGAAAAGATGGCCGGGACCAAAATGCAGAAACATGCTTGTAAACAGCCTGTAGTACTGTCCTTTCCGGATCAGCGGCGTGTATGCAGCTCCCAGCCTCACCATATTCTGCAAATCGGCGCTTCCGCCAGACACCTCCGCATAGAGAAACACTGCTATATTTACCGCAAGAATCGTGAGCATCACCCAGCTTTTCTGTTTTCGGTGAAGAATCCGCTCCAACGCGTCCTCTCCGGAATCATATGGTCTTCCCATCTGGTCTTTCCCTTCTGTTCATCCAACAGCCCGCAGAATTCCACAACAATCCACAAAGCCTTCTGTGGTCTTATTGCCACATTTTCTGCTTTGTGCTATGGTTAACCTGTCGAAAGTAATAATACCAACTGATTGTCACGGAGCATTCTGTCATGGATCGTTTTCATATTCTTACTGATATCTATTTTGGAGATCATTCCCTGGATCGTCTGAGCCGGCTGGCCTGCCGGAAGGCCTTTATTGTCACAGACCCTTTTATGGTCCAGAGCAGCGCCATCCGCAATATTACCCTTCCCCTGCAGAAGGGGAATATTCCCTTTGAACTGTTTACGGATGTCGTTCCGGACCCGCCGGTCGCCAAGGTGGTGGAAGGCGTTAGTTCCTTTATCAGCTCCGGCTGTGATCTGATTATCGGTGTCGGCGGCGGATCCGCCATGGATCTGTCCAAGTCCATCCGGAAAATGGCAGAAAACATTGACCGGCAGACAAAATCCCATATCCGCCTGATCTGCATCCCCACCACCAGCGGAACCGGAAGTGAAGTAACCTCCTTTGCCGTCATCACCGACCCGGAAAAGCAGGTAAAAATCCCTCTGAATTCCGAGGACATGGCTCCCGACGAGGCAATTCTGGACGCGGTTCTTGTCAAAAGCGTTCCGGCAAGTGTCACGGCAGATACCGGTATGGATGTTCTCACCCATGCGATAGAGGCGTATGTAAGCACGAAACACAACGATTTTTCCGGGGCGCTTGCCGAAAAGGCAGTGGAAATCTGCGGACAGTATCTGTTTCGCTCCTTTGCGGACAGCAATGATACCCATGCCCGCGCAAAAATGCACACGGCCGCCACCCTGGCCGGCCTTGCGTTCAATTCGGCCTCGCTCGGCCTGAACCATGGCATGGCGCACCAGCTCGGCGCGCATTTCCATATTCCACACGGCCGCGCAAATGCCATGCTGCTTCCTCTTGTTACCGAGTACAACGCAGGAATCTCCGCTTTTACCCGTAACAGCGATCTCCGGAATAACCTGGAAGCTCCCTCGCCCGTGGTAGAGCGATACTGCAATATCGCCAACATGCTGGGGCTGTCCAGCTTCAACGAGGTTATGACCGTGCACTCTCTGTGCAATTATCTGAAGTACATGGCCGAATCCATGGGAATTCCGCAACGCCTCTCGGAGATTCTGAAAATATCCAGAGAAGAATACGAAACGCATTTGGAATCTATGACAGAAGCCGCCCTGAGGGACGCCTGCACGGAAACCAATCCACGCCGCCCCTCCAGAGCTGATGTGACAGAGCTGTACCGGAAATTATGGTGAAGCCGCAGGGCGCCAATATCTGTCCGCTTCAGCCTTCATCATAGTATTTCATGCGGTCGCTGAGATAGCCGGGTTCGTTGTAGATCAGCGCCATAAATTCCACATTACTGTCCGAATTGTTTTCCAGACTGTGGAACTGTCCCACCTTAATCAGGCAGACATCTCCGGCGTGAACCTTCGTAACAGAATGGTCGTTGTCGATAAAATCCGCCTCTCCTTTCAGGATATAGTACGGCTCTGTGTCATGTTTGTGCTGATGCCAGCCTACCGTGGAGCCGGGGGGAAGAATGACCCTGGCGTACATCCTCCCATGTCCCATCAGTTCATCCTTAGTCACAACATGACAGACCTTCGCCGGCCCCTTCCCTCCGGCAAGCCCGTTTACCATTTCCACCTGTTCTTTTCTGACCATCTGTTTTTACCCTTTCTGTCCTGTCTCAAATCAAATGTCGTCACGTACAGAGCCGCTGCAGCCCTTCGCCTGTCCTGTCAAAGACAGCCGGGCAGGCATAGCCGCCGGGCAAGAAGCCGCTGTACCTCTTTTCTCGTCCCGTCACCAGACGGACTGTCGTCCTGTGACCATCCTGCAGAGCAGGATTTCTTATTCAGGATACCGCATCTTCTCTTTCCCTTCCAGATCTTTCCAGATAAAGTGCCCGTTTTCCCAGAGCATATACCCGTGCCAGGAACCCTCCTTCGGAATGGATACAGAGCCCGGATTCATATAGGTATAACCCTCATGTTTCCGCAGCGCCGGCACATGTGTGTGTCCGCACAGAAGGATTTCACCTTCGGAAAGGGGCAGCGGAGAATTCTCGCTGTAATGATGGCCGTGCGTGGCATATACCGTCTGACCGCCGTCGGCCAGCACAAGATAGTCCGCCAGGATCGGAAAATCCAGTACCATCTGGTCCACCTCTGTATCACAGTTTCCCCGGACGCAGATGTAATTTTTCTTTTCATTCAGCATGGCAAGGACAGCCTTCGGGCAGTATTCCTCCGGAAGGTCGTTTCTGGGGCCGTGATAAAGAAGATCTCCCAGAAGAACCGTCTTATCCGGCTTTTCCCGGCACTGAGCCTCCAGCAGCATCCTGCAGTATTTCGCGGATCCGTGGATGTCCGACGCAATCATCCATTTCATCTGCCTGTTTCCTTTCTTTCCTGTTTGTCCGTTTCGTGTTATGATCCAGTAAGCAGAAACGCTGTACCAGTTTCCTAATAATAACACATATTCCGGCAACAGCCAAAACAGAAAGGAGAGAAGAACATGGATCCGTGTATTTTTCACGCAGATGTCAATTCTGCCTTTCTCTCCTGGTCTGCGGTAGAACGTCTGCAGAAAGATCCCACCGCCCTGGATCTCCGGAAGGTTCCTTCGGCTGTGGGAGGAGACATTTCCAAACGCCATGGGATTATCACCGCCAAATCCATCCCGGCAAAAAAATACGGCATCCATACCGGGGAACCCGTGGTAAAGGCCTTGAAGAAATGTCCGGATCTGATTCTGATTCCGTCATCCTTCCAGACATACCGGAAATTCTCCTCTGCATTTATCCGGATTTTGAAACAGCACTGCTCTGTTGTGGAGCAGGCATCTATTGACGAAGCTTATCTGGATATGACCGGAGAGATCCAAAGGGACCTGGAACAAGCTGCCCGCCCGGAAAGTGTCCGAAATATGGCTCAAAACGGGTTCCCGCAGGAGACTGCACTCTCAGAGGAAGAAAAACTGTGGCGCGCATGCGCATGGCAGGAAGCTCTTTCTATAAAAAATGAAATCCGGGACACCCTGGGTTTTACCATCAACGTAGGGATTGCCAAAAACCGGCTTCTGGCCAAAACCGCAAGTGATTTCTCCAAGCCGGATAAAATTCACACCCTCTACCCGGAAGAAATACCTGCAAAGCTCTGGACGCTTCCCATCGGAGAGCTGCACGGCTGCGGGCACGCAACGGCGGAAAAACTGGAACAAATCGGCATTCACACCGTAGGAGACGCCGCGCATGCCGACCGAAAACTTCTTCAATCCTTACTTGGCGAAAAGGGCGGCATCTATATCTGGAACAGCGCTAACGGAATCGGCTCGTCCTCTGTGCATGTCTCCCATGACGAGGCGAAAAGCATTTCCAACGAACTGACCACCCGGTTCGACATTACAGCCGATAACTTTGAAGAAAATGCCCCTCCCCTGGTTCACCGGCTTTCCGCCAGTGTCGCCCGGCGGATGCAGAAGGCAGAGCTCTATGGGACAACAGTAGGGATCAGCGTAAAGACGAATGATTTCCGCCGCTATTCCAGGCAGCTGAAGCTTCCGGAATCCACAGACAGGGAAAGCGATATTGAAACCATCTCCCTGAGGCTTCTTCGGCAGCTGGTTTTCGGTAACGACGGCCTGTTTGCCTCCGGAAAAGGCGTCCGGCTGATCGGCGTTGCCGTTTCCGGCCTGGATCACGGAGACTTCCGGCAGATGAATCTGTTTGACTATATGGAAAATCATCAGGAAGAGGTAAAAAAAGCGGCGCGCAAAAAAAAGCTGGAGGATATGCTACAGAAAATCCGCGGCAAATACGGAGAAGGGTCCATCCACAAAGGAACCGACAGCCGGTAAGCGGCGTTTCACCATTCATAATCTTGATGAGCGGCAAAAAGTACTTCTGCCCCCTGTCATCATTTGAAAGAAATGCATTCTGAGCAAATACAGGAGATATAAAACACATGGAATATTTTGACGTATACAATGACAAGAAAGAAAAAACAGGCAGGATTCTTCCCCGGAAAAACAGCTTTCTGAAAGAAGGGGAATACCAGCTGATTGTTCTTGGCATTGTGGAAAGAAGCGACCACACTTTTTTGATCACCCGCCGCGCGCTGAATAAAAAATGGGCAGCCGGGGACTGGGAAGTTTCAGGAGGCGGCGCGCAATCCGGAGAGACTTCTTTCCAGGCCGTTCGCAGAGAGATACTGGAAGAAACCGGCCTGGATATCTCATCCGCAGAAGGCGGTCTCATTTACACGTATAAGAACGTCGATCTCGCCCGAGGAGATAATTATTTTGTGGACATGTATCACTTCCGGATGGATTTTAATGATGACGACGTGCATCCGCAGGAATCCGAAACAGAAGGATATGCGATTGTTCCTTTTTCAAAAATTGAAAAGTTGGGAAAGGAAGGACATTTTCTACATTACGAAAGAATTCTGCAGGGATTTGCCGCCGAAAATTATCAGATACAGGACTGACATATAACAAAGCAGCTCTTCTGCTGTATTTGGGGCTGTCTGCGTGAACCACTCATGACTAAAGTCACGAGTGTTAGCCCGCATGATTATAAAATGGAAAGGATCCGCACTTGATAAAAACAGACCTGATAACCGGATTTCTGGGATCCGGCAAAACAACCTTTATCCGCGGCTATGCCTCTTATCTTCTCCGCCAGAACCAGCGCATTGCCATTCTGGAGAACGACTACGGCGCCATCAATGTCGATATGATGATGCTGAAAGATCTGCAGTGCGACCGCTGCGATCTGGAAATGGTAATAGGCGGAAATGATTATGAAACGCACAAACGCCGTCTGAAATCCAAACTGATTACCCTGGGCATGCTGGGCTATGACCGCGTAATGATCGAACCTTCCGGTATTTTTGACGTAGACGAATTTCTGGACATTCTCCGTGAGGAGCCTCTGGAGAAATGGTATGAAATCGGCAGCATTATTTCCATCGTTGACGCAAAACTGGACGACGGACTTTCCGAAGAATCCGATTACCTCCTTGCCTCGCAGACCGCGGATGCCGGAGCCATTGTCCTCTCCAAAACCCAGGAAGCTTCCGCAGAAGACATCCACAGAACCATGGACCACCTGAATCGTGCTTTCCGGAAGTTTCATACAGACAGAACCATTACCGAATCCGATTCTGTTCTGAAAAAGCCCTGGGCTTCTTATACAGACAAAGACTTCCAGACAATCGTGCATGCCGGATACCAGCTCCGGGATCATGTAAAAATGCCCCTGACCGGGAACAATGCGTACCAGTCTCTGTTTTTCATGGATGTAGACTCTCTTACTCCTGAATCCCTGGCTGCAAAGGCTGGACAGCTTTTTAAGGACAATTCCTGCGGCCATGTCATCCGGTTGAAGGGTTATCTGTCCGCCGAAAAAAATACCGATGATCCATGGATCGAAATAAACGCCACGAGGGATCAAACAGAAATCCGACCCGCCCGCGACGGACAGGCCGTCATCATTGTGATCGGAGAGCATCTGGACAAAGAAAAAATCGGCGCGTACTGGAACTTTCAGTACGGAAGCGGAAGAGAACTCCTCCCGTAAACTGGTGTAAACTGCTATAAAAGAAAACGTACCCCGAAAGGAGTTTTTCCATGAAAAACATTGTATGTTTTGGTGATTCCAATACCTATGGCTATGATCCTCGCTCTGCATTCGGAAGCCGTTATCCGGATGGAACTTACTGGGTAGACATTCTGCATATAAAAACCGGATGTACCTTTTGGAACATGGGCGTCTGCGGAAGAGAGATTCCTCACACTCTCTACCAGATTCAAGCGGCCTGCGCTGAACTTGCAGCACGTGAGCCGTCCGCAGACGCACTGTGGATTATGCTTGGAACCAATGACCTTTTATCCGGCCAGCAGATTACCGCAGAGACCGTCGGCCTGCGAATGGAGGTTTTTCTTAACTCCCTGCTGAACAACTTTCCTGTCCATAAGCTCCGCCTGATTATCCCTGTAAAAATGCAGCAGGGAACCTGGACCACCACCGAAGTAATTGAAGAATCCGAAAAACTCCAGCCGGTTTTCCGCAGTCTGGCAGACAGACTCCACGTTTCTCTTACACAGACAGAAAGCTGGAATATTCCCCTTGCCTTTGACGGTGTTCATTTTACAGAACAGGGACACAAGAAATTCGCCAAAAATCTTCTGAGAGACATTCCACTTCTGTGACGGACAGGCCGTCATCCTTGTGATCGGAGAGCATCCGGGCAGCAAAAAAACAAGAAGCTTACTGTAGCCACCTCCCATAGGCCTGTACCAGACACTTGTGAAATTCTTCTTCTGAAAGTCCGAAAATAATATTGGCAATTTCAGCCAGAACCGCCGGTTTGTCGGCAGGTATCCGGTGTACCTCTCCGGGCTCTGTCAGGGAGAGCATACAGCTTCTGTTTTCCTCTTTGACAAATGCCTTGATATGCCCGACAATACCTCCCTGCCTGTCAATCTCCTCTGCAAGGTCTTTGACAGCCTTCTCCAGTTCTTCCGTCACCTGTGCATAGTCTCCCGGAATACGGCAGCGCACGGTTCCGATCAATGCCCCCTCGTGCTCGTCAATATCCAGCAGCGGCAACTGCTCCTGTGCATGTTCATGATCATGGTGATGATGGCTATGTTCTGCCTCCTGGCAGTGCTCATGTTCATGGTGGCTATGGTCATGCCCTGCCTCCTGGCAGTGCTCATGTTCATGGATATGGTGTTCCTCACTGCTATGCTCTTTCATTTCCCGGCTCCTTTCTTTTGCCTGTACCTATTCTTTCCGCTCCGGTTCCGCGCTTCCGCTTTAAGTTTCCGACAGTTCAAACTTCAGTGCCTGCAGAACCTCATCCCAGAACGCATCCGCATGATCTTCCAACGCGCACACCGGTATGATTCTGGCTCCGGGATTATATCCTGCTGCCTCCTCCTGTACCGTTTCCAGCTCTTCCTCAGACACCAGATCCTTTTTATTGACTAGAATTACATCCGCATCCTTCAGCTGGCTGACCACAAACTGCTGCATCGCCCTGACCACACGCTTCCAACGCTTTGCGTCTGCCAGCGCCAGAATAACAGCCTGTTTTCCAGCCTCTTTTTGCAGGACATCACGGATATTATCCGGATAGGCCATTCCGGTCGCTTCAATAAGCAGATATTCCGGATTCCAGGTGTTTTCGATCTGTTTTACAGATTCACATAGTGAGACCGTGCTGGTGCAGCAGATGCATCCGGCAAAAATATTCTGAACCGTAAAATTGGCAGAGCTCAGCAGCTGGTTGTCCACGCCCGCCTCGCTGATTTCATTCTCCAGTATTACAACGGGCGCTTCTGATGGACTTTTCATTTCCCTTTGCGCTCTGCGCAGCAGATATTTTCCGAACTGCATCAGAACCGTAGTCTTTCCTGATCCCAGAAATCCTCCCAGAATAATAATTTTCATCTGAACCATCCTCTCCGTTTCTCTCTGCTGGTTTTTCAAACGCTTCTTATCCGGCGCACTTTCCGAATAAAATACAATTTCCTATTAGTAATTATAAAATGCCCATTTTTAAAAACAAGTCACGTAATGGCATCGCCGTGCACAAATTATTTTTAATTCCGGGCATCGTTCTTTGTGTTTTTCTGACAGAGAAACCCAAAACTACCTGTGGTATAGTGAAAACAGTATCTGAAAAGCGGAAAACAGATTCTTTCTACAGGGAGGATTACGATGAAAGCAAAAATAACAGAAAAAGAAAATTACCTGATGCTTCTGCGGGGAGAACAGCCCTACTGGATTCCCCAGTACACCTTTGGCCCCATGCCGGGAGCCGCACGTCCCTGCACCAGCATCCTGTTTCAGCTTCCTTTTATCGGCGATTTCCGGAAGCACGGCGGAGGCAAAGACGGGTAGTGTCAAATAACCTATGAAAAAGCGGAGCCAAAAATAAAGGCTCCCGTGGAACCTTGAAAACTGCAAATAATAAACCTTTTTCAGA